>JAESFX010000034.1_pt1 | contig 345002 bp, 272 predicted proteins | sample 9269501 | NCBI WGS metagenome assembly JAESFX01 (sample SAMN14515570, study PRJNA621655) | algae metagenome | isolation source: Desmonostoc geniculatum HA4340-LM1 and co-occurring heterotrophs from cave... | place: USA: Maniniholo cave, Kauai, Hawaii | collected 2009-07-28 | reverse complement strand
CGGACGGAGCTACTGGGGCAACCGGGGCTGATGGTGCAACTGGCGCAACAGGTGCTACCGGCGCGGACGGAGCTACTGGGGCAACCGGGGCTGATGGTGCAACTGGCGCAACAGGTGCTACCGGCGCAGACGGAGCTACAGGGGCAACCGGGGCTGATGGCGCAACTGGCGCAACAGGTGCTACCGGCGCGGACGGAGCTACTGGGGCAACCGGGGCTGATGGCGCAACTGGTGCGACTGGACCTACAGGTGAAAACTTCGCCGAAGAAGGCTTCTCGGCATTTACTGCCGCCGCTGGCGTAGTGGCTTCACAGCAATTGATTAACTGGGACACAACTTCTCCCTACTATACAAGCGCCAACTTTAATGCAGCAACAGGCGATTACACTGTTCCAACCACAGGACGATATTCAATCGAAGCAACAATTAATTATCAAACAACGGCTGCAATCACTGTCAACCTGGGAGCAGGAATCGACCCGGCATTCGTGGTTCGAAGAACTAGCCCCGTTGTGACGGATCTAATAACAGGACTCTTCCCTGTTCTAAACGTAGACGTATTACTCCTCCTTACACTAAGAGCAGTTCTAGGCAACGGAACCGTTACTCTTACCGGAGAAGTGGAGCTCGATGCCGGCGACGTTATCGGATTGTTCTATGAAGCGGACGGATTGACTATTGCCATAGATCTTGGCGGAGTCGGCGGTGAAGGCATAATCTGGTCCGTTCATCAATTAACAGGATAATCAATTAATATGGATCCGCGCGTTTGACCAAATTGCCTGCCGTGTAACGAGTAGTTTTATAGAAGCCAAAAAGAGTCTTCAGTGATGGTCGATTCATGGCCATCACTGAAGATTTTTTGCATTAATAGGAGAACGAAAATTCAACACGTGAAGTTCCCGGACCTATAGGGCCGGTTGGGCCAAAAGAAAAAAGGGGAAAATCTGGCGCCACAGGACCGACTGGCGCAACAGGTGCGTTAGGTGCAAGAGGGCCCACTGGACCGACAGGTGCCGATTGCACAACTGGACCGACCGGACTACCATTACCGTTCAACTTGGAGCAGATATCGTTTCCGCTTATACCTTTAAGAAGGATCACGCCCAGCGCGACGGATCTCATCACAGGCATCTCCCCGATACTGAACGTTAACATTGCGTTGCTGCTCACGCTCCGCACGATATTAGGCAGCAGCTCGATCACTCTCGCAGGCGACGTTACATTAAACGCGAACGATCAAATCGGACTCTTTTACGTCTCCAACGGCTTGACGATCATTTTATCGCTCGGCAGCACCAGCAACGAAGACATCGTATGGTCCATTCACCAGCTCTCTTAATCACCGTCACTCTTCTTATAAAAACAAATAGCCTCCTGGCATCCGAGATACCGGGAGGTTATTTGAACCTTTATAAACCTGCTAGGCTTCAAAAAGGCATGCTAAGCTTAAACAACACATTGACTGTCTCTCCCTGGAATCGAACCTCGCTCACCTTCACCAAATCTCCTGTCGGCAGATCCAGGTCAACCACGATCGTCTCCAACATGCCGAGAGGCAATTCAATCCCTTTCATCGTCAACGCTTGTGGCCTCAGAACAAGGTTAGGATCCTGCCACTCCAGCCGGTATTCCGCCCGAACGGCCATCGGCACCCGGTCGCGGTAGGTGATGTTCATGTTCGCGATCAGCCGGTCTCCTTCCAGATCGAACCTGGCTCCGTCCACGACGACTTGTTCGTTAATGCGCGGCTCCAGGTTTTTTTTGATCAGATTATTAACATCCGACTCCGTCAGCACCAGCTCCGGCTTCAATTGCTTCACCATGTCGGTCGCCTTCCGGCGCACGTCGATATTCTGATAGGTCAAATCCAGTTTCTCGTCGGGAGCGATGTACGACAGCAGCCACCATGCAGCCCCCGCGGCGAGCACCAGCAGGATCACGAGCACCAGGAACAGCCTCTTAAGCGCTTTTCCCATTATTCCTCACCTCTCCCTCCCCTAATCTACCGCCCACTTCCCCCGAAAAGTGGTATAATGATTCACAACTATTCTACTTGGATCTCCCCCACTCTTATTCAGAAGCTAGAAGGAAGGTATTATTCGATATGAGTACGCAATCGCTGCATCGCATCGGTTTGGAAGAAATCGTGCAGGCGCACATGCATCTTAAGGATGTCGTCGTCCGCACGCCACTGCAATATAACCGCGTCTTGTCCGAAAGATTCGGCTGCCATGTATGGCTGAAGCGCGAGGATCTCCAAATTGTCCGTTCGTTCAAAATAAGAGGAGCCTACCATCTCATGCGCTCCCTCTCTCCCGAGGATCTCGCAAGAGGCGTCGTCTGCGCCAGCGCGGGAAACCATGCACAAGGCGTCGCTTACTCCTGCCAGACGCTCGGCATCCCCGGCAAAATCTACATGCCTAGCACCACTCCACGGCAAAAGGTCAAACAAGTCTCCTTCTTTGGCGGCAATCAGGTCGAAGTCATTTTGACGGGGGACACCTTCGACGACGCCTACGCGGAAGCGATGGCGGAGAGCAAGCGCAGCGGCATGGCCTTCATCCACCCCTTCGACGATCGCAAAATCATCGCCGGCAACGGGACGATCGGCCAAGAGCTAATGGAAAAAGCGGAAGCGGCTCCCGATTATATCTTCGTCACGGTCGGCGGAGGCGGATTGGCGGCCGGCGTGGCCTCCTACATCAAGATCGTCTCCCCTTCGACCCGAATTATCGGCGTCGAGCCGGAAGGAGCACCCTCCCTTCGCGTGTCTCTAGACGCTGGCGAGGTCATCCCGCTTGAGCATATCGACAAGTTCGTGGACGGCGCGGCGGTGAAACGGATCGGCGATTTGACGTTCGCGATCTGCCGAGACTTGGTGGACGATGTGGTTACGGTGCCGGAAGGCAAGGTATGTACGACGATGCTGGATCTCTACAACGAGAACGCGATCGTCGCGGAGCCCGCCGGAGCATTGCCTATCGCGGCGCTTGAGTCGTACCGCGATCAAATCGCGGGCAAAAACGTCGTCTGCGTGGTCAGCGGCGGCAACAACGACGTTGACCGGATGCAGGAGATCAAGGAGCGTTCGCTCATCTACGAAGGGTACAAACATTATTTCATGGTCAGCTTCCCTCAGCGCGCAGGCGCTCTGCGAGAATTTCTGGACCAGGTGCTTGGCCCGAACGACGATATTACACGCTTCGAATATACGAAGAAGTCGAACAAGGACAACGGCCCCGCGCTTGTCGGCATCGAGCTCAAACACCGGGAAGACTATGAACCTCTCGTCGATAGAATGGAGAAAAAGGGCTTTCAGTTTCTCGAGCTGAACAAGGATCCCGTCTTGTTCAATCTTCTAATTTGATTAGTTAATGTCGTTAATGGCCACGTCTCCTCCTCGTTGTTGCTCCGAATTGGAAACCTCGGACAGCTACGATAAGAGACGTGGCTATTTTCGTGCGTGCCAGCATGACTCAAGCAAGACGCCGCCAACTTTACATCCACGCTGCCACCCTGGTCCTAACCAACTGCATTGTATGTAATATTCTACATCCACGCTGCCGCCTCGACCCCCACCAGCTGCATTGTATGTTAAATTCTACATCCACGCTGCCACTTCGGCCCCCACCAGCTGCATTGTATGTTAAATTCTACATCCACGCTGCCACTTCGGCCCCCACCAGCTGCATTGTATGTTAAATTCTACATCCACGCTGCCACTTCGGCCCCCTCCAGCTGCATTGTATGTAATATTCTACATCCACGCTGCCGCCTTGACCCTCACCAGCCACATTGTATGTTAAATCCTACATCCACGCTGCCACTTCGGCCCCCACCAGCCACATTGTATGTTAAATTCTACATCCACGCTGCCACTTCGGCCCCCACCAGCCACATTGTATGTTAAATTCTACATCCACGCTGCCACTTCGGCCTACCAAGCATACGCCTTGGGAGCGTCGCCTCCCGGACCGGGGAAAATCTCGTCGATCCGCGCCAAGGTCGCGCTATCCAGCTCCAGCTCCACCGCGCGCAGCGAGCGCTGGAACTGGTCCAGCGTGCGCACGCCGATAATCGGCGCCGTTACGGCCGGATTCGCTAATAGCCACGCGAGCGACACCAGATCCTCGGGCTCGCCCAGCTCGTCGCATAGCTTGGCGTACGCTTCAAGCTGCTCGGCGTGCTTGTCCAGGCGCTTCTGGTCCCCGCTCCGGCGGCCGCCGTCCTTGCGGCGGTGATTGCCCGCGAGCAGGCCGCCGTCCAGCGGGCTCCACGGGATTACGCCAAGGCCGAGCGCCTCCGAGGCCGGCAATACTTCGAGCTCCGGCAATCTGCACAGCAGATTGTATTTGTGCTGCTCGGATACGAGTCCCAGCACGCCTCTCGCCTTCGCTTCTCCCTGCGCGACCGCGATATCCCAACCTGCGAAGTTGCTGGAGCCGACGTAGCCGATTTTGCCTTGCTGCTGAGCCGTGCCGAACGCGCTCCACAGTTCGCTCCAGTTGACGTTGCGGTCGACGTGGTGCATCTGGTAGAGCTCGATGTGATCCGTCTGCAGCCGCTTCAGCGATCCTTCGAGGTGGCGCCGGATTTTGTACGCGGATAATCCTTGATCCCGGTTGGGGCCGTCATACGCGTCGTGCATGTCGCCATACACTTTAGTAGCCAGCACCGTACGCTCCCGTCTGCCGCCGCCCTGCCCGAACCACTTGCCGATGATTTCTTCCGTGCGGCCGGCATTCTCGCCCCAGCCGTAAATATTGGCGGTATCCAAGAAGTTGATTCCCGCGTCCAGCGCAGCGTCCATAATTTTGAAGGCTTCCTTCTCCTCCGTATCGACGCCGAAATTCATCGTTCCCAGACACAGCCGGCTGACGCGCAGGCCGGAACGGCCCAAGTAAGCATACTTCATCCTTATCGCTCCTTCTCCATGGATCTTCGGATTTGAATAAAATGGGTAATAAAGCAAGTATACAAAAAATATAGAAAGGATCCAAACCGCGTTCACTCGCACTTAACATTCGGTCGCTACACTGGGGTCAGGAGGTGTGCCCATGCTTCAAGTATCGAATCGCCGACAACCCAAACTATTAATTCTGTACGCCTCGTACGGGGAAGGACATGTCCAAGCGGCCAAAGCGCTCCAAAGCGCCCTGGAGAGGCTAGGCAACAATGAGACGGTGCTCTATGATCTGATGGCGCAATCCCACCCGTTGCTTAACGAGATGACGCGCAAATTCTACCACAGCAGCTATACGCGCATGCCTTATCTGTACGGCTGGATGTACGACGTCACGAAACCGATGAAACATAATTCGCTGTTCGGGAGCTGGCTGCATTCGTTCGGCCGTCACAAAATACGCCAGCTGCTTCAAGACGAACGTCCCGACGCCGTCATCTATACGTTCCCCCTCTACGGGATGTCCCCCTCTCCGAAGAGCCGTCGCTCCCGCTCCATTCCGTCCTACTCCGTCATTACCGATTTCGATCTGCACCGGCGATGGCTGCATCCCGTTATCGACCGCTATTACGTGGCGACCGAGGATTTGCGGAACGAAATGCGACAGCTTGGCATCCCCGCGCACGGCGTGCGGGCAAGCGGCATTCCGCTTAAGCCGGGGTTCCGCTTCGCTCCCGGCACGCCCGAGCTTTACGGAAAGTACGGCATCGATCCTTCCAAGCCGACCGTCCTTATTATGGCTGGCGCTCAAGGCGTCATGCCTGGCGTCCCGGCGCTTTGCGAGAGGCTAATGCAGGATGCGAGCCTTCAGCTTGCCGTCGTCTGCGGAAGAAACGAGGAGCTCCGCGCGGAGCTGTCCCAACGTTTCGGGGCTCGTCAAACGTCCGGGCAATTGCGCGTATTCGGCTTTCTTCATGCCATCCACGAGCTCATGTCGCTATCGGATTGCCTGGTTACGAAGCCTGGCGGCATCACGCTTGCCGAAGCGATCGCGACCGGGCTCCCCACCTTTGTCTATCGGCCGGTTCCGGGTCAAGAGAAGCAGAACGCGCTCTATCTCGCCTCCAAGGGAGCCGCCTTTATAAGCAAAAATGTCGAGTCGCTGACGGCGTCGGTGCATGAGCTGCTCTCCCACCCCCAGAAGCTCGACGCATGCCGAATGAATATGCGGGGGCTCCAAGCCCAAGCGATCTCGCCGCCGTTCGGCAACGGAGACCGTTCGACTTCCGCGGCTTCGGATGCTGCTGAATTCATTATTTTGGATATAATATCCAATATAGGTATAATGGAACGTACCTCAATCTTCTGATCCGCAAAGGAGTCTTAACGGTGCCCACTCAGTCCAAACGTTGGTTCGGGGCGGAAATGAGCCTCATATCGGTCATTATGTTCATCGTCGAATTCGTGCGCGGCGCCGTGCTTGTCAGCCTGCTCCCCATCTATGGAGCCAACTCGCTGGGGCTGTCGTCCGACGTCATTGGAGCCGCCATCTCGGCTCACTATATAACGGATACGATTCTCAAAATCGCGATAGGGTATCTGCTCGATCGGTTCTCCGCGCGCCTAGTCGTCCAGGTCAGTCTGATTATCGCGCTGGCCGGCGTCTATGCGCTGCAATTCGCGGACGTGCCATGGATGTTTATCGGGGCCGCGGCGATCTACGGCATCGGCATGTCTCCGATCTGGATCGTCTGTCTAACGAAAGTAACCGAGGAGCATCGAGCCACGCAGATGGGATTTCTGTATACGATCTGGCTGTTCGGTCTGGGCAGCGGACCGATCGTGTGCAACATTTTGCTCGATTACAGCTCGTCCCTCACCTACTTGCTGCTGGTCCTGCTTTCCGTGCTGGCCTGCTTGCTCTCCTTCTTTATGCGCAAGCAGAACACGCTTCCCGGTACGACGGTAATTCCGCTCAAACGGCAAATCGTCGTGCTGAAGGAACGGCTTTCCAAGATGAAGCTGCTGCTCCCAGGCATGATTCTCCAAACGATGGCCGCGAGCATGCTCATCCCGATATTGCCGAACTTCGCCAGCGACGAGCTCGGTCTGAGCGGAGCCCAATATTCCATCCTGCTCACGGCCGGCGGCTTATTCGCCGTCGGCGGCATGATTCCGATGGGCAAGCTCTCGGACAAGCTCGGGGGAGGAAGGTGGTTTCTGGTCATCGGCTTCGGCGCGTTCGCTGCCGGACTGTACGTCTTGGCATGGGGTCTGTCGTTCTGGTATTGTTTAGGTATCGCGATGATTCTCGGTCTGTCGTACGCGACGATATTGCCGACCTGGAACGCATTGCTGGCCACGTACGTACCTCCTAAACAAGAAGGCGTCGGCTGGGGGCTCTTGTCCACCTTCGAAGGCATCGGGGTCATGTTCGGTCCCGTCGTCGGCGGCGTGCTCGCGTTATGGGGCGGCGAGTCGGCCGTGTTCTGGACAAGCGCCGTCATCTTTGCGCTGATCGGATTATTCTACGCGTCATTAAAGGGGATTGGGGCTAAAACATGAGTACCTGGCAAGAATGGATCAACCATCTAAAAAACATGGATATCGACAGTATTCAGCGGACGCTCGAAAGTTATTCGCAATTCGGGCCGCTGCCCGGCCTTTTGCTTCCTTTTATCGAATCGTTTTTGCCATTCTTGCCGCTTATCCTGATCGTCGCCGCCAACGCCAATATCTATGGCCTTGGACTCGGCTTCCTCTTCTCTTGGATCGGCGTCTCCGCGGGGGCGGTCTGCGTCTTCCTGATCTGCCGCGCGCTTGGCAAGAACGTCAAGGACCGCCTGATGAGGCGGTTCCCGAAATCCGAACGTTTCTTCAATTGGATCGAGCGCCGCGGCTTCACCCCTTTGTTCCTGCTGGCTTGCTTCCCGTTCACGCCCTCCATCATCATTACGGTCGTCTCCGGATTAAGCCGAGTACCCTTCCATACCTTCCTGCTCGCGTCGATTATGGGCAAAGCCGTCATGATCTTCGTCATCTCGCTAATCAGCTTCGATATCGGCAATCTCGTCGACGAGCCGTGGCGGATATTCGTTTCCGTTACGGCGGTGCTCGTCATGTGGTTCGGCGGCAAAAGTCTCGAAAGCCGATATCAGGTCAACGGCTGAGGCGGGTGAACGGATGAACTGGATCGATATCGTCGCGACGACTTTTGTGTTGCTGCTCGCGGGAGCCTTAATCGGCGCCATGTTCTTGATTATTCGGGTCGCTTCGGGAGAGTCGGAAAGCTCGGGGACGGTGCGGGACATGGTCGAAACGTTGTTTGGCACGCCTTCTCATCTAAGGAGCGGCACCGACACGCAGGCAGACGCGGCCGCGCCTAAGCCAGCCTCGGGAGCTTCTCCGTTCCGGGAGCCTTGTCCGGCTTGCGGACAATCCGTTACCGAACGGGACGCCGTCTGTCCCTCATGCGAGCTTAGACTCTTATAACGCGCCTCCATTCCATAAGACGATTCCGGCATTCATACTATGATTCCTAATGTGGCACACTAAGGCCGATCTTCCTTGGGCAGATCATATTTCCTGACGAAGAAAGGGCGATATCGATGTCCGGCAAGCAACCATCACATCTCCAGAAAGCGGCAAGCAAGGCGCAATCCCTTGCGGATCAAGGCGCTGCGGGCAAGAAACGGGCTAGCGAGCTCCAATCCGAAGCCGATCGGGCGGCCGTGCCGAAACATGGCTTGTAGCTTCTTCGAACAGACCGCCAATTAAGCAGCATTCCAATATGTTCCGCATAGGGGGAATTGCATCATGAGCAGCGAAGACAAGGAGCAGCATCGCATGGAACCGATCTCCGGCGAGCCCGTCGAGGCGGACGGCGTCTACCGCAACGAATGGGGCCGCGACGAACGGCTGGAGCGCGGCGACGTATTCCCGGCCGATCCCATGCTAGGTTCCACGGAGTGGAAGCAGGTCGAGCTGGAGTTCGACAATCATCATCAAGGCAAGACGGATCCGCGTCTTGTCCCGCATGACGACGATGACAATCCGGAAGCGCATATGCAGCATCCGAGGCGGCATACGACCAGCAATAAGGACAAGGATCATTAAATCGAAGTTGGGCTGACGCCGCTCCATTAAGAGCGACAGCGTCGCCTGCGAACAGAAAATGGCGGCGCCTTGGGATGATGACCGATCCCCGGCGCCGCCATTTGTTTTTCACCTTTTCTCCATTTCCCTTATCCCTCCACAAGCAGCTCCGTTCTGGCCACCTCTACGCCGTTGACCCACAACGTAAACACGTGATTGCCGGCATAATGCTTGCGCGTCGACAAATCCGCGAACCGATGCGTCCGCGTCCCCTCCACTCTTGCGCCAGGACTCAAGAAGCGATCGGACAGCAGAAACCGTTTAAGCGACGTGCTTCCGGCCGATTTAACGAAATCTATGCCATATTCGATTCGCAGCTTAAGCGGCTCCGATCTCTCCGTAACAGCAGGCGTAATAGCAAAACGAAGCTGAACCTCCTCCCCGATGGAGAGGGATGGGCGGGATAGCGCAAGCGACGCATCCGAGACGAGCGGTGCCGCGTCCGGACCGGTTTCGGCGTAGCCGAACAGCTCCATGATCGCGGGATCGGCGCGCTTGATCAGCGTTCGGCACGCATGCCTGACGATCCAATCCGTTAAGGGATTGTCGCCTTTCCATCTCTTGGCAATCGCGATAACCAGCTCCGGGTGGTCCTTCGCAATATCGTTGAGATGATTGGCCACGCTCTTGCGCACGTACAGCGAAGGATCGGCCTTGAGACGCTCAAGCACCGGCAATACGGGCGAAGGATCTTGCTTGAACATCGGCAGGGCAGGCGCCCAAGGAAGTCTTGGACGGGAGCCCTCGCTTGCCAGCCTTCTTACGTGCTCGCTCTCGTGCTCGGCCCATCTTAGGAGTTGATCGGCCATCTCCGCGGGGCGATCCAGAATAAACGGACGGACCGCAAATTCGGCGGAGGACCGCTGCGTAAAGCGCTCCAGCGCTTCCATGGAATCTTTGTGATCCGATCCGCCTCGTCCGAACACCTCTACGAAATCGGGAAAAAACAAGTAGGGAAACCCGTTGCAGCTTTCGTCGACGAGATACAGGACGTCAAGCGCTTGCCTGTAATCGGCGGGAAGCACCTTGCCAAGAGACTCCGTAATTCTCCGTGTTCTCGCCTTAAGCTCCAACGCTTCCCAATTGTCTGCTCTTACTAGCCCCAGGAACCGCCCCCGGTCGAAATTCGGCCATGCCTGGAACATTTTATCCGCGAACCCCTCCAAGAAGAGGCCGTCATACATATGCTTCAACGGTTCTGCCATTGCGCCAATGCTCCTATCCGAGACCCCTTAAAGGGATCATACGTTCTTATATAGGTATACCATAGCGCCGCGGCTTCCGCAAGCTGGTGTGCCGGCCCATCATTCGTCGCGTTAGCCTAATCCGGGTTCCGCCGCGGAAGGCAGTAAAATCTCAAGCGTCGTGCCTACGCCCAACTCGCTTTGTATTCCGATTTGGCCATTATGATTGTTGATAATCTTATACGTAACAAGCAATCCGAGACCCGTTCCCTTATCTTTGGTCGAATAGAAGGGTTGGCCCAGCTTGGCAAGCTGCTCGTCCGGCATGCCCGTGCCGTTATCCACCAGGCTGACAAGAAAAGTGCCGCGATCCGCCCGCCTAAGCTCGATGAGCAGCAGTCCGCCAACCGGCATCGCTTCGATCGCATTCTTCATGACGTTAATGAAAGCTTGCTTAAGTTGAATTTTCACGCCAAGAACCCACGCCGACTCGGCCTTAAAGCGATGGCGGATCCGTACGCGGTGCACCGACGCCTGCGCTCCGACGGCCGCCGAGCATTCGCTTAGAAGCTCCTTTAGATTCGTCGGCTTCAACTCTATCGCCTGCGGCTTGGAAAGCATCAGCAGCTCGGTAACCGTGCTCTCGATGCGGGAAAGCTCCGCTTTCATAATGGGCAAAAACTGCGTATCTTGTACCCGCCCGGAAGCAATCAGCTGCATAAATCCTTTTAACGAGGTTAATGGATTACGGATTTCGTGCGCCACTCCCGCCGCCAGCTCGCCCGCGATCGACAGCTTCTCGGCGTTGACGTATAGCTGCTCTCTGCGCTTTCGCTCCGAGATGTCGCGAATGATGACCTGCTCCGCCTGCTTGCCGCCGTAGATCGTTCTCATATGAACCATCTCCGTCAGAATCGGCTTGTCCTTAAGCGTTTTCCAGTGAAGCTCGATCGATCGAAGCTCGCGCTCCGCGCTCTCCGGCACATAGGCCAACCACGCCTCCATCTCCAAATGGCTGCCGCCGTGCAGCAGCTTGAAGATGCACTCACCTACCAGCTCGGACTCGTTCTCCGCCTCGAATAATCGCAGGCCGGACGGATTAAGGTATTCCCATTTGCCGTCGACGATGATGGCAATCGTGTCCGTGGAATTTTCTACGAGCAGCTTATAACGTTCATCGATTTGGTTATACTTCTTGAGGCTGAGCCAGGTCGTATACGAGAAAGTAATCATGAGCACGACCATGATGCCCAGCACGAACGCAAGCAGCATCAGATAATGATTGAGCCTGTCGGATGTCATAAGATGGCGGTATTCGACGGTGAGAGCATACATCCCGATGGCATGCAGCCCCATGCTGCTGATTCCGACGGAAGCGCTGGCTGCCATGTAATGCCATTTGGTCCTGCGCCGCAGCAGTACGAAAGCAACGTAACATCCGGCAAAGCTAACGAGAACGGAGACAAAAAACAGAGGAATATGGAGCTCGATTCGGTGGAAGGAATGGCTGAACATAGAAATATAATGCAAGCTAACAATGCCCGCCGACATCAAGAAGCCCGCAACGATTTCGACCAGCCGCTCTGACCGACGGCTATTGTGAAAACATCGCAAGGAAAAAGCCACCAAACAAGTCGTGGCGGAGAAATAAAGAAAAATCGTCCACTCCAGATGGAGCATAAAGTTAGTCGCAAGCAGGAATACCACGTGCATCGTCCATAATCCGAGCGTAAAGACGAGCGCCGGACCCACGAAATGGGATATCGAAGCGAGCAAGCTACCGGCTTGCCACTTCCACTGCATATGAAAGGTGATATAAGTCGCGAAACATATAATAAACAGAGAGAGCAGCAAAAAGGATGGACTTCCGTACTGAAACAGATCGTTCATTGCGCCCCTCCAAGCTCATTTATTGCAAGACGTAATTGTAAGGTTCGACATTTGCATGAAATATCCTTTTCCAAAGCGCGAACTCTGTCGCATTAAGGCCGTTCCGATGCCTTTTTTCTTGATCTCTACTTACAGCAATGCTAGATTGGGTATACTCGATATAGGGTTGTTCAAAAAGTCCGCTTTCCATTACGAAGTATATCTAAGAAGCCTGCTCGACATCGAATCTTGAATTCAGCCGAACCTAAGCGTATGCTTTCGAAGTATGTTTCCTCCGGAAACATTGCAGGTGCTCACGTAGCTCTGCTACGCTCCGCTCCTCATGTCCTAGCTTCTTTCAACCTTCTACAGCGTTTTGAAAAAACGCAGCATCGGAAGCATACGCTCTTGTACTGAAAGCCGAACTTTTTGAACGTGCACTAAATTGTAGCCTATCATTTGTTTATCGGAATCGGAGGAGTCTTACATGAAGATTGCAAAAGAATTTAAAGAATTCGCGATGCGCGGCAACGTCATCGACCTGGCGGTCGGCGTTATTATCGGCGGAGCGTTCGGCAAGATCGTCACGTCGCTCGTCAACGACATTATTATGCCGCCGATCGGGCGTTTGCTGGGGGGCGTCAATTTCAAGGATTTGAAAATCGCTCTGGTTAATCTAGATACCTACGATGGGAAAATCGAAGAAATCCCGTACGTCAACTACGGTTCCTTCATCAACACGCTGCTCGATTTCCTTATCGTCGCGTTCTGCATCTTCCTTCTCGTGAAAGGGATTAATGCGCTGCGCCGCAAAAAGGAAGAGCCGGAGAAGGCCCCTGCCGCGCGGACGGAGAAGGAATGTCCGTATTGTCTCTCCCAAGTGCCGGTCAAAGCCACGCGCTGCAAGCACTGCACGTCCCATCTTGAAGAGACGGCCGCCAATGGCTGAGGAACGGTTCGATATTTACGACGAAGCCATGAATCCTATCGGAACGGCCACGCGCTCGGAGACGCACGCGAACGGCTACTGGCATCGCTCGTTTCACTGCTGGCTGATCCGTCGCGACGGCGACCGTCGGTTGGTGCGATTTCAGCAGCGTAAGCTAAGCAAGGACACCAATCCGGGCTGCTACGACATTACGGCGGCCGGCCATCTGTCCGCGGGCGAGACGGTAAGGGACGCCGTGCGCGAGATCGAAGAGGAGCTTGGCGTATCCGCGCGATTCGAGGAATTGATCCCGTTAGGCCAAATGCGGGAGGACGCGCGCGGCACCGTTCGCGGCAAGCTCATTATCGACCGGGAGGTCAGCGACGAATTCGCGCTTGTGTGCGACGTGCCGCTCATGGAGCTCAAGCTGCAGCCGGAGGAAGTGGCCGGCATCTACGAAGCCGAGCTTCCCGCCATGATTGCGCTCTTTGACGGCGAACGGGATTCCCTCGAGGTCCGCGGCGCGGAGCTGACCGAGGACGGCTCAGGGCTCGCGCCATGCATGCGCAGCGTAAGAGCCGGCGATTTTGTCCCGCGGGACGGGAACTACTATGCCGATGTCATGCGCAAGCTTGCCGGCTTGCTGGATTAACCAATGCTTCAAACGTAAAGGAGAGGCCGCTTTAGGCGACCTCTTCTTTTTCGTTATTTTTATCCGGGATTTGCAGGTTAGAAAAATCCGTTGCCGTACCCGCCGAAACCGCCGCCATACCCTCCGCCGCACCCGCAGCCGCAGCCGCGACCATGATCGAAGGCATTTCTGACGCAGATATCAAAGGTAACGATCGTCGCTCCCCGTCTGCCGAAACCGCAAGCTACCTTCACGCAATCGTAGCCAGGTTTCTTGAAGAAACAAACCGTGCGGCAGTCCGTCGTCAACAGACGATTGACTTCCCATGCGTCGCAATGGCGAATAGCCGCTACCAGCTTTCTTGCATCGCGGCGCCTGCGAAGCTTGCCGAACGTATTGCTTAGCTCGCGACCGGCCTCCTGCACGCCTCTAACCGCGTTGCCGCGGCGATGCCCATGGTGACCGCGATCGAAAGACCCGCCTACCTGCCCGCCTCCGCAGCAACTCACTTCCACTCGATTGGACATGTGAACCCTCCTCTCTATCACGCTTACTCTAGTGTATGCGCGAAGAGACGGCTCGCTTGGGTAGATTCATAGAGTCATTCGCGCATATTCATGTCCAACCGCATGAAAACGCAAAAACGACGCGAGGCCCGAATACTCGGAAACCCGCGTCGTTATTGGCGTTGCTGGAATGCTGATGAAGGGAATTGAACCCCCGGCCTACGCATTACGAGTGCGTTGCTCTACCCCTGAGCTACATCAGCGTACAAATGAAGTCGACAAAAAATAGAATACGAATTTTCGGCGAGTATGTCAAGCCTTTCTCTTCATTTTATGTGCCGAAATCTGTATGACGGCCGTTCGGATGGGTATGACGGCAAGCGCTCCGGCATACCTATTATATAATCGATGCCCAATTCAGGAGAAAGCGGTGATCGCCCCCATGTTTTTTCGTCAGAACAAGCTTCAGATCGAGCTGCCCCCATCCCCCTATGCGGATGCCAATGCGGCCGCGGCCGTACAGGAACTGCTCGGCGGCAAGTTCGGTGAGATGTCCACCCTCAACAACTATATGTACCAGTCCTTCAACTTTCGCAACAAACAGAAGCTGAAGCCCTTCTACGACCTCGTCTCCAGCATTACGGCCGAGGAGCTCGGCCACGTGGAGCTGGTCTCCGCCGCCATCAACATGGTGCTTACCGGCACGACAACGCCGGGCGATCCCGATTCGGCTCCGCTGCGGGCCGGCCTGGACAAACGGAATAGCTACTTCTTCATCGGCACGGCGCAAACTTCGCTGGCAGGAGACTCCATGGGCAATGCATGGCGCGGCGACTACGTGTTCAACAGCGGCAATCTCGTGCTCGATCTGCTGCATAACTTCTTTCTCGAATGCGGCGCCCGCACGCATAAGATGCGCGTATACGAGATGACCGATCATCCGACCGCCAGAGCCATGATCGGTTACCTGCTCGTTCGCGGAGGCGTCCATGTCCTGGCATACGCGAAAGCGCTGGAGATCGCGACGGGCGTCGACATGAAGAAGCTGATTCCCATTCCCAACCTGAGCAACGATCACTTCGAGACGGCACGCAAGTACGAAGCAATGGGGCTAGGCAATAAGCTGTATACGTTCAGTCCGCAGGATTACAAGGATGTCGTCCTCATCTGGAACGGGCAGAATCCTCAGACCGGCGCCAAGCTGGAGGTTATCCAAGGCGCTCCGGAGGGCGCTCCGATGTTCGATCTGGAGGCGGTGCCGGAGGAATTCGCTCCAGGCATCTCGGAAGAGGATTTCTTGGAGATCGCGGCCAGACTGAAGAAAAACGCGGGCTTGTAATTCCTGTTTCCAATCTGGCTTATAGGCAATCGAGCATGAGGCAAATGACCCTTCGCGGTAGGCTATGCTATACTTAAACCTACTTACTCTTATTATTAATCTAGCGAAGGTGAATGCTGCCATGCAATGGCTTGCGATGCTTACCATGCTTATTGATCATATCGGCGCCGTATGGTTCCCGGAGCAATCGGTTCTCCGCATCATCGGCAGGCTGGCCTTTCCGCTGTATGCGTACGCCATCGTCATCGGCTACTTCCGTACGAGCAACCTGAACCGTTACCTGCTTCGGATGGCGGGTCTGGCCGCTTTGTCGCAAATCCCTTATATGCTGGCGTTCCAGACTTGGGAAGTCAACGCGATCGCGACGCTATTCGTCTGCTTGCTCATGCTGTCGCTGCTCGATCGTTACCGCCATAACCGGCCGCTCCTTGCTCTGTTGGTCGCAGCCGCCTTCGTGCTGCTCGAGCTCATCCCGTTCGACTACGGCGCTTACGCGCTGCTGCTCGTCCTTATTTACCGGTATGCTGGCTCTAACAACATTGTCTGGCTTCATCTGGTCTTAAATATTGTTATGGTGTTAGCCAAAGGCTGGGTCATCCAGCTATTCAGCTTGTTCGCAAGCATCCTTATCGTTTACTTGCCGGTGCTGCTTCGGACGATGGATCGCCTGCATGTGCCGCGCGTCGTCTGGCGGAGCTTCTATCCGCTTCATCTTGCTTTAATCGCGCTGGCCGTACACCTTCTTCGTTAATCCCCAGCGCCAGCGCTCCTTGACTCTTCCTTCGCTTCGTCGCCAAGCTTAACGATTAATTCGTCCAACTCGCGCTCGCAGTCTTCCGTCGTCCTCCATGCGGAATCGTCGTTCAACAGCTTGTGAAGGAAAAGCCTGACCTCCACGGGGAGCGCCAGCTCTTCTTCCCAGCTCCGCTCGACTTGGTTCTCCTCGGCTTCGTAGCCCGCATACATGATAAAGAGATAAAGATGGCCGAGACCGAACCAGTCGCTTGAGGGATGCGGGTTTCTCATTCGATGCTTGATCGCTCCCGTGCTTCCGGCGAGAAGGCCGCTTCCTTCGCCTAACGCCTTCCGAAGCTCTTCGGGAAGCTCCTCCCCCACGGCGCAGGCGAGCCCCAGGTCGACCAGATGCGGCATGCCGTCAGAGATGATGACGTTCGGAATTCGGACGTCCCGGTGGACGTAGCCGGCGGCATGCAAATGTTTCATCGGCTGCATAAGCTGTTTAAGAAGCCTTAGACCTTCCCTAACGGAGAAGGTTTGATTTCTCTCATAGATGGCATACTCTAAATTATACCCTTCAATATACTCCATGATTAACGCTTCCTGCTTGCCGTCCGTGTAGTAATCGTACGGCTTCGGCATCTGGGGATGCTCGGCCGCTTGCATGATCCGGTACTCCCTTCGCAATAGCTGTATGCCGGTGCTCCCCTTGCTTGGCTTGTTTCGCTTCAGCAGCACTTCGCCGCCGCGCGCGAGATCTCTGCAAGCATATGCTTGACCGTAGCTTCCCATGCCAAGGAATCGTTCGACGACGTATCGTTTGCCCAAGGTTTTGCCGGGCTGGAGTGGATAATCCCTGAATTCGATTACGAATTCGGCCCATCGGGCCTTTAAGCTTTTAAGCATGTCATCAGCTCCCGTAAAATTAGCTTAGCGCCGCCAGCCGCCGTTGTCGAGGAATTCAACGTACGTCATGACGCCGGATCATTCAGGCCGAGCGACGAGAAACCTCCATTCGCAATTTACGTATATATAGCTAAGCTACTCTATTTTCCGATTCCTATGAAGGAGGAAGTTCGATGTTAAGACGTATTCTGAATTCTCTCACCGGACATCACGGACATGGTTACCACCGCTACAGCAGCAGCGATTTCAAGAAAGGGTATTACCCGCCGCCGCATTATCCGCCTTACCCGAATCAACATGGCCATCATCATGGGCCGCCTCATCACCCGCACGGTCATCACGGACATCCGCCATACCCGAATCAACCAGGCCACTATCAAGGCCAACCGCCTTATCCGAACGGCCATTATCCGGGACAGCCGCCGCACCCTAACGCGCACGGCCAATATCCGGGGCAACCTCCGTATCCGAATCAGCCGCCGCTTTATCCGCCGCCGCCAAGATATAACCATCATTACGGTCACGGCTACTATAAGAAAAAATGGAAATACAGCAGTTCCTAGGACCCGATTTGTCGAATGGTGACATGGCATTCCAAGACCTTGGTATTGAAAAGTGTTAGGAAATTGTGAGCAAAGTAAACAAACTCCTTACGACAGTTTCATAAGAGGCTAATCTGTTCTCGGTATAATGGGAAAAACGCAAATCGGAGGTGCATGACATCATGATGCGAGTCCTAACCTTCAAGAATCGTTCAGTCCCTGTTTATTACCCTAACGAACAATCGGCATCTGTAGAGCTGCTTCACCATAAATTGTACGAGATGGAACTGGACTTTGATTTCAGGAAAAAGTGGAAACGGATCAAGTCGGTCGAGATGGTGCGCGATGTCGCCATCTTCCAATACAATGACGGTACCAAGCTGTATCTGGAAGTCAGCTAAGTCGGCTAAAACAAGGCGTAACGCCTGCAGCCGTCCTCGGGCAGCACGCCCTCGTTTCGGTCGATTCAACGCTCGGCAATAACCTTTCAACCGGCTGACGGCTCGGTCTGAAAGGTTTTTTTGCGTCCTATAACAAGCCAAACAAGCAACCGTGAGGGGGATTCCGGTTGCCTGTCTGCCGTTGCCGCGGCTAGTCCGCGTAATCTATGGAAAACGAAGCGCTTGTCGGCGCCACGACTATCTTTTCTTCATGGCTGGCAGCAAGTCGGGCTTTCGTCAGCCGCTGCCGGATCTACATCGCTCTCCCGATGGTCTTCGTCCTCCCGCCAATCCTCTTCATTCTGAAGATCCTTTTGCTGCGTTCCTCGAAACATCGTCGTATCCATTACCGTGGGCTCCATAGGTTGGCCTAGCAAGTAACCTTGCACGTAGTCGCAGCCCCAGTCCTTCAGCAATTGATATTGTCCCTCGTACTCCACGCCCTCGGCCACTACTTCGATGCCCAGCTTCTGCACAAGCCCGATGATGGACTCGACGATGTGGCGCTCCGGACCGTTCAAGTCAATCTTCTCGATGAAGCATTTGTCGATCTTCAAGCAATGGATCGGCAGCTGCTTCAAGTTGCTGAACGAGGAGTATCCCGTGCCGAAATCGTCTAGCGCGATCCGTACGCCTGCAGCCCGAAGCCGGCTCAGCGAAGCGACAGCCGTTCCGGAGGTGTTAAAGAGGTAATGCTCCGTAATCTCCAGCTCGATGGAGCCGGGCTCCATTCCGTTCTCATCGAGCACGCCCAGCACCGTTGAGGTGAACGCCGGATCATGCAACTGCAATGGCGAAATATTGATCGACATCCTTAAGTCCCGTAGCCCGTATCGGCGAATCTTCGCCAGCATCTTGCAGCTTTCCCGAAGAACCCACTCCCCGATAGGAATGATCAAGCCGTTATGCTCGGCGATGGGAATAAATTCGTTAGGCGAGATCATGCCTAGCTCGGGATGCTTCCAGCGCAGGAGCGCCTCCAACCCCTTCAGCCGCCCGTCCGACAGCTTATATATCGGCTGATAGCTCAGATGAAATTGACGCTGGTACAAGGCCGGCCTTAGACCCGTCTCGATCGAGATGCGTCGGTTCATATGGTCCGTATCCTCCGAACGATAGAAGGAGATCCGATTGCCGCCGCCATCCTTGGACATCTGAAGCGCCGATTCCGCCCTGCAGATCAGAGCATCGCTCGTGTGCCCGTCTTGCGGGTAATAACAGGCGCCGATGCTGGACGTGAGATAGAGCTCCGTACCGCCTTCCGATACCGGGCATTCTACCGAATATTTAATGGCGTCTACCGCTTTCCAGCACAGATCCGTCTTGTCGGACTCTTGCAGGATGTAGAGGAAGGATTGGCTTCCCCAATTGCATAAAACGGGCGGCTTGGTCCCCGACAGCAGCCTCCCGGTCTCCTCGAGCCTGCTTATCATGTTATCCATCACCGCGTTGCTGAATGCCGTGCCTTTCGTATCCACTACGCGATAGAACCGATCGAATTCTACAATCGCGACCAATAATCGTTTGCCCGCCGACCGAGCTTGCTGAAGACTAAGCTCGACTAAGGCGTATGCATCCTTCCTGGTCAACAATTGCGTAGAACTACCCATTTACAATCCCCCTCGTTATCCTCGTTCCTGACTTTCGCTTGAGACCATAGTCTCACAGAAGTATTAGAAATATACGGATCTACATTTTAGAAGATTGTTAGAAATCGCAACGTTCATGGGTCGACAAGCTTGTATTTCCTTATATTTCAACTGAAAGAACCGCCAAGCAGGCCCGTTAGGGCCATGCTTGACGGTTCTTGGAGTCCGGTCATGCGAGTTTCTTAACTATTCATAACGCTAGTTGGCAGCTTGTGCCGTGTACTTGTAGCCGAATCCCCACACGGTGCGGATGAGCCGCGGCTCCTTTGGGTTAAGCTCGATCTTTTTCCTTAGATTGACGATATGTACGTCGATGGCCCGATCCGTTACGAAGGAATCGAATCCGCGAATGGCATTAATCAATTCTTCTCGGCTAAACACCTTCCCGGGGTGCGCCAAGAACAGCTTCATCAATTCGTATTCCGAGAACGTCGTCTCCACCAGCCGGCCGCGCACTTGCAGCAGCCTTCGCTCCACGTCGAGCTGAATCAGTTCTTCCTCCATCGGGGCGATACTCTCCGCAGCCGCGGCTACGGAAACAGCCGCTTCGCCGTAGATCACGTTCGAACGGCGGATCAGCGCTTCCGCCCGGGCGGTCAGCTCATGCATGCTAAACGGCTTGCACAAGTAATCGTCCGCTCCCGACTTCAGCGCTTGCACGCGTTCGGATACTTCGCTTTTCATCGATAGGATCATAATAGGCACATTGGACGTTTTGCGAATTTCCATACATACTTCGATGCCGTCCAGATCGGGCAGAATCAAGTCAAGAAGAATAAGATCGGGCATGAAGCCGGTTACATGCCGAAGCCCCTCGTCGCCGCGAAACGCCTGGCTGACCTGGTAGCCTTCTTCGGACAAATACATCGACAGCATGTTGCTCATCATTACGTCATCTTCAATAACCAATACTTTGTACATCGGCGTCACCCTTAATCCATTGAAGATTCGTGTCGATCGCTTATAGTAATTCTACTATACATGACAGCGAGCTAACGAACAACAGATTGTTAGAAAAATGTTAGACGATTCTGTCGAATTGTTGCCCCGCCTCTCGCAACCCGCCAAGCAGAACCGATAGTTTTTCTTCCAATCGGGTAACGGCGGCTGCCAATTGCAGCTCGTCCCTCTGCTGCTCCTTCATCAGATCGCTGACTTTGCCGACGGCGTCGCCTAGTTCCGACGCTGATAAGTAGCCTGCCGCTCCCTTCAGCGTATGCAGCATGCGGAGCACCTTATCGGTCTCGGACATCTTGAGCGCTAGACGAAGCTGATCCGTAAATCTATCATAATCCTGCTTGAATTGATCGATCATGTGCCGCAGAATCGGAAGCTTGCCGTTCACGCGCTCCAGCGCGCTCTCGACGTCCATTCCCGCGATTGGCAAAAGAGTAATGGGCGCCCGCTCCGCCTGTACCGTCTTCCGGTCCTGCCGCAGCGAACGTCCTTCCTCATGCGCCGGGGTTCCGTTCCCGCTGTCCGCAAGCGACTTCCGCTCCAGCCAATACGCCACCGTTTCCTGCATATGCTCGACGGAGAGAGGCTTTGTAATCACTTCGTTCATGCCCAGCTTCAAGTAACGCTCGTGATCCTTCTTCACGACGTTCGCCGTGACGGCAATGATGGGAATCGAGTCGTACTTCTTCTGGCTTCGAATGATCTTCACGGCTTCCGTGCCGTCCATTACCGGCATATGAATATCCATCAGCACGAGATCCCAGCTCCCATGCTCCAGCCTATCAAGCGCTTCCTGTCCATTCTCGGCCAGCTCAACCTCGTACCCCGCATCCTTAAGCATCTCGAGCGCGACCATCTGATTGATCATGTTATCCTCTGCGAGCAAGATCTTCACCTTGCTCCGCTGCTCCTTGACGGGTTCATGGGTGCCCGCCTCGCCTGGCGCGCGCAGCTTTAACGTAGCCTGATCGGTCGCTTCCTTAAAGGCCTTAAGCAGCGCCGTTCGCGTAACCGGCTTTGCCAATATTGCGGCAGGACGGTTCTCGTAGGGCAACTGCAGCAGCTCGTCCCGGCCGAAGGTCGTCGTCAGGGCAACGACCGGCACGCCAAGCTGGACGGCGACGCCATGCACGTCGAGCCATGTCTCGGTGCCGTACATATCCGGCATCTCCATATCGGTCAACAGAATGTGGGGGCGCGCGCCTTCGCCGACGATCCGCAGCCGCTCGAACAGCGTCTGCCAGCTTCCGAATGCGATCGTCGTCAGTCCCATGTTTTCCAGAAGCACGGCCCAATGCTCGCGCATCCGCTTGCTATCCTCCAAGATCCACACGGTCTGCTCGTTCGAGAAAGGAAGCTGGCGGTCCATGCCTTCGATTCGGGCATGATCGACGGCGAACGGAAGCGTGAAGTAGAAGCGGCTTCCCGCTCCCTCCACGCTGGATACCGATAATGTGCCTCCCATGAGCTTGACGAGATTCTGCGAGATGACCAGACCGAGTCCCGTGCCCCCGAATTTGCGCGTCGTGGAGCTGTCGGCCTGCGTGAACGGCATGAACAAGCGTTCCACCTGCTCCTTGCTCATCCCGATGCCCGTGTCCGCGATCAGGAAACGGATCGAGATTTGTCCCTCCGACTCCGTCTCGGCCTCCAGCTCCAGCTTGACGAGGCCTCTGCCGGTAAATTTGACGGCGTTCATGCACAGATTCAGCAGCACTTGCTCGAGACGCAAGGAGTCGCCGATCAACGTCTGCGGGAGTCGCTCCGGCGTGTGAATCATAAATTCGAATTGCTCCTTGCCTCCGAGAAACACGCTGAGCTGGTTCGCGATCCGGTTCAGAAGCTCCTCCGTCTTGAACGGGAAGTGCTCGACCTCGACCTTGCCGGCTTCGATCTTGGAGAAATCCAGCACGTCGTTGATAATGCGAAGAAGCGATTCGGAAGAGAGATGCATCTTATCGATGTAATCCTTCTGAATGACGGATAATTCAGTCTTGCGGAGCAAGCCGGTCAGTCCGATTATGCCGTTGAGCGGCGTCCGGATCTCATGGCTCATAAGGGCGAGGAAGCTGCTTTTGGCTTTGTTCGCTTCCTCCGCTTCGAGCGTCGTGCGCACAAGCTCCTCCTGCACCAGCTTCTGTTCGGATATGTCCCTGGCGATGCAGGAGAAGAACGTCTCCCCGGTAAATTGATCCTCGTGCAAGACGATCATCATCGATACGAACAATAGTTGCCCGTCCACCCTCTTCATCTGCAGAGTGCCGTTCCAGAAGCCGTAGTCGAGCGCATGCTGTCTGCCTTCCATCAATTGATCGTGCATGGAAGGATCGATGTACGTTTTGGCTTCCGATCTGAAATGATCGTCATCCGGCAATCCAAGCATCGTCCTGCCCGCGCGGTTCATATACACGATGTGGCCTTCCAGGTTGATGGATGCGATCAAGTCCTGCGCGGACTCCACAATGTTAAGCAGGCGGTTGCGCGCATTCTCGACAAGACGCCTGTCCGAGATGTCGCGAACCATGCCCACGACGCCCGTAAACTTGCCGCTGCCGTCCCGCAGGCCGCTGGAGCTATGCAACGTCGGAATACGGGTTCCGTCCTTGTGGATGAACGTCCACTCCCGCTCGTAGGAGAACTGCACGTCTCTGAGCGCCCGGAACACTTCGAGCCCCGGCCTAACCTCGTAGCCGAGTCTCTCTGTCAAGAGCTCCGCTTCCCTCTCGATCTCCTCCATGTCCATAAACATAAGCGGAGTGGCGTGACCGGTCAGCTCCTCCGACTTGTAGCCGAGCATCTCTTCCGCCGTCTTGTTGAGATACGTGACCTTATATTGCTCGTCAAGCACGATGAAGCCGTATTGGTTCTGGTTAATAATGGCGCTCAGCCTGTCGAACATCTCCTGCAGATGCTCCATCATTCCGTTGACGGAATGAGCGAGCTGCCCGATTTCGTCGAATTGGGACGTATCCAGATGCTCCGCCTCGAACTGCCCTTCCGCGGCCTGCTCGGTCACGCTCAAAATTCTCTCCAGCCGCTTGACGATCTTCTCGAAGTAGAGATAAAAGAAAATGCCGATAATCAGCTCCGAGATCGCGATCGTCGTGATGGTTCTCCATAGAATGGGAGTCAGCAGCGCCTCCATCTTGGAGACCGGCTCGGACATCGCGATCCGCCAAGGCGTTCCTTGCACCTTGGAATAGAACACCATGTACGCTTCGCCCGATTCTTTGACGTTGGCCCTTCCCTCGTTCTTGACGAGCATATCATCGGAGACGGCCTCGAGTACGGGATCCAGGGCAATAGAGCTGGACCTCTGCGAAGCCCCTTTTGAGGAATAGATAATGTCTCCCTCGTCGTTATAGAAACGGATTGGATTCGTGGATTGCGCGAAATCGAAGAACCTGGTGAACGACGTAAACGGAATCGAAGCATAGATCACGCCTACGATGTCCGTCCCGCTTCCATATACGGGGACGGCGATATAGGATTGATCCACAAGCGAGAACTCGGGCTTGTAGGGATCGGTGATGATGACGGTCCCCCGCATAGCCGAAGCAAAAAAAGGCTCGCCGCCCATGTCCCGATCCGCTCCGTCGCTGCGAACGGCCATCCCTCCCGCATCGACGAAGCCGATGGTATGGTAAGCGAAGCCGCTCCGCACCAATTCGCGCTGGAAATAGGTTTTGCGCTCGGACGAAGAGCCGTAGCGGACAACGTCCGTACGGCTCATCACCATGACCTCGGCGCGGCGAATCTCCATCCAGGCTTCGATAGAGTCGGCCTGCCCGCTAAGCTTGCTGCCGATCTTATCCATCTCAGAGCGCAGCATCGTCTTTTTGACCGCCGAATAATTGCCAACGCCGGCAAGCAGCAAAGGGATAAACGAGATGAGCACGATAAAAATCATCCCTTTGGTTCTTAACGACATATTATTCACAAGGATTATCCCCCCCGTATCCGAACCGGCGCCCGGATGTCATGAGCAACTCGCTGTCAAGGCTTATCCTTGAAGGCAATCTGTCTTCTTAATGACCAGAGGAGGCGATCGCGTCGATGCGCGCCAGTTCCTCTGAGCTGAACGCCAGTTGCTTAAGCGCCGCCACGTTATCTTTGATCTATTCCGATTCTAAATGCCTAACCTGCCTCGTCTTGCGAATCCAGCTTGAGCTCTCCGCTATTCTTAAGGGTCTCTTGGAAGAAAGGCCTCTGCTCTTGGGCCAGCTTCTCCCACGCGGCCATGCAGCGCGGATCGAAATGCCGGCCGCTCTCCCTGAGCATCACTTCCATCGCCTCTTCGTGGGACATCGCCTTCCTGTAGGAGCGGGACGAGGTAAGCGCGTCGTACACGTCCGCAACCGCCGTAATGCGCGCCACGAGCGGGATGTCTTCTCCCGCGAGCTTATCCGGATACCCGCTGCCGTTCCATTTCTCGTGATGGGACCTGATCACCGCCAGCTCGTCGATCATGAATCCAAGCCGCTTGCACATGTCGTAGCCCGATACGGGATGCGCCTCGATCACGACCCGTTCTTCGTCGGACAGCTTCCCCGGCTTGTTAAGAATGCCGTCCGGGATGGACAGCTTGCCTATGTCGTGAACAAGGCCGCCTTGCGCGATCGCGCGCAGCTTCGTCAAGGACAGGCCGAGCTCCTCCCCCAGCTTTAAAGCATACATGGCTACCCGGTAATTATGGCCGGCCGTGTATGCGTCCTTGGCTTCCGTGGCGATAACCAGCTCCTTGACGCTGGGGGATATGTACGTCCGAATCCAATCCTCCGGATTGGCCCGAAACAGTCTTCTGATCGACGCGGTCAGGGATCCCGTGTTTAGATGGTCCCTGACGATTCCGGTCACCATCACGATAACGGATGCGAGCAGCAGGAAGTGGTACAGCCACCAGCTCGCCATCCATGTACGGCCCGTCACCATGATCAGCTGGGCGCACAGCATCCAGCCCGTGCTGTAGGCAATGGCCAACTGAAGCGGAAGCCTGGAGGCCACGTACGTCTGCAAATTCCGGTATATCGTCCAGCCGTTGAACGCCAGCACGATCGCCGTTACGAACCACATTCGGATCGCGTCTTTGAGCTTAAGAACATGCGTGGCGTTTGGATCGTTCCATAGAAACAGGCCTAACGCAAGCAATATGGCGCCCCAGGCAGGCAGCAGCCATCGCTGGTACCTGGCAAGCCATCTCACGAAGCGGTGGTCGCCCGAGATCGAGCACATCCACAGCCAGAATGCCGCGAGCAGAACGCTAAGCTGCGCGGCATGGCCGGCGATGGAGGAATGATGCATGAGAAAGCCCGGCGTGGACAAGCCATGCAAAATGAACATGCCGGCTAACGACACATAGGCCAGCGACAGGAAGCTGACCTTGATGTTGCGGATGCGGGTTGCCGCAATTCCGACCGCGATGGCCATGCCAAGCGCCAGAACGGACACCAGGCTGACAACGTAGAAATGTTCGTTAGGGGCATTAACCACCCCGTCGTACGGCGTCAGCTGGAGCACGACGTAGAAGATCAACGGGAGCAGCAGCCAAAAGGCCAGCCTGGCAAATACGTTCCTATCTATCCCCATGATATCCCCTCCTCAATCGTCATGAGCGGAAGTTCAAGCGAGCCTATATGCATCTTCCGGAAGCTTGTGATAATCGACTTTCAAATGAGGACTTTCGATTGGACTATTAAGCCGACAAGCCGGCCAGCCAAACGTCTACTTCGTCCTTCGGCATCGGCCGTTTGAAATAGTAGCCCTGCATGATGCTGCAGCCGGCTCCTCTCAGAAACTCAAGCTGGCTCTCCGTCTCGACGCCCTCCGCGATTAATTCGATATCAAGCTGCTTGGCGAGCATGATGATCGTCCCTACGATCGCGCGTTTCGACGGCGACTGGTAATCCTGCATATAAAGCCGATCGATCTTGAGCGTCTGGAACGATATTCGGTCGATGGAGCCCAGGAACGAAAATCCCGATCCGAAATTATCCATGGATACACGCACGCCGGCCTTCTGAAGCGGCGTTAATTGCTCTTCCGCTTCCGCCGAGTAAAACATTACGGTAGACTCCGTAATCTCAAGCTCCAGCATGTGAGGTTCGACGCCCGTTCGCGCCAGCGCCGCATCGACCATTTCCTGCAGGCTGCGGCTTTCGAAGACATGGGCCGACAGATTGACGGATACGCCTAGCTTGACGCCCCGCTTGTCGTTCCAAGCCCGGCAGTCCCTGCAAGCCTGCTCCAGCACCCATCTCGTCATCGGGATGATCAGTCCAGTCTCCTCGGCCACGGGGATAAATTCGTCAGGGGCCACAAAGCCGAGCTCGGGATGCTCCCATCTCAGAAGGGCCTCAAAGCCGACCGGCTTCTGGGACGCGTCGTTCCACTTAGGCTGATAATAGGTGGTGAACTGCTTCCGGATGAGCGCCGTCCGCAGTCCCTTCTCGATCTCCATTCGGCGGGACAACCGATGGGCGAGCTCTTCGTTATAGGCGCAATATTGGTTCTTTCCGAGACTCTTGGCGTAATACATGGCCGTGTCGGCAGCCTTGAGGAGCGAAGTACGGTCCGTTCCATGCTGCGGGGCGTAACTGATGCCGATGCTCACCGTGACGTACAGCTCGTTGCCTTCCAGCCAGTATGGCCGTCTCAGCTCCTCTAATAGCTGTGCGGCCAACGTCCCGATATGCTCTTGCTTAAGATCGTTAATCACCATAAGGAACTCGTCGCCTCCAAGCCGGAAGACCGCCCTGCCTCTGCTAACGAATTGGCCCAGCCTCCCCGCTACTTCCCGCACGAGCAAGTCCCCCATATCGTGTCCCAGCGTATCGTTGATCAGCTTGAATTGATCGAGATCGATATACAAAACGGAGCTCCCCTCCGAAAGCTTCAGCTTCTCGTCGAACATCCGGTTCATTGCGTGCCTGTTAGGCAATCCGGTAAGCGCGTCGTTATAGGCCAGCTTCCGGAGCATGTGCCGCTCCCAATAAAGCGCTACCCAAGTGACCGTTACCATGATGGTCATGACAAGCGATACCGACAGCAGCAAGGCGGGACTAATTCCTTCGATGGTCCCCGTTACCGCCGACTCGGGAGAAACGCACCAGAATTCGGCCGCCTCCATTCCCGTATAATGCATGCCCGTTACCGCTACGGCCATCAAGAGCGCCGCCAGCCACTTAAACGAAAAGCTGGAGGAATTTTCTTTGAACCTCTTGAGCAAATACAGCGCCGCGTAAGAAGCCAGAACCGCAATCACGATCGACAGCCCTCGCAGCAAGGGATCATACGTCAAATGCAGGACATCCGATTCCATGGAGCGCATGCCGGTATAATGCATCGCCACGATGCCCGAACCCATAAGGAGGCTTCCGATCGCAAGCTTGGCCCGCGTCGTCTTCTTGTCCATGGTCACATAGAATGCTAGCAAAGAAGCCATAATACTAGCCAGTATGGAAACAACCGTCGTAGACATCCGATAGGTCATGGGCATCTCCACGTGGAACGCGATCATGCCGACGAAGTGCATCGTCCATATGCCGCAGCCCATGACGAGGCCGGATACGACAAGCCAGCCTAACCTTGCCTTGCCCTTCGAATGGGATGTCCGGTATGCTAAATTTAGCGCGGAATAAGACGTAATTAGAGCAATTCCGAAGGAAAGGAACACGATCCATCCGTTATAGCTACCCTCTAGATTAATCAAGCGATCCCTCCATGTCAGCAATTGTCGTTTTAATTCTAACATTAGATGCGTCCGACATGAATAGCGGATATCGGGAATCGTTAGGTTTTTTTATTTAAGTTTAAGGTTTTTCGGACAGGCATTTGGTATAGTAGTTGGAGAATTGCATTTTGAAGGGAGTTACGAGGGATGAGCAGTCAAGACGAAACGCGTCCAAACGAGAAGAAAACAGATACAGGCGCGGAGAAAGAAGAACGTTTTACGTACCAAGAAGGCGAAGCGCCGGAGCATGCGGAAGCGCTTGCGGAGGACCGTACGGACGAGGAGCTCTACGAGGAAGAAGCCGACGAAAACGACGACGCCCGCAAACAAACGGCTGCCGCGGCAGCGCCTGCCGCCGTGCTGGCATCGACGCCGGCAACGCAGCCGGCCAAAAAAGGCGGAGCCCTCGGCTGGATCGTATTGTCCGCCGTGCTCGTCATCGCCCTTATCGTCGTCTTGATCAAGCCGCCGTTCGGCGGAGGCAGCAATGCCGCCGTGGCGACGGTTAACGGCACGAACATTACGAAGGAGCAGCTCTACGATCTGCTCGTGAACGCCAACGGCAAGGCTGCTCTGGACAACCTCATCGTGGAGAACCTGGTCCAGCAAGAATTGTCCGCCAGCAACATCGCGTTCTCCGATCAGGACGTTACCGACGAGTTGGAGGCGCTGAAGCTGCAATTCGGCACGGAAGAAGCCTTCCAAGCCGCTCTAACGCAGAACGGCTATACCGAGGAAGCTCTTCGTCAGGATATGAAATTGTCCGCCATGATCCGCAAGGCGCTTGAATCCAAGACGGACGTGACGGACGAGGAAGTACAAAAGTACTTCGACGAGAACAAGGCCATGCTTGGCGGTTCCGCCGAGCAGGTACGCGCCTCCCACATCCTGGTCGATACGAAAGAAGAAGCCGACGCGATCCTCGCCGATCTGAAAGCCGGCGCGGACTTCGCGGAGACGGCTAAAGCCAAATCGAAGGACGGTTCCGCGGCTAACGGCGGCGATCTCGACTTCTTCGGTCGCGGCCAAATGGTCGCCGAGTTCGAAGAAGCGGCATTCGCGCTGGAGGTTGGCGCCATTTCCGAAGTCGTGAAGAGCGAATTCGGCTACCACATCATCAAGAAAACGGATTACAAGGCTGCGGTCGAAACAAACTTCGACGAGAAAAAAGCCGCGATCCGCACGTTGCTGATCGGACAAGAAGCCCGCACGCAATCCGATGCCTGGATTACGGAGCTGCGCGGCAAAGCCAAAATCACGAACACGCTTGAAGAAGAAGCGCCGGCCGCTTCGGACGCTCCGGAAGCAACGGACTCGGCAGACGCTCCGGCAGCGGAGTAACCGATCGTCCGCGTGAGCAATGACTAAACGCGACACCATAAGGCGTCGTCCCCGAAGCAAGAACTTTGGGGACGGCGCCTTTGCCATTCGGGACGTTTCGCGCGGCTACGGATACGGTTACGGGCACGGCTACCGGTTACGGCTACCGGTTACGGATACCTCTACGGCTACGGCTGCGGCTACGACTACGGCTGCGGCTACGGCTATGGCCACGGCCACGGCTACCAGTTACGGATACCTCTACGGCCACGGCTACGGCTATGGCCACGGCTACGGCTACCGGTTACGGATACCTCTACGGCCACGGCTACGGCTATGGCCACGGCCACGGCTACCGGTTACGGTTACTGTTACTATTACGGCCACGGTTACGGCTACGGCTACGGCTGCCGGCTACTGTTACTGTTACTGTTACTGTAACTGTTAGGGCCACGACTACCGGTTACTGTTACGGCTCCCGGCTTCGGTACTGTTACTGTTACTGTTACTGTTACTGTTACTGTTACTGTTACTGTTACTGTTACTGTTACTGTTACTGTTACTGTTACGGCCACGGCTACCGGTTACTGTTACTGTTACTGTTACTGTTACTGTTACTGTTACTGTTACTGTTACTGTTACTGTTACCGTTACCATTACTGTTACTGTTACTGTTACGGCTACGGCTACGGCTACTGTTACCTCTACGGCTACGGATACCTCTACGGCTACCGGCTACGGCTACGGCGGCCACGACTACGAGACGACCATTTGCCTCGCTTCGCTAACGGACGTAAAAGACCTTATTTCGATGAAAAACCCGCTTCTGAAATTCTAAAGGACACGAGAGCCGTTATTCGCGGCTTGCGCCCCTCTTCGCAGCCATTTCTCGTGAAATAGAGGCGCCTGTGTCCGTTAGAATTTAGAAGTGGGGTTTTCGGGCCAAATAACGCCTCCCGTGTCCGTTAAGTAAAATCTTCTCGCCAAGGAAAGCACGGAAGCACGGAAGCACGGAAACAGGGAAGCCCGGAAGCACGGTGGCCCGGTGCCCAAGGGCAAAGGCCGTGAACGAAACCCGCTCCGTCAATCGAGCAATCCCCCCTGTCCTTTACTCCCGCGCCGCTTTCAGGCACAATGAAAGAAAAAGACATTTTTTTGGAGGGAAACGACAATGACGCAACGATTCACGGTATCGACCTATACGGATACGTTCGAAATATACGAGCTTACGGAAGCCGGAACGGATTCCCGCGTTCTCGTCTGTCCCGAGCGCGGCGGAATCGTCATCGGCTGCCAGCTTCGCGGCGAAGAGCTATTTTATCTCGATAAGTCGACGTTCGAGGATCCATCTGCGAACATCCGCGGCGGCAATCCCGTGCTCTTCCCCATCTGCGGCCCGCTCAAGGATTCTACGTACACCTGGGAAGGCCTCGACTACAACATGGGGCAGCACGGCGTAGCCCGCAACGCGGCTTGGGAAGTCGTCGGCACCTCCGAGGACGGAGAAGCCTCGGTCACGCTGCGCCTGCGCGCGAACGAGACGACCCTTGCCGCTTACCCGTTCGACTTCGAGCTTGTCTTCACTTACGCTCTGGTCGACGGAGAGCTGCAGACGCGCCAGCAATACCGCAATCTAGGCGAAGGCGGCCCCATGCCGTTCTACGCCGGCTTCCACCCATACTTCGCCGTCCAAGGCAGCAAAGATATCGCCTACGATACGGATGCGACCCGCTACATCGATTACAACGACGACCTTGTCAAGCCGTATGCCGGTTCCGTCGATCTGGAGCCCATGAAGGAGTCGTTCTGCTTGCTGGACGCACAGCGCAGCGATATATCCTTCCCTAACGGAAGCGGCAGCCGGGTGCGCCTGACGTACGATCCCATCTTCAAATACGTCGTGATCTGGACGCTCAAGGATCGGCCGTTCGTGTGCGTGGAGCCTTGGATGGCCCAGCCGCTCGAATTGAATCGCGGCGAAGAGCTCGTCCTATTGCAAGCGGGAGAAACGCTCCAGGCCGCAATGACGATCGGCGTCGAACGATAACGCTAGTGCGATCCCGATTCCGCTTCTAAACATACAAGCCTCCTTCCCCATGCATCATGGGAACGGAGGCTTGTTGTTGTTGCGTTTCGTTTCCGGTACAGAAAGTCGAATGCGAGGCGAATCAGTACCCTTCACCTTGGCCTCCGGAGACGATGGCCACGCTCGAGCTGGCGCCGATGCGGGTAGCGCCGGAAGCGATCATCGCGAGCGCCGTCTCCAGGTCGCGCACGCCGCCGGACGCCTTGACGCCGAGGTCCGGGCCGACCGTCCTCCGCATAAGAGCGATGTCTTCCTGCGTCGCCCCGCCTTTGCCGAAGCCCGTCGACGTCTTGACGAAGTCGGCGCCGGCTTTCACGCATAGCTCGCATGCAGCAACCTTCTCCTCGTCCGTCAGCAGTCCCGTCTCCAGGATCACCTTGAGCGGCGCTTTGCCTTTGCAGGCGGCAACGACGCCCTCGATATCGCGCAGGACGCCTTCCGCGTCGCCGGACTTCAGCAAGCCGATATTGAGCACCATATCGACTTCCGTCGCGCCGTCTTCGATCGCCTGCTTGGCTTCGAACGCCTTCGAGGCCGTGCTCGTCGCGCCGAGCGGGAAGCCGACGACGGTCGTCACGCCCACTCCGCTGCCCCGGAGCAGTTCCGCGGCCAGAGGCACCCAGCCCGCGTTCACGCATACCGTCGCGAATTGGTGCTCCCGCGCTTCCGCGCAGATCGTCTCGATTTCGCTTTTTGTCGCATCCGCTTTCAGTATCGTATGATCGATCATCGCCGCCACTTGCGCGGACGTCAGTTTATTCTCGCTTGTCATGTTCATGGTCCTCCATTTGTGTAAAGGTTGCTTCACGTACCCATTATACGAAGCTTTGGGCCAAACAACAACTCGCCTCCCGCGCCCGATTACCGCCCGGTTTACTTTGCCCGGTCCGATAGGCTATTATTGGAGTGGTTCGGCGCTATGCCGAACGGCCCGCCTACAAGCGAAGCAAGGGAGATGTTCACACCATGGAAAACGTATTGGCCAAAATAAAAGAAGCAGCCGCCTATATCGAAAGCAAGCTTGACCGCAAACCGCAGATCGGCCTGATCCTCGGCTCAGGACTCGGAGTCATGGCCGACGAAGTGGACAATGCCGTCGTCATCCCGTACGGCGACATCCCGTACTTCCCGGTGTCCACCGTGGAAGGGCATTCCGGCGAGCTCGTCGTCGGCGACCTGGAAGGCAAGAAAGTGCTTGTCATGAAGGGACGCTTCCACTACTACGAAGGATACTCCATGAAGGAAGTCGTATTTCCCGTCTACGTCATGAAGGCGCTGGGCATCGAAACGCTGCTCGTCACCAATGCCGCGGGAGGCATGAACCGCGCTTTCGCGGCCGGCGACCTTATGCTCATTACCGACCATATCAACAACACGGGCAGCAACCCGCTCATCGGCGAAAATACGGCCGAGCTGGGTCCCCGCTTCCCGGACATGTCGCAGGCATACAACAGAGAGCTTCGCTCCATCGTCGCGGCACAGGCAGAGGCGCTTGGCGTCAAGCTGCAAAAGGGAGTCTACGTCGGCATCTCCGGGCCTACCTACTGCACGCCGGCCGAGCTGACCATGATGGCGAACTGGGGCGCCGACGCCGTCGGCATGTCCACCGTGCCGGAAGTGACGGCCGCGAACTACTGCGGCATGAAAGCCGTCGGCATTACTTGCATCACCGATATGGCGATCGGCGACGAGCTGGAGCCGCTGACACACGAGCAGGTCGTGAAGGTCGCGAACGAAACGCGTCCGAGGTTCATATCGCTGGTGAAGGCTTCCGTAAGGGCGTTCTCGGCGTAAGGCAAACGATCGAGCAAGCCATCTACAAGATCAAGCGAGCAAGAAAGCAGCCTGGCTGTGCGCATAACCGGCCTCCACGCGCCGCAAAAAAACCTCTTCTCCCGATAACTCCGGTCATGCCGGCGTCCGGTTAGAAGAGGTTATTTTTCGCTCTCGTCGGGTATGGCCCGGTCGGTTGTAGCGAAACTCAGAATCTTACAGCCTTACTTCCCTGCCCGTTTCCGCGGACTCGTAGATCGCGCTCAAAATTTTGATCATGTCCACGCCTTGATCCGGAGTAATGGTCGGCTTCGCCCGGCCTTGCAGCACGTCGACGTAATGCTTGATGTTCTCGGTATGCTGCTTCACTCTCTCGGCTCCTTTAATCACAGGCACCGTGTCGGTAAGCTGACCCGCGGCCTCCGAATAGATGCTGAGCGCGCCGTTGCGCAGGCTTGCGCCGGCCTTCGTGCCGCGCAGCTCGACGAAGTTCATTTCCTCCCCGATGTTGGAAGCCCAGCTGAATTCGATCTGCAGGGTAGCGCCGTTATCGAAGCGGATAAAGCCCGTCGCCAAGTCCTCGACGTCGAACGTGCCGTCCTCTTGGCGGTCTCCGAAGGAGCTATGCACCGAATCGGCAATGTCGTCCGTGGCAAACTTCGTATATTTGGCGCCCGTGACGGATACCGGCTTCGGATTGCCCATGATCCACGTAGCCAAGTCGATAAAGTGCACGCCGAGGTCGATGAGCGGTCCGCCGCCGGACAATTCCTTCGTCGTGAACCAGCCGCCCTTGCCCGGAATGCCCCTTCTGCGAATCCAGCCGCAGCGGCCCGTGTAAATTTCGCCCATGCCGCCTTCGTCGGCCAAGCGCTTCAAGAATTGGGAATTGGGATTAAAGCGGTTGTTGCGCATGACCATGAGCAGCTTGCCCGATGCGGCAGCCGCGTCGGCCATCTTCTGCGCTTCGTCCGGATTAACCGCGTCCGGCTTTTCGCAAAAGACGTTATACCCCGCCTCGAGGGCCGCGATCGCGATCTCGGAGTGGTACAGGTTAGGCGTGCAAATGTCGACCATATCGATGTCTCCGTCTCGAAGCAATTCCTTGTAATCCGTATAGACGCGGCTTACGCCAAGCTTACCGGCAATTTCGCGAGCCCTCTCTTCTCGTACGTCGCATACGGCCACGACTTCCGCCTCCGGATGCTCCAGCCATGCTTCCATATGCGCCGCTTGGAAGATCCCTCCGGCCCCGATTACCCCTACTTTGATCTTTGCGCTCATTTTATTCTCCTCCTCGGATAAAATTAAATTCGATTCGCGGCACGTTTCTCCATCATGCCTAGCAAGTTTCCATAGCTTGTTCTTACGCATTCCATGGGGGCCGTCTTGCAGGAGTCCTGCTCCACCACGTACCACTCGACGCCGCTAGCTTCTCCCCATTCGAGGATGGAGTCGAAATCGATGACGCCCGTTCCGATAGGGGCAAAGGCTCCCTCCGCGTCGTCCGTCATGTCCTTCATGTGTACGATCGGCATCCGGCCCGCGTAAGGTTCGAAGAACGCAACAGGATCATGTCCCCCCTTGCGCAGCCAATATACGTCGAGCTCCGCCAGAATGCCGTTGTCCGCAGCGGGCTCCAGCAGGAAGGACAAGGCGTCCTTGCCGTCCAGCGTCGTCTCGAATTCGAACGCGTGATTGTGGTAGCTGAGGCGCAAGCCCCTCTCGCTCCACCGCGACGCCAGCTCGTTCAGGTCCCGCTTTAGCTGCCGGTACCCTGCTTCGTTCTGAATGGCAGCCGGGAGGCTCGGGCAAATAACGTCGACCGTGCCAAGCGCCTCCGCCGCGGCCGCAACCTCCTCGGACCGCTCCAGCAGCTCTTGCAAGCCTACGTGCAGGCCCGCGGCCTTAAGCCCCGTTTCATCCAGAATGGACTTAAGCGCTTTCGGTTCGTGGCCGTGGAAACCGGCAAATTGCACGCCGGCATATCCCATTTGACTTATTTCGCGAAGCACACCGGGGAAATCCGCCGCGCACTCGTCGCGCAACGTATAAAGCTGAACCGCAATCTTCTCTTTCACTCAGACTCTCTCCTTCCGTCCACAATCAACCCCAGTATAAAGAGAGCGAATGAGGAAGTGAATATCCGATTCTCCGCTTGTTGACTTATTCTGCAACTGTTACGATAGAAGCAATTAGCCGCTTCGGCAAAACGAAGGAAGGTGCCCGTCTTGTCCTCCCCAGCTTGGACCATTCCCTATTCCGTAGGCTACTCCCGCCACGTCGTTCCGTTCCATAGCTACATGAAGCAAGACAGCTCCGACAAGCGGGTGCTGATCCGCTTGCAGGCGGCAGGACGATGCCGGATTAGCTTGAACGGCGTCTCTCGTCTAGTAGAGCCGGGAGATTTTATGCTGCGCAGACCCGGCGAAGAATACCGCCTGGACATCGACGCGGAGCCTGCCGGGCAGGACGGCGACGCGCCGCCCATCGACAGCGTCGACTACTTTCTGTCGTGCGGCGGAGAATGGATGGAAGGCTGGGCCAGGCGCAGCCTCATCCCCGGCTTCGTCCGGCTGGACAAAACCGACGAATTGATCTCGTTATGGAGGAAGCTGATCTACGAGAAACGCAATCTTCACGAGGACAATTCGGAGATGATCGACGCCTTGGTCAAGGTACTCTGTCTCTCCATCGATCAACATGCGCTAAAAGCGTCATCCTCGTCCAGGCCCGAACAGTACATCCCTTTCCAGATGAAACGATATTTGGAGAAGCACGCAACCGAACCGCTCAAGCTCGAAGCGGTGGCCGCCCGATTCGGCATCAGCGTATCGACCGCCTCCCACCTGTTCAAGCAAACCTTCGGCCAGCCGCCCATGCGGTACGTCGTGGATATCCGGTTAGCCCTGGCGTCCGAGCGGCTCTTGCACAGCGACATGAATCTGGAGGACATTGCCGAAGCCTCCGGCTTCCGGAGTTATCCGTACTTCAGCCGCGCGTTTCGGTCGCGTTACGAGGTCAGTCCAAGCGAATATCGCGCGCGGAGCGGACTTCTCGCGCCGGAGCCTTCATGAAATAGTCACCATCTCGAACCGCGATCTGTGTTTTAATTATGATTATAGGCTAAACGAACCAAGTCCCCACTCCCGAATTCGAAGGCAGGTGCCGAACAAGTGAAATTGGATAACTTCGCGACGCAGGCGGCGAGCGGCGAACGCCCTGCCGCATCGCGGCCGCTTTACGCTTCTTTGCTTCGAACCTTGCTTCGCAATTATATTTTCGGTTCGGCCATCGCCGTGCTCGGACTCGGCAGCCTCATTCTAGTCAATACGCTGAGCATCCCCCGCTCCGAGCTTATCCTCCTGATCGGCGTGCTCGTCGTCTCCCTTGCTTCTATGCTGGCGTTCGAGCTGGCCGCGTTCCGCCGTCATATGCGTCCCATCGCCAAAGCGCTGCTTGCCGAACAGCCGACCGAGAGCGACCTGGAAGCCGCCTATTGGCAGACTCATCGTTTTCCTTTGCTTGCCGTGAAACGGACGTTCGGCCCTCACTTTCTGGGCATGTCCGTCCCGGCCGTCTTGATCTGCATGCTGCTTATAAGTACCGGCTACGTTTCGATGCCTTACCACTATTTGATGGCCGCCGGAGCCGGCGCCCTCATGGTGGCGAGCATGCATGCCATGATCGAATATTTTATGACTGCAATTGCCGTACGCCCCGTGCTTAGCCGGCTTAACGCCATCCACCAAGCCCGCTGCGGACGCGAGCTTTCGCTCGGCGGCCAAGTCATCGTATCGACGCGAACCAAATTCATGCTCGGAGCATTCTTGATCGGCACGCTGCCGCTCGTCTTGTTCACCTTTGCCACGCAGGTCAGGCTCGACGGTCTGACAGCCGCCGGAAACCAGGATGCTTACTGGCAATGGTCGGCTATCGTGTTGGTGTTCGGCGTCTCGTTCTCCCTCTTCGGCGCCTCGTTGTTGTCGAGGAGCGTGCAAGAGCCTATCCATCATATCGTTCAAGCGATGGGCGAGGTGCGGGGCGGCAATCTGGATATTCGCGCCCACGATTTATACGCAGACGAATTCTCCAGGCTAGCGGCTGGATTCAACCACATGGTCAATAGTCTTAGAGAAAGGGAGACCCGCAACGAGCAGCTGCTCCAAAGCTATTTCTTCACGCTTGCCGCCGCGCTTGACGCAAGAGATGCCTACACGGCGGGACATTCCGAACGGGTGGCGCAATATGCCGTACGGATCGGCGCGGCCGCCGGCTGGAGCGCGGAGCAGCTCGACCTGCTTCGCAAGTCGGCTCTGCTCCACGACATCGGAAAGATCGGCGTGCGGGACGCCGTGCTGCTCAAAGACGGCAGGCTTACGGACGAAGAATTCGAACAGATCAAGCAGCATCCCGCCCTTGGGGAGAACATACTGAAGCAGATCGAACCGGCGGATGCCATGAGCGGCTTGCTGCCGGGCGTTCGCTCCCATCACGAGCGATACGATGGCAAGGGATATCCGGACGGTCTTTCGGATACCGCTATTCCTCTCCTTGGAAGGGTCATCGCCATCGCGGACGCCTTTGATGCGATGACCTCCGATCGCCCTTATCGCCGCGGAATGAGCCCCGAGAAGGCTGTCGCCATCTTGCAAGAGGGCAAAGGAACGCAGTGGGATCCCGCGCTCGCGGAATTATTTATTCGTTCTCTGAAGAAATCGGAAACAGCCTCTTAGTTTATGTTCCTCCCCGGGTAGGTTATAATGGAAGCATGTGTTTACTTTTCGCATCATAACCGGGTGATCCCGGACTACATAGGAGAGGAGGATGAGAGATGTTCCGTGCGTTCAACGCCATCCAAATATCCCATAACGGCGAGCAAAGAAAAGTACCGCCTATCGCGTTATTCCTATTGTTCGCGCTTCTCGTGACCGCGTCGTTCGCTTATCAAGCCGGCAATAACTTCGAGCTGACGGCCGGCATGAACAAGCCGTCGCATGCGTCCATCTCTCATGCCTCCCACGCTTCCCAACCCGGCAAGCACCCTAACGATACGAACGCCGTACTGCCTAACAGCCCGGACGTTCTGGCAGCCGCGGTCAGTCTGCTCGTTATTTACGTTCTTGCGGCACGCGGCTTCATCTTTTGGACACCGTATCGGCAATTGCTCAAATTATCGCTTTTGATGCCCCTTAAATTCTCGAGCATGTATGTGGACTTCCTATATCCGTCCTACCCTTCGAAGCAGACATTCCAGATTTAAGGAGGAAGACCACATGAACATCAGGGAATCGGATTTGCCGGGCATCGGCAAGAAATACCAAATCATGACCCGCAGCGGCGACAAATTCGTCGTCATCATCCACGATGACGGCCGCCGGGAGCTTTATCACTTCGACTATGAGGATCCGGACGACAGCATCTCCATGGTCACGCTGGAAGACGAAGAAGCTCGCCAAATCGCCGCGATAATCGGCGGCATGACCTACAAGCCGAAGGCGCTTGAGACAATCGAGGTCGCGCTTGACGATCTGACGATCGAATGGTTCAAGGTAGAGACGGGAGCATCCTGCATCGGCTTGACGATCGGCGAAGCGGATATCCGTCAGACAACGGGCGCGACGATTATCGCGGCCGTGGAGAAAGAGGCGAAGCACATTAATCCGGGTCCGGATTATCGATTCAAGGCGGATACGACGTTGATCGTAGCCGGCGAACGCGGGCAGCTCAAATTGCTTAAGGCGATGCTGCAGACCGGGAGTCGATAACAATGGATCACATGGTGCTTGAGATCGGCTTAGCCGTCATATTGATTGCCCTAGTCGGATTGTTGGCTGCGAGAATTCGCTTCTCCGTAATCCCTTTCTACATTCTGATCGGGATGGCAGTCGGGCCCCATGCTCCTACAATAGGCGTGTTGGACTTTACGTTCGTCCACAGCGCGGAGACTATCCATTTTTTGGGTAGACTCGGGGTTCTATTTCTGCTGTTCTATCTCGGCTTGGAATTTTCCGTCGGCCGGCTTATCAAGTCTGGCCGCAACATCGCCGTCGGCGGAACGATTTATATTTTCATCAATTTTTCGCTTGGTTTGATATACGGCTTCGCGACCGGCTTCTCCTTTGCGGAGACGATGGTGCTTGCCGGCATCACGACCATCTCCTCCAGCGCGATCGTCGCCAAGGTCCTCGTCGACCTTAAGCGGACGGCCAACTCGGAGACGGAGATGATTCTGGGCATTATTATGTACGAGGACATTTTCCTCGCGGTATACCTGTCCGTCTTGTCCGGGCTCGTGCTTAGCGATCAATCGTCCCTCGGCGGCGTGCTTCTGTCCGCATCCTACGCGTTGGGATTTATGCTGCTGTTCCTCGTTATCGGGCGAAAGGCCGCTCCGTTGCTCAACAAGCTGCTGGACATTCGATCGAACGAGCTGTTTATCCTGCTCATCTTCGGCCTCATGTTTTTTGTCGCCGGACTAGGTGAAACGATTCACGTTGCGGAAGCGATCGGCGCTCTCCTGTTCGGATTGGTGCTTGCGGAGACCAATCACATGAAGCGGATCGAGCATCTCATCTTGCCGTTCCGCGACTTCTTCGGCGCCCTGTTCTTCTTCAGCTTCGGCCTGACGATCGAGCCGAGCAAGCTCGGCGGCGCCGTATGGCTGGCGATTGGCGCGGTAGCCGTGACGCTGTTCGGGAATTTCCTTGCCGGCATGCTTGCGGGCAAGAGCGCCGGCCTGTCGCCGAAGGCTTCGTCCAATATCGGCCTGACCATCGTCTCGCGCGGCGAATTCTCCATCATTGTCGCCAACGTCGGCATCGCCGCCAACCTGGATGATAAAATCCAGCCTTTCGCAGCCCTGTACGTTCTCATTTTGGCCATTCTCGGCCCGCTGCTCACCAAAGAGTCCAAGCTTATCTTTAACGGGCTTAACAAAATTTTCAGGTGGGAGAAAGCCAAGCCTGGCAAGGATCGAAAACGGCAGCCTGCCGAAGGGTAAACAACCGCCGCTTGGTTCCGCGGTGCTTTTGGCAGACATTAGCGTTATTAAGGCCCAGCTGAGTGGCAAACGCGACGCGATAAGGAAAGGACACGCCGCTAGGGATCACCAGCTGTCGTCGTCCTTTTCACCTGCTGGATGCTCGCGCGAACCACCGGTTGTTGCACAGATTTAAGCTACAATGCTACTTGGCACACTTTTTCCCTAAGTTTTGCTTAAGGTCTCGCCGGCATGCTGTCGCATGTTAAGCGAGACCTTTTTCCATTGCGTTACGCGCATGCGCCCAAAACAAAAAGCCGAGCAACGTACGGATCCATATCCATGCCGCTCGGCTTATTTTGTTTGGGTGAGTGCCCGTCATTATTGTATAGCGATGATCGCTTCGATTACTTGCCGAATTGCGCGGCGTGCAGGCGGCTATAGATCCCGCCGGCTGCTACCAGCTCCTCGTGGCGTCCTTGCTCGCTGATGCCGTCCTCGGTCACGACGATGATGCGGTCCGCGTTCTTGATCGTAGCGAGCCTGTGCGCGATGACAAGCGTCGTGCGGCCGACGGAAAGCTCGGACAGCGATTGCTGAATGGCCTGCTCCGTTTCCGTATCCAGCGCCGACGTCGCTTCGTCCAGGATCAGAATCGGCGGATTCTTGAGGAACATGCGCGCGATGGCCAGACGCTGCTTCTGTCCGCCGGACAGCTTCACGCCGCGCTCGCCGACGACCGTCGCGAGTCCGTCCGGAAGCGATTCGATAAACGCTTCGAGCCTCGCCCGGCGCGCCGCTTCCATGATATCCGCGTCGCTCGCACCGAGCTTGCCGTACGCGATATTCTCGCGGATCGTGCCGGCGAACAGAAACACGTCCTGCTGGACGATGCCGATGCTTTTGCGCAACGATTCCAGCTTGAGATCGCGAATGTCGTGCCCGTCTACGGTGATGCTTCCGCCGGTTATTTCGTAGAAACGCGGCAGTAAGCTGCATAACGTCGTCTTGCCGGCGCCGGAAGGACCAACGAACGCGATCGTCTCGCCTGCTTGGATCGACAAGTTAATACCGTCAAGCACCTTGGCCTCGCCTTCGTAGCCGAAGTCGACGTTGCTGTACCGAATATCGCCGCGCAGTCGGTCTACTTCGATCGCGTTCGGGCGATCGGCCACGTCAGGCTCGGTATCCATCAGCTCGACGTAACGCTTGAAGCCGGCGATGCCTTTGGGATAGCTTTCGATAACGGCGTTGATTTTCTCGATGGGCTTAAAGAAGATGTTGGTCAACAGAACGAACGTGATGAAATCGCCGTAGGACATCCCTTCCGTAAGAACGAAATACGCGCCCGCGATCAGCACGAACAGCGATACGATGCGCATCAGCATGTAGGAAACGGACGCGTTCATGCCGATGATTTTGTAAGAAATGAGCTTGGCCTCGCGGAACCGCAGGTTATTGCCCTTGAACAGCTTGCCTTCGTGCTTCTCGTTGGCGAACGCCTGCACGACGCGAATGCCTCCCACCGTGTCTTCGACGCGCGCGTTAAAGTCCGCCATGTCGCTAAAGAGGCGATTGGCCGCCTTGGTCATGCGTCCGTTGAAGTACAGCACGAGCCAGATGATGATCGGCACGATAATAAACGTCATCAGAGCCAGCATCGGGTGGATGTAGAGCATGATCCCGAACGCCCCCACCAGCGTCATCGCCGCGATAAACATATCCTCGGGACCGTGATGCGCCACCTCGCCGATCTCGAACAGATCGTTGGTCAGGCGCGAGATGAGATGGCCCGTCTTCGTGTTGTCGAAGAATCGGAACGACAGCTTCTGCACATGGTCGAACAACGTGCGGCGCATATCCGTCTCGATATTGATGCCGAGCATGTGGCCCCAATAGGTGACGATATAACTCAAAAGCGTATTAATAACGTAAATCAAGAGCAGCACCGCGCTGGCGCTCACGATTAATCCCCAGTTTTCGTCCGGAAGCAGCGTGTTGACGACATAGCCGACCGCAAGCGGAAAACCTAGCTCCAGTACGGCTAGCAGCACCGCGCAAGTGAAATCCAGGAAAAACAGTTTTCTGTATGGCTTATAGTAAGAAAAAAAACGACGCAGCATGGTAGTCTCCCGTTCTTCTGTATTCGATCCGCCGTCCATGGCTCGCGCCTTTAGCCGGGTTCGTCTCTTAGCATTTTGACCCAGCGGGTTCGGACTGTCAAGACGGTCTATTCTTTATAATCAAACGTTCCCGGTGCGTATATACGCTCATCCGCCGTCCGCGGACGAATCCGATGCAGGTAACGCCGAGCTCCTCCGCCAGCTTTAACGCGAGATCCGTGGGAGCCGACTTGCTGAGCAGCAGGCCGCAGCCCATCTTGGCCGCCTTGAGCACCACCTCCGACGACAGTCGGCCGCTGAACGCGATCAGCTTATCAGCCATCCGTACGCCTTCGATCAAGGTATGCCCGTACAGCTTGTCGAGCGCGTTATGCCTGCCGATGTCCGTCCGCGCCGCCAGCAGCTCTTCGGCCGAGCATAACGCTGCATTGTGAACGCCGCCCGTAACGATGAAATCAGCCGAGCCCTCCTGCAGCCGCGCCATTAGCTCCCAGCACTGCTCCGCCGTCACCGTCATCCGGCTCATCACCGTGCGCGCCGTCAACATGTCGCCGTGATAATAGAATTGCCTGCCCTTGCCGCAGCAGGACCCGACGAACCGCTTCGACGACCGCTCCCTCCCGATGGACGGCTCTCCGTCAAGAGTTACGCGCGCGAATCCCCGCTCCACGTCGATAGCCAGCTTCTTGACCTGCGCCGCGCTTCGAATCGCACCCTCGGAAGCGAGAAAGCCAACCACCAGCTCCTCCAGATGGGTAGGCGAGCAGACCAGCGTGCCAAACTCTTCTCCGTTAAGAACGACGGTCAGCGCGAACTCGGAAGCGATCTCGTCGTCGATCTCGCGGCACGCTCCGTCATCCCCGATCTGCAGCGCCCGCCACGACGTCCGATTACTTCGTTCGTCATCTTTTCGCAGGCTAGTGTCATTATGGACGAACCCTTCATCTCGCAGCACATCGTCGTTTCGAGCTAACCCGTCATCTCGCCGCACATCTTCGTTTCGAGCCACCCCGTCATTCTGGCGCCCACCGTCGTTTCGAGCCACCACGTCATCCCGACGCACTACGTCATTTCGGGCTACCCCGCCATCCAGACGAACTCCCTCTTCCCGGCCGTTTCCGCCCGTCCCCGCTCCCCGCACCGACTCTCCCTGCATGCTCTCCCTCCTTCGCAACCTTTATTCCGGTGCTTCGGTCTCCAGCTCTTTGATTCGCTTTTCCAGATATTTGGCATCCTTGAGCGCATGAAACGTATCGGCCCTCTCGACGGCGACCGCCGCGTTGTACTCCGGGATTCCCGCTAACGGCTCATATCGTCCCGCCGCGAACAACACGTTGCCTTCCGGCCAGAACAGCTCGATGTTGCCGCGCGCGACCGGCGCCAGCTTGGCTCTGCCGTGAAACACGCCCCCGGCATTATAGACGACGATGGCCTCCCCTTCCCTGATAGCTAAACCCTCGGCATCCTCGTGATGGATCAGCACGTCATATCGTTCCGCGCCGTTAAAGCTATCCCTATCCCCGTAGATCATGGAGTTGAACTGCTTGCCCCTGCGGGTCGTGGCGTAAAACAACCCCTCGGCCTTGCGCAGCTCGGGCAGCAGGACGGAGACGAGCGCCGCCTTGCCATCCGCCGTCGGACATTCGCCATCCTCGCATATCCACGCGCCGCCCCATTGAAAGACGTCGCCGCGCTTCGCGAGCCTCTCGATGCCGCGATAATACGGCGCCGCCAGCGCAATCTCCGCCCGGATCGCGGCCGCATCGCGGAACCATACCGCTGCCGACTCCGCCCCTTCCGGACGCACCCTGGCCGCTAACTCGCCGAATATGCTCCATTCGGCTCGCGCTTCCCCGATGCGCGGCCCATCGATCTCCGGCGAATAATAAACCATTCGCTCCGTGGAGGTCGACGTCCCGCCTCCAGGCTGCTCGTATCTCGTCATCGCCGGCAGCAGGATCACCTCCTCCGCGGCGTCTAGCAGCGCCGAGCTATTGAGCACGATGTCTTGATGGACGCGAAGCTCCACTGCCTCCAAGCTCGCCCGGACGGATGCCGGATCCGGCATCGTCTCCAGGAAGTTTCCGCCCGACGTATAGAACAGCCTCAGCTTGCGTTCGTTCCCTTCGGGCAGCAGCGCGTTTTCGAGCGAGACGCCTACGATATCTCCTTGCCACGCAGGAAGCTCGAAGCCCCACAAATCTTCGAGACGTTCAGCTTCATTTGGCGCAAACTCGCCACCCGGCAAGCTGAAGGGATCCGCCCCCATCTCGCCGGAGCCTTGCACGCCGCTATGACCGCGGATCGGCATGAGGCCGCAATGCTCCCTACCCAAAAAACCGCGCAGCAGCGCCAAATTGGCGACCTGCGTAATGTTGTCCGTACCGAAGCGGTGCTGCGTCAGCCCCATGCTCCATACGAAAACGCCGGAACGCGCTTCCGCCAGCAGCCGGGCGAAATCCCGCATGCGCTGGCGCGGCAGGCCGGAGGACGACTCCAATAGCTCCCACGATTGCCTTGACACATGCGCCCTCAGCTCGTCGTATCCGTTCGCGCACCGTGAGACGAAGTCATGATCGATTGCCGAGCCCGGGTTTTCGTCCTCCATCTCGAACCAAATCTTCATGACGCCGTGCATAAACGCGATGTCGCCGCCGATGTTCACCTGGTAGAAATCGTCCGCGAGCTTCGTGCCGAACAATGCCGACTCCGGTATGGACGGAATCCAATAACCGTCCATCGCGGGCTCCCTGTACGGATTAATAACGATGATCCGCGTGCCCTTTCGTTTCGCCGCGTACATGTATTTGGTCGAAACCGGCTGATTATTCGCGGCCACGCTGCCCCAGAACACGAGCACGTCGGTTCCGATCCAGTCCTTGTAGCTGCAAGTGGAAGCCCCTACGCCGATGGAACGCTTAAGCGCGGTCTTGGATGGCGAATGGCAAATGCGCGAAGCGTTGTCGATGTTGTTGGTGCCGATCCATCTGGCCGCTTTCGCCGCCGCGTAGTAGGTTTCGTTGGTAATGCCGCGTCCCGTAAGGTAAAAGGCGATCGACTTGGGATCTACTGTCGTGGCCTTTGTCGCAATTCGCGTCAGCGCCTCGTCCCACGAGATTCTGCGGAATGTCGACTCCCCCCGTGCCCGGATGACGGGATACGGCAGCCGTCCCAGCTTCCTTAGCTCCGCGCCGGTAAGCTTGCGAAGCTCCCCGATATCGGCGTGCAGCCGTTCCGCGGGGATGGCGCCCATCGTGTTCAGCCGCAGCACGTTCAGCCGCGTCGTGCAAATATGCGGCCCCTCCAGCGTCTGATCGTACAAGCCGGAGACGCCCAGAGCGCAGCCGTCGCAGACGCCTTGGGTCAATATTTTGTAAGCGTATGCAAGATTGTCCCGATTTTCCCATGCCGCCTTCGCCGTATCCCTGATATGACGGGGCTTCGTAAGGCCCAATCCGAACGGGCGCTTGCTGACCCATAGCTTGGCATCCGGCCGCAAAGGCAGCTTTATTCTCCCCGTATGCAACGTTTTTCCCATCGTCTCGTCCCCCTGCGGCTATTAATCGAAAAAGAAGACGCAAAAGGACCGTCCGGGCGAATGATGCCATAGGATGCATGCTTGCTCATTCAAGACGGTCCTTATTACGGTTGTGCTTATTTCCGCCCGGAGCCCGATTCGAAGTCGCGCACGTTGTTAGAGGTCCGGTCCTGCAGTTAACCGACGTTTCTTCCCTGACTCCACCGCTATGCGGGCAGCATCTCTACCGCCGCTTGCTTGCCGCTGAGCTGAATGCCCGTCGCCTTTTTTCCGCTTCCGGCAAGGTCCGCGATAAGACGCTCCAGAAGCGCCTTTGCTTTGGGCCCTTCTTTGCCGGAGATCTTAACGACGAGTTGCACGCGATTGCCCGCTTCCAGCAGCTTGGCCGCTTGCCTCAGCTTCGTGTCGTAGTCGTGCTCCTCGATGTCCGGGGTCAGGCGCAGCTCCTTCGCCTTGCCCGCTCCCTCCTTCAGCCTTGCTTCCTTGTTCTCTTGGTCGCGCCGCGCTTTGGCCGCCCCTCTCGCCACCAGCTTGCAAGGCGGCGGGCTGCTCATGAGCGACGTGCATACCAGATCGGCCTTCGCTTCCTTGGCCAGAGACAGCGCTTCTTCGCGCGACACCATGCCGAGCGCTTCCCCGTTCACTCCCGTAAGCATGACTTCGATGCTTTTTATTTGTTCGTTCATTAATAGTTTATTAGACATCCGCCATCCCATTCCCTTCCATACAGGCTCTCCCGCCATTATACGTCAAGGACGCCCGTTTGACGAATGCCGGAAACGGAAGGCTGCCCGGATGCCATGTCGCCGCCGGCCTCGCGCAGCTTCTTCTTGCCCCGCCAACGAAGGAGCGACAACGCGCCGCGAATGTATTCGTCCATGATCATCGCCACGTAAATGCCGGTCAACCCCCAACCGAGCCCGATCCCGAACCAGTACGAGACGCCGGTGGCGACAATGGATAGGGAAGCGAGCGATACCCACATCGTGAACTTCGTGTCCCCTACCGCGTTCAGGGCGTTCTGCAGCGCCATATTCAGCATTTTGCCCGGTTGCAGAAGGATATTGAGCCCCAGCAAAGAAACCCCGAAGGCGACAATGGCCGGATCCTGGGTGAACAGTCCGAGCACGGGCTTGCCGATCGCGTAGATCACGACGGCGTTGACGAGCACGAGCCCGAGTCCGATTCCTAGCGCGCGGAACGACGTCCGGTATGCCTCCTTCATGCGGCCTGCGCCGAATAAGTGGGCGATCTGGATCTGGAGCGCGAGCGCGATGGAATACCCCAGCATGAAGCAGAACGATTCCAACGTGTTCATGTAAGTCCGAGCCGCCAGCTCCGACGCGCCGATAATCGCGATATACGAGAATATCGCCATCTGCGAGAACACCCAGCACGACATATTGACGCCGAGCGGCCAACCGATGCGCATCACCTCGCGGAACAGACCGCGGTCGAACAGCTTGAAGTCGCGGAACGCGATTCGGCGCTCGAACGTGTGCAGGAACATATAGAGCAGCACGATCACGGCCAACAGCCGGCAGATGACGGTGGACAACGCGACGCCGAGCAGCCCCCATTTCGGGAAGCCCCACGCTCCGAAAATAAACGCATAATTAAGCGCCACGTGCACGACGTTCATTCCGATGGCGATATACATGGGCCCCTTCGTGTTGCCCGTGTTGCGAATCGCCGTGCCGAGGGCCGACATTAGCGCGACCAGCACCATTCCCCCGCCGACGATCGAAACGTAGGTTTCCGCCAAAGGAAGAAGCTCCTCGGGCAGCTGCAGCAACGTCGAAATCTCTTTGGGAAACATATAAAGCACGGCGCTTACGACGAGCCCGATTCCGCCGCTGACCGTTAGCGACATGATGCCGATCTTTCTCGCGTCTTCAGCTTTTCTGGCCCCAAGCTTCTGCGCGATAAGGATGCCGGCTCCACTCGCGATGGTCACGAACAACGTCATGACCGCCGAAAACAATTGATTCGAAAACCCGACGACGGCAACCGCGTCGTCCGATATCCGGCTAACCATCAGCGTATCCGCCGCGCCTAGCAGAAATTGCAGGAACAGCTCGATGAAAATCGGCCAAGCTAGTACCCATAACGTTAATTTTTTCGTATTTGCCACGTTTCCCAGTCCTCCTGAAGGAGCTACGCCCGGCCCCGTCTCACACTCGATGTCTCCTTGCATTATAGATGGTATACTGAAAAAAAGGGTTCAATAATTCAACCGAAACTTTCATTATTCCAACCTCAAATAAAATAGCTTTCGCGCTCGATCGGAGGTGAGGTACCGTCGACGTGTGACCCGGCACCGCGTGCCGCCACGCCACCGCTCGTTGCATATTCGAGAATAGAAGAAAGGAGTGCGGATCGGCTATGAGCATCATCGAACTCACGGTTCCTCCCCTGCCGCACTACATCATCGGCGGACATGCGGACATGCCGCCGGGGCGCAAACATCCGGGCCGCAGGTCGATCGGCCTGTTCGATCTGATCTTTGTCGTCAAGGGGTGCCTCTACATCAGCGAAGACGATCGGCATTACGAGCTTCATGCCGGACACGCGCTCATCCTGCGGCCGGACGCCGAGCATTATTCCACCAGGGCATGCGAGGTGCCCACGGAATATTATTGGGCACACTTCCATACGCAAGGCGATTGGGCTGTCGTCGACGACCCGTTGGCTCCCTCGCGAATGCACGATTCCGCGGAGCCCGTGCCGATCGATGAACAATTCTCGCCCCGGCCGTTCGTCAAACGGTTGCCGCAATATGCCAAAATAGCTAATATGACCGAGCTGGAAAATAGGCTTCAACAGCTCTCTTTCATGAGCGTCGACGATCATATCCACGGCGTCCGTTGGAAGCAGCAGCTGGCGTTCCAGGAAGTCGTCGACCTGCTATCCGCCTCGGTGGAGGCGCGGTCGCCTACTCCGGCGCTCGCTTGCGCCGAGAAAGCCGCATCCTATTTGCGCCAGCATTACCGGGAGGACATCACCGCGCAATCGCTGGGCGAGGCCATCAACTTTCACCCCGTGTACATCGCCCGCTGCATGCAGCGGGAGTTCGGCTGCGCGCCGTTCGACTATCTGCTGCGATTCCGCATCCAACAGGCCAAGCTGCTGCTGCTGCAGACGGACCTGTCCGTTTCGCGCGTGGCCGAGGAGGTGGGCTTCAACCAGTCGGCCTATTTCGCCACCTGCTTCGCCAAGTTCGAAGGCTTGTCTCCTCGCCAGTACCGCCAGCGGTTCTCGCTGAAGTGAGGGGCGAGCGCGACGCTCCGCAGGCGGTTGGATGTAACTTTTTACATCCAATGGCTCACTACCGGCCCCTTACGGGCGATTGGATGTAACTTTTTACATCCAATGGCGCCCCGCCAACCCCTTGCGGGCGATTGGATGTAACTTTTTACATCCAATGGCTCACTACCGGCCCCTTGCGGGCGATTGGATGTAACTTTTTACATCCAATGCCGCTTTGCCGGCGCTTCGCAGTCGTTGGATGTAACTTTTTACATCCATCAGCGCCACGGCGACCTAATGCGGGCAGTTGGATGTAACTATTTACATCCAATGGTGCCTTGCCGGTGCTCCGCAGGCGGTTGGATGTAACTCTTTACATCCATTGCTGCTTTGCCGGCGCTCTGCAGGCGTTGGATGTAACTTTTTACATCCATTTCCGCTTTGCCGACGCTTCGCAGGCGTTGGATGTAACTTTTTACATCCATCAGCGCCATGGCGACCCAATGCGGGCAGTTGGATGTAACTATTTACATCCAATGGTGCCTTGCCGGTGCTCCGCAGGCGGTTGGATGTAACTTTTTACATCCATCAGCGCCACGGCGACCCAATGCGGGCAGTTGGATGTAACTATTTACATCCAATGGTGCCTTGCCGGTGCTCCGCAGGCGGTTGGATGTAACTCTTTACATCCATTGCCGCTTTGCCGGCGCTCTGCAGGCGTTGGATGTCATATTTTACACCCAAACACTCATTGCACCGCGCACGCAAAAACACCAATATGCTCCAAGGCTGTCGTGAGACTCCCTTGGAGCATATTGGTGTTTTCGATCAATGCCGGCAAGAGACGTCCAACCTCACATGCCCGCACTTCGCCACTATAGACTAACAGCTCCCGCAAGCAAGCATTCCATTGCCTGCACTCCGCCAGCTATAGACTGTCTGCTCCCGCAGACAATTAATCCGTACCTGCATCCTGCCAGCTCTAAACGGCCTGCTCCCCGCCGTCCAACCATCTAGAACAAAGGCTCCACGCTAACCGCGCATACCTTGAAGCCGGGCATCCGGCAAGTCGGGTCGAGCGCTTGATGCGTCAGCTTGTTCACGCTCTGCGTATCGCCCCAGTGCATGGGGACGAAGACGGTGTCCTGGCGAATCGTCGCCGAATAGCGGCTGCGAAGAGTAATGCTGCCCCGGCGGGAGGTTACCGTCACGAGCTCACCGTCCCCGATTCGTAGCTTGCGGGCGGTTGCCGGATGCAGCTCGACAAACGATTCCACGTCGCGCGAAGCGAGCGACGGACTGCGACGGGTTTGAACGCCCGTCAGATAATGACTCAGCACGCGCCCCGTCGTCAAATAGAGCGGATATTCCCCATCCGTCATCTCTTTGGGGAAATGGTTCTCCACCGCGACCATCTCGGCCTTGCCGTCCGCATGGGCGAAGCGCTCCTCGAACAATCTTTTGTCGCCGGGATGATCCTCGGCCGGACATGGCCAATAGACGCCTTCCTCCCGCCTCAGACGGTCGTACGTAATGCCGTAATAATCGGCAATCCCGCCCTTGCTTGCCAGACGCAGCTCTTCGAAAATCTCCTCCGACTTCCCGTAGTCGAACCAACGTCCTCTGCCCAGCCCCCCGGCAATGTCGCATAACACTTGCCAATCATGGCGGGCTTCGCCGGGGATCGGGCGCATAGCCTCGCGCAGCAGCACGCGTCCCTCCAAATTCGTCATGGTGCCCTCGTTCTCGAGATAGGCCGAGACCGGCAGCAAGAGATCCGCCATCCGCCCCGTCTCGGAGATCAGCATATCCGCCACGACCAGGAAATCCAGCTTCTCCAGTCCCTCTTCGACAAAGTTGGCGTTCGGATTGGACACGACGGGATTGGAGCCCATAACGAACAAGGTCCGAATTTCCTCCGCATGCACCTTTTCCATCATTTCGTAAGCGGAAACGCCTTTGCCTGGGAGCTCATCCGGCTCGATGCCCCATACACTCGCAACATATGCACGGTGCTCGGGGTTGTCAATCATCCGATAGCCGGGAAGCTGGTCGGCCTTCTGCCCGTGCTCGCGGCCGCCCTGGCCGTTCGCTTGCCCCGTAACCGCGCCGTAGCCGCAGCCGGGACGCCCGATTTTGCCCGTGGCCAGCACCAGGTTAAGCAAATTGCGCACCGACATATAGCCGTCCGTCTGCTGCTCCACGCCCCGCGCCGTAAATACCATGCCCGTCGCAGCTTCCCCGAACGCCTTGCCCGCCTTCCGGATCTCCTCTTCGCCAACTCCCGCCATCTCGGCGATCTCCGCCATGTCCATGCCTGCAACATGACGTTCCACATCCGCAAAGCCTCTCGTCCGCCCGGCAACGAAAGTCCTGTCGACTAGCCCCGCTTCCAGAACGGCCTTCAGCATGCCATTGCTCAGAGCCGCATCCATGCCTGGCTTGACCTTCAGATGAAGATCGGCCAGCTTGGCCGTCGCCGTCTCGCGGGGATCGATGACGATGAGATAGGCGCCGTTTTCCTTCGCTCTTGTGAAATAAGGCATTAGCGTCGGCTGGCATTCGGCAATGTTGGTCCCCGCCAGAATAATGCACTTTGCAAGCGGAATGTCCGTCAGCGCGTTGGTCAGACCTCGGTCGATGCCGAACGTTTTGTTGCCCGCCGAAGCCGCCGCCGACATGCAGAAGCGTCCGTTATAGTCGATATACTTCGTTTGCAGCGCGACGCGTGCGAATTTGCCGAGCAAATAGGCCGTCTCGTTCGTGAGCGATCCGCCGCCGTATACGCCGATGCTGTCCCGGCCATATGTCCGCTGCGCGCTAGTGAACCGTTCCGCGATCATGGCGTACGCTTCATCCCAAGAGATGCGTTCCAGCTTGCCGTTCCGCCTCGCCATGGGATGAAGCAGCCGATCGCCCGTGAGCGCATGCTGGTACGCGTTCATTCCCTTGACGCAGAGGCGGCCTTCCGATGCCGCATTGGGCAATGCCGTAATCGTATAGGCCGCTTCCCCTTCGCCGTTCACTTCCTCCACGACCTGCATTTTGCACTGCACGCTGCAGAACGGGCATTGCGTCTTCATGACGAAAGGCGAGCCGCCGCTTTCCGTTCTCTCCATTACGCTATTCATGGCCCAGCACCCCCGCCGTTTCATTCTCCGGCACGAGGCCGATCGATGTAGCTATTCGGAGCTCCGCCAGCAGAAGCTGTCTGCTGGAGGGATGAAGCAGGCGCTCGCGAACCTGAACAATTCCCGTCTCGGCGAGCCAATCGCCAACCGATTGCCCGTACGTAGCGGCCATCCGATACCATTGCAGCAGCGCGAGACCGATCTCGAGCGCTTCTTCGTCTCCCAGCTGGGAAAGCAAAAGCTCGCCGGTCCGAACGGCGGAGCCGCCGCCCGCTCCCGCGGTACGGCGTCCGTCGCTTCCGCCGGCATATAGCTCCCAGCCGCCCGGCGCGCCGGCGAAACCAAGATCCTTGGCTAGTGAGCCGGCAAGATGCAGCGGGCTTGCGGATACGCCGATCGCGATATTGGCCGGGAACGGCACTCCCGCAAGCTCTACCTTCATCGAAGCGGCAATCGCGCTAGAGTCTCTTAGCGCCGACCGTTCGGCCGCCAGCGACCCTGAGCCGGCGAAAATCTCCGCCGAGCCTTCTCCCGCGACCCCCGCGGCATGCCACGCGCCCTTTTCCGCCATCGATAAACCGACGCCAACGAGCGCCGCATAATACCGAACGGCAGGGATGCAAGCTCCGCAGCCCTTCGGCGTACGCCATCCCAATCGTTCCAGCGCGGTTTGCATAACGTCCGCGCGGACCGCTCCGGCGGGATCATGCGCGGTGACATGCATGACTTCCCTAAGTTCTTCATGACTCATGTCGGTGCAGCCGCATACCGGCTGCTTCCGCTCTCCCGCACCCGCCCCGTTCTCCAGCACGTAGGCAAGGATTGCTTCAACCGTCGGTTTGCACCCGCCGCAGGAGCTAGAAGCTCTCGTGCAGTCGCGCACCTCCGGCAGCGTCCGCAAGCCTTGTTCGCAGACGGCCGACTCGATCGCGCCCTTGGTTACGCCGTTGCACGAGCATACCGTCTCCGAGTTCGGCATGGCCGCCACGTAGGACTCGCCCGCAGCCGCGCCGCCTTTGTCTTCTTCTAATACCGACACGTCCGCCCCGGTCTGAATATATCTGAGCAACGCGTTGCCCTGCGATGTGTCGCCGAACAAGACGGCTCCCGCTATGCGGTTGCCGGCTACGGTTATTTTGCTATACGTGCCTCTCAAGCCATCGTAACGCATAAGCGCCGCGGTATCCTCCGACTCCTTGATCTCGCCGGCCGAGAATACGTCGACCCCCGATACTTTCAGCTGCGAATATAACGTGGACCCGCTATATCCAGGCGTATCCTGGCCGCAAACGACCTTGGCCAGCACCTTGCCCTGCTCGTAGAGCGGAGCAACGAGCCCGTAGGCGATTCCGCGGTGCTCGGCGCATTCTCCCACCGCGTAGACGCCCGGCACGCTCGTCTCCATATAATCGTTTACGACGATGGCGCGGTTCGTCTCGATGCCGCTTGACGCCGCCAGCTTGACGTTAGGCCGAATCCCTACGGCAAACACGACCAGATCCGCCTCTACCTTGGAGCCGTCCTTAAATTGTAGGCCTTCCACTCGTTTCCTGCCCAAAATGCGTTCGGACTGCTTCTCCAGCAGGAACCGCATGCCTTGTTTCTCGAGCTCCTTGCGCAGCATCTCCGAAGCCGTCCGGTCGAGCTGCCGCTCCATTATATAGTTATGAATATGGACGACCGACACGTCCATTCCCAGATTGAGCAATCCCCTGGCCGCCTCAAGGCCAAGCAATCCGCCGCCGATCACGACCGCCCGCTTCATCGTGGCGGAAGCCTCGATCATGGCGTTGCAATCCTTGATATCCCGGAATGCCAGCACGCCCGGTTTGTCCGCCCCCGGCAGCGGAAGCATGAACGGGTTCGACCCCGTAGCGAGAATGAGCTTATCGTACGTCACTTCGCGTCCGGCGGAGGTCCTCACTCTCCGGCCGGCCGTGTCGATCGCGATCGCTTCTTCTCCTTTATGCAGCGTAATGCCGTGCTCGTCGTACCAGGACTGGTCGTTAATCGTAATGTCCTCGATCGAGGTATTTCCCTGGAGAACTTTAGACAATAGAATCCGGTTATAGTTGGTATGCGGTTCGCTTCCTATTATCGTAATGTCGAACCGATCCGGCGCAAGCGCCAGAATTTCCTCGACGCACCGGACGCCAGCCATGCCGTTTCCAATTAGAAGCAGTCTGCTCTTCATGGATGCACACTCCCCACATCGTAGATATAGTAACAACTGGTGTTATATATACCCCGATATCACACTACCCCATCTATAATGTTAAATAACGTGACACATATATTCTAACTTTAAGGGATAGGGGGAGAAATGACAATAGTTGCGTGATAATTGTTTACACAATTACAGGCGAATAACGCTGCTTGAGCATGCGATACTCATTCGCGATCGTCTCGTGGATCGCATGCCGGTGCGGAATGCCCATGAATTGGGTGATGACTTCGTCGATGCCTTTTGTCCGGAGGGCCTTCTGCAACGCGACCGCCTCGGGATCGCGCTCGTAGTCGAATAGAAGCGCGGCGGCAATGGCGGAGGTGAGGTGGGGAATCGCGAGTCCAAGCTTATGGGCTTGCAGCGCCGGCCGAACCAGCCGGTCGTTAAGAGACAGCTTGCGAAGCGGAGAACGGCCAACGCGGGTTATTTCGTCCTTCAGCCGCGGGTTGGCGAATCTGGCTATGATTTTATCGATGTAACGGCTATGCTTCGCTTCGTCCCATTCGTATTTGGCCGTCAGGAGACTTCCCGTTTCAATCATCGTTTCGACGACTCTCCCCCGCAAAGCTTCGTCGCCCATGGCTTCCTGGATGGTGTCGTAGCCTTCCAAATAACCGTGATACGCCGCAACCGCGTGGCCGGTGTTGACCGTGAACAGCTTGCGTTCGATGTAAGGCTCCAGCGCGTCGACGTACTTAACGCCCTTAATATTGGGGAAGCCCTCCAGCATTTCCGACGAGTCGATGACCCACTCGTAATAGGGCTCTACCGTCACCTGCAACGGATCGTCGTGCACCTGCACGGGCACGATGCGGTCAACCGCCGTGTTGGGGAACGCCACGCATGCTTCCGCAAGCTTCCGATGGTTCTCCGTCAAATAAGAAAGCACTCTTTGCTTCAGCAAAGAGCTGCCTGCCATCGCGTTCTCGCAAGCGATGACGTGCAGCGGCTTCCTGTCCCCCCGCTCCAGCTTAAGAGCTATGCCTTCGGCGATTGATTCGGCGATATGCTTCAGGGACGCGATGCCGACCGCGGTCGTAACGAGATTCGAATCCGCGATCGCCTCCGCGACCGCCCGCTTGTTTTTGGTATGAACGGCCGTCACGTTTTGCACCAATTTCGAATCCTTGTCGCCGCCGGCGAACACGACCCGATATTTGCCCTTCTGAGTGATCATTTGCACCTGCTTTTCGTTCCGCGCCGCGAACGTCACTTCGAATCCCGATTGCGATAGGAGCAAGCCAATGAACCCTCTGCCGATATTGCCCGCGCCAAAATGTACAGCTTTCATAGCCATTCCCCCTTTTGAGTTTCGATCATCCTTTGCTTATAGTGTGAATATTCCGACTATTGTAAAGACGTGGTCATTAGCCAGGGGAGCCGCGGTCCATAGGACTGCCTCCCCTGTGCGTTTCATTAAGCAAATACGCCTTGCGACAGCCGTTCAAAGTCGAAATCCGCGAGCGATTCCGCGTGATAGCATCGATCGGACGGATCAAAGGCAAGCAGCTTGGTCAGCGTATTGGGCACGATCACGCAGTGCATGCCGGCCGCTACCGCCGCGCGCGCGCCGTTAGGCGAATCTTCGATCGCTATCGCTTCGTCCGGACGAACGCCTAACGCTTCGAGCGCGCTGACGTACAATTCGGGATCGGGCTTCACATTGCTTACGTCGTCGGCCGTGCGTATGACTTCAAAGTATTCGCGAATGCCGAGCCGATCCATGTATTTATCGATCCAAGCACGCTCCGAGCTGGTGGCCAGACCGATTCTAAGCCCTGATTCCTTGGCCATTTGCAAATATTCGCGGATGCCGGAGCGCACCTCCTCCAAATCCATCTTCGCCGCGTGATCTGCTCGCACCTTCGCGCGGAACGCCGCTTTGTCGATCGGCAATCCTAGCTCCGTCGCAAGATATTCGTACGGGTTGAACAAATGCAGGCTGGTGCCCAGACATTGCGAATATTGCTCGACTCCGAGCTCCACGCCGTGCTCCAGGTAAGCATCTCGGAAGGCATGATACCATGCCGTCTCCGTGTCGATAATCGTCCCGTCAAAATCAAAAACAATCGCTTTAATCATGTGTTGTTCCCCTTTCCGCTTTACTCGCGTTAGTTATGTTAACAAAACCGTAACACGTACAAAAAGGTACCGTCAAGGCGATAAGCCCGCCTACAAGCGCTTTCAGAGACTTGTCCACCAGCCTATGGAAATTCGTCTCATCCCTTGCCGTTACTGGATTATGGCCGATTTCTGATAACGTTCTCATTTTTCAGAATATTTTTTTTTTGAAATAGTGCTTTTGCGGCCGAACTTTTGATGAAAGAAGCCCGTTTGAAGGTGTTGGCCTAGTATGCCTCCCCTCCGAACGGGCTTCGGTTATGTTCTTTTGGTACGTTAATGGCCGCCTGTGTGGGCATGCTCGCCTTCCGCCACGGCCGAAGGATCCAGCTTGCTTCCGCCCATGAACAACGAACCCAGCAGGGCTAGCGCGGCCGGAACGATCGCGATCATGAACGTGAAGGTAATTGAAGACGACAGCTCTCCGACGATGGTATCCAGCACCTCCGGGGGCATTTCCGCGCGTTTCTCGGGCGAGAGCAGCTCTCGCGGATCCCCGCCTGCCGCCGGAGCTCCGGCGGCCCCGCCGAACGCGTCCGTTAACCGGCTGGTGAAGCTGTTGCTTTGCAGAATGCCGAAAATCGTAATGCCCACCGTCATCCCGAGCGATCGGATAAAGTTGAGCGTAGAGCTCGCGGTTCCGCGCTGGCGTATGGATACGCCATGGATTGCCGCATTGCTGAGCACAGAGAACGACGCCCCGATGCCAAGCCCCAGCATAACCATGTACAGCGTTACCTGCAGCCTACTCGACTCCGGCGACAGCGTCGTGACGAGAATCGTGCCTGCGACCAGCAGAATAAGCGTAGGAATCATGACATTCCGGTACGGAATCTTCGTCATGAGGACACCGCCCAGCGATGCCGTCACGACGGAGCCAAGCATCATGGGCAGCAGCACAAGACCGGAATTGGTCGCCGTCCCGCCTAGCACGCCTTGGATGAAGATCGGGATGTACACCGAAGCCACGATAAACGCCGCTCCGCTAAAGAACGCCACGATAATGCTTGTCGAATAGAGCCTATTTTTGAACAACGAGTACGAGATGATGGGCTCCTTCGCCTTGGTTTCGACATAAAGGAATATGGCCAGCAGCAGCGCGCACGCCGCGAACATGCCGATGATTTGCCACGAATCCCATGCATACGTCTTGCCGCCAAGCTCGAGCGCGAACATCAGCGCCACGACGGCTCCGATGAGCGTCACGGCCCCCGTCCAGTCGATCGGCTGCTTGGAATGCTCCAGCGACTCCTTGTAGAAGAAAGCGATCATGCAGAACGAAATGACGCCAAGGGGAAGATTAATGTAGAATATCCATTCCCATGCGATATGATCCGTAATGTACGCGCCCAGCAGCGGACCGAAGATGCTCGACATGCCGAACACGGCGCCGAACAAGCCGCCAAGCTTGCCGCGCGATTCAAGCGGAACCGCGTCGAACATGATGGTGAACGAGGTCGGTACCATCGCTCCCGCCCCGATGCCCTGGATGGCGCGGTACAGCGACAGCTCCTCGATCGACGTTGCCGTGCCGCACAGCGCGGAGCAGATCATGAATACGATGATGCCGAACACGAAGAAACGCTTCCGCCCGTACATATCCGACAGCTTGCCGAATATCGGCATGCCCGCCATTTCCGCGACCATGTAGGCCGAGGTGACCCAAACGAATTTGTCCAACCCGCCAAGCTCGCCGACGATGTTGCCCATTGCCGTGGCAACGATCGTATTGTCCATCGACGCCATAAGAATGCCTAGCAGAAGGCCGGCGATAACAATGCCGATATTTTTGTTTTTTGCCGCAGTGGCCACAATAACGCAACCTTTCCCTGATCAAGTCTACTTCATAGTCTATCCATCGCGCTCCGAACATTATAACCGGACGGAGACGCCTACGCTAGATTTTTTGTGCACCTGCAAGCTATCTCGATACTCGACTCTTTCGATCTCGCAGCCCGGCCCCAGCTTAACCTTGGTTCCTCTAACGATTTCCGCTCGCGTCCACTCCGCGTACACCTCGTCGCCCTCGATCAATGACGCTTCAAGTCCCGTGCGGGTATCCGATTGCAGCATTCCCTTGAGCTTCATTCCTCTGCTCTTGCGCACCGTAATCGTGCCGCCAACGAGCTCCTTCACGCGGGACGGACCGTACATGCGAAGCGTGGCATGCCCGGCGTTAACGCCTTGCTCCGCCTCCACCACTCCGCGAACATCCAGCGTCTCGGCTTCGATCAGGCCATCCGACTTAAGCCGGCCGGACAAAGTCAGCTTCTCGCCCCTCATGCCCCCGTCCGCCACGACCTCTCCCATGCCGGAGCAAGCCCCCGCCCGCAACCCGCCTCTCACGTGCAGCTCGCCCGTCACCTTTATCGCCTCCGCCTCCATATCGCCATGGATCTCCGCCGTCCCGGTCAGCGCGAAGCTCTTGCAGGCGACACGGCCCGCTAGCTTGGAGTCGCCGGTAATTTGAAGCTTGGCGAAACGTCCCCCCGCCGACTCCGACGAGCCTACCAAGCGCAAATCATGCAGCTTCTCACTCACCTAGCTTCTCCCCTTTCTCGACCACCCCTTCGGGATGGACCGTCAAGGACGTTTTATACTCGGCCCTGCCGATTTTGCAACCTTTGCCGACGACGATCTGTCCGCCGCGCACGATCGCGGCATGGGTATACTCTAATCTGACGATATCTCCTTCGATAAGCTCCGCGTCCAATCTGGACTCCGCCTCCGGCACGACCCAGTTCCAGAGCCAGCCCCATCTGCTACCGTCCAGCCGCCTCACGATGACCGTCTCTCCGCCGATCTCGCGGACCTTGCTCGTCTTGTGCGCGAGTCCTAGCTCCACGGTTCCCGCGTTAAGCAACCCGTCCGTCTTGACGGATCCGCGGCTAATAAAGGTTTCGGCTTCGATGTCGCCGCCCGCGACGAGCACTCCGTCCAGCTTGACGCTGTCGCTTTCGATGCGCCCCGCTATTTTGCATAGGCCGTCCAGGTAGAGCTTTCGGGCGATGGCATCTCCATCCACCGTCAGCTTGCCCTCGCAGCGGAGCTCCGGTGCGTACACGTTGCCGTAAACATGGGTCACGCCGCTTGACCTCATGCCATACGCAGCGCTCAGATGCCCGGCTACCTTTGTCACACCGTCGATCTGCACGTTGCCGTATTCGCCGCCGGCCGCCTTGCCCCATCCGCTCATCGTCATGTTCGGCAGCCCGGTCTTGAACTCGCCGCTTTTGTCCGGCTGCGGGCTCCAAAACGGCTCGTTTTTCGTTTCCACTCCAATCACTCCTCCCTATCCCTGCAGCTTGTTTTTGAGCTGCTCCATGGCTTCGTGCATGTTCAGCCGCCGCACAACCTTAACTCCGTCATCGAAGTACGCCAGCGCTCCGGACGAAACGAGCGCGAACGAAGCCACTCCCATCTTCCGGATAAATACCAAGTCGCAAGCTTCTCCGTTGAACTTCGGATAATGCTCCTGCAGAGCCGCGAGCAGGGCGTCCCCTTCATCAAGTCCCATCTCTCCCGTACGGAGGAGCTGTTCTATCGCAAATAACATGAGCATTTTATCGAACGAGTGTAACGTTTCAGGAGCATCTTCACTCATATATCGTTTTGCCACAATATTCGAAACAATGTTTCGTTCAATCATCTCGTTACGGTTAAGCGCGGCGTCTATCGGCCCAATTGCTAGCTGCCCAGCCAGCTCGTCGAGCGACAAATCGTCTTTGAGATGCAGCACCTTATCGATTCGAGCCAATATAAGATCTTTTGGAAAAAACGTTTCCTGCCCCGTAAAAGCGGACTTCCGGATAAACCATTCTTCCGGAATGAGTCCTTTTCTCTTCCAACGATATAATTGCCCGTACGAAATACCCGTCGCATCGAGCAGCTCCTTTTTGGAAATGAGCTCCTTCTCCAACTTAGCACCTCCCTTTTACGCTGACTATTGTAACATAACATTGTTACGCGGTAAAGAACCTCTCAGGAGGTGATTCCCACGCGCTGGATGTAAAAATGAACACACCTTGCCACCTCATGAGGCGATTCCCACACGTGCTACATCGCTCCATAATTAAGCCCTATTTCAGCTGAAACCACCCTGCTGGATATGAAATTTCATACTCGTTGTGCCCACTGCCGCCGGAACCACTCTGCTGGATATGAAATTTCATACTCGTTGTGCCTACTGCCGCAGGAACCACCCTGCTGGATATGAAATTTCATACTCGTTGTGCCTACTGCCGCCGAAACCACCCTGCTGGATATGAAATTTCATACTCGTTGTGCCTACTGCCGCAGGAACCACCCTGCTGGATATGAAATTTCATACTCGTTGTGCCCACTGCCGCCGGAACCACTCTGCTGGATATGAAATTTCATACTCGTTGTGCCCACTGCCGCCGGAACCACCCTGCTGGATATGAAATTTCATACTCGTTATGCCTACTGCCGCCAGAATCACCCTGCTGGATATGAAATTTAATACTCGTTGTGCACACTGCCGCCGAAACCACCCTGCTAGATATGAAATTTCATACTCGTTGTGCCTACTGCCGCCAGAATCACCCTGCTGGATATGAAATTTCATACTCGTTGTGCCTACTGCCGCCGAAACCACCCTGCTGGATATGAAATTTCATACTCGTTGTGCCTACTGCTGCGGGAACCACCCTGCTGGATATGAAATTTCATACTCGTTGTGCCTACTGCTGCGGGAACCACCCTGCTGGATATGAAATTTCATACTCGCAATAACAAACAATACAACTATCGGTTCTACTCGAAATTAAACTAAATCAGAACTCTGCAAAGTCCCAATATATTCATAGTAATTGACTCTCTTGGTTTTCCCTCGCGCTACCGCTCTGAATTTCCCCTTTTGTACCAATTGGCGGCAATATTTAATAACGGTCATTTTATGCAACTCCAACTCTCTCGCAGCCTCCATAGGACGCACTATACGATTGTTCCGAATTGCAGCCCGCATCAGCTCGCGCTCAACTTTCCCATATTGCCTTTCGACAACTCCCGTACCACCATTTACCGCCGCCAGATAGGGAGCAATGATACTTCGAAGAACCGATAAAACAAACGCAGGATTCTCCTTCAATTCGTCGAGCGAGATGCAATGGACCAGACAGTCCTGCGCTTGAAGATACAAGCCGCGATTCATATCCTGACGATACTTGGTGCGGTCCGTCCCGTGGGAGCCGTAATCCATGATTTCGAACACGATGCGCAAGCTCCCCACCAGCCACATAAAATCGACGAAATACGATCGACCTCGCAAGTCCTTTACCTCGTACTCCGGATGCAGACCAAGGAAATGACCGACGAGCGGCCACCATATCCGTTCCGCAAACAACTGATTTCCGTACCCGTGACCGCGCTTCAACGCATCCAGCCGCTCCCCTTTGCGAATAGCCAAATGGCGCTTGATCCATCTTTCATGTTCCTCTAAGTAACTCATCTCTATCCATCCTCCTTCTCGTATCCCATCTCCACCAGCTAACCAAAAACGAAAAATGCCCCGTCTCCTCATACATCGAGGAAACGGGGCATGCTTTGCCGCCGGGACTTAGGTTACTTTTACTTTGCCACATCATGCCTGCTTCTGCAAGAGGTTAAGCGTGCTGAATCAGTCGGGAACATCAAACGGTCGTAAGGAGAAGCAGGTATTCAATGGGCAGAACGAGAGATTTGGAGCTCATTATCGATGAACGCTCTGACGCGCGGTGGATATCTCCTCGTTAAAGCCGTCCACAAGACTCCCTCTGATCATCATGGGACATCAGTCCCTCTGCTTCCACGCAAGCACAAAATGCAGGCACGCCTTGAGCTTCTCCCGCCACCCTCTACTTCCTGTGCATCTTAAACTCCAGGAACAGCTCGTTGTAATGCGACAACATGCGAGGGCCGAGGTTGTCGTACACCTCGAGGCGGTCCGTCAGCGCCTTGTCCGGGTAGAAGCGCTCGTCGCCGGAGATATCCTCCGGCAGCAGCGCCAGCGCATCTTTATTCGGCGTCGAGTAGCCGACGTATTCGGTATTTTGCGCCGCGACCTCGGGATCCAGCATGAAGTTGATGAACGCGTGGGCGCCCTCCAAGTTGCTCGCCGTCTTAGGGATGACCATATTGTCGAACCACAGGTTGGAGCCCTCTTGCGGCACGACGTAGTCCAGCTCCTCGTTCTCGTCCATGATTTCCGAGGCGTCGCCGGACCAGACGAGTCCGGCGGCGGCTTCTTCGCCCGCGATGAGCATCTTGATTTCGTCGCCGACGATCGCCTTGACGTTGGGAGTCAGCTCCGACAGCTTCGCCAATGCCTCCTGCAGATGCTCTTCATTGGTGTCGTTGAGCGAATAGCCGAGACTGTTCAGCCCCATGCCCATCACCTCTCGCGCCCCGTCCAGCAGGAACACGTTGTTGCGCAGGCTCTCGTCCCACAGGTCGTCCCAGCTGTCGAAGGTCAGGTCGCCGACCATAGAAGGGTTAAAAATAATGCCGACCGTCCCCCAAAAGTAGGGCACCGAATACGCATTGTCCGGGTCGAACGACAGGTTCATGAAGTCCGGATCGATATGCTCCAAGTTAGACAGCTTCGAATGGTCGAGCTTGAGCAGCAGGCCGTCCTCTTTCATTTTGCTGATGGCGTACTCGGAAGGAACGGCCACGTCGAACGTTGTGCCGCCCTGCTTGATCTTGGTCATCATCGCTTCGTTGGAATCAAACGTCTGGTAGATGACCTTGATGCCGCTCTCCTCCTCGAAACGCTCGATCAGCTCGGGGTCGATGTAGTCGCCCCAGTTATAAATCGTGAGCGTGTTGCCGCCGGAATATCCTTCGCTGGAATTCAAAGCGGACACCGCGTACATCAAGCCAATGGCCACGATGAACACAAGCAGAAACGTGCGAACCAAGCCGCTCATGCGCGCTCCTCCCTTCCCGCCGGGCGGTTCGCCCGCCTGTTAATGAAGTAGTAGCCGATAACCAGCAGCACCGTGAACAGGAAAATGAGCGTCGACAACGCGTTGATGGAGAGCGATACGCCTTGGCGCGCGCGCGAGTAGATCTCCACCGACAGCGTCGAGAAGCCGTTGCCCGTCACGAAGAACGTCACCGCGAAGTCGTCCAGCGAATACGTTAACGCCATAAAGAATCCAGCGAAAATGCCCGGCTTAATGTACGGCAAAATAACGCGGGTCAGCACCTCCCACGAGCTGGCGCCGAGATCGCGCGCGGCATCGAGCAGCGTGCCGCTCATCTCTTGCAGCTTCGGCAGCACCATGATCACGACGATCGGGATGCTGAACGCGATATGCGACAGCAGCACGGAGACGAAGCCGAGCTGGATGCCCGCGATCGTGAACAGGATGAGAAAGCTCGCGCCGATGATGACGTCGGGGCTGACGATCAGCACGTTGTTGAGCGTCAGCAGCGTTCCCTTTGGCCTGTTGCTCCTAATGTAGTGGATCGCGATGGCGCCGAACACGCCGATAATCGTTGAGATCGCGGCGGATAGCAGAGCGATAACGAAGGTATTGAGCACGATGATCAGCAGCCGAGTATCCTGGAACACTTCGCCGTAGAACTCCCACGTGAACCCTTCGAAATTTCGCATGGTGCCGCCGCTGTTGAACGAATAAAACATGAGATAGAAGATCGGCGCGTACAGAATGGCGAAAACGGCGATTAGATACAAATTGGAGAGCTTGCTGTTATTTCCTCGCAATGTCGATCAGCCCTCGCTTTCGGTTCCCGGTGAGCAGCATCAAGAGCGCCATGGCAATGATCAGGAAAACCGCGATCGTCGCCCCCATGCCCCAATCCTGCGTCACGAGAAAATGCTGCTCGATCGCCGTTCCCAGCGTAATCACGCGGTTGCCCGCGATGAGGCGCGTAATCATGAACAGCGACAACGCCGGGATAAACACCGCCATGCAGCCCGCTTTGACGCCATCTAGCGTGAGCGGGAAGATCACCCGGCGGAACGTCATCCAAGGCGATGCTCCCAGGTCGCGGGCGGCGTAGACGAGCGTCGGGTTCATTTTTTCCAGGGCGTTGAAGATCGGCAGCACCATAAACGGGATAAAAATATAAACCGACACGAACACGAAGCTGAAGTCGGTGAACAACAGCTGCTTCGTCCCGACGCCGGTCAGCTCCAGCACGGCGTTAACGAAGCCGTACGTGCCGAACAGGCCGATAAAGGCGTACGCCTTCAGCAGCAGGTTGATCCAGCTTGGCAGAATAATTAGCAGCAGCCACAAGCCTTTATGCTTGGTGCGGGTCAGCAGGTAAGCCGTAGGATACGCCACCAGCAACGAGAATAAAGTGATCAGGAACGCGTACCAGAACGAGCTGAGCGTCATCTTGAGGTAGACTGGCGTAAAAAACTTCGCATAATTGCCCAGCGTGAACTCGCCTTCCACATTAAAGAACGAATAATACACGATCAGCAGAATCGGAGCCGCCACGAACAAGACGATCCAAAGCAGGTACGGCACGATGTACAAATTGCGCGCTTTAGCTTCCATCGTCGTTCCCACCGCCTTGTCCGGCCCCGCCGCCGGCTGCCGAGCCCTCTTCGTCATCGTAGGACTCCAGCCGCCGGTCGAACTCCTCCTCCGTCTCGCCGAGCCGCATGACGTGGATCGCCTCCGGCTCGAACGTAAGGCCGATGCGCTCTCCTACCGTCGCCTTGCGCGTGGAATGGACGAGCCACTCGTTGCCCGCTTCGTCGTAGGCGCTGATCTCGTAATGCACGCCGCGGAAGAGCTGCGTGTCGACCCTTACCTGCAGCTTGCCCCGCTCCTGCGTCGTAATCTCCAAGTCCTCCGGCCGTATGACGATGTCGACAATCTCCCCGTCGTTCAATCCCTGATCGACGCATTCGAACGAGCGGCCCGCGAACTCCACTTCGAAGTCGCGAAGCATGCGCCCCTTGACGATGTTGGACTCCCCGATGAAGTCGGCCACGAACCGGTTGATAGGTTCGTCGTAGATGTCCGTCGGCGTGCCCGACTGCTGGATCGTCCCTTGATTAAGGACAAAAATTTCGTCCGACATCGCCAGCGCTTCCTCCTGGTCGTGCGTGACGAATATAAACGTGATGCCCAGCCTGCGCTGCAGCTCGCGAAGCTCGTATTGCATCTCCGTCCGAAGCTTCAGATCCAGCGCCGACAACGGCTCGTCCAGCAGCAGAATCTGAGGCTCGTTGACGATGGCGCGGGCTATGGCGACACGTTGGCGCTGGCCGCCCGACATCTCCGTAATTTCGCGGTTCTCGTAGCCGCTTAGGTTGACGAACTTCAGCGCTTCTTTCACCTTGGCCGCGATGGCGTCGCCTTTCATGCGCTTGATGCGAAGCCCGAACGCGACGTTCTCGAACACGTTGAGATGCGGGAACAGCGCGTAATCCTGAAATACCGTATTCACTTGGCGTTCGTTTGCGGGAACGCGGTTGATGACTCGTCCATCGAAAATAATGTTGCCGCTCGTCGGCTCCGTAAATCCAGCGATAAGCCGCAGAATGGTCGTTTTGCCGCAGCCCGACGGGCCTAGCAGCGTATAAAATTTGCCCCGCTCGATCTCGAAGCTGACGTCCTTCAGCACCGCGGGATCGCTTCCGCTATATTGCTTGGTAACTCCTTCGAACCGGATGATCGGCATGCTCGCCATCCTTCAGCCTCCTTCGTATCCCTTGCCCGCACGGCGTCTCCCCCGTACCGAAAGAACCATGCTTTCAATCAAAATCAATGTGATTATACGTCATTCTAGCGAAAGTGCAACTTAAATATGCGCAAACCTGTCCCAAGCCGCAATCCGTCTGCCTCAAGCGCTTGAAAGTATATAAACAGATAAATAGTTAACCATATCAACTTAACCAAAGACAATGATAATCTTACTATTTCACTCGTTGCCGCTCGTTATCCAATACACGGGATACGTGATAGACTATTAGCATAAGCGAAATAGAGGAGGAACACGAAAATGACGGTTTCCAAAACATGGAAAACAGACGCGCGCAATCGACGTTTCGTTGCCTCGTACAGCGGGGGCAAAGACAGCTCGCTCGCCCTTCTCTTGGCCATGCAAACCGGCGAAGCCATCGGTCTCATCGTCATGCTGGAGGAAAAGGGAGAGCGCTCGCGGTCGCATGGCATGCCGCCGGAGATCATTGCCGCGCAAGCGGCATCCATTGGACTTCCAATATTATCCTCCTCGGCGACATGGGACGGCTACGAGGAGGCGTTCGTCCGGCTGCTCGACAAGGCGCGGGAGCTTGGGGCGGAGGTGCTCGTGACGGGCGATCTGGACATGCCGGAGGAGGGCTGCTGGCACGACAAAGTAACGAAGCTCGCGGGGCTGGAGCTGGGCATGCCTCTGTGGCGGATGGACCACCGCAGCTGCGTGGATGCCTTCATGGACGAGGGCTTTGTCGCGGTCGTCGTGACGGTCAACCTGACGCTCGGGATGACGGAGGCGGATCTGGGAAGAACCATCACGCGCGAATTTATCGATGAGCTCGAGAGTCGCGGCGTGGATCCCTGCGGAGAAGGCGGCGAATTCCATACGACCGTGCTGGACGGTCCTATCTTCCGCAGGCGCGTACCCGTACGCAAGCTCGCGATCGCAAGAGACGGCGATTACGCCTTCTTGCCGCTTGAGCTGGACGAGTCGGCATGGCGGCAAGAACGAGGAGCCGTTTGAATAGCGCCGCTTGATCGATAAAAGCGTCGGCTTGACCATTGCCGGGTTCACGAGTGCAGCTTCAGCTTGAATTCATGCTTCGGCATCAGGTATCAGGCATACGGCACCAAGCACCACACCAAGCACCAAGCACCAAGCACCAAGCACCAAGCACCAAGCACCAAGCATCAGACTAACAAAGGCCATCCCCTTATGCGCAAGGGAATGGCCTATTTATTATAAGCAAATGGTTTATCGCCTGAACCCGCTTCGCTTATGCCGCAAGCTTGTCCGCTTCCGCCGCGTTCCGTCGACGAAGCAGCGTGAAGAAGGCGAGCGACAACGCGGCGAACGCGGCCGCATAAATCGCCAGCACGCCGGCGTCGGTCCACATGCGGCTGACGTAGCCGCTGGAGATGACGTCGCGGAAGCCCGCTACCGAATACGTCATCGGCAGCCATGGCGCCACACCCTGCAGCCAGCCCGGAATGAGCTCGACCGGATAGGTGCCGGACGAAGTCGTCAGCTGCAGAATCAAAACGATGATCGCGATGAATCGGCCCGGATTGCCCATCGTCGCCACGAGGAACTGGATGATCATCATGTACGTAATGCTCGTGACGATCGAGAACAGGATGAAGTCGGCTACGTTCTGCACCTCGAGTCCAAGCGCGAACAGCAGCACCGAATCCACGATCAATGCCTGAGCCGCGCCGATCACCATCAACGTCAGCGCTTTGCTCCAGAACCAGCTCCAACCGTTCAGCGGCCTGATCGCCGGTTCGCGTACCGAATAGACGATCGTGATCAGCAGGGCTCCAACGTACAGCCCAAGCGACAAGAAGTACGGCGCAAGTCCCGTGCCGTAATTCGGCACGTCGGTCAGCCGCTCCACGTCAAGCTGGATCGGCTCGGCGAACATGCTCGCCTTCTCGTCCGACAATGTCAGATCGGATGTCTGCGAGGAAGCGTCGTTCAGCTTGGTCGACAGCTCCTGCGTGCCGTCCTCGAGCTCCAGCAAACCCGAAGCCATCCGCGACGCGCCGTCCTCCAGCTGCTTCGTGCCGCTCGACAGCTCCTGGACGGAGCTGTTAAGCGTGGATAGTCCCGCCGCAAGCTCGCCCGCGCCGGACGATAACGCATCGGCTCCCGCCGACAGCGCATCCGCTCCGCCTTGCGCCTCGCCCAGCTTCTGCTGCATCGTGCCGGCGCCCGCGGAGAGCGAGTCCAACCCCTCCTTGAGGCCGGCGGCGACTGCTTCAAGCTGCATCTGTCCGGCGGCCGATTGCTCCGCCCCTGCCGCCAGCCCTTTGCTCGCGGCCAGCAGCGCCTGGTACGAGGCGTCGGACGCCGCCTCCGGATGCGCCTGCGCCCATGCGGCCAGCCCCTCGGCCAAGCCGGCGGCCCCGTCGCTCAGCTCGCCGGCTCCCGCGGAAGCGGCGGCCAAGCCTTCGGCCAGCCGGCCAGCGCCATCCCGCGCATCGCTCGCGCCGTCGGCCAGCCGTCCCCCGGCATCCTTCAGCTGGCCAAGCCCGCCGGCTAGCTCTTTCGCGCCTGAAGCCAGCTCTTTGCTTCCGCCGAGCAGCTTCTCTCCGGCCGCGTCCAGCTTGGCCGCTCCGTCCTGCAGACCTGCCGTTCCGCTCGCCAGCTTGCCCAGATTCGAGGCGAGCAGCTCCGAACCCGAGCGCGCCTCGGCAGTGCCGTCCGCGATCTTGCCGGCTCCGTCGCTCGCGGCGGCGATGCCGTCCGCCGCTTCTTCGAGCTGCTCGAATACGGTGCGCGTATAGGCCTCCGTCACTTCCTTGTTCAGCGAGCTCTTCATCGTCTCCACCGCCGAATTGCCGATCTGCCCGGCAAGGAAATTCGTGCTGTCGTTGCGGAGATAGATCAGCTTCGCCGGGTTGGGCTGCTCGGACGTCAGCGTCGTCGTACGCTCCGAGAAGTCGGCCGGAATCTCGATGGCCATGTAATACGTCTTGTCCCTCATGCCCGCGAGCGCGTCTTCCTTGCTGACGAACGCCCAGTCGAACTTCGGATTTTCCTTTAATTCTTCCGCGAAGTCTTGCCCGATATGCATCATTTCCCCCTCGAACTGAAACCCTTGGTCGGAATTGACGACCGCGACGGGCAGCTCCTCCAGCTTGCCGTACGGATCCCAGAAGGCGCCCAGGAACATGGCGGTGTACATCAAAGGGATCGTCAGTACGCCGGCTACGGGAATAAGCACTTTTGGATTGCGAACGATGGCCCTGGCCTCGGCTCCGAACTGCTTCAAGCCGTTCCATTTCATTTTCATGTTCTCCATCTCCTTTGTACGAGTACGAATTGACCAATTTTGAAATTCGGTCATTGTAGTCCGAAAGAAAACCTCTATCCGGCCGCCCGTTAAAGAGCGACCGCGTCTAGAGGTAGGTTTATTACGACTGCCCGAGGGACATCATGACATAGCCAAACCTTGCTCCAAATAAAACCGAAGCCGCTCCGCCACCTTCTCCTTGCCCAGCGGTTCATGCGTTTTCTTCCATTCCACGGTAAGCGCCATGTACAGCTTAAGCATGACGAATGCCGTCATCTCCGGCTCGCACGGCCTGATCTCGCCTTTGTCGACCGACGCTCGCACCCATTCGGCGATATAGCCGACGACGGCGCGTTCGATCCGATTGAGCGCCTCCACGGCCATCGGAGTCCCGATCTCGCGCACCTCCTGCGACAGCTTGAGCGCCAGCTCGTGCTCCTCGCGGAAGTCCAGCACCCGCTCCAGCGCGGCATACAGATTGTCGAAGAACGGCAGCTCGGGATCGATGGCTCCTTCGGCCACTTGCTTCATCTCGCCGATCATGCGGCTCATGATGTCGCCGAACAGCTCTTCTTTGTTAGCAAAAAACGTATAAATGGTCCCTTTGCCCACGTTCGCGATTTTGGCCACGCCGTCCATCGTCGTAGCCTTATATCCAAATAAGGAAAAGGACTTGGTCGCCGCCTCGACGATCAATTGCTTCCGATCCATTGCCAAATTCAGCACCTCCCGACGATTTGTGACTAAATGACCAAATTTGAATTTCGGTCAGTCATTTGATGAACTAATATTAGCACAGATGATTTGTTTCCGCAACAGCGATAGCGGTATAATAAAGACAGGCTTATGCCGAATCACGACGAATCCATAAAGAAGTAAGGAGCGAACGCGATGACATACGAAGAAATAACGACCCAGGAACAGTGGAGCGAGGCTCTCCAGCAATCCGACTCCCGCCCGCTTGTCGTATTCAAACACAGCACGACCTGTCCCGTCAGCGCCAATGCGCACGAGGAGTTCAGCAATTACTTGAAGGACAACCCGCGAAACGACGTTAACTACGTCCTCGTCAAGGTTATCGAGTCGCGCCCCGTCTCCAACCAAATTGCCGAAGATACCGGCGTGAAGCACGAATCGCCGCAAATCATTTATATCGACAAGAAAGCCAAAGTATGGACCGCGTCCCATTGGTCCGTCACCAAGGCGCATATCAGCGCCGTCTTGGACTAACCATAGCGAACTAATCTCGTATCATGATTAAAGTCGTCAACCTCGGATCGGATACGATCCAACCTCGGAACCAGGACCGCCTCGCAAGCAAGACTTGCGAAGCGGTCTTTTCGTCATGTCCCCCGCCATCCTTCGTGACGTTACGCCCATCCGATCCCCCTACTGGCGCATCAACACCCACGCCATAAGATACATGCCGGCCAGTCTCTTGCGTCATAAAAGGTTGCGCCAAACTGCCCATTCTAAATAACGAATAGATGTGGTTAGCTAAATGTTGTCGGAATATATCGATTTAGGGGGATTTATCCACATGAAACGAATAGCAGCGCTGTGGATCGGGCTTACGTTCATATTGGCTTCGATCGTGCCAGCATCCGCTTACGAACGCGCCGCGGCAGCCGCATCGGTTATGAACTTTACCGATATTGGCGGCCACTGGGCTAAAAACACGATTCAAACGATGGTGACGAGGGGGGTTCTGGACGGATATCCCGATGGGACTTTTAGACCGGAGGAGCCCGTTCAGGTCGATCAATTCGTCAAAATGCTCATCCTGTCCTACTCCGAGCTTCATCAGAACGGTTCGCGCAGCTGGAAGAACGAATTCCTGAACGCGCTGAGTCCGGAGAACCAGGCGATCGTCAAGCAGGATTACCGCTATTTCAGCTTTTTGCCTAGCACGGTCGGCTACTGGGCCAAAGATTTTATCGATATCGCCAGCGATCTTCACTTCCTTAACAAAAGCCGGTACGCCGACTTTCAGGCGGATATGACCCGGGAGAACGTGGCGGAAATTCTTTACTACACGCTGCAAGAAACGGAGTTTCTGGAGGACGGCCTATTCGGGCAAAAAATGGCCAGCGCTTACGGAGACATTACCAGCGCATCGGAACGCGAGCAGCGTTTTATCGCCGAGGCTCTCGTGAAGGGCATTATGGAAGGCTACCCGAACGGCTTCTTCGGCGTGGGCGAGAAGGTCACGAGGGCGCAGGCGCTCGTCATTCTGAATCGACTGACGAACAAAGAGTCGCGCATTGGGATCGAGGTCTCGCCGGATAAGCTCGAGAGACTGGTCCCCACGCAGGCCGGCGGCGACAAAATCGTCGTGTTCCCGGACAAGCGGATGTGGGATATGTACGAATCGTTAAGCGCGATCGGCGGGTTGCGCGGCGCCAATCACGATTTATTCGAGACGACGCTCCGGCTGTACAAGGATCAAACGGAGAAGGAGCAAGTGCAGACTCGGCCATCCGGCTCGGGCGCGGCGCAAGAGGAAGCCGCGATCTGGCTGGATCCCGGCTACAATACGTACGGCATCACGATTCGTCTCCGGGAAGGTACGCTCGCCCGCAACCAGGAGGTCGTGGAGCAATTCGCCAACGGTTTGTTCGGGTATAACGCATACGCGTTTAAAGAGCTGTTCGCCTCCGTTTGCGCCAAAGTCGCCGGCGGACAAGCCGTGACCGGCACGTACAGCCTGATCGGCGGCGACGCCGTCAACGTGCTCGTGGACAACGCGGCCAAGACGGTCATCTTTACCGTCGCCGCCAAGAAGTAGAGCCGCCCGCTGAGTGGGGAAGGGCGTTCGGGCGACGCCCGGAGCAGCTTATCGCCTGCGGCGGCTCGGCGGCGGCTCGGCGGCGGCGACTCTGCTACGGCGGCGGCTCTGCTACGGCGGCGGCTCTGCTACGGCGGCGGCTCTGCTACGGCGGCGGCTCTGCTACGGCGGCGGCTCGGCTACGGCGGCGGCTCTGCTACGGCGGCGGCTCTGCTACGGCGGCGGCTCTGCTACGGCGGCGGCTCTGCTACGGCGGCGGCTCGGCTACGGCGGCGGCTCTGCTACGGCGGCTCGGCTACGGCGGCTCGGCTACGGCGGCTCGGCTACGGCGGCTCGGCTACGGCGGCTCGGCTACGGCGGCTCGGCTACGGCGGCTCGGCTACGGCGGCTACGTTAAGAGGCACTAGGCCATGGCCTAGTGCCTCTTAACGTTATCTCAGATGTACATTCCAGCTTGCAGCTATTTGCCGCAACTCTCCGGATATTAAACACACCAAGGTCGGTAATCAAGCAAGACTAGTTGTAATAAACACGTAGCGTACGGCAAACCTTATTTGCCTCCTGCAGGCTGATAGCCGCTCGTTAGGAGCGGACTAGCGCCACTTCTGTTTCGATTTTTACATCCAGCACGCGGAAATCGCCTCATGAGGGGCAAACGTGTGTTAATTTTTACATCCAGCACGCGGGAGTCGCCTCTTGAGGGGCAAACGTGTGTTGTTTTTTACATCCAGCTCGCGGAAATCGCCTCATGAGGTTCAACGTAGGTTGTTTTTTACATCCAGCTCGCGGAAATCGCCTCATGAGGTTCAACGTAGGTTGTTTTTTACATCCAGCTCGCGGAAATCGCCTCATGAGGGGCAAACGTGTGTTAATTTTTACATCCAGCACGCGGGAGTCGCCTCTTGAGGGGCAAACGTGTGTTGTTTTTTACATCCAGAACGCGGAAATCGCCTCATGAGGTTCAACGTAGGTTGTTTTTTACATCCAGCACGCGGAAATCGCCTCATGAGGTTCAACGTAGGTTGTTTTTTACATCCAGCACGCGGAAATCGCCTCATGAGGTTCAACTTAGGTTGTTTTTTACATCCAGCACGCGGAAATCGCCTCATGAGGGGCAAACGTGTGTTAATTTTTACATCCAGCACGCGGGAGTCGCCTCTTGAGGGGCAAACGTGTGTTAATTTTTACATCCAGCATGCGGGAGTCGCCTCTTGAGGGGCAATCGTGTGTTTATTTTTACATCCAGCACGCGGAAATCGCCTCATGAGGTTCAACGTAGGTTGTTTTTTACATCCAGCATGCGGGAGTCGCCTCTTGAGGGGCAAACGTGTGTTGTTTTTTACATCCAGCACGCGGAAATCGCCTCATGAAGGGGCAACGTGTGTTGTTTTTAACATCCAGCACGCGGGAGCCGCCTCCTGAGGGGGCAACGTGTGTTGTTTTTTACATCCAGCTCGCGACCGTCGCCTCGTGAGGAGCAAACGTGTGTTGTTTTTTACATCCAGCTCGCGACCGTCGCCTCGTGAGGAGCAAACGTGTGTTGTTTTTTACATCCAGCACGCGACCGCCTCCTCCTACAACACTCTCCGGGCCTTGTTGCACTTCAGCTTGTAGGTCACGCCGTACTGCTTGCCGTAATGGATAATGCGACGAAGCATCGTCTGATCCTGAAGGATCGCGAACGGACAATGGTCCGGCGTCGTGTTGACCTCCAGAATCCAGGGACGAAGCTGGCGATCGAGCGCGATGTCCAGCCCGATCTCGACGAGTCCCGGGTAACGGGTCCGTAGCCGTTTGATCGTTTGGACGCCGATACGCTCCACGTTCGCGATCAACGCCTCCTTCTGTCCAAAGCCGGCATGCGGCTGCAGCACCTGCGTAGCCGGCAGGATCGTCCCGCCTTGGCTGCCGTTGGTGACGATCTTGCCCGGGAAAGCCACGCGAGCGACCGTCCCCGTCGCCTCATAGCCTCCGCTTGGCGACTTCTGCACGACGATGCGGAGATCGAACGCTCTTCCCTCGTATTTCAGCAAATGAATGCCTCTCTGCACGAGATACGACCTTCCGCCCGTATCCTTTTTAATGGCGTTATAAAATGCGTCGAATCCGGCGTAGCTCCGCCGATTGGCTCCCAATTGGTAGGCATAGGAGCCGCTCGCCTCCTTCTCCGCGCGCATGACTCCCTTGCCCAGCGAGCCGCGAACCGGCTTTACGTATACCATGCCGTAGCTCTGGAGCATGGATGATAGCGCGGAGCGGCTTAATATTCTCGTATGGGGCACATGGGCGCGCAGGCCCTTGTCCCCTAGCAGCACATTCGTTTTCGCCCATTTGTCCGAGATGCGAACTCTTCTATTTTTGCCCGATTTCACCCTGACGCGAGGCCTCCTCTATCTTTTTCTAGACGGTTGTCTCTATCAAATCATCTACTCTTATTACTATACGGCGCCGCATGCGGACGCGCCTTAGGCCGCTGTCGTCATAACCGAACATTCGGCCGCCGGGCACATATGCTTAAGAAGGAAGCATTTGACCCTGGCAGGAGGTTACCAGGCATGGGCATGTTCTACGACCTGCGCCCGCTCGCGGCGCATCTCCTTGAAGTTGCACGAATTCACCCATGGTACGCGGAATTGCTGGAGGCGCACGGCCGCTCCGTTCGCCCCGGATACAACGCCGAGGTTCGGTCGCTGAGGGAGCTGCCGCTCATGACGGCCGCCTTGCTCGAGCGTAACTATTACGCGGCGCCTCCCCGCCTTGAACCGGAGCTATCGGTCTATCGAACGTCCGGCACCTCTACCGGCATCCGCAAGGCCATCTACTATTCGCCGGAGGACGACGTTCACTATGCGGCGGCCAAACAAAGCAGCTTCGAGGGCTGGCTGAAGGCGTCCGCCGATGGCGAACCACCGATCCGCCGGGCGTTTGCCGACCTCGGCACGGGACACGCCGCAAGCACGGCGCTGCGAATCTTTGCGAGCATGGGGCTGGAGGCAGAAGCGATCTCCTTCTCCGCTCCAGTGGGAGAGCATGTCGACAAGCTGCTGGAATATCGGCCGGATCTGCTGTACACGATGCCGTCGCTGCTCGAAGCGATCGTGGATGCGTGGCCGGCCGGCACTGCGTTCGGCGTGCGCAAAATCATCCTCGTAGGGGAAATGGCATCGCGCGAATGGCAAGCCAGCATGGCGGCAAGACTGGGACTCGCGCCGGGCGATCTGCTCGATACGTATGGCTCCATCGAAGTCGGGGCCATCGCCTCTTATCGCCATGAGTTGGGCCGGTACGTGCTCGCGGACGGCGTTATGGGCGAATCGCTGCCCGCGAGCGAGCTAGGCGGCGAATTCGAGCCGATCGCTTCTAATGAAGGCGTGCTGACGCTTACCTCGCTAAACCGCCGGCTGTTTCCCGTTGTCCGGTTCGTCACTTACGACGTCGTGCGCGATTTCGAAATGATCGATGTCGACGGCATCCCTCGCGGCACGTTCTCCCATATCTCCAAACGGATCGGTCCCGAGCTGAAGCACGGGGAAAAGATCAGCTTGTACGACATCGAAGAAGCCGTGCACGGCGTGCTCGCGGACGCGACGGTTCGCGTAGCCGTCGGCGGCAACGTGCTGAAGCTGCATATTCGAAGCGCGGAGCTATTAAGCGACCCGACAAAAGCGCGGGAGGTGCAGGATCGGGTGGAGCGCCGCATTCCCGATATCGGCCTGATGATTCGCGGCGGCCTGCTGAAGGGCATCGAAGTCGTTCCGGCCGATGAAGAGAATCCCTTGCCCCGCGGCTCCGTGAAGTCCAAGAAACTATATTCAAGCTTCTAGGCATGCCTAGTGCTTCGTAATGGATGGCGGACTTTTTGAACGACCTTAAAGGAAGGTGCTGCCCATGATGAAAGACAATTGGTTAAGCCAGATCGGCGGAACGCCGCTCGTCCGCCTGTCCAGGCTGTTCCCCGAAGAGCGGGGCATCCGGGTATTCGCCAAGCTGGAGCTCATGAATCCGACCGGCAGCGCCAAGGATCGCCCCGCTTTGCGAATTTTGCGGCGAGCCTGGGAGGACGGACGCATCGGCCCCGGCTCGTTCGTGATCGAGTCCAGCTCCGGCAACATGGCGATTAGCATGGCCGCGATCTGCCGGCTGCTCGGCATGGGCTTCGTCTGCGTGATCGATCCCCGCACAGCCCAATCGAATATCGGGATCATGAAGGCGTATGGCGCCCAAGTGTCCTATGTAGCCGAACCCGACCCCGCGACCGGCGAATATTTGCCCGCCCGCCTCGCCCGGGTACGGGAGCTGCTGGACGCTACGCCGGGCAGTTTCTGGCCGAATCAATACGGCAACCCGGACAATCGCGCCGCGCATCGCGACGGCACCATGGCCGAAATCGCGGAGCAGCTCGGCGCCGTCGACTTCGTGTTCGGAGGCGTCAGCACCTGCGGCACGCTGCGCGGCTGCTCCGACTATATCAAGGCGAGCGGGCTATCGACCAAGCTCGTAGCCGTGGATGCGGCGGGAAGCGTCATTTTGGGCGGCGGCAAAGGCCCGCGCATCTTTCCCGGTCTAGGGGCGGGCATCGTCCCTCCCTTTGCGGAGGAGCGCTTTATGGACCGGTCCGTGTACGTAGCCGATCGCGAAATGGCGATGGCATGCCGAGAGCTGGCGGAGACGGAAGCGATACTGGCCGGCCCGTCTTCCGGCGCGGTCATTTCCGCCGTGCGATCGATGCTCGGCGAGTTGCCCGACGAAAGCGTATGCGTAGCCATTCTGCACGATCGAGGCGAGCGTTATTTGGATACCGTGTTTAACGACGATTGGATGGCGGCCGCGTTCGGGCTTTAAAGGCAGCAGCGAGCTAATGCGTGCTAATAAAGGATAGAGAGGAACAAACGACGACATGCTGTATTTGGGAGAGGAACATCTCCGGGCCATCGGGGAATCGTGGAGAGATTGGGTCGACCGGATCAAGCTCGCGGTGCGCATCATGGATCAAGGCGACTACGCTCAGCCACTGAAGCCCTATCTTAGGTACGGGGATCCCGCCAATCGGATCATCGCCATGCCCGCCTATATCGGCGGCCCGGTGGGGACAGCCGGACTGAAGTGGATCGCCAGCTTTCCGGGCAATCTCCGGCTCGGCCTGCCAAGGGCGCATAGCGTGACGATTCTTAACGATGCCGTCACGGGCGAACCCAAAGCCATTATTAATTCCCCGTTAGTAAGCGCGGTAAGGACGGCCGCGGTCAGCGGCTTGATGCTGCGGGAATGGCTGGGACTCCGGCTGCTGGACCATGCTCGGGAGGAGGCCTTGGGGGGCTTGCGCATCGGCATTATCGGCTACGGGCCGATCGGCCGGATGCACCAATTCATGTGCTTAAGCTTGTTCGGCGAGCATATCGATCACATCATGCTGTACGACATACAAGGCGTAAAGCCGCGAAACCAAGAAGCGGATGCCTATCGGGAACGGCCGAAACGCAAAGCCGTGCCGATCCGGGTCGCCGGCAGCTGGCAGGAGCTGTACCGGAGCTGCAACGTCGTCATTACGTGCACGGTCAGTCGCGAGCGTTACATCGACATGCCTCCCGCTCCCGGCACGCTGCTGCTGGACGTGTCGCTTCGCGACTACGGCTTGGAAGCCCTGCGGGGCATCCGCTCCGTCGTCGTCGACGACTGGACGGAAGTATGCCGCGAGAACACGGACATCGAGCTGCTGCACCGCGAGGCCGGCTTAACCGAGGAGCGCGTCGCGACGCTGCGCGATATCGTATGCCGCGAGGCCATGGCTCATTTGCCGGCCGGGGAGCCGTTATTGTTCTGTCCGATGGGCATGGCCGCGTTCGACATCGCGATCGCCGACTGGTACGTCGATCGGGCCGAGGAGCTTGGCGTGGGAATAAAGCTTCAATGAGCATCCCTTGACACCTCCAAGACGTAAGCCTATATTTAATTTAATGCAATTTAATTGCAGACACATTTGATAATGCCGTCTTGGAGGACGAACCATGAACCCAATCGAAAGCATGAAATTAGATAACCAAATCTGCTTCGCCATCTACGCAAGCTCCCGCGAGATCACGAAGCTGTATCGCCCTCTCCTGCAGGATATCGGGCTGACCTATACGCAATACGTTACGATGCTCGCGCTGTGGGAGAAGGATAACGTCACCGTGAGCGAGCTTGGCAATCGTCTGTATCTCGATTCCGGCACGCTTACTCCTTTGCTCAAGAAGCTCGAGGCAGCCGGCCTCGTGCGGCGAACGCGGGACAGGAACGACGAACGGAGCGTGCTCGTCACGTTAACGGCGGAAGGCGAAGCCCTGCGGGAGAAAGCCGTCGACATTCCCGATCAGCTTGTTTGCAAGCTGGATGCCACGCCCGAGGAAGGCATCGCCTTGCTGTCCCAGATGCATGAGCTGTTGTCCCGCATCAAACATTACTCCGCTCAAGCGGAAGGCCAAGAATAATAACGACGGCGAGCCTCCAACGGGGAGCCGTCCCTTGCGCGAGCCGCCTCGGGATCCCCTCGCAATCCCCTCTTCCCCTATGCTAATATGGAAAATGGATATTAGCATAAGGAGGTCTATTACGACTATGAACGCATCGAAACGGCAATATCGCCATCCGTTGCTGCTGCTCGCGCTAGCCTTGTTCCTGATCGCCGCGGGCTGCGGGGTCGATCAAGGCAAGCCTTCGAACGGACAAGGCTCCGGCGGAGGCGGACAAGCTACCGCTTCTCCGTCCCCGTCGCCGTCCCCTTCGCCTACCGCGACGGAAGCCCCGGAAGCGGAAGGCCCCGAGCTTCTCGGCCCGGAGAAGCATCCCGAGGTAACCATGGAGCTTAGCAACGGCAAAGTAATCAAGATCGAGCTTTATCCCGAGGTTGCCCCCAACACGGTCAACAACTTCATCTCGCTCGTGCAGCAAGGCTTCTACGACGGCGTCATCTTCCACCGCGTCATCCCGGGCTTCATGATTCAGGGCGGCGATCCCGAAGGTACGGGAATGGGCGGACCGGGATACTCCATCCCTGGCGAATTTACCGAGAACGGCTTCGACAACAAGCTGAAGCATACGCGCGGCGTTATCTCCATGGCCCGCACCAACCAGCCCGACTCCGCCGGCTCCCAGATCTTCATCATGGTGGAGGACGCTCCTTCGCTGGACAACAAGTACGCTTCGTTCGGCGCGGTCATCGAAGGCATGGAGGCTGCCGACGAGATCGTGGCGCAGGATCGCGACTCCGGCGACAAGCCGCTTGCTCCCATCTCCATGAAGAAGGTAACGGTCGACACGAAGGGCATGACCTTCGAGCCGCCGGTCAAGACCCAATAATAACGCTACGGCACGGGACTTCACCTGAAGTCCACATGCAAAAGAAGCTGCCCCCAAGTCGAAATGACGACCGGGACAGCTTCTTTTTTGCTATAGTCAGTCCGCCTAAACCTGTTCTTGCAGCGCTTCCGCATCTTCGCGGTATACAAGCCGGCGCACGAACTCGAAGTCCGGCGTGAGGATCAAATTATCCATGTAAGCCGACGTCATGCTGCCGGGCATTCTCGCCCGGTTCAGCTTCTCGATGATGTCGCCCGCGCTTCCGATGCCGATACCGTGGCCGAAGAACAAATTATCGTCGAGCTTGATGGCGTTCTCGCCTTGCCATTCCGGCGTCGACCGGTCGTAGTCGGGATTCTTGAAATACATCGCGTCGCCGTGATACGTCTCGTTCAAATTGTATGTCGCGTTAAGACGCAAATCGCGATCCGACTCCCAGCTGAACAAATACAGATTGCGGAAGTGCCGGTTGAACGCCGCTTCGCCGATCGTGTCCAGCACGCCCTTGTACATAATAATGATAATGGCGACCGCGCATTCAAAGCCGTACAACTGCCCGTTCGCAAAGATGTCGTTCACCGCTTCCGACGGCAGGACGTTCGGTCTCAACAGAAAGCCGCCTTCCGGCGTCCGGAACCAATATTGTTCGTTGCATCGCGAAGTGCTGAAGGTCGCGAAGCTGACCCCGCTCGCGTACATCACCTTGGCGGCCTCCACGATATGCGTCCGCATCTTGAGCTCGAAGATTAACGACTCCAGCGTCGGATAGCTATACAGCATGGGACTGGCCATCTTCCTAGCCAAGTTTTTCCTCTCCAGCGTCGTCAGCATCCGCGGCGGTATCGAGCCCGGATTGCTTCCGTCCGAAATTACGATCACGTTGTACCCCCCAAACCAGAAATAGATTAGGTTATTGTACGTAACCCCGCCCGGATTGGTGATCCTTTACTTACAGTGGTTATTTGAACTTATATTTAAATAACGCCGACGCCTTCGGGCTTCAGCAGGCCCGCTTGAATAAGTCCGTTGCGAATGCCCTTCTCGTCCACGTGGGACGTGACGAAATCGGCGAACGGCAGCAGCTCCGGCGTTGAGTTGCCCATGGCTACGCCAAAGCCGACGTAGTCCAGCATCTCTTTGTCGTTAAGCCCGTCTCCGAAAGCGACGGCATCCGCCGCCGTTAACCCCAGCTTCTCCAGCAATGCCGCGATGCCCTGCGCCTTGGAGCCTCCGCTGGGAAGAACGTCCATGGCGGCGCGATGCCAACGAATCAAGGTGAAATCGTTTTTCAGCTCTTCGTATAGATGCTCCTCGTGGCTTTCGCAATGCAGGAACACTTGGAAAATATCGTCCGTGCGCCAGAACTCGGGATTAAATCCCGGCAGGTCCACCTTAAGGGACGATACCGACTCCTCGATGAACGGATGATTCTCGCGGTCCGAGCAGTAGGCGTGCTCGCCCTCGAATACGAGTCCGTGATCATGGGCGGCGGCCAGCGCCACCAGCCTGCCCAGCTCGGTTTTGCCGATCTCCCGGCGGTACAGCGGTTGGCCTTGATACACGACATATCCGCCGTTCATGCACACGTAGGAATCGATTCTCAGCTGCTCCGCAAGCGGTTTGATGAAATAAGGCGCCCTGCCCGTCGCGATGACCGGCTCCACGCCTAGCTCTTTCAGCTCGCGGATCGCTTCCACCGTATCCTGGGGAATGACCTTCTCCTCGTTGACGAGCGTCCCGTCAATATCGAAAAATACGATTTTATAGCTCATGAGACCAAAACTCCTATCGGTTTTCCTTCTAGTATAAAGAATAGGAGAGTTTACCGCCAGCCTTCTCGAGCAATCATTCCCACTATCTTGCCCGCTGTTGACCCGGTCCCCGGAAATGAGGTATAGTAATGGAAAATATAGCTCGGATCAGCGGGAAGCACCCGCAAGGACAGACGTTTACCGTCTCCCTTGCGGGTGCTTTTTTGCGTTTTACACGTGCGTCTCGCGGGTTTCGGGCACCACTACAGGAGGTATGAAGATGCTTATCCTTTCTTTCAAGAAGACCTTGTTGCTTGCTTGCGCGGCCTTTCTGATGTCGCTGGCTTTATCCGCGGCGGCCGCCGCGGCGCCGTTCGAGTTCACCCCTACCGCCAAAAAAGCGTTTGACAAAATGCTCGCGGGGGCGACGTCCGCCGTCTCGGCCTCGCTCAAGAAACAGCACGCCGAGCTGCAAGCTCTGCAGAGGCAGGATGCCGAATGGGATGGCAAGATCAGCGCTCTCCACTATCAGAACGAAGAAAAGGAAGACAAGCTGCGAAAGGCGATCCGGGAAATCGACGCCGCGAAGATCAAGGCGCTGGAAGCGGCTTCCGCTGCGCTTAAGAAGCAGCACGAGCCGCTGTTCAAGCTGTACGACGCCCAAAAGTCCCAGCTTGCGCTCGCGAGGTCGTTCAAGAACAAGGAGCTTACCTCCTTCTTGAACATGCAGGTAGAAATCACCAAAGCCGCCGTGCAAGCCGCCAAGAAAAAGCAAAGCGACAAAGACGCCGAGCTCAAGAAGGCCAAGGCCGACGCCAACGCCAAGATGAAGCGGATTCGGGACATGCTGGGTGCAAACGATACGCCGGAAACGCGGATCAAAGCGGCCAAAGCAACGGCCGGCACCTATAAGAGCCTGTTCACGACGGAATCCAAGGTGCTCGGCGGCGCGGTGCGAAGCGGCGACGCGACAGCCACCTCCTCCTCCTTTGTCCGAATGATCGCTTACCAGCGCCTAATCATCGCGCAGAAGGTCAGCATGTTTACCTACGAAGGACGCATCTCCGCCACGCTCGGGCAAGCCGAGGCGAAGCTTAGCGGCTATTGACGAACCGATTGCTCCGTTTGCCTGAGCTCGCACAGGATAAGGCCGCGACAGGTAATCGCGGCCTTATCCCTATTGCGTATTTGTTTTGCCGAACCGCTTGGCCGCCCATACGATGATTTCGATAACGATTCCAAGGGCGAAGCCGGCAGCCGACATGAACATAAACATGATAAAACCGATAAGATCGCCCCAGCCCGTCATATCCTGGCTCTTGAGCGCCATGTAGACGATTCCCCCAAGAAAGCCGACCGTGGAGAGCAGCCATATCCATTTCGCTCCGAACCAGCCCGCCACCGCGACCACCGCGGATACGACAACGGCCAACAGCAATAACATCAAGGCGTTCATGAGATTCCATTCCTGACCGACGACGCCAAATCTGACGGCGAGCAGCGCGGCGCCGAGCAGCGCGGCCGACACCCCCGCGATTCCCCACCATTTCGATTGACCGCTTTCCGGGAGCCAATTCATGGAAGCACTCTCCTCATCTATTCGCCGCCATGCGGCGATGCTTACCTTTATAAACGCTATCCGCTAGCCAAAGGTTTCGGGGACTCCGCTCCCGCCCAGCCTAGTCTCCTCCGGACGCAAGGGAAATATCCCCCTTTTCTGTATGCGCCTTCAGGACTATAATAGTACCAAGGCGAAACGGCTTAGCCGTCATCGGAAAGCGTTTCACAGAAAGGGTGAGCCTCTTGGAACCGAAACAGAGACATATGTGCGCAAGGTTCGAGAAAGCGGTTGAGCTGCTCAGCAAGCGCTGGGTCGCGTTGATCGTGTACAGCTTGCTACCCGGCCCCCGGCGATTCTCCGACATCGAGCAGAATTTGCCCAGTCTTAGCGGGAAGGTATTGTCGGATCGGCTGAAGGAGCTGGAGGCTTGCGGCTTGATTCGCCGCGACGTCTATCCGGAGATGCCCGTGCGCATCGAATATTCGCTGACCGACAAGGGTCGCGCCCTGTCGCCATTGTTCATCAACATTACGGAATGGGCCCACCAATGGATCGATCCCGACGAGGAACCGATCCGGCAATAATCGTCTATAAGGGATTAGTTGGTTGATCCCTCCCTTGTCCGTGTGCTACACTGTTCTCATTCCAAGGAACGGAGGGTTTCGTGTGATAGATTACGTCCGAGTCAGGTCTTTGCGCGGCTAATTGCAAAGTACGATAAGCTCTGCCCGTACGGCAGAGGACTCAGGATAGGTCTGTTGTCATGAACCCATGCAACCTGCTGCAGCCGAGTATCTTTAGCGATCGCTATCGATTCTACGTGACTGTCTTGCCGCACGCTTCTCACGTGTTGTCATCCCGCCGGGATTCGCACGGGGGCAAAGCATGCTCCGGCTTGATCATCCCGCTGCTGTCGCGGACGCCATTCCTTTTTCCTCAGGTCGAATATTTTCGGGCACGGGCAGACATGCCTGTGTTTTTTTGTACCTAAAACGATTCCGGAGGGTGATATACAGATGATGGATCAAGAACAGCCGAAACAAAAAGCGATTATCGTCGGAGTCCAGCTTAAAAAGGGAACCGACTTCGAATACGCCATGATGGAGCTCCGCAACCTGGCGGACGCCTGCTATATCGAGGTTGTCGACGAGCTCAGCCAGAAAGCGGACCGCATCAATTCGTCCCATTATATCGGCACGGGCAAAATCCAAGAGCTTCGCGCGCTGATGGAAGCGCGCGAGTGCGAGCTGGTCATCTTCAACGACGAGCTCTCCCCTTCCCAGATTCGCAACTTGGAAAAGGACCTGGAGTGCACGGTCATCGACCGCACGATCCTGATCCTGGACATCTTCGCCGAACGCGCCAAAACGCGGGAAGCCCAGCTGCAGGTCGAAGTCGCCCGCCTGCAATACTCGTTGCCGCGTCTCGTCGGACTGCGCGCATCGCTCGGCCGTCAAGGCGGCGGCTCCGGCCTCAAGAACAGAGGCGCGGGCGAGACGAAGCTCGAGCTCGACCGCAGACGGATCGAGGAGCGCATTACCGCGCTGCAGGCCGAGCTGGATAAGCTGGTCATGACGCGCCAGAATCAGCGCAAGCAGCGCAAGAAAAACGAGATGCCCGTCGTCTGTCTCGTCGGCTACACCAATACCGGCAAGTCCAGCTTGATGAATGCCCTGCTGGAAACGTACGACCCCGAAACGACGAAGAAGGTATTCGCCAAAGACATGCTGTTCGCCACGCTGGAGACGTCCGTTAGGAGCATCGAGCTCCCGGACAACAAGTCCTTCCTGCTGACGGATACCGTCGGCTTTGTCAGCCAGCTCCCCCATCATCTGATAAAGGCATTCCGCTCCACGCTGGAGGAAGTGACGGAAGCGGATCTGCTCGTGCATGTCGTCGACTACGCGCACGAGGATTACGAGCAGCTCGTGGCCGTAACCAACGAGACGCTCGGCGAGCTTGGCGCCGACGGCATCCCGACCGTCTACGCTTACAACAAATGCGATCTCACCGAGCATCCGTACCCGCTGATGTCGGGCAACTCGGTCTATATGTCCGTCAAGGAAGGCCAAGGCCTTGCGGAGCTGATCGAGGTCGTACGCTCCCACATCTTCGCGAACTACGTCAAGAAGGACATTCTGATCCCGTTCAGCCAAGGCCGCCTGGTCTCCTACTTCAACGAGCATGCCAACGTCCTGTCCACGACCTACGAGGAAGAAGGTACGCGCATGCTGATAGAGTGTACGCTAGCCGATTTCGAACGGTTCAAGCAGGACTTCGTCGAGGTGGAAGCCGAGGGCTAAGCCGGAGCGACGAAGCAGCCTTTGAACGCGCGCCGTCCAATCGGCGCAAAAAAAAAATCCGGAGCGGTTTATGTATAAACCGCCTCCGGATTTTATTTTGCCCTCTAATGCTTCCGTTTGTAGTAGGTGATGCCGAGCGCCAGCGCCAGCACGGAGCCTTTGACGATATCCATGGCGTAATACGGCACGGACAACATGATGAGGCCGTTCGACAGGATGCCGATCAATACCGCGCCCACGAACGTGCCAAACGCGTTAGGCTTGCCCGCTCCAAGCACGGAGTACCCGATAAAGGCGGCGGCTACCGCATCCATGAGATACGGCGAGCCCGAATTGACCTCGGCCGTCATGACGCGGGCGCCGAGAATGATGCCGCCGATGCCCGCGAGCAACGCCGAGATCAGATAGGCAGCCAGCCGGTATTTGCCAACCGCGATACCCGACAGCTTGGCCGCCTCCGAATTGCCGCCGATCATGTACATGTAGCGTCCATGCTTCGTGTACGTCAGGAACAGATGCACGGCCAGCACGGCGAGCAGCATAAGCACGATAATCCAAGGCACCTTGCCCAGCTGGCCGAAGAGGTCCGGAATTTCTCCAATCGCATAATCGCCGTTAGGCAGGATCATATTTTCGGATACGGTAGCTCCGCGCGTGTAGGTTAGCGCCACCCCTTGGAACACGAACATCGTCGCAAGCGTCATCAGCATATCCTGAATCTTGAAATTAATGACGAGGAACGCGTTGACGAGCCCCACGAGCAAACAAAAAATAATCGTGACGATTAAGCTGACGCCGATCCCCCCGCCATGCCATACAAAGATGGAGATGACGAGCGCGTTCGCCAGCGAAGCCGTCGAGCCGACCGACAGATCGAAGCCGCCTACCGCAAGCGAGACGGTCAATCCCGTCGCGATGATGGTGACGATGGAGATGGAGCGCAGAATGTTGATGATGTTGGAATAATTCAAGAAGTTGTCCGTCATCGTGCCGAATACCGCGATCAAGATCACGATCGTCAGCAAAGTTCCGTATTTGTAGAAAAGCTCGAAGGCGCCGCCCGCCCCCCGCTTCGTTCCGGCTGCGTTCATGTTCGCAATCCTCCAGTGCTGTACAGCATAATTTCTTCTTCGTTCGTATCCGCCGTCGCCAGCTCCCGCACGATCGCTCCGTCGTACATGACGTACATCCGGTCGGTAATGCCCATCATCTCGGACAGCTCGCTCGAAGCGTACAGAATGCACTTGCCCCGCGCCGCCAGCTCCGCCACCAGCTCGTAGATATCGCGCTTCGCGCCGACGTCGACGCCTTTGGTCGGCTCGTCGAACAGATATACCTCCGCGTCCGCCAACAGCCACTTGCCGATCGCGATCTTTTGCTGATTGCCTCCGGAGAGGTTGCGGACAAGCGCCCTCGTGTTCGGCGTCTTGATCCCGAGGCTCTGCACGACGGAATCCGCCGCGCTCTTCTCTTTCGCGGCGCTAAGCCACGAGCCCCATCCTTTGGCCGCGTATCGCGACAAGCTGACCGCCGTCAGGTTGGCTCCGACGGACTCGCCGACGAATACGCCCTCCCTGCGCCGCTCCTCCGGCACCAGCGCCAGCCCGCTCCGCACGGCCCGATGCGGGTTATGGGCCGCGATCCTCTTGCCGCCGATCCGCAGCTCGCCTCTCGCCGTCTCGGAAGCACCGAACAAGGCGCGGCACAGCTCCGTCTTGCCGGCTCCGACCAGACCCGCGATCCCGACGATCTCTCCGCTGCGCACCGACAAGGTGACATGGTCCACCTTGCCTTCGTCATGAATGTCGATGGCTTCGAACGCGATGTCTCCTATGCGGCCGACTCTGCCGGGGAACTGGCCTTCCAGCTTGGCCCCAAGCATATGCTCAATGACCTGCTCTTGGGTCAGATTCGCGATCTTGTCCGCCGCGACCAGCATGCCGTCGCGCATAATGGTAATATCTTCGCAAATCTCGTACAGCTCCGGAAGCCTGTGGGAGATAAAGATAACCCCCACTCCCTCCGACTTGAGCAATCTCACCAAGCGGAACAGCACTTCGGTTTCGCTGCTGCTGAGCGGAGCGGTGGGCTCGTCCAGCACCAGAAAACGGCACTTCATCGAGACCGAACGGGCGATCAGCACCATCTGCTTCTCTGCCAGCGTCAGCTCCTGCACGAGCTTTCGGGTCGGGATCGCGACGTTAAGCCGATCCATGACGGCTTGCGCCGAGTCGTGCAGCTCCTTCCAGTTAATGAAATGGCTGCCCTTCATGCCCCGAACGGTATGCTCCAGCATAATGTTTTCGGCCACGCTTAGATTGGGAATCAAAGCCGTATCGACTTCCTGATAGACGATCTGGATGCCCATATCCTTTGCGCTTCTGGGATTGCGAATGTCGGCTGCCGCGCCGTCCATTACAATCTCGCCCGTATAATGATCGTACGCGCCGGACAACACCTTCATCAGCGTCGACTTGCCGGCGCCGTTGGCGCCGATCAAGGCGTGCGCTCTTCCGGCCTCGGCGGCGAAGTCCACGTTTTTCAGCGCATGAACGCCGGGAAAGGAGATCGAAATTCCTCTCATCTCCAGCTTGCTTGCTTGCTCGCTTCTGTCCGCCACGCGGATCACCTTCTCTCCGAACAGGATAGAGCGCCCCTATCCCATGGATAAGAGCGCCAATTGTCGTCGCTATGAGAATACCATAGTACGAAGATATGCTAGAATGGCCGTTTACTTCGCGTTAGCTGCCTTCAAATCCTTCATCCATGCTTCCTCGAACGCGTCCGAGGTTCCCCAGCCCGGAATGATGTCCGCCAGCGACGTCATGTTGACCGCTTTGTCGGACTTTCCAAGCTCTTCTTGCGTGATCAGCGCCGCGTCAAGATCGTAGTTGCCCGGCGTGTCTTCGCCGGCAAGCTTCTTCGCCGCGATGCGGATGTTGACCGCGCCGATCAGCTTGGGATCTACCGCCGCGGTTGCCGCCCACGGGCTGTCTTGCTCTTGCATGATCTGAAGATCGGCGTTCGATACGTCGATGCCGTAAATTTTCACTTCGGTGCGTCCCGCTTCGATCAAGGCGCGCGCCGCTCCGATCGCGAAGGCGTCCCATGTCGCGAAGATCGCGTCGAGCTCGCCCTTCGGATATTTGGTCAGCAATCCCGCCACCGCGTTCTGCGTATCCACGGACGTGTTGTCGTTCGCGACGCCGAACCGGTCGATCTCTTTAATGCCGGGGTTGTTCTTCAGCACCTCTTGGTAGACCGCGTTGCGGCGAACCATCGGCGGGAAGCCGTCTACCCACAGGTACACGATATTCGCTTCGGGACCATGAACCTTGACCAGCTCGTCCAGCGCGTATTGCGCAAGCGCCTCGTCCTTCTGCGCCGTCAGCGTGACGCCGTCGATCTCCGCCAGGTCGCCCGTAGAGTCGAACGCCACAACCTCGATGCCCTTGTCTCTCAGCTTCTTGGCCGCTTCTACCGTGGCGGGGTCATCGCCGTGCGACAAAATGACCGCGTCCAGATCCTCTTCGGCCGCTTGGTCGATCGCGTCGAGGAACTTCGCCGTGTCGCCGTCCGCGGAGAACGTGTCCACCTTGAAGCCAAGCGCTTCCCCTTCTTGCTTGGCGCCGGCCAGGAATTGCGCCGTATGGTCATCGCCGCCGATCTTGCGGATGACCTTGATTTTAATATCGCCCTTATCCTTGAGCGCGGCCGGCACGCTCTCCACTTCTTGCGCGGATCCGCCGGTCTTGCCGGTATCCGCGCCGCAGCCCGCAGCCGCGATTACGATAACAAGCAGCAGCGCGAGCAGCGCTTGCGGTTTCTTGAATGTCATGTCGCGTTCCCTCTCCTTAACCTCTTGTCTGTTATAATACAAGTAATCCTATCGGTTTTAAAGAGAGACGTCAATCCCTTTTCGGAAAATTTGTCATATCATGTCGAAGAATTGTGAAATTTTATAACAAATGTTGTTCCTTTGTTAGGCTCGCTATCGATTTGGATGCTGCCGCCCATCTTCTTGACGATATTAAAGGAGACCATCGTGCCTAGCCCCGTCCCTTTGTCCTTGGTCGAATAATACGGGGTGCCTAGCCGCCTGACTTGCTCGGGGCTCATCCCGATTCCCGTATCCGAGATTCGGATGATCGCGTAGTCCCCCAGCCTCTCCGCCGCTAACGACAGTTCCCCGCCGTCCGGCATCGCTTCGATCGCGTTTTTGCCGATGTTAAGCAGCGCTTGCCTGAATTTATGTTTATCGCCCATCGCGACCAGACTGCTCTCCTCATGGAAGGAAGCTTGTAGCTTAATATTGTTGAAGTTCGCGAAATTGGACAACAGACTGTACATGTAGCTGAGCTCGGCGTTGAGGTCGATCTCTTCGATATGCTCCGGATCGGTACGGGCCAGCGACAGATAGTCCGCGATGATCTGCTCCGCACGTTCGAGCTCGGCAAAACAAATGCCTTTGTATTGCTCCTTCTTCTCCGCCGTCAGCTCGACCGTGCCAAGAAGATGGATAAAACCTCTGACCGCCGTTAGCGGATTGCGGATTTCGTGCGCGACGGAAGCGGCGATTTCGCTCACGAGCTTCATCCGCTCCGTATTCACGACCTCCTCCTGGATCCGGCTGTACCTTCTCAGAAATTCGATCAAATAGACGCCCGTCGCCACGATAAGACTCTGGAACGCGTATGTCGCCAACGTCTCGAGCGGGTTGTCCGTAAGCCTATATAATTGATCCTGCATCGTCAAAAAAATGGTAAACGTCGTTAACTTGATCAACGCGCACGCCATGACGGCGATAAGCATCCGGGAACCGAGCGACGCATGGCGGAACAGCCTGATGGCCCACCACGTCAACGCGAACGTCGGCAGGAGCGACGCGGCATACAAGAGCTGCTCCGGCATGTCGGCCACGAATCTGAAAGCCAAAATAGCGCCGTATAAGCTCAAGGAAACGATCCACCCGCCGTAGAGCGAGCCGATGACAAGAGGAACCGAACGGAAATCGTAGGACAAACCGTTGATCATGACGGGGAAGCTCATCGTCGCCACGATCGTCAACATACAGAGCAGCAGCAAGAAAACGCGGTAAATTCCGACGTTATGTCTGAACCTATGCAAATACGGATACATCACAAACGGAGAAGAAATGATGAATACGTTGAACAAAAATTCCTTGAGAAAGAGCAGCATTGCTTATATCCCCTTCTTCGTGAATTTCCGAGTGCGCTACATGCCATTAATATAGCATATTACTCCGCCAAATTGAGATTTTTTTATCCTCCGTTCCCACATTATGTAAACGCTATATTTCCGCTCTTTCGACCCGCTTGTCCGTCACTGCTCTGTTGCATCTGTCGCATTGGCGCTTAAATGCCAAAAAAAGCGCCCGAAGGCGCTTCTGTCATCGTTAAGCATATACCCGCTCGGCAAACGTGAGCCGGTTCTTCCCTTTGCTTTTGGAGGCGTACAGCGCTTCGTCCGCATCCCGCAGCAGCGCGTCGATGCCGCGTCCCTCCTGCGGCCACATCGCGAGCCCGATGCTGCAGCTTACCCCCATCCGGCGTCCTTCGATGTCGAACGGCATGCGCACGGACTCCAGCATCCGTCTCGCGACGGCTTCCGCCTCCCGCTCGGCTTCGGCACTTGACACCGAAAGGATTAGGACGAATTCGTCCCCGCCCATGCGGAACAAATAATCATCGCCGCGCGAGCTGGCGCGGAGCCTGTCCGCGACCCCCTTAAGCAGCTCGTCTCCCGCCGCATGGCCGTACGTATCGTTAACGGCCTTAAATCCGTCTAGATCCATGTACACGAATGCCAGACCCCCGCCGCGCTCCTCCGCTTGCCGGACGGCTTGCTGCACCGCGATGTCCATGGCCGATCGGTTCAGCAGCCCCGTCAGCTTGTCGTGATGCGCCCTATCCTCCATCCGCACGAGCGCGGACTTCCGCTCCGTCAGCTCCGCGATCAAGATGCTCAGCGAGCTGGACAACACCTCGATATCCTTGATCCCTCTGGTAAACGGAATTTCCGCTTCCTCTCCTCTTCGGAGCTTGTTGGCCGCCTCCGAAATCAGGGATAGAGGCCGCGCCACCTTGCGGGCCAGCAGCCAGGCGATCAAACCGCAGAAGACGGCAAGCGTAATCCCGATCGCGATCATGAACACGATCAGCTCGCGTACCTGCGCAAACGCCAGTTCGATCGGCTGTCTAATGACGATTCGCCAGCCCAGCCCGGGATAATTGCCGTAGCCGACTCCCTTCGCGAATCCGGTCAGATAGGTCTCTCCGTCCGGCCAGCGCTGCACCTTCCACTCGTTGTCCGCGCTCAGATGGTCCATGTCCGGCAGCACGAGCGCTTGCCCGATCAAAGCCTCCGGACCCGATAGGACGGCATGGTCCTTATCGCTCAACACCATCACGTCCATCTGCTGCTGACGGACCTCTTGGAACGGCGCGAGCACGGAGCGCTGCACCTCCAGCGACCACTCCCAGCTGAGATGCGCCGCGAGCACGCCCGTGAATTCGCCGGCGTCATTAAATAACGGCGTGCTGATATCGACGAACTTAAGCGGCTCTCCGGACGGATTGGGCAGCAGCTTGGAGAGCAGCACGGCATCGTGCACGTCCCCGACGAACGGCTCCTTGAGCGCCTCGAGATAGACGGGGCGCTCCGCTATGTTCTCGCCTACCAGAATGTCTCCCGTCGCCGCCTTTACGTTGCCCTCGGCGTCCAGCAGCCCAACCCAGGAAAAGGCGGGAATGTTATCCTGCAGCTCTCCCAATAGCCGGTTGGCCTCCTTCAAGTCGTCCGGCTGCCTAAAGACGTCCAGCGTACCAAGCAGGATGATCTCGTTATACCTTGACCACATGTATCGATCCAGCTTGTCCCCCATGCCATGCGACAGGGAGGTAAGCGATTCTCCGATTTCCCGCTCCAGGGCGGTTTTTGTTCTCTGACCGTATACGATCGAGACCGATGTTATGACGATCACGATAATAAGGGCAAACGATAACGCGAAATAAGTGCTGAGCTTCAAAGTCCTTTTCCTTTCCTTAGCGCGAGGCGCTTTACGAAGATCATTGTCTATATTTGTCGATTTTGGATCGGTTCAGCAGTATTATAGACCAATTCGCTCGGGAAGGGAATACATTCGGGCTCAAGGCGGCCTCCATTCGAGGATCCGGATGAAAAAAAACCGGATTCCAGTCCATGTCGACTGAAAACCGGCTTTTCGCTATTCATGAACCCGTCTTCCTTGCGGAACGTTCAGGTTGCCCTAATGGTGCATATTATGCATGTCGTGCATGGCTCCCTTTTCCGCGTCCGTCTTTTTCGTCAGCGTAATCGACCAATCGCTTGTTCCCCACGCGACGTCCCAGCCGAACAGCTCGGCAACGAAACGGACGGGCACTTGAGTCCGGTCGTCTTGAAGGATGACAGGCTGGCCGATTTCCATCCGCTTGCCGTTAAGCTCCATGAACGGCTGCCCGATCCAAAATTGCGCTTTGGCTTCCCCGGCGTCGATCCACACGGATCTGGCCTCGTTATCCCAAGTCACCTTGGCTCCAATCGCCTCGGCAAGGTATCGAAGCGGAATGTAGCTGGTTCCGTTGCGGTTAAATGGCATCGTGTCCATTTTCGATTCTTTGCCGTCGATAATCAGCACGTTCGATTGGATCTTGAACCAAACCTTCATAACGTCATTCTCCGCAGCCGTATGGAACACATCCGGGAATTGCGCGGCGATGCCCTTGGCGAGATAAGCCCCCGTAGGGAACATATGCATGTAGGCGGTACGCGCCTGCTCATAGGCATCGTCATGCTTGCCGGCCACGTACAGATCGAAAGCGTCTACGAGATGGTCGATATGCATCTTGAGCCCAGAGGCGAGACCCGCCTCGTCGAACATGGGATTAGCCTCCGCAAAAAACTTCGCCTGCTCCATCCGGTATTCCTCCAGCTCCGCGAGCGCCTTGTTTTTGTCTGGTTGATTCCAAGCCGCGGTAGCCGTCACGTAATCTACAAAATAACCGATATGAGAGCTCCACACTTTCTTGAAGGCCATGTCCGCTTCTTCCCCGTATACCGATCCAACCGCCGCCGAGAGCTCCTCGGTGTTGCGATTCAAGGACGCGGCGGCTTGGCCGAAGTCGGCTGCGCCATCGATTCCCTTTTGCATGGCGATGACGGCCAAGATGGCATGCTCACCCAGCTTCTGCTCCAGCGCGGAGCGAAGACCGAATGCCGGATTGCTGCCTTCGCGATCGGGGAATTGCTCCGGAAACTGTGCTGCAATTCCGCCCGCAAGCGCATCCGCGGTCATGAACATATGAGAATAGGCGGTTGCCGCCGCCTCGTATACGCCTTCGTAATCTCCTTTTACATAAAGATCGAACGCGTGCAGCAGGTGGTCGATATGCATCTTCAGACCATCGGCGATCGTGTCCTTGTCAAAGTTCGGATTCGCCCCGGCAAAAAATTCGGCCTGCTCCATCCGGTACTCCTCGAGATCCGCTATCGCCTTGTTGCGACCCGCTTGGTCGCTCGCGGCCGTAGCCGTCACATAATCCACGAAATAGCCGATATGGGACATCCATATTTCCTCGAATGCCTCTCCCGCCTCATTGCCGTACACCGAAACGATCGCCGCGGTTAAATCGTCCGCATTGCGGGTAAGCTCGCCTGCCGCTTGACCGAAATCCTCAGCTCCGTCGTAGCCCTTCTGCATGGCCGCGACGGCCAGCAGCGCATGCTCTCCCAAGATTTGCCCTAACGCGGACCGCAGCTCCGAGGTTGGACCTTCCGTGCTCACCGTATGGGCGCTCGCGACGGCTGGAATGAGCATGACAAGCGACAGCAGCAAACAGGTTAACTTGATTCGTAATCCTTTCATCCTATCACTCCTAAGTATGAAGTTCATTCCGCCTTGTTGCCCATGTTGTCTTGGCGGTTGTATGGACTGATACGGAGTCCGCTTTCGTTTGGATCACCAATTCGAAAAATTTTTCCGAGGGATGATCCGCTTTATCTTTTGGCGCGAATCTATATAATGGGAGGTAGCTTCGGGAAAGGGGCCCTTTCATGATAGATGCCAGGGATGAAGAGCAGCTCATGCGCATGATCGCAAGCCGCGACGCTTCGGCGCTCGAGCGGCTGTACGACCGGTATGAGAAGACGGTCTACGCGTTCGCCTATCGCTTCGCCGGGGAGGCGATGCTCGCCGAGGAGATCGTGCAGGAGCTGTTTATGAGAATATGGAACCATGCGGAACGTTACGACGTCTCGCAAGGCAAGCTAACGACGTGGATGTTCGCCATTACGCGCAATATCGCGATCGATCAACTGCGCAAGCGTCAAAACCGAACAGCCGCACAAACGTCCGAATCGGTCGAATTGGACCAACTGGCCGATGAAGGAGAGTCGCCGGAGGAGCAATTCGATCGCAAGTGGGTCGGCGAGGAAGTGAAAGCCGCCGTCCGGCAATTGAGCGGAGACCAGCGGCAGGTATTGGAGCTCGTCTATTATCAAGGCTTTACGCACCAGGAAGTATCGGAGCGGCAAGGCATTCCGCTAGGAACGGTCAAGAGCCGGATCAGGCTAGCGATGAAGCAGCTCAAAGACCGGCTCGGCGATCTGGAGAGGAGGGAATCGACCTATGGGCAATCACAAACCAAATGAGTCATGCGAGCAGCTGGAGCTTTACGTGCTTGGCGGTCTCTCCGAATCGGAAAAGACGTCGTTCGAGCAACATCTGAATGAATGCGATCGCTGCGAAGCGCAACGCAGGGAGCTCGAGGAAATGGTCGGACTCCTGCCGCTGGCTGCCGATCCGGTTCCGGTCCCCACAGGCATGAAGAGCCGAATTCTCGGCAACGTGCTGGCTTCCGGGGATAATAGAGGCGCGCGAGACGCGTTAACGGAGCCAGAAGCAAAACAAGAGTTTGAGATCGCGAACAAGACGAACCGAATCGACGAACGGCCCTTTTCCGTGCCGGTCGGCAAGCGCAAGAAACGTCCTTACTCGCGTTACTTGGCGGCGGGCTTAAGCGCGGCCGTGCTTGTCCTCCTCTTGCACAACTCGCAGCTTCGCGATCGGATTGACGAATTGCGCCTGCAGGCGGATGCTTCTCCCGGGGTTCCGGTTCAAGAGCTGAAGGTCAATCAGGCCATTAAGCTGAGCCCCGCGGCCGAAAACATCGTGGCGCAAGGACTCGCAACCATTGTCATCGACAAAAACGGGACGCATTTGCTCGTGCAAGCGGAGCAGTTGCCCGAGCTGCAAGACAATCAAGCCTTCCAAGTATGGTTGATCAAGGGAGACGACAAATTCAGCGCCGGCACCTTCCTGCCTAACCAAGGAAACGGAGCTATTTATTACACTTTGCGAGATAAAGGCTACGACACGATCGCCATTACGCTGGAGCCGGACGCATTCGGCGATCAGCCAAGGGGCGAGATCGTCCTCGCGGCGCCGCTCGACGCGTAAGCGGCAAGAGCAACGCGAATATAGCTCGGATAGGGCGGTTAGCCCTTCGGCTTTATAATAAATAGGCTCCGGTCGACCATGCGACCGGAGCTCTTTTCCCTTCCCGTTTGAATCTTATTGTTCCTCATGCCGAATCGGAGCATTTGCCGGCCGGTACGTTGAGGCGATGCGGCATTCCCCCGTTAGGTCGTCCCGATCTTTACGCCGAGCTCGATCAGCCACCGACGATAGGCCACGGACAGCACGTCCGCCTTATGATTGAGCTCCATCTGGAAGTCAAGCGGCAGCAGCTCCGGCTTCTGGGTCTCGATAATCCACTTGTCTTGCTCGAATACGGTGTCCTGGAACGCCATGAATTGTTCGTCCGGCACATCGAAGCCGTAATTGCGCGACACGGCCATGTAGACGACGCATTCCTTCTCCGCCACGGGCAGTACCGTTAACAGAATCCATAGCGTCTGGCCCGTGTCGGCGTCCCGCTTCGACAATCTCGCGGCCAGCGGACGGAATACCTCTTTCACATAGACGTAAGTCGTTCCTTCCTTGGCCTCGGAGCCGGAGTGGGCGACGGGCTGGAAGATCGGCACATCGCTTGTATACACCCGGTCCTTCTCCTTGAACACCTTGAAATCCGCTACCTCCGCATAGTCCGGATGTCCGAGCAGCCCTCCGTGAACGAACATGAGATGGGCGAAGTCCGTGAAGTTCTCGATGACGCGCGTGCCTGCCGCAGAGACGTAGTAAGGGCCGCACGCCAACGGGCGAAACGCCGGATTTTCGAACTCCTCCAAATAAGGGAGCTCGCTTGCCGGTTCGCCGATACATACCCACACCAGCCCGTATTTCTCCTTGCAATGATATTTCTCCGCTCTGGCCCTCGTCGGAATCTTGTCGGTTTTCGCTTGGGCGGGGATGCAGACGCAGGCGCCGCTCCCGTCGTACTTCCACCCGTGATAAGGACATACCAGAGTCTCCCCTTCGACTCTGCCCTTGGATAACATGGCTCCGCGGTGCACGCACAGGTCGCGGAGCGCATAGACGCTGCCGCTCTTGGCGCGGAAGACCGCGACTCGTTCGCCGAGCACCGTAACCGATACGGGATCGGACAATAGTTCATTCGCCTTGCACACCGGATGCCATTCGTTCTCCAGAACCGTATCCTTCAGCGCTTCAGTCAACATGTTCGCCACACTCCTTATGAGATCCGGGCCCGGTCAAGCCATTCTGCCCAAACGCCCCATGTACTTAATCGTTAGTAATCACTTTGGAGCCATCCTTCAGGCTAGCTACGACGGCTTCGATCTTCGCCTTGATTTCCGGTTGTATTTTCTCTTCGAAGCTATGGAACGGGGCCAAATAGATGGCGCCTTCCTTCACGCCGAGCAGCTGCGACTCCGCCTTCATCTCGCCTTTCATGATGCGCTCGACAACCACCTTCATCGCTTGCGGATAGTCCTGAATGACGCTGGTGACGACCGTATCCGGACCGCTCGGATTCTGATCCTGATTCGAGCCGATCGCGAGAACGCCCTTCTGCTGAGCCGCCTCGATTCCGCCTAATCCCGCTTGGTTCGCGTTCGTCATGACCACGTCGGCTCCCTGCTCGATGAACGTAATCGCCGTCTCCTTCGCCTTCGCCACGTCGGTATCGCCGCCCAGCATCGTCGTCATGACGTTAATGGAAGGAACCGTTTCCTTGGCGCCCAGCTCGAAGCCGGCGACCGACTTCGTAATCGGCGGGATCTCCGAGCCGCCGATGGCCGCAACCGTTCCGGACGCAGACATCAGAGCCGCAATGGAGCCCATGAGGTAGCCTTGCTCCTTGTTGTTAAGGCTGAGCGAGGTTAAGTTCGGCTCTTGGGCGATCGTCGAGCTGTTGACGAGGAACCAGCTGTCCTTGAAGTCCGGCGCAATCTCCTTCATGACGTCCCCATACTCGAATCCGTGGCCGATAATAACGTCATAGCCGTCCTCCGCGTATCCTCGGATAAATTCGGCCGCATCGGAGTTGCTTACCTTCTCCGAATACGCCGTCTCCGCTCCGAGATCTTCCTTGATCGCCATCAGCCCCGCGTAGGCCGTCGCGTTCCAGCCATTGTCGTTAATCGGTCCCGGCGTCAGCAATGCCACCTTGAGCGCATCTCCTCCGACCGTCTCGGAATTGCCGCCGCTCTCCCCCTCGCCGCCGCATGCCGCAACCATAAACAAAGCCATTACGCATCCCCATAACGCAAGCTTCTTGCCTAACCGTACGTTTCCCATTCCTACCCCTCCATTAATGGTTGATCGCGTCCGAACGGCAGCTAGCCGACGAAGCTCTTCTATATGGCTAAGGAGGACTGCGGGGCAACGCCGGCCATTAGCATGCCGATTCGTTCCCGATCCGCGGTCTCCCGGTCCATCGTATCCAGAAGCTCTCCCTTGTAGAGCACCGAGATGCGGTCCGACAAGGCCAAAATTTCCTCCAGCTCGGTAGAAATAAGCAAGACCGCGCAGCCTTCCGCCCGAGCTTCCAACAGCCGTTTATGGACATATTCCGCAGCGCCTACGTCCATCCCCCTCGTCGGCTGCATCGCGATCAACACCTTGGGATTAAGCATGAGCTCGCGGGCCAAGATCACCTTCTGTTGATTGCCGCCCGACAAGCGGCCGATCGGCAAAGCGGCGCCGGTCGTCTTAATGGAGAAGCGCCGGATCTGCTCATCCGCGTTCTGGCGGACTAGCCGCCGGTTAAGGAAACCGGCTTTGCTGAACAACCGTTTCCCGTATTCCTTGGCAATGAGATTCTCTTCGATGCTCATCTGCAGCATCAGTCCTTCTTTGTGACGGTCTTCGGGAATATAGCCGACCCCAAGCTCCGTCATGGCTCGCGGATGAAGCCGCCTAAGCTCCTTCCCGTCCAGCAGCACGACCCCCGAATCCTTTTCTCTTAGACCGAGCAAAGCCTCGCTGAGCTCGCGTTGTCCGTTGCCGTCCACTCCCGCAATGCCGAGTATTTCCCCGGCACGAATCCGAAAGCCGATGTTGCGCAGCACCGCGACTCCCTGCTCCGAGGCGCTCAGCCCTCTCGCTTCGAAACGAGTTTCCCCTTCTGCGGAGCTTGCCGTTCGAAGCGGCGCCCCTACATCTCTTCCCACCATCATCCGCGCCAGCTCCGCGGGGGTCGCTCCTTCCAGCTCGTGCGTCCCGACGACCTTGCCCAGCCGCAATACGGTCACCCGATCGCATAGCTCCCTGACCTCCTGAAGCTTATGGCTGATGAAGATAATCGTCTTGCCTTCTTCCTTTAGCGTTCGAAGCACCCGAAACAGGTCAAGCACCTCGGCAGGCGTCAGTACGGCCGTAGGTTCGTCCAAAATGATGAATTCGGCCCCCCGGAACAACGTTTTGACGATTTCCACCCGCTGCTGCTGCCCGACGGACAATTCCGAGACCCGCTTCTCCGGATCGATGCCTAGACCAAATCGGTCCGAGACCGCCCGAATATCCGCGCAGGCCTTCTTGAAGCGAAACAGCGGCCCTCGTCCCTGCCTGAGTCCCAGCATGACGTTCTCCGCGACCGTCAATGCCGGAACGAGCATAAAGTGCTGGTGCACCATGCCGATACCGGCGTTCGCCGCATGTCTTGGCGATCCGAATGAAACGGGCGCCCCCTTGAACCAAATTTCGCCTTCGTCCGGCGAGAGCATGCCGGACAGCATGTTCATCAGCGTACTTTTGCCTGCCCCGTTCTCGCCTAGGATGGCATGGATTTCTCCGGTCCGGATTACAATATCCAGCCTATCGTTCGCGATGAAGCTCCCAAATCGTTTGACAACCCCGCGCGTCTCCAAGATCGTATCCACTTCCATCTCCCCTCTCGTCGTAATGGGTCGTTAGCCGTTATGATTCGACAAGCTCTTATATGGAACCGCCGTCGCCGCCGGCTGCTTGCTCTTGCCGGAGAACCAGGCAAGCGCGACCATCGTCAGCAGATACGGGAACATCAGCATGAACTGATAGGGAATCTTGATGCCGAAGGATTGGAAGCGAAGCTGCAGGGCGTCGGCTCCTCCGAACAGCAGCGAAGCTCCCATCGTGCCCCAAGGCGTCCATTTGCCGAAAATAACGGCGGACAACGCGATAAATCCTCTGCCGGCAACCATGTTCTCGGTGAACTGATTCAGAATGCCGAGCGAAAGCGCGCAGCCCGCCAAGCCGGCGAGCATGCCGCCGATCACGCAGCATGTATATCGAACCAGGTGCACGCGGACGCCGAGCGTATCGGCCGCCAGCGGATGCTCTCCGACGGCTCTGACCTGCAATCCCCAATTCGTCTTGTAGAACACCCATGCGACGATCGGGACAAGCGCGTACCCCATATAAGCCAGCGCATTTTGATGAAAGAGCGCCTCGCCCACGAACGGGATGTCTCCAAGCAGCGGCACTTTGTAGACGGGAATGCCTTCGACCTTGACCGCCTCCTGGCCCATGCCGAGCAAGCTTCTGCCGAACACGGTCGTAAGGCCCAAGCCGAGCAAATTAAGCGCCGTCCCGATCACCACCTGATCCGCTCCCGTCGTAATGATCAGGAAGCCGAAGACGAGACCGATCAGCCCTCCCGCAACGACGGATATCATAACGCCCGCTGCGGCGCCGCCTCCATAATAAGAGCCTAGAACGCCTGCCAGCGCTCCCATCAGCACCATGCCTTCCATGCCGATGTTCAATATGCCGCTTCGGGACATGAATAAAATGCCGATCGACGCCAGCAGCAACGGGATGGATAACCTCACCGCCGACGACAGGAAGCTGACGAAAACCTCTTCTCCCATCTAATTCCCCTCCTTATCCGTTGCGGCAGAGCCAAGCACGACAGCCTTGCCTCTACGCTTGGAAGAGCTCGAGGACTGGCCAACCATTCTCGCGACGAGACGCTCGACCAGCCTGCGCTTCAATCCGGCAAACCAATAACGGTTGCACACGACAAGAATGATGATGATCGCTTGTATGACGTAGACGAGCGATGTCGACGTCCCCGTCAGCCGCTGCATCGCGTTGGCGCCGCTGCGCAAACCCCCGAACAGGATGGCGGATCCGATATTGCCAAGCGGATGAGCCCCGCCGACCAGCGCCACGGCTATGCCGTCATAACCGTAGCCGGGGGAGAAGTTCTGAAACAGGCGATTCTGCACGCCCGCGATTTCCACGTATCCCCCGATCCCCGCAACCGCCCCGCTGACCAGCATGACAAGCAGCAGGTTTCTTCGGACCGGAATGCCCATGACCTTCGTCGCTTGCTTGTTGAAGCCGACCGAACGAATCTCGTATCCCCACACCGTCCGGTTCAAAATCACATACAGCAAGACGGCCGCAAGAACGGCAATGACGAAGCCATAATGCAGGCGGGAGTCGAACAGCTTGCCAAGCATGGCGCTGTCCGGCAGCCTTGCCGACTGGGGAAGCGAGCCTCCCGGCTCCTTGAGCGGCCCCGTAACCATGTAGCTGACGAGATAAATCGCCATATAATTCAACATGATCGTATTTATGATTTCGCTGGCGCCTCGGCCGATCTTAAGCAACCCGGCAATGCCGGACCACAACGCCCCGCCCGCGCAGCCCGCCAGCACGCATAGCGGAAGATGCAGGTACCACGGCAAGACCGGTACGTACAACGCCGCGATCGTGCCCGTAAGCGCGCCGATGTAAATCTGGCCTTCCGCTCCGATATTGAATAACCCGCATCGGTAGGCGAACGTATAACATAATCCCGCGAAGAGCAGAGGCGTTGCCTTGACCAGCGTTTCCTTCAAGCTGTCCCAGTCGCCGGCCGCGCCATCCCAGATGAGCCGGTACGCCTCGAGAGGCGACACGCCGGCTATCGCCATGACAAGCCCTCCGGCCAGCAAGGCCGCCGCGATCGCTCCCATGTAGAACGCGATTTCGATCAGCGCCCTAAGCCAAGCCTCCCCGGCTTCTTTTCGTTTCGACGCTTCCATCATGCCGCCTCCCCCCTTTCTTCTATTGAATATCCCCGAATACCGCATACCGCGGAGCCAGCTTCGCACGCAAGGCATCCACTCTCGCTTGCGCTCTGCGAATGATCTCGTCTTCGTCGACAAGCGTGCATTTGCCGCCGCGCACAACGATTCTTCCATCTATGAACACGGTATCGACATCGTTGCCGTTGGCATTGTAGACGATAGCGGAGCTGACGCGATGGATAGGGGCAATATGCGCCTTCCGCAAATCGATGATGACCAGATCCGCCTTCTTGCCCGGCTCCAGACTGCCCAGATCCCCTTCCCTCCCGACCGCCTTGGCGCCGCCTAGCGTTCCCATCCGCAATACTTCCATCGGCGGCAGCAGCGTCGAGTCCAGCCGATCGACCTTGTGCAGGCATGCCGTGAATTTGAGAACCTCCAAATTATCCTGGCAATTATTGCTTCCCGGTCCGTCCGTCCCCAAAGCGACATTAATGCCCAGCTCCAGCATTTCCGGCACTCTGGCTACGCCGGATGCCAGATACATGTTGGATACCGGGCAATGAACGACGGAGGCTCCGTGCTTTCGAATCAGCTCCAGCTCTCCGTCATCCAGCCAAATGCCGTGTACGACCTGCGTCCTCGGACCGAGCAGCCCCATCGCCTCCACGAGCTCCAGATTGCGAAGCCCGAACCTCTCCATCGTGTTCTCGATCTGACCTTTCGTCTCCGCGACGTGAATATGGGTCATGAGCCCGTTGCGTTCGCTGTATCTCGCCGATTGCTTCAGGAAGTCCTCGGAGCAGCCATACAGATTTAGCGGCCCCATCGCGATGTCGATTCGGCCGTCCGCGGCCCCTTGCCACTTCTCCAGCAAACGGTCGGTATTGGCGAAAATCTCCTCAACCGATTCCCTCAGCTTGGGCTCGTAGCTAAGATCGACCCCTCCCCGGGCCATATGTCCGCGGATCCCGCATTCCTGCATGGCGCGGAGCACTCCCTCGTCGTTGCCGGGATGCGTATGGACGTAATGATGCTCCATGATATAGGTCGCTCCGGACTTTATATTCTCGATGCAGCCGATCATCGCCGCCAGATAGAAATCCTCTTCCTCCATCGCGATGGACGCCGGCCAAATAATTTGTCTGAGCCAGTCGGCGAGCGGCAGATCGTCGGATACTCCTCGGATGAACGTTTGGAAGAGATGCGTATGCCCGTTGATTAGTCCCGGGATGATCGCCTTGCCCGCCGCGTCGATGACCGACTCGGCTTCGGCAAGCAGCCCGTCCTTGGAGCCGTCGGACGGCCACGCTCCAACCTCCTTGATACGATCTCCTTCCAGCAGGACATACCCGCCGGGAATGACTTCGAGCTTTTGGTTCATGGTCATGACCGTTCCGTTGCGAATAAGCTGCTTTGCCACAAACATCACACCTTAACGTTAGTTTTTTCAGAGGATCAGATTACAATCGTAACCATTTAACTCATTTTCGGTTACACGTGTTATGTTTTATGACATGATTATAGATGGAAATGTTTTTCTTCGTCAATCCATTTGTTAAGCAATAATTCGCTTATTGTGACGATTATTACTCTCCTATGTACGTTTTTGGTTATCAATGTTATAGTATCATTAGAATTTCGGATCGAAACGAAACCCAAACATCACACAGAAACTACGTTAGGTTTCATAACGTGAAATTTTCATTTTGTAAACAAAGGAGTGACGTTATGTTATTGCCTCATCTGGATGATACAGACCAAGAAATCATTCGCTTATTGCATGATAACGGGAGAATGTCCTATGCGAAGATCGGGGAACAGCTTAACTTATCCCGGGTGGCGATTCAGAAACGCGTCGATTCGTTAATCGAGGACGGCATCATCGAGAACTTCACCGTGCGGCTCAACACCACGCGCCTTGGCAAGTTCGTATCCGCGTTCTTCGAGGTGGCGGTGGAGCCTCGTTTCGTGGAGCAGGCCGGAGATTTGTTATCGAGCGAGCCGGAGGTCATCAGCATTTATCAAATGACGGGACCGAGCTCGCTGCACATGCATGCCTTGCTGAAGGACGAGGAAGCGCTCGAGCAGTTTCTCTTCAAAAAAATATATACCTTGCCGGGCATCGTCAACGTCAACACGCATATGGTCATCAAACGGTTCAAGCAGGGGACGGGACTGGAGTTGTAGGAGGAAGGTCTTGCGCCAGACATGTCCTCCCAGTCAGTCTTGCAGGCAAAACAAATGGCAGCGCGAGGGCTCCCCTCGCGCTGCCATTTTGATCTTATATGCACGATCGCGCCGCACCGCTTTCTCGGCCGCGTCTAACGAGCCTGGCAGTCTAGACCTGCACGTCCTGCGGATGCGGCTCCGTCGCCAGCTCCGCGGCGAGCGCGTTGGCCTGTACCTGCGCCGGGTCCTTGCAGCCCGGGATGACGGTCGTAACCGCCGGATGCTTGAGGCACCAAGCGAGCGCCCAGCTTGCCATGTCGACGCCGGCCGGCACCTCCTCGCGGCCGATGCGTTCGACCTCCTCCAGCTTCAGCCTCGTCGCCTCGGCATCGTGGCGGTGGCGGACGTCGTTGCCAGCGAAGGTCGCGCCCGGCTTGTACTTGCCGCTCAAATAGCCGCTCGCGAGCGGAACGCGCGCCAGCACGCCGAGATTCTGCGCTTCGCAGGAAGGGAACACGCGCTGCTCCGGCTGGCGCTCCAGCCGGTTGTATACGACCTGAATGGCGCTCGAGCCCACCTTGGTCGAGGCTTCCGTCTGATGCAGGTTGTCGTTGCTGCCGATGGAGGTGCCGAGGAACCGGATTTTGCCCGCTTCCCGCTGCTTGTCCAGCACCGTCCACAGCTCGTCGCTGTCGAACGCGGCGTCCGGTCCGGAGTGGAATTGATACAAATCGATATAATCGGTTCGCAGCGACCGAAGCGACTCGTCGAGCTGGGCCACGACCTCCTCCGCCTTAAAGGCGTCGGTTCGCGTGAACAAATCGTGGAAATGATGGCCGAATTTCGTCGCGATGATCCAATCCTCGCGTTTGCGGCGGCTGATGTAGTCTCCGATCAGCCGCTCGGACAGATGATCGCCGTAGCATTCGGCCGTGTCGATCAAGTTGATGCCAAGCTCAAGTCCCTTGTCCAGAATGGCGTCCGCTTCCGCCTGCGAGTATTCCCTGCCCCACTCGCCCCCGAATTGCCACGTGCCGATGCCGATTACCGATACGTTTAGCCCCGTGCTCCCAAGCCTTCTATATTTCATATCGTTTGCCTCCTTCTGCTCCTAAGATATTTTCATTATAGCCCTCGCGCCGTGGTAATTGGAAATGCGCCTGCCGCTACACGTTGAGCCGATACTCCGACGGGCTGAAACCGACTTCCCTGCGGAACGTCTTGGAGAAATAGTTGGCGTCGTCGAACCCGATCGCCGCGGCGACCTCTTTGACACTCCGGGATGTCGTCTTCAGGAGCTGCTTCGCATGGTCCATCCGTTTGCGGCTCACGTATTTGAGCGGCGGCATGCCGAAGTGGCGCTTGAAATATTTGCTGAAATAATTGGGATGCAGATGCAGCACCTCCGCCAGCTCCTCCAAGGTCACCTCCCGATCCAGATGATCGTCGACGTATTGCTGAATGAGCGACAATCGCTCCATCTCATGGCTCTGGCTCGGGCGAATGCGAAGCGGCTGAGCCTCCATCAAGAGGGACAGAATCTGCAGCAGCATCGCCTTTTCCTTCAGCCTTGCGGCAATGGACGGATCAAGATGCGCGTCGACCAGCTCGCGGAACAGCCCCTCCATGACGGCGCGGTCCAGCCCCTCGAAGCAATACGGCATGTCCAGCCATTGAAAGACGTCCGTCTGTCCCGTGATGGCGGTAAAGTGGCACCAATATTTGTAATAAGGCCGATCGCTGATCGCCGAGAACGATTGTTGCTTGTGGGCGGGCATCAGAACGAGCTGCCCCGGCTCCGGAAACATCTCGCGCCCCTCGATCCGAACCCAGCCCTCCCCGTCCAATATAAAATAAAGCTTGTTGTGCGGCGGCACGTAATCCAGCTCCCGCCAGCCCGTCCAGCATTGCGTCAGCCTCGCCTCGAGCACCTCGACCTGCATATTCAACACCATATCCCGCGCGGCTACCCCGGCGTCGATTCGGTTCATGCGGCACCTCCGACCGTACATATTGTGACAGCGCTTTTAAAGTTATTTTTGTACCCGCGATAGTTATGAACGTATCTGTCCATTCCATTATAACCTTGTTAGACTGGGGCTGAACAATATTCGAATGGAGGCAAGACGCATGAGCACAGGACAACTCAATATTCGGGAACGAACGGAGCGCACGAAGTGGTTCCTGGAGGACCGGTTCGGCATGTTCATCCACTGGGGGCTGTACGCGATCCCCGCGCGCGGCGAATGGGTGAGGAGCTTCGAGCATCTGACCGTGGAAGATTACCAGCCTTATTTCGACGAATTCGATCCGGTATCGTACGATCCCCGCGCATGGGCCAAAGCGGCCAAAGAGGCCGGGATGAAATACGCGGTGCTGACCGCCAAGCATCATGACGGGTTCTGCCTCTTCGACAGCGCGCTGACGGATTACAAAGCGACCAACACGAAGGCCGGGCGAGACCTCGTCGCCGAGTTTCTGGAAGCCTTCCGCGCGGAGGGCTTGAAGGTCGGACTCTATTATTCGTTAATCGACTGGCATCATGAGGATTATCCGGCTTACGGCGACCAAATACATCCCATGAAAAATAACGAAGCATACAAACGGGATCCCGCGAACTTCCATCGCTATCTGACCTACATGCACGGCCAGGTTCGCGAATTGCTCACCAATTACGGCAAGCTCGACATCATGTGGTTCGACTTCTCCTACGGCGACATGAGCCACGAAACGTGGAAGGCAACCGAGCTGATCGGCATGATGCGCTCCCTGCAGCCGCATATCGTCATCGATAACCGTCTCGAGGGAAGCGGCGAGCATGGAGGCAGCATTTATTCCAATGATCCTACGGTCTATGCGGGCGACTTCGCCTCCCCCGAGCAGATTATTCCGCCTAACGGCGTCCTGGACGTAAACGGCAATTCCATCCCATGGGAAGCCTGCGTGACGCTTAACAACAACTGGGGCTATACGGCCGCCGACCGCGGGTATAAAAGCGCGACCACCATCATCCGCAAATTGGTGGAGTGCGTGAGCAAAAACGGCAATCTGCTGCTTAACGTCGGACCCGACGCCAAAGGCGTCATTCCGAAGGAATCGCTGGATATATTGGCGGAGGTCGGCGACTGGATCTCGCGGAACGGCGACAGCATCTACGGGTGCCGCGCTTCGGAGCTGCCCAAGCCGGATTGGGGGCGTTACACGAGCCGCGATGGGAAGCTGTACGCCCATGTGTTCGAGGAAAACATCGGGCCGGTTACGTTAGTCGGCTTGGCCGACCGGGTCAAGCGCGCCCGCTTGCTATCGGACGGGTCGGAGCTGATCGTCAGCACCCCTTGGAGCGCCAAAGAATTTAAGCAAGACGCCTTCGTGAACTTCGCTCGTCCCGAGCACTACACCTATCCGCTGCCGGACAAACGCGATACGGTGATCGAATTGGAGTTAAGGGATTAAATGGACTCGCCGGATGTCGGCAACGCGATGATTCCGGCGATTCTACGAATCTATTAAATTCCATGCTTGCCGCGGGTCAATTGAACAAGCCTCCCTCTCTTCCGGCGCATACGATGACGTATGAACAGGAAGGGAGGAACATGACATGGCAACCTTTAGAGCAAGACTGAGCGGCCGCAACGAAGTACCCCCAGTCCGCACCAACGCTTCCGGCAACGCGACGTTCCGCGAAGTGTTCGGACGAATCGGCGACAATGACGACGACGACGACGGCTTCGGCCGCAATCGCCGCAGACGCGTGCGCGCCCTTCAATTCCGGCTCGCGCTGAACAACATCAGACGCGTGACGGAAGCGCACATCCATCTCGGCCGGCCGGGCCAGAACGGTCCCGTGGTCGCTACTTTGTTCGGCCCGAACCGCAATGGCGTAACGTTCAGAAGCGGAGTCGTCCGCGGCACGATCCGCAGCGGCGATCTGGAAGGCCCCCTCCGGGGACTGAACATCAGGTGGCTGATTCGCGAAATCGAGCGCGGCAACGCGTACGTGAACGTGCACACCGTTCGTTATCCGAACGGAGAGATCCGCGGGCAAATCCGCTAAGGCGGTATGTCCAAAAAGCAGCTTTCCTCGGCATCACGCCGAAGAGAGCTGCTTTTTGCTCGCCTCCCGCCTAGAACGCAAGAGGATTATTTCTTCGCCATATATTTGCGAATATCGAACGCCACGGCCGCCACGATGATCAGCCCCTTAATAATGAGCTGCCAATACGGGCTGACGCCGATAAACGTAAGGCCGTAGTTGATGACGCCGAAAATGAGCACGCCCGCCATGACGCCTGGCACAGTGCCGATGCCGCCGGCGGTGGATACGCCGCCCACCACGCATGCCGCGATCGCGTCCAGCTCGTACATATTGCCGTAGTTGTTCGTCGCGCCGCCCGTGCGGGCTGCCTCGAGTACGCCGGCAAGTCCATAGAGCGCTCCGGAGATCGCGTAGATCATGATCAGGTTGCGGGCGACGTTGATGCCGGATACATGCGCCGCCTGGACGTTGCCGCCGATGGCGTACATGTTTTTGCCCAGCCGCGTCTTGTTGAAGATCACCCAACAAACAACCGCCACTGCCAAAGCGATGAGCACGATGTAAGGAATCGTGTAGCCGCCGCCGAGGTCGAAGTAGCCGGAGCCCCAGCTCGTGAAGTCCGCGCGCAGGCCGCCGATCGGCTGCGACTGGTTAGGCTCCATGTCGAAGTAGATGGAGTTGACGCCGTAGATGCCGACCATCGTGCCGAGCGTCGCGATGAACGGCGGCACGTGGAGCTTCGCGATGATGACCCCGTTAATCAAGCCGACGAGCAGGCCCGCCGCGATGCCGATCAGCACCGGGATGCCGACCCACAGCTGCGGCAGATCCGGGAAGAACCGGTTGGCGTACGTATCGATCTGCAGCATGGATGCCGAGATGACCGCCGTCAAGCCGACGACGCGTCCGGCCGACAGATCGACGCCGCCCGTAATCAAGATGAACGCCGCTCCGAGCGCGATGATCAGCCTCGTGGAGGACTGCTGCAGAATATCCCTCAGCGTCGAGAACGCCAGGAAGTTCGGATCCGCGACCGCAATGCCGACGACGAGCAGAATAAGGACGACGAAGATCGCGCGCTGCGCCAAATATTGTTTGACTCCGTTAATCTTTAACGCATTCATGTAAGTTCCCCCTTGCTTAGCTTTCGCGCTGCTGCGCGGCAAGCCTCATTATCTCTTGCTCCGTCGCGCCTTTGCCTTCGACGATGCCGGTCAGCCGGCCTTCGCTCATGACCATGATCCGATCCGACATCCCAAGCAGCTCCGGCATCTCAGAGGAGATCATGATGATGCTCTTGCCTTGCGCGGCAAGCGCCGCGATGATGGTATAAATCTCGAATTTGGCGCCTACGTCGATCCCCCGCGTCGGCTCGTCGAGCAGCAGAATATCGGGATCCGTCAGCAGCCAGCGGGCGAGCAGCACCTTCTGCTGGTTGCCGCCCGACAGATTGCGGATGGGGGTATGGATCGACGGCGTCTTGGTGCGGAGCTTCTCCACGTTGCTCGCGGCGTCCAGCTTGCCGTGCCGTTCGTTCAGCAGCCCCATCCTGTTCCGATACCGATCCAGGTTCGCGATAATAGTGTTCTCGTAGACCGACAGCACGGGAAAAATGCCCGTTACGCGCCGTTCTTCCGTTAATAACGCGATCCGGTGCTTCTTGGCGTCGGTCGGGCTTTTGATCCGCACCGGCTTGCCGCCGATCTCGATCGTGCCGGATGCCGCGCGCCGCAGGCCGAACAACGCCTCGACCAGCTCCGTGCGCTGCGCGCCGACAAGTCCTCCGAGCCCTAAAATTTCGCCGCGGCGAAGCTCGAAGCTTACGCCCCGGAACGACTTCGGCTGCACGGAGGTCAGTCCCGACACCTTCATCAGCGTCTCGCCCGGCGTATGCGTCCGCTCCGGGAAGCGCTCCTTCAGATCTCGGCCGACCATGCGCGTGATGATGAGATCCGTCGTCAGCTCGCCGGCCGCCCAGGTGCCGATGTATTTGCCGTCGCGCATGATCGTCACCTCGTCCGAGATGCGCAAAATCTCTTCCATTTTGTGCGAAATGTAGATGATCGACACGCCGCGGCTCCTCAGCCGCTCGATGATCGCGAACAATTGCTCCACTTCGATGCCCGTCAGCGACGAGGTCGGTTCGTCCATGACGATCACCTTCGCGCGGAAGGATACCGCCTTGGCGATCTCGATCGTCTGCACCTTGGACACGGAGAGCGAACCGATGCGGGCCCTGGGGTCGATATCTATGTCCAGCTCGCGGAACAACGAAATCGTGTCCTCGTACATCCGCTTCTCGTCCACGAGCCGCAGAGGTCCGAAGCCGAACATCGGGAACCTGCCCAGCCAAATGTTCTCCATCACGCTCCGGTGCTGAACGGGGTGCAGCTCCTGATGAATCATGGAGACGCCGCTCGCGATCGCGTCGCCGGAGCTTTGAATGACGGCCCTGTCGCCGTCGATGTAGATCTCCCCGCCGTCCGGCTTGTAGATGCCGAACAGGCATTTCATGAGCGTCGATTTGCCCGCGCCGTTCTCGCCCATCAGCGCGTGCACCGAGCCGCGCTTCACCTTGAGCGTCACGCCATCCAGCGCCTGCACGCCCGGGAACGCTTTCGATATCCCCCTCATCTCTAGCAACAGCTGCTCTGCCATCATGAGTCCCCTCCTTGCTTATTCTAGAGGTAGTTCAAAAAGTCCGCTTTTGATCACGAAGAATACCACGAAGCATACTCGACTTCGAATATTGAATTCAGGCGAAAATTCCGGTGCTCACGTAGCTTACACTACGCTCCGCTCCTCACTTTCTACCTTCTTTCAATCTTCTCGGTGCTGAAAACCGAACTTTTTGAACATTATTATATGGCGAAGGGGCAACGCGCCTTTAGGTGCCGTTGCCCCTCCCTCCCGTTTTATTGCGCGTCGGCTACGTTGTCTTTGGTGATTTTTTTGTACGCGATCCAGACGTACTTGCCGTCCGTAATGTCGAAGCCCGTATTGTCCTTCGTCGGCGTCTCGCCCTTCGCCAGCGCTTCGGCGATCGCGACGGATGCCGCGCCTTGGTTCTTGGCGTCGTTCAGCACCGTGCCGAGCAGCGTTCCGTCCTGCAGCGCTTGGATCGCCGGAGCCGTCGCGTCCACGCCGACGACCGGCATGTACTTGTCGTCCTTGAAGTAGCCGCCTGCCTTGAGGGCTTCGATCGCGCCAAGCGCCATGTCGTCGTTGTTCGCCAGGACCGCTTCGATCTTGTCGCCGTGCGACGCCAGGAACGTCTGCATTTTCTCCTGGCCCTTCACGCGGTCCCACATCGCCGTATCCTTCTGGAGCTCCTCCACCTCGATGCCCGCGTCCTGGATCGCCTGAACGGAGAACTTCGTGCGAAGCTCCGCGTCCTGGTGACCCGGCTCTCCTTGCAGAAGCACGTATTGGAGCTTGCCGTCCCCGTTTTTGTCCGCGTCCGGGTTAGCCTTCCAGTAATCGACGAGCAGCTGGCCGGAGATCGTGCCGGATTCCTCCGCTTTGGCGCCCACGTAATACACTTGATCCCACTTGTTCATATCTTCCGCCAGCGGCTCGCGGTTCAGGAACACGACCGGCGTGTTCGCCGTCTTCGCCTTGTCGATGATGACGCCTGCCGCCGTCCGGTCTACCGGGTTGATGATCATGGACTTGTATTTCTTCGTAATGAACAAGTCGACCTTCTCGTTCTGCGTCGGCTGAGCGTTCTGGCTGTCCACGATGTCGAGCTCCGCCTTGCCCTTCGCCGCTTCGGACATCGCGTTGCGCACGCCCGTCATGAACGTGTCGTCGAACTTGTAGATCGCCACGCCGATCTTGGGACCGCCGCCGCCGGAATCTCCGCCGTCCCCGCCGTTGCCCCCGTTGCTGCAAGCGGATGCTCCTACCAGCGCCGCCATGGCAAGCATGGCCAATGCCTTCTTCTTCATATGCAAAGCCCCCCGTATCCTGTAATGTCGCATCCCGCGGCCCGCCGTGCCCCGCGATTGCCGTATCGTCATTATGCGCGATTAAGGAGCGTATTCGAATGGGATATTCTCATCCGTTCTATCGAAATTCTCATGTCTTTGGAATCGCTGCCATACGTATTCGTTATTGGACAAACGGGAACAGCAGCTTCTGGTTGTTCATCCAAAACATCGTATCGGGATCGACGACCTTCGTCTCCAGCAGCGCGGAAGGCGCGCCGTCGTCATCCCCCGTCAAGCGCTTCGCCGCCCGCTCCATCGCGAGATAGCCGATGCTGAAGTCGTTCTGCACGACCAGCCGGTCGAGCACGCCATCCTGCAGCAGAGACAGCTGCTCCAGCTGGCTGCCGAACGCGACGATGCTGAGGCGATCCGACAACTCCCTCCGCCGAGTCTCTTGCGCAAGGCCAAGCGCTCCGCTCGCCTCGAGGGCGAACGCTCCGTTCAGCGGCTCTCGGTCCAGCATGAGGCGCGCCGCCTCCTGGCAGTCATAGTCGCTCCCGCCGCAGGATGCTCCCTCCACGATCTCGATGCCTGAATAGGCGGACAAAGCCTCGCGTATGCCTCGCTCTCGTTCCTCCAGATCGGCGTCGTCGCGGTTTGCGCCGACGATCGCAACCCTGCCGCTGCCGTCCAGCAGCTCCGCCAACGCTTCGCCGGCCTGTCGCCCCGCCTCCCCGTTGTCGACGGAGACGGCGGCCAGCACGCCGCGCGGCATGAGCGCTTCGTTGAGCGCGATCAGCGGCACGCCGCGCCGCGCCGCTTCCGCCGCGAGCTCCTCCAGCACCTGCTCGTCTGCCGGATCCGCGAGCAGGGCGGCCGCGCCTTCGTCCAGCAGGCGCTTCGCCGCCGCCAGCTGCTCGGCCGCGCCGTCCTCCGGCCGGAAGTCGGCCGTCGCCAGCTCCATGCCGTACGTTTTGGCCGCCGCTTCCGCGCCGAGCCGAATCGCCGCTCCTTGCTCCGCCGCGTGAACCGGGGCGATCAGCCCCACCTTCATCGGCTTATGATCGCCGATTGCGGCGATGCCGGGAGACGAGCAAGAGGCCAGCAATAGGACGGCCGCGATCAACAGCCAGGCCAGACGACCTTTCGACCACGACCACGACCACGACAGGAGCCATTTTACGATACCCATTTGAGTAGTCAAATTCCGATTGATTCTATTAGTCCAACGGTTCATGCCGTTCCTCTCCTTCCGTCGCCCGGATGACGGGCAGGATGATCCGCACGGTCGTGCCCTCTTCCCGCTCGCTCTCGAAGCTGAGGCCGTAGGCGACCCCGTAATACAGCCTGATGCGGTCATGCACGTTGCGGACGGCCACGCCGGACCCGCCTGACGAGCCTTGTCTGCTCTCGCCGGCGTTTCCGTTGCCGCTTGGTCCCTTTTCTCCCGCTTCGGAATTCAAAGGTTCGCGGGCCTCGTTGTCCGACAGCAAAGCATCCAGCTGTTCGCGCGACATGCCGACGCCGTTGTCCTTCACCTCGAGCACGAGCCTCTCTCCTTCGACCTTCGCGCTAATTTCGATCCATCCTTCGTCCACCGAATATTCGATGCCGTGTACGATCGCGTTCTCGATCAAGGGCTGCAGGATCAGCTTAAGCGTGCCGCAAGACAACGCTTCCTGCTCCGCGCGGATCAGGAAGCGGAATTTGCGTTTGAACCGCATCTGCTGAATCGTGAGATAATGCCGCGCATGCTCCAACTCTTCGCCCACCGTAATCACCGTGCGGCCCTTGCTGAGACTGATGCGGAACAGCTTCGACAGCGACGTGATCATCGTGATGATTTCGTCGTTCTTGCTCATGCCGACCATGCGAACGACCGAATTGAGCGTGTTGTAAAGAAAATGAGGATTGATTTGCGCCTGCAGCGCCTCCAGCTCGTACTTCCGCTTCGATTCCTGCTCCACGATAATTTGTCCCATCAGCCCCCGAATCTTGTCCAGCATGAGATTGAAGCGGCTGGACAGCTGCACGACTTCCAGCGGTCCCCGCAATGGAAGCTCGACGTCGAAGTCGCCCCGCTCCACCGCCTTCATCGTCGAGCCCATGCGCCGGATGGGGCGCGAAAGCGTCGAAGCGAGCAGCATCGAGATGAGGAAAGCCAATATCAGAACGACGGCGACGACCTGGATCAAATAACGGTTGACCTCTTCGCGCGTCGTCATCATCTCGTCGAGATACGCGACGCCGACGACCTTCCAGCCGATATTCGTCACCGACTTGACCGTATTGAGCCGCTTCGCGCCGTCCGCCCGGTCGATATAGCTGTCCGTGGACGTGAGCGCCTTCTCCACGTTCTCGGCCCGCAGCCCCATGTAGAGCAGCTGCTGCTGCGGATGGTAGACGATATTGCCGGCTCCCTCGTCGATAATGTAGACGTACCCGCGCTTGCCGAGGCTGATCCGGCTGCTTAGCTCGTCGATTTTCCGAAAATTGATATCTACCACGAGCACCACGTTCATCGGCTTGCCGTCCTGCGCGATCGACAGCCCCTTGCTCATGGAGACGACCCACTTGTAGGTGCCGTCGTACAAATTTTGCACATGCGGCAGCGAGAAGCTGAGGTGGTTCGAGACGCGCATGGCGGAGTGGAACCAGCTCTGCTGCGACACCTTGGCGCTTGGCCGCACGGGGGCGGCGGGATGATTGCGAAGCAGCTTGCCGGTCTCGTCAAAGAGCGCGATCGACACGATGTCGTCGCGGCTTCCCATGATCGTATCCAGCTGCCTCGTCACGCCGGGATCGCTCCAAGCGCCGTCCGCCAGCAGCTCCTTCTCGATCGCGCGGTACAGCTGGGCCATGCCGTCCACGTAATCCTCCAGATTGTAGGCCGCTTGGTCCACGATCTGCCCGGCTCCGAGCATGACGTTTTCCTCCGCCGTGCGGGAGAACTTGTCGTACAGCAGCAGCGCGACAAGCACGACGATGAACAGCATGAACAGCGACATCGACCACATCAGGATCGACTGGATGCTGCTGCGCCGGAGCCGCTCTCCCCATCGTCCGGCCACCGATTCCCGCCAACGCCCGGGGCGGCCCCCCTTCATGGCCGATCCCCCTCTTCGGGACGCGCGAGCCGCCCGCGGTATTCCTTGGGCGAGATGCCCGCGCTTTTCTTGAAGCAGAAGCTGAAGTAGTTGGGATCGGCGAAGCCGACCTTCTCCGCGATTTCGAACGCCTTCAGCTCCGTCGTGCGCAGCAGCTCCATCGCCGCTTCCATGCGGGTGGACATCATGTACTGCCCGTACGTCAGCTTGACTTCCTTCTTGAACACCCCGCTAAAATACCCCGCGCTCACATGCAGCTCCGAGCAAAGCCGCTGGATCGACCAGTCCGAATCCGCGTAATGCTCCTTCGTCAGCACGATCGCCTTCTCCACGATATCCTTGTAGCCGACCTGGCGCTTGCTCGCGATATGGCGCATCAGCTTGAGGCAAATGTCGTGGAACCACGCCTGCAGCTCCGGAACTCCCGCGAACTTGAACAGCTCCGCATGAAGCTGGAAGCCCGGCCCGAACAGCTCCTCTAGCGGGGCATCGGCATCCTTGGCCGTCCGGAGCACGGCCGTCGCCAGCTCGAGCAGGTATACCTGCATGTCGCCGAAGGAATGCTGGCTATCCGCCAGATCGGCAAAAACCGCGACTACCGCATCTGCCAATTCGTCGGGCGTGCCCAGCTTGAGGCTGCGAACCAGCGCCCCCTCCTTCAGCTCGTCGAAGCGCAGCTTCTCTCCGCTCCGCCGCTCCACGTCGCCGATCGGAATGACTTTGCCCGGCCCCAGCACCAAACGGTAGTCCAGCGCGAGAAGCGCGTCGCCGAACGAGTCCTTTAGTCCCGCGAGCCCGTCCGTCACCGAGCCGAATCCCACCGTAGCGTCCAGCTTCAAGTAATATTCGATGCTCCGGAGCACGTTGCCGAGCGTCTCCTGCACGCGCTCCTGCCAACCGTGGGCCAAGTCGGCGCGTCGAACCTCCCCCGGCTTCGACATCGCGACGTGCCCGGCGGTCCCGTCTCCTTCAGTCTTAGAAACAGCGCTTTCATTTATGCGGTCAATCGCGATCAAAGCGATATTATCTTGATGAATCAATACGGCGCCAAGCTCAGCGGCATCCCAAATTTCCTTGGCGATGTTCAGCATAGCCTGCAGCATCAAATCCCGGTCGCCGGAAGCGCGAAGCGACGCCCTGCCGGCCTCGTCCTCTGCCCGTTCCTGCGAATGCAGCGCCAGGACGGCGACCGCGTACCTTGAGCCTTCCAGCCCCAGCCCGTAGCTGCGCACCTTCTCGTCGATGACGGCGCGTGACAGCTTGCGCGTGAGGAGCGACGCCAGGAACGTCTCGCCGAGAACGGGCAGGCTGGTCCGGTAATGCTCGCGCAAGCGCAGCATGTCCTCCCGTTCGGCCACTTCGGCTCCGATACGGGCGCGGATTTTGCCCAGAAGCTCGCGGAACGCGTCGGCCGAGAACGGCTTGAGCAAATATTCGTCCACGCTCAGCCTAACGGCCTGCCTGGCGTAATCGAATTCGTCGTAGCCCGTCAGGATGACGATCTTCGCCAAGGGAATATGCGTCCGTATCCACTCGGACAGCTGCAGCCCGTCCATAAACGGCATGCTGATGTCCGTGATGACCACGTCCGGCATGACCCGCTCCGCCAGCTCTTTGGCTTCCTGCCCGTTTTCCGCCGTACCGGCTATCGTAAATCCGCATGCCTCCCAATCGACCTCTTGCAGCAGACCTTCCCTTACGTCCGCTTCGTCATCCACCAGCAGCACCTTGTACAAACGTCGCCCTCTCCCTTCGATACCAGTCTTCCCCATCTCAACAGGATTTCATTATTGATGATTCCAAACAAAAAATCCACAACCTTTTGGGATCGTGGACGGAATTCGTTATATGGACGCGATGGCGCAGCATGGAAACGCTGCTTGTTTTCGATTACTTAATATACACGCTGCCGAACGGAAGCACTTCCCTCAGGAGCCGCTTGAACCAGCCTTCGTCGCTGAGACGGCTCTCGAGACCGGAGTCTCTGGAGCCCGTCTGGATCAGCACCGGCCCTTTGCCTCTAAGCTCCCACTGCACGTTCATATGCTGGCTGGCGAGGGAATTCCCGTATACGGACAGCTGAATGGAGGCGTCCTCCGGATAGGCGACGAGCGCGCCCTTGTCCACGAATAGCGGAGTTTCTTCGTCAAGCTGAATGACCGCCAAATCGCCTACCGACAAGACCCCGAGCTGTCCCGGGCCGCTGAACTGGATGCGGACGAGCTCCCGCGTGATCCATGCCGTCTTCAGCCGCATGATTTTGCTCTTGAACGCCATGCCGTCCGTAAGAAACGCAACGTGGCGGAAGTCGAACAGCAAGCTCCCGCCCTCCGGCACTTCGACCGGGACGAGCGAATAGCCCGCGGGCAGCCCCATGACAAAAGCGGCCGGTCCCTGCAGCCGGGAACGGATCCACTTCTTCTTGCGGAACGCGCCGCCGAGATCCATGAATTTGTCTTCCCGCTGCCTGGGAGAGCCGCTAAACGCGATGATGGACCGCGGATGCAGCACTTGCAGCACGTCGCCGTCTCCCAGCTCGATGCGTACATGCCCTAGCGGGGAAGGCGCCGCGATGTTCATGGCAGCGTCACTCCCCGGCCGTCGCCTTCATGCCTGCGGCCGTCCCGGCCCTGCCTGCGCCAAGTCAGGTATCGCCAGATCCGCACGGACAGGGTGTATACCGCGATAAGCGCCACGATGGCACCCGCGGCGATGGCCGCCTTGCTGAACATCGACTGTCGGTTCTGCTCCAGCTCGTCCATCTGCTTAACGAGTCGTTCGTTCTCTTGGGGGAGAGCCTCGTTGCGCGCAAGGGACTCCTCGTAACGGGTGCGGTACTCCTCGTTGCTTTGCTCCAGCTCTTCCTGCCTCTGCAGCAGTTGCTCCGCTTGGCGCCGAGACTCGCCCAGTTGTCCTTCCACCGCTTTGATGCTTGCGTCGTAGGATTCCCTAAGCTCGTCTATCCGATCCGGCGCTTCGTAAATATCCTTGATTTTGTCGAACACGCCGGCGCTCGCGGTCTCCGCTCCCGCAGCGGACACTGCTATGAATAAGACCATTGCCGTGAATAGCACTCTGCCACGCACCATGTCTATCACCCGCCTCTACCGATCTTTCGGAACGACATGCCCCTTAGCGGCCCGCGAAACCGCGATAACCGCGTCATCCGGCATCTTTCGCCGATATCCCGCCTATTTGTCTATAAGTTTATCATAGATTAGGAGGAACATGTCGAAATACGTCCGAGCCGGCAATCGGTTCCGAATTGGCGCTTCGCGAATCGGCAAGCTGCGAGAGGGCACGACATCAACCTTCCGCAGGCGTGACCGCTTCGCGAATATAGGCATCCAGCTCCTCGCCGTAACGAATTCTCTGCTCCTCGCTCCAGCCGAGCTCCGCTTCCATCGCGCGGATGACCGGCTCCTTCCACTTGCGAACCTCCGCGATCCGGAAGAACAGGTCGCCCGTACGGCGAATGAAGAAGTCGGACGGCGTCGCGGCCATCTCGTATTGGATCGCGTACCGGAGCATCGACGCAAGCACCGGGGATAAGCCGAAGCTGCTCCCCAGACGGGCGGAGTGCTCCGCATCCTCGAAGAGGATCTTCACGTTGGACCCGTATCGTCTCGCCAAAAACGCCGCGTCCTCCTTGCCGAATCCGTACTCGGCGCCGGAGCGAACCGCTTCGGCTACGAAGGAGTCGAACCGCTCCGACCCGCCGACGTCGCCGCCGGACATCGTCATGTGCTGCGTCATGCTCGGTCCGATGTTCCAGGATTGATCCGCGCTTCTCATCAAGGAAACGACCTTGTTCACGACCGTCTCCGCCATCTTGCGGTACCCTGTCAGCTTGCCCCCGGCGATGGATAGCAATCCCGATTCCGACACGAACAGTTCGTCCCGGCGCGATACCTCCGAAGGCGACTTGCCTTCCTGCTGGATCAGCGGACGGAGTCCCGCCCAGCTGGACTCCACGTCATCGGCCGTCAGCCCCAGCCGAGGGAACATGCCGTTCGCGGCCGCCAGCAAATAATCGCGATCCTGCGCCGTCGTGACGGGATGGGCCGTGTCTCCCGCATAATTCGTGTCCGTCGTGCCGAAATAGGTTTTACCTTCGCGCGGAATCGCGAACACCATCCGCCCGTCGGGCGTATCGAAGTAAACCGCCTGGCGCAGCGGGAACCGTCCGCCGTCGAACACGAGATGCACGCCTTTGGTCAGACGAAGCGTCTTGCCCCGCTTGGAGCCGTCCATCTCGCGCACGTCGTCCACCCAGGGACCCGCCGCGTTGATGACGTATTTCGCCGATATGCCATACGTGCCGCCTCCGATGAGATCCCGCACCTCCGCGCCGCATACCGTTCCGTTCTCGTCGTACCGCAGCTGCTCGGCCTTCGCGTAATTGACGGCGAGCGCGCCGGTGCCGACGGCCTTCTTCATCACTTCGATCGTCAGCCTGGCGTCGTCCGTCCGATACTCCACGTAGTAGCCGCCGCCCTTCATGCCGTCCCGCTTCAGCAGCGGCTCTTTGGCGAGCGTATCGGCCGGGCTTAGCATTTTGCGGCGCTCTCCCCGCTTGACTCCCGCCAGGAAGTCGTATACCCGCAGGCCGATGGACGTCGAGAATTTGCCGAACGTACCTCCTTTGTACAGCGGCAACAGCATCCATTCCGGCGTCGTCACGTGCGGGCCGTTCTCGTACACAATCGCCCGTTCCTTGCCGACCTCGGCGACAACGCCGATCTCCAGCTGCTTCAAGTATCGGAGGCCGCCGTGCACAAGCTTCGTAGAACGGCTCGACGTGCCCGCTGCGAAGTCCTGCATCTCCACCACTCCGACCTTGAGCCCTCTCGAAGCCGCATCGAGCGCGATGCCCGCCCCGGTGATGCCTCCACCGATGACGAGCACGTCCAGCTTGCCCGCCGTCATCGCTTTCAGCATGGCTCCGCGATCCGCTGCTCCGAAACCGTTGCCCGCGGCTTCGTTTCGGTATTCGATATTCCCTTTGTTCTCCGTTCCTGTCGTCATGTCGGTTCCTCCGTTCTCTCTCGTGAATACGTTATGTTTATCATTACCCGATTGCTCGCCGTTTGCGCATCCTAATGCTTTGTTTTCCGATCCGAGATTCGTTGACGTCGCCTACGCCCTATATCATGCAAAAAAAACCGCCCAGGCCGCTCGCCATTCCCTACAGGGAAAGCAAGCGGCCCAAACGGTTTCTCCGAATCTCCGACCTTTATTAACTTACCACCACTATACCACGGGTCATGGGGAACCACAACCCTGAATCGACGACTAGCCGCAGAACGCCATCGCGGCTTTGACGGCGCGCTGCCAGCCCTCGTACAGCTCCCGCCTGCGGGCGTCGTCCATATCCGGCTCGAACAGGCGATCGACCTTGCGCAGCTCCGCGATTTCCGCTTTGTCCTTCCAGTAGCCGACGGCCAGCCCGGCCAAATAAGCCGCGCCAAGCGCCGTGGATTCCAAAGCGGCCGGCCGTTCGACGGGTACGCCGAGCAGATCGCTCTGGAATTGCATCAGCAAGCCGTTGGCCACCGCGCCTCCGTCTACCGCGAGCGATTGCAGCCGAAGCCCGGATTCCTCTTGCATCGCGGACAGGACGTCCTTCGTTTGATAAGCGAGCGATTCCAGCACGGCCCGGACGAAATGCGCCTTGGTCGTGCCGCGCGTCAGCCCAAACACCGAGCCCCGCACGTCGCTGTTCCAATACGGCGTTCCGAGACCGACAAATGCGGGAACGACGTACACGCCCTCCGTATCGTTTACTTCCGCCGCCAGCGTCTCCGTCTCCGATGCCGAATGTATGAGCTCAAGCCCGTCGCGCAGCCACTGAATCGCGGCGCCCGCCACGAACACGCTGCCTTCGAGCGCGTATTCCAGCTTGCCTCCCTCTTCCCAAGCGATCGTCGTCAGCAGTCCCTTTTGCGACATGATCGCCTTCTCGCCCGTGTTCATGAGCATGAAGCAGCCCGTTCCGTACGTATTTTTGGTCGCGCCGACCTGGAAGGCGTTCTGGCCGAACAACGCCGCCTGCTGATCGCCCGCCGCTCCCGCGATCGGAATCCGCGCTCCTAATATCGACGGCTCGACATGGCCGTAAATTTCCGAGCTGGACTTCACTTCGGGCAGCAACGCCGCGGGTAAGCCTAGCACGCGCAATAGCTCATCGTCCCACTGCCGCTCATGGATGTTGAACAGAAGCGTCCGCGACGCGTTGGACACGTCCGTGACGTGCGCCTTGCCGCCTGTTAATTGCCAGATCAGCCACGTTTCGATCGTGCCGAACAACAGCTCCCCGCGCGACGCGCGTTCGCGTGCTCCCTCTACGCGCTCCAGCAGCCATGCAATCTTCGTTCCGGAGAAATAAGCGTCGATCAGCAGCCCCGTCCGCGCGTGAATGTCCTCGCCGTATCCCTCCGCCTTAAGGCGTTCGCATATGTCGGCCGATTGGCGCGACTGCCAGACGATCGCATGATGGATGGGCTCGCCCGTCGCTTTGTCCCACACCACCGTCGTCTCGCGCTGATTCGTAATGCCGATGCCCGCGATTTGCTCCGGCTTGATGCCTGTTTCCTCCAGCACGCCGCGCATGACGCGCTTCGTCGATTCCCAGATCTCCTTCGCATCCGCTTCAACCGCGCCGGGAGCCGGATAATGCAGCTTCAGCTCCTCCCTCGCGATTCCCGCGATCCCGCCTTGGCGATCCACGAGCAGCGCCCTCGTGCTGGTCGTCCCCTGATCCAGCGACAGCATATACTTGTTCACAACGTTTCCCCCTCGTCCCTCATCCATGGTATCAATCGTCCCCGATTCTAAGCCACGCCATCAAATCCAGAGCTCGCTCCGCGAAGTCGTAATCGCCGCCGCGCCTGCCGCGAGCGCCTCCCGCACATGGGCTTGGGTCCGAATCAGCCCGCCCGCGATGACGGGAATGCCCGTCCGCTCCTTCACCTCGGAGATGATCTCCGGCATGATGCCCGGCAGCACTTCCACGTAATCCGGCTGCGTCTTCTCCAGCAGCTTGTAGCTCTTCTCCAGCGCGTCCGAATCCAGCAGGAACAGACGCTGCACCGCGATCAATCCCGCCTGCTTCGTCCGGGCGATCACGCCGGCGCGGGTCGAGATGAGGCCTGCCGGCCGAATGCTCTGGCACAAATATTCGGCCGCGTATTCGTCGTTCCTCAGTCCGTCGATCAGATCGGCGTGAAGCAGCACTTTTTTGCCCCCGGCCTGAGCCAGATCGACAAGCCCCTTCACATGCCCCAGATGCCCGCCAAGCAGCACCATATACGTATAGGGCGAAGCGATGACCCCCTCGACCTCCTTCGGCTTGCGCGCCGCGGGAAGCACGCTCTGACCCGTCGTCAACAGCGGCATTGCCGCCACCTCCCCCTCCTAGCTTCCTACACAATAAGGTAATACGAAGTAAGGGGTTTGCGCAAATAGCCAATTAGAGGAAAACCATAAATCCAACCTCCGACCGGATGAAAAGCACGGTCTCCTGTGCTACAATACGGAGGTTGCACACGCATATAGAACTAGGACGGTGAAGCTTCGCCCATGTTAATGATCGGTATCGCCGGAGGCACCGGCTCCGGCAAAACGACGGTAGCGCGTTCCGTTATCGACCGGATCGGCTCCGATAAAGTGACGTTTATTTCGCAAGACAATTATTATAAAAACTTTCCCGAGCTTAGCATGGAAGAACGCGAAGGGCTTAATTACGACCATCCGCTGGCCTTCGACAACGAGCTGCTCATTCGGGATCTCAAGCTGCTGCGCGAAGGCCGCAAAGCGCACGCGCCCTTATACGACTTCTCCCTCCACGCCCGCTCCGAGCAGCAGCTGGAGCTGCTGCCTAACCGTATCGTCGTGTTGGAAGGCCTGCTCGTGCTTGCCGACGAGAAGATGCGGGAGCTGCTCGACATCAAGGTATTCGTCGACACCGACCCCGACGTACGCATTCTGCGGAGAGTACTCCGCGACATTCAGGAGCGCGGCCGGAGTATCCAATCGATCCACGACCAGTACTTGAACACGGTGAAACCCATGCACGAAGCGTTTATCGAGCCCTCCAAAAAATATGCCGACCTTATTATTCCCGAAGGCGGGCATAATCAAGTCGGCATCCAGCTGCTCTCAGCGCTCATGGAGAACGTGCTCGCGGAGGCGTAAGCAGGGCTTTAGTCTCTACAGAGTCCGATTCGGCTTCGGACTCTGAGCTTTTTATTACGTTAGATAAACAAGTTCACTTTCGCTTCCGTCGCATCGCCCAGATAAGCGGCGACCCCGGCGTATTCCATGCCGTCCAGCAGTTCCTCTTGCTTAAGGCCGAGCAGGTCCATCGTCATCGTGCAAGCGACCAGCTTGACGCCCTGCTCCCGAGCCAGCTCGATGAGCTGCGGAAGCGTCAGCGCGTTGTGTTTTTTCATCACGTGTTTAATCATCGGCGGTCCCATACCCGCCATATTCATCTTCGAGAGTCCAAGACGCTTCGCTCCGCGCGGCATCATTCGCCCGAACATTCGTTCAAGCAAGCCTTTGTCGGTTTTTACGATTTCGTCCTTGCGCATCGTATTGAGACCCCAAAAGGTAAAAAAGATCGTCACGTCGTGATCGTACGCCGCCGCTCCGTTAGCGATAATAAAAGCCGCAATGGCTTTATCCAAATCGCCGCTGAACAACACGATCGTCGTTTTTTCTCGTGCTTCCGTCATCGTTTCTCCTCCTCATTCATTTTTCAAATATACCCCTTATGGTATTGAAATGGGCGCAGAGAATTATACCCCGAGCTGTTGCGGCGACCGATTCTCTAGTCGATCAACCCTGCCTGCTCGATGTTTCCCGATCGTTATAACTCCGCTGCTTGCATGTTCATTCGATTACATCCCGTCAGCTCGCTCCGTGCGTCGTGCTGTTTAAACTTATCTGCTCTTGACCAGAAGCTCGACCGCCTCTTTCACCAGCTTGCCCGTATCGCCGCCCCGCTCCGACTCTTCCTTAATGCAATGCTCGAGATTCATCGCGACAATGTACGCCATCGCTTTGTCGGCGGCGCTGCGGACCGCGGAGAGCTGGGTTACGACATCCTTGCAGTCCTTGCCTTCCTCCATCATCCGCATGACGCCGCGAATTTGTCCTTCCATCCGCTTCAGCCTTCTGACAACGCTCTCGTCGTAAATTTCCATGATCGAGCCCTCCCGTATGCCGCGGCTCCGTATTCCTCGAAGATGCGGCCTTAAATCGTTCTTAGACGTATGATATCGGGTTTAAGAAGCAATTACAATCGGGGCGGGATCATTTAACGTTTTTTGACGTAGAAGGTGAAGACCCCCTCGCGCTCCTTGTGGCTTAACATCTCGTGCTTCGTCCCTTTCACCCACGCTTGAAAGTCGCTCAGCGAGCCCTTATCCGTCGAGAGCACCTCCATGATCTCGCCTTCCGACATGCCGTCAAGCGCCTTCTTGGCCTTCACGATGGGCATGGGACATGCCAATCCTTTTGTATCTACCGTAACGTTCGCTTTCATCATTCCCTGTTCCTCCTTCATGTGTGGTTTAATTCTCGTGGATTGCACAGCGGTTCGGACCGATCTCCATCTCCCGCTGTTCGTCGTCCGACGGGAGCAGCTTCCCCATATTCGTCTCCCTGATTTCAACATATGCGTTCGGCTGCTGAGGCAGATCGGTCGTAACCGCCTTGCGGAACTCCTCTTCATCCGTCATCCTCAGCCCGGCATTGTCGCGGTACAACCGCGCAAGCGAAGCCGACACCAATCCACCCTCGCCAAGCTCGCTTACGCTGCCGTAGTGCGCGGGCAATACGGTAAGCTCACCGGGCAAGGCGCGATATCGCTCATATAGCGTAGTTCTGAGATCGCCAGCCCAGTCCTCGGCGCTTCCCGCCAGATCGGGACGGCCGATGGATTCCACGAACAGAATGTCGCCCGTAAGCAGATATTGACCATCCACGACAAAGGAGGTGCTTCCGATCGTATGGCCGGGCGAGTAGACGGCCTCCACTCCGATCTTGTCGGCGCCTACAGGAATCGAGGTTCCTCCTTCAAGGGGCGTATAACCGAACGTCACGTCCTGAGCGTCCTTCGGCGGCAGATGATAAGTAGCTCCGGTAGCTTCGGCCAGCCTGCGGCCTCCGGAAATATGATCGGCGTGGAGATGCGTGTCCATCGTATGCCGAATGACGGCGCCCCTCTCTGCCGCGAACCGCACATACGCATCCGACATCCGCATGGGATCAATCACCGCCGCTTCGCCCCCGGAAATAATCATGTAAGACAAGCAGCCTTTTCCCGGACGAACAAACTGGTACAGCTCGCCCCCTCCGCTCAAGTCGCCCGCCTTCACGGGCTGCAGATGCTCGCTCCAAGCCTTCATTCCGCCTTGCAGATAAGCCGCTTCTACTCCCGCTTCCGCCAACTGCTCCGCGACGAATATCGAAGAACCTTCCTTGGCGCAGACCACCAATACGGGCTCCCCTTGCGGAATGGCCTGCAATGCCGTCACCACGCCATCCAGCAGCTCAAAGTAGGGAACGTTAACGCTGGTAACGGCCGCTCCCTCCACCTTCCAATTGTCATAATCGGAGGCGTTGCGTACGTCCAGAATAAACAATGGCTTGCTGTTCAGCGCATAATCCGCCAGCTCGGCCGGGCTCATGCCGCGGGCTTTCCTATTTGTTGTCATACGTTTGTTTCCTCCATTTCGTTGTCGGTATTAGAATGAATGAATACTAGACGCTCTTAGCCAATTGACCCTGCCAGCCCGTCATACCCGGGACTACGTTATACACCTGTTCAAAGCCTCGCTCCGCCAGTTGTCTGCAAGCAAGGTCGCTCCGCGTTCCCGTGCGGCAAACGACATAAATGCGACTTGACGATTGCAGCTCGCCCGTTGAGGCCGCAAGCTCTCCAAGCGGGATGGATACAGCCCCCGGTATATGGCCGAAGGCGTATTCCGCCGGCTCGCGTACATCCAGCAGCACGATAGGATTCTGCGAATCCAGCATGGTTTGAAGCTCATCATTCGTTGCGATCCAAGGATGTTTAGCCGGTTTATTCCCTTCGTTCGCACTGCCCTTGCGCACGTAATGCCTGAGCAAGCTTCCTTCCGTCACGGTGCCCAAATAGTGGTGACCCGCGCCGCGCGACCAAGCTTGCAGATCCGCCAAGGAGCCTTTGTCGGTGGCCTGAACCTCCAGTACGCGTCCGTCCTCCATCGCCTCCATTGCCTTTTTTGTTCTGACGATCGGCATGGGACAGGCAAGCCCGGCGCAGTCCAGCATGACATCGGCTTTTAACTCGTTATGCTTCATGGTTTGAATCCCTCCGTTATTGAAATTATCATTATTGCCGCCCAAATACCTATGGGGGTATTAAATTGAGCTAAAAAAAAGATTGTTCTATTCAAACTAACGCAACAAATCGAACCAAATCTTCGCGACCGTTACCGATATCAAGCCCGACAACAGCCATTGCAGCAGCTTTACATTCATCCTTTGGCTCAGCTTCGCGCCAAGCGGCGATCCCGCGATGCTCGCGACGACCATAACGATGGAAGGCACGAGCAGCATATGTCCGCCCAACAGTTTGCCCGTAGTGGAGCCAATCGAAGACAGGAATGTAATGGCGAGCGATGAAGCTATGGCGACTCTGGTAGGAATTCGCAGCAGCACCAACATGATCGGAACCGTAATAAACGCTCCTGCCGCGCCTACAATACCGGACAACACGCCTACAATGGCTGCGGAAATAACCGCCAACGGCCGGTTGAACGTTATTGGGTCCGCCGTTCCATCCTCGACGCCTCGCTTCGGCATAAACATCATGACGGCTGCCAATAGCGCAAGTACGGCATAGGTCAGATTAATCGCGGAATCGGAGAGAAGCTTGGAGCCGAATCCGCCGGCGAAGCTGCCGATTACGATGGGAATGCCCATGGTCGTCACCAGCTTCATATGAATGAGATTGCCCTTCTTATAGGCAAATATTCCTGCCAACGAGGCAAAGAATACTTGCACCGCGCTAATCGCGGAAACCTCTTGCGCGCTGAAAGCCACGAATCCAAGCGCCGGAGGAATATACAGCAGCATGGGGTATTTAATAATAGAACCGCCGATTCCGACCATTCCCGAAATAAATGACCCGATAAATCCAATGAGCGCCAACATGAACAGCCAGCCTATATCCAGGCTCACATGCCATGCACCTCCTTCTGAAGTAATGTGGAGAAACTATATACCCTACAGGGTATTTAATACCCCCATGGGTATTAATATAAATGTTGCCGCCCTTCCTGTCAAGGGCAACTCAAAAACTCCGGCACGGCCGCGCGTGGCGACAGCATGCCGGAGTATGAATGTTTGCGGTGCGACGCTACCCTTTAACCATTCGCTTCTCGCCGATACTCCGTAAAGTAGAACGCTCCGGTCGTATGGTCCGAATTGCGAATGCGGTCCATTACGCGGCATACGTATTGCATGGAATCACCGTCCTTTAACGTGGAAGCGATCTGATGCAGCGTGCTTAAGCTCCCTAACGCGTATTCCTTGCCTACGACTCCGTTCTTCAAATTAGCCACGACACGTTCGATCTCCATGCGGATAAACCATGCCGTCCGTTTCCTCAGCGATTCTTGGTTCAAATAGTGACCCTCCGTTATGAATAGTTTTCATCACATGTTAAGTATAACGGGATGAATAACGGAGGGTTGTCGAAGTACGGGGTCGAAACTCAATTCTTTCTGACAATGTTCTACCTTTCGGGGCCTTGCCTCCTGCCTGACACCTAGCTAGCCGAGCTTCCGATGCCGTCTTGCCGCGGCTTGTCGCTTGGCGTCCATTCGCCCGTAAATTCCGGCTCGTCGTAGGCGTAGAAGCCGGACAGCACCGCCTCGCGGTCGTCCATGAACAGCTGATCCGCGATCGCCGACGAAAGTCTCGGCACCGCGAATCGCATGCCCGAGATCGCCGATGCGGACAAGCCGCAGCTGACCATGACGGAGTAGTTGAAGGCGAACAGCCCGTGGAGCCGCTTGCTTCCTTCTTCGGTGCGGCCCGTAAACGCGAAGCCCGGGGTCAAGTACGGATGAGCGTCCAGCATCCCGTTCGCGATCGCAGGCGGCGCCGCGTACCGGTCGCCCCATCTTGCGATGTCGGCCTCCACCAGCTCCAGCTCCGGACGCAGCCCCGGATCGGAGACCAGCCCCGTGCTGATAACCAGGAAGTCGAAGCGGAACTCTCCGCGAGGCGTCGTAATCGCGACGCCTCCCTCTTCCGGCCTTGCGTCCGTCCATGGCGAAGCAAGATGAAGACGGAAGCCGGGATAGGCCGCAGCCCGCGCGAACGTATCGTTGGTCGGGGGTTGGTTATGACCGTAGAAGTGGGCCATCACCGCGTATTTGTCCGCGTCGGAGAGCGCCGGGTATCGTTCGATCATGCCCGAGCTCTCCATCTGGCGGATGGGGTTGATGCGCGGCAGCTTCGATCGGCGAACGAATACGTGCGCCTCCGCTACACCGGCGGACAAGGCGAACTGGGCGTTGTCGAAGGCGGATGCGCCGCCACCCAGCACCGCCACCCGCTTGCCGCGCAGCTTGCCGAAGTCGATCGGCTCCGACGTATGCGCGTAGAAGCGGCGCGGCACCTTGCTCTTAATCAAAGAGGGCACATGCCATTCGCCTCCTCCTTGTATGCCTGTCGCAAGCACGACCTTGCGCGCGAGCAGCGACTCGGACGGCGCTCCGGCCCCCTCCAGATGAAGGCGGTGCAGCCCTTCCCGGATCGGCTCGATAAGCTTCAGCTTCGTCTCGTTGACGACCGGCAGCTCCAGCACCTTCCGATACCAGCGCAAATAGCTCATCCAGTCGCCGCGCGGTATTTTGTCCACCTTCTCCCAGCCTTCCTCGCCGGTCTGCGCTTCCCACCAGGCCCGGAACGTCAGCGACGGAATGCCGAGATCGACCGAGGTCAGATGTTTCGGCGTGCGCAGCGTCATCATCCTCGCATAGGTTTCCCACGGCCCCTCCTTCCCTTCCGGGTTCTCGTCGATGACCAGAATGTTCGAGATGCGCTCGCGAAGCAGCCCGAAAGCCAGCCCTAGCCCGCTCTGCCCTCCTCCGATGATGACGACGTCGTAGACATGCCCGTCTTGGTGCGATGCCGGGCGAACCCACTTCGCTCCCCCGTAAGCCAAATAGGACAAGTCTTGCCGCACCCTTTGATTCAACGCTTCGATGCTCATGCCGCTTCTGTCCCCTCCGTTGTGGAATGTAGGTAATGGAGCTATACGCCACGTTTTATATATGTCACATTTTATAACGTATTCACGTCATTTTAAAGCGTTTCGCCTCGATCTGGACATTGCAAACAAACGTTTCGAAAAGCAATGTGCAACATGACCGACAATTTGATCATGCGAAAAAACCACATAGAGCTTTTACGCTCGCATGTGGCTTATATTCCCGCATATTCATTAGACCATCAACAAAAAATCATAGTCACCATTTCATTTTTAATCCAACAAAGCGGCCTGACGCTTGTAATAGTCCTCGATGACCATGCAGGCCATCGCTTCGATGACCGGCACGACGCGCGGGCAGATGCACGGATCATGTCGGCCGATCGTCTGGATCGACCGCTCGTTCCCCTCGCCGTCCACCGTCTGCTGCACGGACGAGATGGACGAGGTCGGCTTGACGGCAACGCGGAACACGATGTCCGCGCCGCTGCTGATGCCGCCGATGATGCCGCCGGCGTTGTTGGTTTTGAAGCCGCTCGCGTCCATCGCGTCGTTATGCTGGCTGCCCCGCATCGTGGCCGCCGCAAAGCCGGCCCCGAACTCGATGCCCTTGATGGCGCCGATGGACAGCATCGCCTTCGCAAGCTCCGCGTCGAGCTTATCGAACACGGGCTCGCCGAGACCCGGCGCGACGCCGCGAATCCGGCACTCCACGATGCCGCCGCAGCTGTCGCCGTCCTTGGCGAGCTGCTCGATGCGCTCGACCATCCGCGCCGCCGCAGCCGGATCGCATGCTCTCACGACATTGCTTTCGATGGCCGCTTCCTCGAACGTATCGCACTTGATGCCGTCGATCTCGGTCGTGTAAGCCACGACGGAGACGCTCCGATTCTCCAACAACCGGCGCGCTACCGCTCCGGCCGCTACCCGTCCCGCCGTCTCCCGGCCGGAAGCCCGTCCGCTGCCGCGGTAGTCGCGGATGCCGTATTTTTTCTCGTAGGTGAAATCGGCATGCCCCGGTCGGTACAGCGTCTTGATATCGTCATAAGCGGACGGACGCATGTCCGTATTGTTTAATAGGATGCACAGCGGCGTGCCCGTCGTGCGTCCTTCGAAAGTGCCGGATACGATCCGGATCTTGTCGTATTCTTTCCTAGGCGTCGTGACGGAGGATTGCCCCGGTCTTCTACGGTCCATCTGAACCTGGATATATGCTTCGTCGAGCTCGACGCCTGGCGTGACGCCCTCCACGATGACGCCTACCGCCTCCCCGTGCGATTCTCCGAACGTCGTCATCTTGAGTCTTTCCCCAAATGTGCTGCCTGCCATGTCGCAAGCCCCCTCTTCGTTGTCCGAATATCTTCTCTTTCAGTTTACAGGTATAATTGAAATAAATGAAATCGCAATAATCGAAGCTTGTCATAGAGAGGGATGATGGCAAAATGGTGTCCAATACGGAATGGTATCGCATTTTCCTGCATGCCGCCGAGGAATCGAACTTAACCAAAGCGGCTCAAAAGCTCCACATGACGCAGCCGTCTGTCAGCTACGCCATGAAGCAGCTGGAGGAGATGCTTGGGGTCGCGCTGTTCGAGCGTTTATCCAAGGGGGTGCGGCTTACCGAGGAAGGCCGGGCCTTATACCGCCATGTAAAACTCGCGTTCGAGGAGCTTGGGGCTGCCGAGCGCCATATTCGCAATCTGAAGCAAATGCACGAAGGCAGGCTTCGGATCGGCGCCAACGGCGCCATTATCCGGGATTTTCTCCTCCCTACGCTTGACGCCTTCCATGATCTTTATCCCCATATTCGCATTCAGCTATCCCAGGATCGCTCCGGCAGCATTCTCGAACGGCTGAAGCAAGGGGAGCTCGATCTAGGCTTTGTCCACCTTCCGGTCACGGACGAAGACATCGAAGTGATGACCTCGCGCGTTTCTCCCTATTGCGCCGTCGTCGGAACCGCGTTCGCGAAGCATGCAGAGCGGCCGGTGTCGGCCGAGCAGCTCGCGCGGATGCCGCTCCTGCTGCTGTCGCCGGGCAGCTCGACTCGGAATTTCATCGAGCAGTGGTTCCTTGCGCAAGGTACGGAGGTTACCGCCGATTTCGAATTAAACAGCCTCGAGATGCTGGTCGAATTCGCGGAGCGCGGGTACGGGGCGACCTTCTTGCCGCGGGCTTTCATTACGTCCCGACTCGAGAAAGGCACCCTGATCGAGCTGCGAACGGAGGTCGCGCTGCCGGAGCGCCTCATCGGCATTGCCGCGCGTAAGCATTCGACCCTGTCCATCGCGGCCGACGCGTTTTGGCGCATGCTGCAGGCTTAGCTCCGCATTGCAAAGCGAAAAAAGCCGGTTACCCCGTCATCGCAGCCAACCGCTTACCGCGATACCTAAGCGCACCGCTCACATAAAGCCCATGGAACGGGACTTGTCCGCCGCCATCCATTCGCCGCTGCGGCTTTTGCCGAAGTCGGCTTTCATTTCGTCCACCATCCGCTCCAGCTCCGCTTCGCCCTCGTAATGACGCTGCAGCGCGGCCGAGACGTACAGCTCGCCGAGCTGGGCGAACGTGAACCCTTCTGTCCGCTTGGCGATGTCAGCCAGTTGTACATTGTCGGCGAACCGTCCCAGCCCCTTGCTGATCAGATAGGCTCGCCTTAACGATTCGTTAGGCAGCTTCACCTCGTAGGACCGGTCGAATCGTCCGGCGCGGTTCATGAGCGCGGGATCGATGCGTTCCGGATAGTTGGTGGTCCCGATCAGGAAGACGCCTTCCTTGGAAGCCGCGCCGTCGAGCGTGTTAAGGAAGTACGAACGGCAGGATTCCGGCATGGAGTCCATATCCTCGATCACCAGCACCATCGGCGCCATCCGCGCCGCGGCCGCGAACACCTCCGTGATCGATTCGCTGCTCGTGTACTCCGTGATCTGCCAGTAGGCGACCGGAGCGTCGACCGAAGCCGAGATCGACCGGACGAGCGTCGTTTTGCCGTTGCCCGGCTTGCCGTAAAGGAGGATGCCCCTTTTGTAAGGGATGCCGTAGTCGCGGAAGAAGCTGCCCTCGTTCGTGAAGAACTCGTCCACCGACCGGTAAATCTGCGTTTTGAGCGACTCCTCCATAAAGACGTCGTCCCGTGACACTTTGCCCTCCGGGTCCATCCGCTCCTGCTCCAAGCCGTCCCGCGTATCGCTGAACAAGATCAGCTTGCGGCTCTCCAGCTGCCGCTTGCGCATGTCCGCCAAGAAAAACCCCAGCTCGGCATCATTTTCCGCAAAAATGAGATCCTCGCACCCGAGACCGTACTGGTTCTCTCTCGGAATGCGCGCGAACGCGACGCGGAACTCGTCGTACGCGAACAGATTGTTTCGCGCGGACGGCCGGATTTCGTAGCCCGACAATTCGCGATCCCGTTCGGTCTCGAACCGGAACTGCGCCGTCTCGACGAGATCGTACAGACTTGCAGCGTGACGCAGCCCTTGGTAGCCGGTGCGGATATCTTCGCCCAGCGCGTCCCAGACGTCGTTGTTCTCGTCCTGATAGTAGAGCCGCGGCTCGCAGCCCCAGCTCTCCCGAAGGTAAGCCATGATGTTGTCCACCATGGCCACGTAGTCGAAATATCTTTGTTTGCCGCCCGTTGCGAAACTTCCGGTCTTGTAATCCGAGGATCGCTGGATAAACAGGGGTTCGTTCAAAAGCGCGTGTTTCGGTTGAACCGATTGGTTAAATTGAACCTGTTGGTTCAATGGTTTGATGTTACTCATGTTACTTTTGTTCTTCATATCGTTCATCACCTTTATCTTATATGCCCTTAATGGTTGCTAGCGGCCGGCACTTCGCCACCACGGTAGCCAGTCCCGCTCCGACGACGCTTTCGACGATTTGGTCGACGTCCTTGTACGCTTGGGGCGATTCGTCTAGGATCGCTTCCAACCCGCGATGGTTGACCACGATCTCGTCTTCTTCTCCGACGCGCATGGACCTCGCGAATTCATCCACCGTGACGAGATGCTTGGTCGCGTTGCGAGAACGGATACGACCAGCTCCGTGGCAGATGGAATGATAGTTGGCCGCGCCGCCTTGTGCCCCGACCATCAAGTATGAGGAGGTGCCCATCGAACCGGGGATGAGCGCGGGATGGCCGGTCTCGAGATAAGGCGCCGGGTTGCCGGGATGGCCGGCGGGCAACGCCTTGGTCGCTCCTTTGCGATGGGCGAAATACGCCTCTTCCCCCTCTCCTTCTTCGCAAGCGTAATTGTGCATGAGATCGTACAGCGTGCGAAGCTCGGCGGCCTTGCCAAGCGTCTCCTTGAACGCTTCGCGAATCGCGAAAGCCATGAGATGCCGGTTGGCAACCGCGAAGTTGAGCGCGGAATACATTAGATTGACGTAGGCGTAACCGGCCTCGCTATCCAGCGGAGCGAACTTCAGCTTGGGATCCGCCGTGCCAAGCCCCGCCCGGCTCATCGTCTTGGCCACTTCCGTGGCGCAATACTGGTTGACCGCGCCGCCCCATGCCCGCGAGCCGGAGTGGATCATGACGACGACCATGCCGTCCTCAAGTCCCCAGCGCTCCGCGGTTTCTCGATTGTCTTCGTGAATGCGCAACGATTGAATCTCGACAAAATGGTTGCCGCCGCCCAGCGTCCCCAGCTGCCTATGCGCACGGTGCCAGACATGCTCCGGCAGCCGGTCGAGCTCGCCCTCGTCGAATCGGAAGCAGCTGCTTTCGACATGCGTGAGCGAGGTCGCTTTCTTAGGCGTGTAGGAGTCCGGCACGTATTTGCCCGGCAAGCCGTGCAGCCCTTTGCGCAGCACGTGCTCGAGTCGAATATCGGAGAAGAAGCCCCGCGCGTGATTCTCGACCGGAATCAGCTTCTCGATCGCCTTGACGAGCTTGCGCCTCAGCCGGACGTCGTGCAGCTCCTCCTCTCGAATGTTCGTCAGGTGGACGCGCATCCCGCAGCCGATGTCGCTGCCCACGATGGATGGCGACACGAAGCCGTCCTCCGTTCCCCACACCGCGGTCGTCCCGATGCACGTGCCGACGCCGACGTGGGCATCCGGAGTATAGCTCATATAGCGGATATTCGGGATTTGCAAATTATTGTTCGCCATCTCGAGCACCTTGTGTCCCATATCGCGGAACAGCTCGTCGCTGGCGTATACGTGAAGATCCCCTGAGGGCAGGTCTACGCGCCTGTAATAGTTTGGTTGAGTATTCATCTTTATCTTCTTGCCTTTCGTTAGTGAATTTGGTGTGTTAATAGATGCAAAAAAACCGCAAGCCACGCGGCTCGCGGTTCTCTGTTGGATACACGAAAAAAAGCAAGGCAAGGCTGCCCCTTGCTCCGGCTAGCGCCGGGCTTTTTTTCGCGCGTCCATCCGTTCCCGCGGAAGCCGATGGGCAATGAATGAATCTGTCAGGCTATCAATCTGAATATCGACGATCATGGCCATCGGCCTCCCTTCTGTTTGTAGTAAAGTAATCATACTTCAGCCGCTTTGCGGCGACAATGGAACAAACGGTTTAGTCTCAAACATTACCGGCCCGCGGCTCGGCTAGGGTCAGGCGCAACCATCATTGTCCATTTACTGGGCTAGATCATGGATCATGAATGGGAGGAACATTACTAGAACGCCAGACCTCGCGAAGCGCATCCCGGAACAGCTCATCCAATAGGCCGTCGATGGGTTCGCCGGCCGATGCCATCATTCCCGCGGCTAGCTCCAAACGCGGAAGAGCTTCGTCCAGATAATCGTTAATCGCGGAGATGCGGGGCTCCAGGTCCAGCTCCTCGCCTGCCATTTTGCGAGCCAGCAGCTCATCGACCGATTGACGCAGCGAGCTATCTTTAGCGATGATTGCATTCGCAAGCTCCTGAAACGCCATCGGCGGCATGCCGCCGAACTTCAGCATCCATTCGCAGGCGAGGATCGGCCTCAGGACGTAGAAATATTTTTTGATGCGGACGGCGTTCCCCTGCAAATATTCGCGGTAATTGCCTCGCGCCATATGGAGGTAATGGTACATGCAAGACCTCGGGGAAAACGTCTGCGACGATAAATCCCTAATGCGCCGGGCGACGCTCGTACACTCCGAGTAGACGATCGGCGACTGCAGCCACTCCAGCAGCGGCGGGTTGGACTTGCGAAACAGCCTCATCGCCTTGCGAAGATCCCAGCCGCTTATATCCAGCTTATCGCTGATCGGCCTCTCGATGACGTCCCGCCGGTCGAAGATCGACAAGTACCAATCCTCCGGCCGAATGTAAATGAACCGTACATCGTAATCGCTATCCTTCGAAGGGAACCCCCAAGCCCGGCTCCCCGACTCGCAGGCGTACAGAATTCGAACGTTCTCCTCTTGCTCGAGCAGCTTAAGCTGTTGTTGTATGGCTGCGGTTTGCATCGTGCTTGCCTCCTTCCATTTGCAATCTACTATTAGCAGTCTCTACAGACGAGGATCGATTTCCTTTTCCTTGGCTACCTCGAACAGCAGAGAAGCGGTAATTTCTATAAATTCCTTGTGATCGGGCGTTATTTCGTTCAGCTTAACCGACAGCATTCGGTCGCCTAGCTTATGTTCGTTTATTGCGGTGCGCAGTTTGACTGAAATATTTTTCTGCTTCATGAGCTTCGTGTACTTGTGCGGGAACCGGTAGTCATATCCGTAAATAATGGACAAATATCCCTCGTTGCGAACCTTCATGTAGGGAATCGGACTGACCTCCGGCCATTCCGGCTTAATAACGACACCCTCCATATGCTGATCCATCGTCAAACGTTCAAAGAAAGCTTTCGCCCGGGCGTGTGCATTCTCATCGCTAAGGTCAAGGACTAAATATTCGTCGTCGGAAAGGAACCGATACATCTCGGATGTTGAACCCGCAGGCCGGCGCTCCTCGCCATCCGTCATGACTTCCTTCAGAATCGCGAACGGCTTGAAGTCAAGCGCCGCTTCCCCGGCATATATGTCGAGCTGTCTGCTGTACACGCGGAAGGCTTCTTCGTGCTCCGCGATGTTTCTGTGCGATGCACGAACATCTTTTACATGCTTATAGGTCTGATACACGCTTGAACCGTATTTCTCGCTCAAAGCGCCCTTGGGCATCTGAGACTGCTCCTTCTCGAAGCTGCTGGCTTCATATTCGTTAAAGAGACGGGATATGGCATCGTCGAATCCATTCGATTTCAAAAACTCGATTTCCGTTTCCAGCGCTTTCTCTATCGGCTTGAATTGCTTGCTGATTAATCCGTCGCCGAGAGCTTTCCAGGGGAGCAGCTCTCCGTCCAGCACCATGACAGATATATTATTGTCATCCATGTAGACGCCGAATTTATTCAAGAGCCCGTCGTAGATCTCCGACAACTCGACGCCTTTTACTTTATAGCCATTTCGGCTCACGGCATAGCAATCGGACAATTCTCTATGCAGATAAACCGTACATCTGGAACCCATATATTTGGGCTGCAACACGACTTTCCCGCCCCCTCTATCGGCAAACAAGCCGATGCCTCTCTTCAAGGATTCCAGCTCCCCCGCCTCTTCGTCCTTGTCAGCCGGAGGCATCGTGCCGGATATAAAGTTAACCCCGTTGACGGCGCAATAATTTAGGCGCCGCAACGATTCGTCGTCGAGCTCCGCAAGGGATACCTCCTTTTCCCTATGAAACAAAGTCGGTATAGCTTCGTTCATCGCGCCGCCTCTTGCCATTCTCACGCTTTTGAAGAAGGGTCTGCCCGCGATTGTTACCGACGTCAGAGAATTGCCGTGAACGCAGCCCGTATCGATATGCAGCTTGTTTTTAATCCTGAACGGCTTCTGCGCCGCGACATGGCCGAAGATATGATACGGGTGGTTTGATACGGCCTCTTCCCCCAAGAAGGACAATTGGTTCTCTACCTCTGCTTCCCTATCGAGGCGGTAGCTTCTTTGGTGGCGCACGGATTGCGCGTCAAGCTTGCCGATATATTTGTTCTTGCACGGAGCATGGGTAACATAAAAAGAAGGAGAATGGATGCCGTTATACCGGTAGAACGGACGCGACAAGGCGACAAGCTCCTCAAAAGCTTCCAGAAGCTGAGCGTTTTCGTTCAGCACGCTCACGGAATCGAAGTAGTCCTCCAGAAGCTCCTGCTGAACCCCGCCGATGTCTCCCTTCAAATACTTGGACACGAAGTTTTCGTGATTGCCTGTCGCAAATATAAAATGCTCTTTATTCATCATCAAGAACGCTATTATTTCTTTGGTTTGTTTCCCTTTATCGATCCAATCGCCTGCCAAGATCGCTTTTGTTTTTCTTTTGAGCTTGCCGCCAGGATTCATCACCCCGTCTTCGAAGTTAAACCCGTTAGCTCTCAGCAGCTCTTGAAGCTCTTGAACGCATTCGTGGACATCGCCTATGACGATGTAGTCGGTATCCACCGGCAGAACGCAATCCATATAGAGATTCCAATCTTGAATGTGTACCTTGTATTCCTCATTTGCGGCGCCGCTTTCGGCGTTTACGAAGTCTTTGGCCCGTATCCGGTGAATCTCGCCGTAGCCTTCTCGAGATAGAACGGGCAGCACATCCTTTTTCAATCGGTTCAAATGATTCGTAATCAGCTTCTTCGAACGCTCCGAGGCGTAATAATCGTCCCGCTTGCGATAATCGAACAAAATGACTTCGACGTTGTAATGGTTTTCGCTCGCAATACTCATGACTTGACCGCGGAAGTCCTCCGCTAATCCCGTGGTGTCCACAATAACGAACTCTGCGTTAATCGGAAAAGATGTAACGGTCTTCAGCCGATGAAACAACGATTGGAACGCATGAGAGCTAGCTTCCAGCATGGACTGATCATATTTATCGTATTCGTAGCCCAGCAGCTCTTGACGAATAGCATCGGAAGATAAATATTGAACATTCGTCCTGAGGTTTCTGGCGGCATCCTCTTGGCGGAGCCGCGGCATTAATATATCCCGGGCAAAAGTCGTTTTGCCGCATTCGGTAGGTCCAACAAGCATGAAGATTGTATGCAATCGGGTCGAAATATTCATCCTTGCAGCTCCCTTCTTTTAATGATCGCGCCTTGCGTCGTATGAACCCCGTTCACGCTGTCGCCGATTGATACATATTGAATTTCAAAGCTTTCGATTCCGATGGACGCTTCAAGCCATGCTTTAAAATCCGCTTCGTTTTTCTCCCACTTGTGATCTTCATGCCGCATATCGTCGAGCTCGTAATGAACATTAAAGTCGGCGTTAGGGGTCGTCACGATTAATTGGCGGAAAGCGACATGAGCGCAGACTTGCCCGATAAACGCCGCCGCTTCGGCTTCATCCATATGCTCGACCACTTCAGTTAAGATTGCGTCCACCGTTTCGCCGTTATAGCTCTCAAGGAAATGCTCGAGCGAACGGAACAAGGCGATGTTTTCAACGCCTTTCTTCTCGGCTTTGCGAGCCACTCTCTTAATCAGCTCTTCGTTGACGTCGATCGCGTAATACGTTGACTCGATCTTCCCCGCGAACGACAAGGCATAATAGCCTTCGCCGCAGCCGATGTCCAGAATCGGCGTCTGGTCAAACGCAAGCTTCCCCGCTATGAATTGTCTTCTTTGAAGCGCCGTCCCTCCGTAAGCAAGCTTGATTTGATAGAGTTCGCTTGCTTCAATATCCGCTACGTATTTTTTGTACAGCTCTTTCGTGTACAGAAAGTTTCTGGCGAATAAGCTGCGAATGTAGAATGGAGCATCGATTACGTTAAGGCTGCGTATGTATTTGTCCAGCACTTCCTCGGATATATCGATATATTCGTCGCCGAACATCGACAGGAACAGGCAAAGCACGCTTGTCGCATGAAGGAGATGATAGACGCTGAAAGCCGTCTTCACGGTTAATCGATAGCTTTTGTGCGTCAGGTGCTCGATTTCGAATGTATAATCTTTCATATGCTTCTCGAAGAAGGTAACGTAATGCACGCGATCGATATGAATCATATTGATGACAAAAGTATGCTCATAACCGTCCGTATCCCGATCATCTCGTTTCTTAAATGGGTTGGAGAAAAATTCATTAATCGCATTGAGCGGAAATAACGGCGTATTATATCTTGATACATTCAGGTACTCGAATTTGTCATTCTCATTTTGCTTATAGGACACTCCGTTATCCGCATCCTTGAAGTAAACGTTAAACGCGGATTCATCACCGTACCAACCGTAGGCCATGCCTTGACGCACGGTTCGAAGCAGCATGCCGGCTCCCGGATTTTTGCGAATCAGATAGGAAAACATCGGATTGGTAGAGCTTAACTGCACGATAGCCACGACTGCACTTCCTTTCGACTTCCACTTGGTATATTTGTATTATCGCTTCCAATTCAATGCTTGAACAGGGCGAAAGTATAACGAGCTTGAAAGTTTATGGCGCAAAACGGCAACAAGCCGCGAGGGAAGCCAGTCATCGGCTCACTCGCGGCTCGTTGTCAAAGATATCAACTGCGTGCGGACCCAAAAGGACCACCCGACCATCGCCAGCTAGTATATGAGATACGGATACAAGAATCCATATGTTACCAAAGCGATAATAGCCAACAGAAGGCCAAGCAGAAGCCATTTCAGAACGGGAAACAGTCGGAGCTTGACCATCGCGAAACATATTCCATACGCGGCAAGTCCGCAGCCCGCTCCCCACCAGAAGTGAGGCCCCGCCTGCAGGACGAAGAGATACATCAACAAACAAAAGAAAATAAAAAGCAGCGGTATCGTGCTTGTAACAAACCTCCGCCTCGTGCGCATCGTTCGTCCCCCCATAGAAAAAGCTCAAAAAAATAACCCGTCCCTATTGGACAGGTTATACATTCGACATATTGACAGCATTAACCTTTTTCGCATTGGCCGAACCGACGCTAGCGCCAAGCGACTGCATGCAGTCTAATAGCGTTGCGACTCCGCGATTGCTGATTGCTGGACTCTGCAGTCGGCAAACTAGACCCCCGTCTTGCCGACGCACCTAAAGTTAGCCCGCAATTGTCGGTACCTCGCATCGCGTATCGGACACCAGAGACGTTATTCAGCACATTTTGGGCTTTTCAAAAACGTAACGGACACAAGTGACTCAATTCGGCTGCATACACAAGTTTGGTGCGGGAAAAGAACCAAATAGCGTCGCATGTGTCCGTAAGAATTCGAAAAGCGGTGTTTGCTCCAAAATAGCGGCTCCTATGTCCGTTAAGAGGGTGGGTCCGCAGAATGGCCCGTGAGTGCACAAGCATCAGGGACAGCGCTAAGTCCGCGGCAGCGACAGCGCTAAGCCGGCAGCAGGGCGCCACTACTGCACCGTCGTCGGCGCAGGCGTGCTCTGGCGATACTCGGACGGCGTGCAGCCCGCCTTCTTGCGGAAGATCTGGGAGAAGTGGCGGACGTCGGGATAGCCGACCCGCTCCGCGATCTCCCCGATCTTCAGCTCCGACTGGCGAAGCAGCTCCATCGCCCGGTCAAGGCGCAGCTGCGTCACGTATTCCTTGAAGCCGCCGCCCGTCTTTTGCTTGAACAGCTGGCTGAAGTATACGGGGTTCAAGTAGACGACTGAGGCCACCTTCTCTAGCGTCAGCTCGGCGGACAGATGCGACTGGATATATTGGATCGCCACCTCGACCGCCTTCTCCCCGCCGCTGGCGTAGTGATCGTACACCTGCGACTCCGACGACTTGTGCATCCGCTTGACCTGCTCCGGCACGGTATCCAGCTCGGTAATCCTGTCGGAATGGACGACTTGGAAGGGAATTTTGAGATAACGCTTGAGATGCGATCGAAGCTGCTCGATCAATCGGCCGAGACCGCCCTCCTCCCGCAAAGTGACGAGACCGAGCAAGCTCTTGGAATCGATGCTCGCGACAAAGCCTTCTCCGGAGGAATCGATAAGCTCCGACATGACGTTCTCGACGATAAAATGCTCCAGGCGAAGATCGGTTTCGCTATCGAGCCGCAGCATGACCAAATGGAAATAGGGGTGATTGCCGACAAACGGCGCCAGGTCGATGCCCCCTAGATCCAGATCGGATGCCCATCTGGCAAAGATCGCCTCGCGCAAGAAACGCAGGTTGCGGCCGAGCAGCTGCTCTTCTTTGTTGCGTTCGTTTTCCCTCGCGATCTCGCTCTCCAGCTCCTGAATCTTGGCGATGAGCTTATCCTTGCCGATCGGCTTAAGCAGATAGTCCTTCGCTCCGAGACGGACCGCCTCTTGCGCGTAGGCGAATTCCGAATAAGCCGAGATCACGACCCATTTGATATGCGAATGGCGGCCTCGCGAAATCTCGATCAGCTCGAGCCCCGTCATGCCCGGCATGAGCACGTCGGTCAAGACGAGATCGATGGGCAGCGTTTGGAGCAGCTCGACGGCTTCCTCCGGGCTGCCCGCCGTCATGATGCGATGCTGCGGGAACCCCTTGCGAATCGTTCGTTCGATGCCGCTTCGTATCACTTCTTCGTCGTCGACGACTAAGATGTTCATGCCCTTCGCCTCCTCTCTGTCGAGCCTACGCTTGACCCACAACGCTTCCAGCAGCTTGAAAATCATATCAGGTACTAGCTGGATACGAACATTACCTGCAAATCCTACAGTTATATTGGAGTATCCTGTCCTCTTCAGGGAGATTATCTGCATAACCTACAGTTACATTTCACTCATACCGCTCGTTTTCGCAAAAACCATGAATCTAGATGTACGTTCTGCATTTAGCGGTGGTCATCATAAGACTATCGCAAAAATAACTGTACTCCATGCATGTAACTCGTCACAAAAGATAGATTAAAGACAGTTTGTCTGACGAACATTTAAAGAATTCGTCCAAAAAAGGCAAGCTCATCGTCAGAACCAAACAATTCTCGTTTAAACGGAAGTATTTGGGATCAAGGATCGCTCCGTGCCCGGAAACGACGCAATGACCGCCGTTCCCCGTCCTTCCTCGCTTTCGATGCGCAGGCCGTACCCTTCTCCGAATAACAAGCGGATGCGGCGGTGCACGTTGAGCAGCCCAATGCCTCTCCGCTCTCTCGGACCGCCGTCGTCGCGTTTTCTCAAACCGCCATCACCGCGCGCTCCGAATGTTGCATCGGCGTCCGCTGACTGCGCATCCGACTCCGACTCTAATCCCGACTCCGACTCCGATTCCGGATGATCCGCGAGCGTCCGCCGTATCCGCTCCAGCGTCAGCTCATCCATGCCGACGCCGTCGTCCTCCACGACGATTTCCAGTCTGCCGTCATCGGCTTCCCTGGAGTAAACGCGCAGCGTGCCAGGCCGATTAAGCGGCTCCAAGCCGTATTTCACCGCGTTCTCGACGATCGGCTGAAGAATCATCTTGGGCACCTCGATGTCCAGCCACCGCTCCTCGACTTCAATGGAGGTCTGCACCCGGCCCCCGAGACGCGTCTCGATAATCGTAAAATAATGCCTGAATTGCTCCAGCTCCGTCCTCAGCTTCGCCATCGAGGCCTCTTCCCAGTCGCTGCTGTACCGGAAGATGCGCGACAGCGCCAGGATCACGCGGCCCAGCCGGTCGTTCTCCCGCTCGTCGAGCATCCAGTAGATCATGTCCAGCGTGTTGAACAGGAAATGCGGGTTCACCTGCGATTGCAGCGCCTGAAGCTGCGCGTTCTTCTCGCTGATCGAAGCCAGCTTGATCCGCTCGATCAGATCGTCCATTTGATGCACCATGCGGTTAAAGGACCCGACGAGCACGTTGATCTCGTAATAAGACTGCACCTGCAGCCCGCCCTTGAAATTGCCGAGCTCCACCATTTTCATCTGCTGGATCAGCCGCTTGAAGGGCGAGGAGAACGAACGCGAGACAAGCGTCGCGAGCACCGTCGCCGCCACGACGAGAATGACGCCAAGCGTGACGAGGAACTGCTGCGTTTCCTCCAGCTCCAGCTGCAGTTCTTTGTTGGGGGTAATGCCGATCATCGTCCAGTCGGCGATCCCGATCCCGGCCGCCGTCATCGTGAAACCCGATGTGCCGCGTACGGCGACCTCGCCTTGCTTCAGCTCGCCCGGCCAGTCCGGCGGCACTTCCGCGATGGTCGGGGCCGTCTCTTCATCGGTATTCGTCCGGATGATCTCCTCGCCTTCCGCTCCCCGGATAAGGACTTGGCTATCCTGGCCCAGACTCGCATTGTTCAAGGCGGACTCGATGGCGTCGGCGTCCGTCTCGATCAGCACGATGCCGATCGACTTGAGCGTAGGCAGCTCGAACAACTGCCTGCCGAACGCAAAAACAGGCTTTTGTATCCCCGCGCTCATCAGCGATTCAGGGAATACTCCAAGCCATTTCATCTCGCCCGTCGATTCTTTCAGCTCCGAGAACCAACTGGTTTCCGAATATTCGCGAACGGAGCCCCCATTGGTTCGATCGAAGCTAAACACCTTATCGTATCTGGTCACGATATGGATCCCGACGTTATCGCTGCGCGAATAGAAGATCGCGGCGATGATGTCGCTGATTTGCTTCTCCAGCTGCACGGCTTCGACGGTTTCGGCCGTGCTGTACTGCTTCAGCAGGCGTATAAGCTCATTGTTGCTGTTCAGCGATTTGGTGACGCTGTCATAGCTCTTGAGCAGAAGATCGAACAAGTCGACCGTCTGTGAAATATTTTTTTCGGAGATGGCGCTTACCTTGTCCCGGACCTGCTCCGTCGCACGATGGTAGAACACCACCGAGACGACGAGCAGCAGACCCAGCATGCTCAGCAGGAACATCGGGAACAAGCGGCCGTGGATGGATTGGAATGGTTTCATGCTTCCTATCTTACCCCTTAACGGCGCCCGCTACCATCCCTTTCGTAATGCGTTCGGAAAGCAGGAAGTAAATAATGATAACCGGCAGCGCGCCGAGCACCAGGTATGCGCCGATGGCGCCGTAGTTGACGGAATATTGGCCGACGAAGCTGTTCACGCCGAAGGGCAAGGTTTTCAGCTTCTCGGAGGAGATGAACGTTGCCGCCAAAATATATTCGTTCCAAATATTAATGAACGTCAGGATACATACCGTCACGACGGGTGGAACGGAGACCGGCAAAATAATGCTGCGGAAAATCCGGAACACGCCCGCGCCGTCGATGATCGCGGATTCCTCGATCTCGTTCGGGATAGACTTCATGAAGCCGCTCAGGATGAACACGGAGATCGGCGTCTGGAACGCGATATACGGCAAGATGAGCGAGAGATGCGTGTTTAGGATATCCATGTTTTTGAAAATAATCATGAGAGGCAGCAGCGTGCTTTGCAGCGGAATCATCATGCCGAGCAAGAACAGCAGCAGAACCAACTGGCCGTATTTCCACCTGAACCTCGTGATGGCAAAGGCCGCCAGGGCAGCCAGCACAATAACGCTCACCATCGTGACCGAGGTGACAAGCAAGCTGTTGCTGAGGTACCTCCAATAGTTTCCGCTTTCGATGGCCGCTCGATAGTTTTCGATCTGCCACACGTCGGGGAGCGAGAAGAAGCTGCCGGCCAGAATCTCGTCATTGGTCTTGAAGGAATACAGGAACAGCCAGACAAGCGGATAAAGCTGCGTGACGAGCAGGATGCCCAGCACGACGTAAATAATGGGTTTGGCTACCGAGAAGCGTCTGCCGCCTTTAGGTAGAGTCGTGGATCGGCTCATGCGAAGCGCCTCCTTCTTACGAATACTTTTTGTCGAGACGGGTGAACAGGAAGTTGATAACGACGGTCGCGATCAGGCAGACGGCGACAAGGAAGGTCGCTATGGCGCTGCCGTACCCGAACTTCTGGGACAGGATCGACATCTTGTACATATGGCTGGCGATGACGTCCGTCGCGTTGCCGGGACCGCCGCCCGTCATGACCATAATAAGGTCGAACGATTGCAGGGATCCGATGAAGGACAGCACGACCGAGATTTTGAAGATCGGAACGATCATCGGCAATGTTATATAACGATCGGCCTTGAAGCCTTCGGCGCCATCGATCTTGGCGGCTTCGTAAATGTCGGCCGGAATGTTCTGTACGCCAGTGAACTGGATCAGAATATGGTAGCCCAGATATTGCCACAGACCGACAACGATAATCGCGAAAATCGCGTATTTCGGCTCGGTCAGCCAAGCATGGCTCCAGCTCTCCAGTCCGATTTTCTCGAGAATTTGGTTAATCATCCCGCCCATGGAGGCAGGGTTATAAATCGTCTTCCACAGCTGCCCGATTACGACGACGGACAAAATGACCGGCAAGAAATAGCTGGAAACCAGGAAGTTGGCCTTGCGCACGTAGCGGCTGATCAGAATCGCCACGAACAGCGCGAGCGGCAATTGAATGGCCATCGAGAATCCCGCTAGCAGGAAGGTGCGTCCGACCGCCGGCCAGAACACCGGATCGTTCGTCAGCATGTAAGTAAAGTTGTCGAGGCCGACAAAGGTCGAATCCCCGATTCCGTTCCAATCCAGCATTGAGGTGTACACGGATACGAGAATCGGCACGAATACCAATCCGACATATAACAAAACGCAGGGCAGCACAAACGCCGCGATGGTCCACTTGGACACTTTCAGTACGTTCAAGGCATCCATCTCCTTCTCCAAAAACTTCGCCCGATGACGCAAGCGGAAGGGGCGCTTGTTCAGCTGCCCCCTCCTCTCCCGCATCAACGGTATTCTTTGTGCAGAGTATTACTTCTTGTTGTTTTCTTCGTACGCTTTTTGGTGCTCTTTGGCTACCTCGGCGCCGGATTTCTTCGATACGAACAGGTTTTGGATGCTCGTCAGGTGAACTTGGGACGTGCCCGGGTTCATCGTGTTGTCGAAGGAGATGTCGCCGCCTTTTACTTCTTTGAACAGATCCAGCACTTGCACGGCCATATTGGAGTAGCCTGCGGCCGCAAAGTCTTCTTCGATCACTTGACCTAGACCGACGGCGCCTTTTACTTTAAACGCTTCGATCGGGTAGTTCAGCATGAAGTAGTTCAGGAAGTCGAGCGTAACGTCCAGATGCTTGCTGTTCTTGGATACCGCGAAAGCGGAGCCTGGAGCCAGCATGAACTCGTCCGGGTTGCCTTTGCCGTTAACGGTCGGGAACTTGAATACGCCGATGTTGTCGTCTTTGTTCACTTCGGACGTCTCGATGCCGCCGGTTGCCCAGCTGCCCATGTAGTACATCGCCGATTTGCCCGTCTTGAACAGGTTTTCGCCGGCATTGTAATCGAAGGAAGTCGCGCCTTCTTGGAACGCGTCTGCTTGAACCAGGCTTTGCATGGCGTCGACGGCTTCTACGAACGCAGGATCCTCGAATGTCTTCTCTCCGTCCACCACGGATTGCAGGAAGCCCGGGCCGTTCGTGCGGAGCAGGATGTTCATGAACAGGAACGAACCCGTCCAGGAGTCCTTCTCGCCGATCGCGATCGGCGTAATGCCTGCCGCTTTAAGCTTCTTCGAAGCTTCGACCATTTCTTCGAACGTCGTCGGCACTTCTACGCCGGCTTGCTTGAACAGCGCCTTGTTATAATACACGAGGCCGATGTTGTTGCCGTCCGGCAATGCATAGAGATTTCCGTCGAACGTGTAGTAATCCAGAATGCCCGACTGGAACGTGTCCTTGAGTCCGTTTTGTTCCACCATTTCGTTCAGTGGCGCGAACAAGTCCGCTTCTACGAACGGCTGCATTTGCGCCGCGGGGTTGACGATCGTAATGTCCGGCATTTCTTTGGAAGCCGCTTGCGTCTTCAGCTTCTGCTTCTGTTGGTCCGTGTTCAGGGAGTCGAGCTCGATCTTCACGTTGGGATGATCCTTCTCGTAGCCCGCCACGATCGTGCGAATCATTTGGTATTTAGGATCGGATGGATCCGGGTAGATGTTCTGGAACGTGATCGTCGCTTTTTCTCCGCCTTTATCGCCGCCGGCGTTGCCGCCCGTTCCTTCGTTCGTGCCCGCGTTGTTATTGCCTCCGCATGCCGTAAGGCCTACTGCCAATGCGCCTGCCATCAAAACGCTTAGCGCTTTTGTTGTTGTGTTCGCCATTTTTTTGTTTCCCCCTTAATGGTTATGGGGTTATTATGCTCCAGAATCGGATGTCTAACAATGAAGTTAATTAGGAGGTCATGTTTGTTTTTTTAAGGTGGGTTGAAAAACGAACATTATGCTTCTAGTGTTAAGATAATATTTTATTTCACCAAAATACCTATTTATGAAATATTAATTCATTTATACTCGCTGATGGGAGTGACAAACAGCAGGGAGGAATAAATGATGAAAACAAGAGTTCGGCAGTATTTCGAAAGGAAGCGAAGTAAGGCTGTCGGGGCGATTCTGTCCGTCGCCATGCTGGGCTCGGTTTTCGCGCCTGCCGTCTCGGCCGGAACGATGAATCCGCCAGACGTCTTGTTCGGAACCGTCGTCGACCAGCGGCAATGGGAGCTGGCGCCGGGCGCAACCTATACGTGGTACGACATGGAGACGCCGCGCGGCAGCCAAAAGGCGCATTTCGTTGAGTTCGATCCTAAGAATCCAAACCTCGGGCTGGTTGCCGGCACGAAATCCGGCAAGGTGCACGGCATGGAAGGCGTCACGGCGATGGCGACGCATGCAGACGCGCCAGGCAATCGAGTCGTCGCGGGCATCAACGGCGACTTCTACGAAATTAGCGGCAACGCGACAGGCGTGCCGAACGGTCTGTTCGTCGGCGAGGGGCGAATACTGAACAGCGCGACTAGCGCCTTCGCCTTCGGCTTGAAGGCCGATGGCACCTCGCTTTACGGCACGCCGTCGCTCGCCAAGTCGGTCACGATCGACGGCAACACGACCAATTTGACCCACATCAACCGATTCCGCGGCGATAACCAACTGGTCCTATATACGTTCGATTATGCCGATTCCACCAAAACCTCCGCGGAAGGAGACGAGGTTCTGCTCGATATCGTAAGCGGAGAGCCTAAAGCCGGAGAGCCTATGCGGCTTCGCGTCTCCTCTTTCCGCGCCGCTCAAGGAAACACGCCGTTGTCGGCAGGACAAGCCGTTTTATCCGCTTCGGGCTCTTCGCGTCCCGCTATTGCGGGTCTGGAGCCGGGCGATGAAATAATCGCGAACATCGGCCTTTCCGGCGAATGGAGCGACGTTCAAGTCGCGATCGGCGGCATGGGACCGCTCGTCAAGGACGGCGTCGTACAGACGGGAGTCGGACCCGCAGGCGTGCATCCGCGCACGGCGATAGGAACCAAGGCAGACGGCTCCATCGTGCTCTTCGAGCTTGACGGACGCCAGCCCGGCTTCAGCGAAGGCGCGGAGACGGAAGAGCTCGCCGCCATGCTGGCCGATGCCGGCGTGGTTAACGCCATGAATCTTGACGGAGGCGGATCCTCGACTTTCATGGCCAAGATGCCGGGAGAAACGTCCTTCCGCGTGATGAACAGTCCATCCGACGGCGGAGAAAGAAAGACGGGCAACGGCTTGCTTCTCGTCAACAAAGCACCGGAAACCGGCATCCCCGCGAGCCTCGTCGTTCAGCCTGGCGCGGAGCGCGTGCTTGCGGGATCCTCCCTGCCCTTTGCCGCTGAAGCAATCGACGAGAACGGACATCCCGTCTCACACGAGGGCACGATGACTTGGCAAGCCGACTCATCGCTTGGCGTTATAGACAATACGGGTATTTTCATTGCGGGCGATCGTGCCGGCACAGGCAGCATAACCGTGCAGAGCGAAGGCTTGAACGGCTCCGCGGAGATCGAAGTCGTGGAAGCTTTAACGTCGTTAAGCTTCCCAGACGAAGCCAAAACGTATGAATCCGGCAAAGCCGAGAAGCTGTCGGTCGTCGCGAGACGGAACGGCCAGCTCGTGCAAGCGGACAACGCCAGCTTCGAGTGGAGCGTGGAAGGCGACATCGGCACGATAGACGAGAATGGCGTATTCACGGCAACCTCCGAGAACGGCAAATCCGGCGCCATCGTCGCCTCCTTCGACGGGCTGGAAGCGGCGATGGCGGTTAGCGTCGGTCTCCCTCCAGTCGTGATGGAGGGATTCGAGAACGGAATCGACAACTACACGTTCGGCGGAGCGGCATACAATACCGTTACCATCGGACAGGAAACCAATCCCGATTTCGTCCGTTCCGGCAACGCCTCGCTTAAGCTTACTTACGACTTCACGGGCAAGACGGGCACCTCCGGCGCTTACCTGCAGGCGAAGTCCGCGGATACCCGTATTCAAATTCCAGGTTACCCGAAGAAGCTCAGCATGTGGGTATACGGCGACGGCAAGAAGCACTGGCTGCGGATGCAGCTAAGGGACGCCAACAACTCCGCGATCCCGCTGGATTTCACGGACCAGACGGTAGGCGTGAACTGGACGGGCTGGCGTTACGTCGAAGCGACGATGCCCGCGGGCAAGACGCCGCCGTTCACGAGCGACATGCCTGTTCGCTATATGGAAACGAACAATGCCCGCAAGGATGCAGGCGCAATCTATATTGACGACATCCGGGCCGTCTACGGCACGGTAGAAGAAGATATCGCCCCTCCTGTCATCAAGACGTTGTCGCCTGCGTCCAACGCGACCGTCAAGAATGCGCACCCGACGATCGGCGCCACGGCGGAGGACGAAGGCTACGATCCGGTACTGCATCCCGCTACGACGCTGATCGATCCGGCATCCATCCGGCTGTATGTTGACGACGAGCCCGTTCAGCACGGGCTCTATCCGCCTAAGGGCACGATCACCTATACGCCCATCGAACCGCTTAACGAGGGACGGCATAAAGCCAAGCTGGCGGTTCGCGATCTCAGCGGCAATCAGAGCATCAGGGAATGGTATTTCAATGTCAATCTGGGATCGCCTCAATTTTTGTACGAGACGCCGACCGAGGTCTACGCAGGCGATACGTACGAAGTGACGATCAAAGCGGAAACCGCGTCCAAGCTAATCGGCGGCCATGCGGAATACCGGTTCGACCCCTCCGTCGCGACGGGCTTCGAGGTGCTGCGAGGTCCTAAGCTAACGGAAGAGTCGCTGTCGTCAATCGTGCAAGCCGATCAAGGACTCGTAAGGCTCGACTTCTCCGGGCTGCAAGACGCTTCCTTGACGGACGAGGACGTGCTCGCCCGCATTCGCTACACCGTGAGGCCGGACGCCATCGGTCCGCTTGGTCTGGAACAGGTGAAGGGCGAGGAAATCACGAAAAGCCACGTCATCGAATTCGTTTCGGGCTCCATCGTGAAAGCGGAAAGCGACGGAACGCCGATGCCGTTCTTCGGCGTCCCGCTGGAAACGACGGTCAAAACCGCCTTGCAGCTGCTCTGGAACCACGCGGACGTAGCGCTGGGCTACCCTGCCGCTTTCTCAGTGTCCTCGGCGGGAGTGCCGGTACAAGACGCGAAGCTTCTCTTGAACGGTGCAGAAATCGCCGGCTCGTCAACGGACGGCGAAGGCAGACTCGTAACGGGCGAAGCGACAAGCGAGTCCGGAACGTTTACTTTGCAAGCAAAAGCCGGTTCGCGCTACAGTCCAGTCATGACGTTCTTCGTATCGGAATTGACGGGCTCGGCGGCACCGACTAACATCAACGTTTCCATAGGCGTGGATGCCGCCACATCCAGGAATTTTGTTTGGCATACGCACCCCGATACGGCGTTGACCTTCGTGGAATGGGCGCCGAAGTCGGCTTTCACGGATTTCGAAGCGGACAACATCATCCGCACGGAAGGAAGCAGCTCCGTTTACAACACAAACAACGACGGGGCTTACCGCGTTCATAAAGCGGATGTGTCCGTGCTTCTCCCCGATACGGAGTACGTATACCGAGTCGGAGACGGCAACGGCAACGTCAGCGCGCAGGGCCTGTTCCGCACCGCCCCTGCCGTCGGTTCGGATGATCCGCTCAAGTTCCTGTTCCTCGGCGACTCGCAAGCGTCCGACCAAGCCGGCTTCGACCGTTGGGGCGCGGCGCTGAGCAGCGCGATCGCCGACATGCCCGACGCGGATCTTCTGATCCATGCGGGCGACATGGTCGATCACGGTCACGAGCAAGAGCAGTGGGACATGTTTTTTGGAACGGTGCAGAGTACATTGCTGAACTACACGCTCCAGACCGTCGCCGGCAATCACGAGGTAACGGGCACGAACGGGATGGGCGATTATTTGGCGCATTTCCATAATCCGGAGAATGGACCGGAAGCCGCGCTGGGCAGCGCGTATTCGTTCGACTATGGCAACACGCACTTCGTGATGCTGAACTCGGAAACTTCGGCCGACTTATACCAGCGGCAGGCGGAATGGTTAGCTCAGGATCTTGCCGCGACGGATAAGAAATGGAAGGTCGCCGTGTTCCATCAAGGCCCTTACGGCAGCATCTACGCCAACTTGAACGCGCAGCAGTACTGGGTGCCGGTACTTGACGAGTACAAGGTTGATCTGGTCATGAACGGACACGATCATATCTATCTCCGCACCTATCCCATGAAAGGCGGGGAAATCGTCGAAGAAGGACAAGGCACGCGCTACGTCGTCGGCGGCTCCACGGGACCTAAGTTTTACGCGCTGACGGAGCGTTACTGGCAGCAATTCGTGTACGACGAAGACAACAACATCTATACGGCGGTGGAAATCGACGGAGACAACATCGTCATCACAGCGAAGACGGTAGCCGGCGAGACGATCGATACGTTCAGCATCGTCAAGGAGGATCTTCCGGGTCCAACGCCGACCGCCGTGCCGACGGATGAGCCAACGTCGACTCCGACTCCAACTGCGACGGATGAGCCGACTCCGACGCCTACCGCGACGGTTGAGCCGACTCCTGCGCCAACTGCGACGGACGAGCCGACTCCGACGCCTACCGCGACGGATGAGCCGACTCCGACGCCTACCGCGACGGATGAGCCGACTCCGACGCCTACCGCGACGGCTTGGCCTACTCCGGCTCCGACGACCGGACCTCCTCCTACCGCGATGCCTGGAGCGACATCCCATCCAGGGAAGCTGGTCGTGCAGCCGAGACAGCTTGAGCCCCAAGAAGCCGGCGAAGACGTAGTTCTGGAGGTGGACGAGCAGCTGGATGAGCTCGTGCTCCCTGCCGAAGCCGCCCAGTTGCTCGGAGAGGTAGACCTAATCGTCAAGACCAATCAAGTTCGCTTCTCGATTTCGTCCGCTTGGCTGCAAGAAATCGCGGACGAGTTAATCGCCGATGACTTGAAGGACGGTTCCATCTCCATCTCGATTGACCGGTTGAACGCAGGCGAAGCTACGCAATTGATCGACAATGCTTCGGATCAAACATCAGCCGATATCAAGCTTTCGGGAACGATCTTGGATTTTGGACTGAAGATTACCGATTCAAACGGGAAATCGCGAACGCTAAGCTCGTTCGGACAGCCACTGACGATTTCAATTCCTGCCAACGGCGAAGCCGATGATCGTCTTAGCGGCATCTACTATATTTCGAACAACGGAAAACTCGAATATATCGGCGGCAAACGAGAAAACGGCTGGATAACGGCGCAACTGACGCACTTCAGCAAATACGCCTTGTTAAGCTACCGCAAGACGTTCGAGGACGTCGCGCCAACCCATTGGGCGATGTCGGACATTACGGAGCTTTCCGCCAAGCTGATCGTGCAAGGCGTCTCGGCGGCGAAGTTCGCCCCGGAACAAGACGTTACTCGCGCGGAATTTGCCGCGATGCTCGCCCGGGCGTTAAAGCTTCACGCCGCGCACGAGATTTCACGGGCGACATTCGACGACGTGCCGGACGACGCCTGGTACGCGGAAGAGGTCGCTCTGGCGGCGCAAGCCGGCATCGTAACCGGCGATGGCAACGGAAGCTTCCGGCCGGAGGTGAACGTAACCCGCCAAGAGATGGCCGCCATGATCGTTCGAGCATACGAGCATGCGACCGGATCGACGGACGACGGCAACGGATCGCCTCTCTTCCCTGATACGAACGGGTTGCCGGGATGGGCTTCGAAGGCGGTAAACTCCGCCCATTCGCTAGGCTTCATGCAAGGCTTCCCGGACGGTTCGTTCCAGCCGGACGGGTACGGCACGCGCGCGCAAAGCGCGAAGCTTCTGCTCCATTTGCTATCCTTCGTATAAGCCTACACGACAAAACAACGGCAGCCCGGGCGTCAAACGCCCGGGCTGCCGTTATTTAGTGATAACCCCTTGCTCACCAACGGATTCCCGTCACCGCCGCGACCAAGCGCTTCCGTTCCGCTTCGGACAGCTCCCAAGACTCCAGCTCCGACTTAAGCCGCTCCATGTTCAAATACCCTTTGGCCATGCCGTTCAGCCTTGCCGCGATCGTCGTATCGAGCCATGGCGTCCCCTCTCCCGAACGGGCGGGATACAGGGACTCTAAAGCGCCTACCGCTCTAGGGAACCGCTTGACGTAATATTTCTGATGCCTATCCTCGGCCGGATGGAATTCCGCGTAAGCCGCGATTTCGGTGTCCGGCCTGCCGAGCCCCTCCCGCTCCCTGCGAGCCAGCTCGGTCTCGATCGCCGCCAGCTGGCTCGCGTCGCGGTAATAGAGAAGGGATTGGTACTGCCTGCCCTTGTACCCGTTAATGTTATAGGGATTATGGTGATCCCAGAACGTCCGGATGATCGTCTCGAAAGAGATGATGTCCTCATCGTAGCACAGCTGCACGGTCTCGGTATGATCGCCCAGCTCCCGATACGTCGGATTCGGCGTGCTCCCGCCCGTATAGCCGACGCGGGTCAGCATGACGCCCGCCAACGAGCCGAATAAAGCCTCCGGTCCCCAGAAGCAGCCCATGCCAAAAGCGGCAACCGAAAACGAGGACTCCCGGGAGCCGGAACGCGATGACTTGGCGGGTGCAGGATGCCGCTCCTCCGATGCTGTTGGTTCCATGTTGTTCACCTCTCAAGTCTTATGCTTTGCCGATCCAGCTTCTCAGCTCCGTCAGCCTTCTCTTCGCGTCGTCGTAGCCTTGTTTGTATAACGCTCCCAGCTTCCCCGGATCCCGCTCCATGCGCCCGACGGATAACGTCTCCGCGGGACGGATGACGAAGGCGGCGCCGGCTTGTTCGCGCTTTGCGATATACGCGAGCGATTCGTTATAGACTTCATGCCGGCGCAGCATCGTCTCCACCAGCTTCGGATAACGACCATACGCCTGGCGCAGCAGCCAGCCCGTCCGATTAGGCGACTTGCGGTAGGATTCGTTGCGAGTAAGAATCAGCACGTTGCGCTCGCAACCGTCCATCTCTGCCTTTCGGACCGGGATGGGATCGGCCAAGCCCCCGTCCAGGAGCTTGCGTCCGCCAAACTCGACGATTCTGGCGATATACGGGAGCGAACTCGACGCCCGCAAGATCGTAAGCAGGTCGAAGCCGGGCTCGCCTTTCTCGTAGTATACGCTCTCCCCCGTCCCGCAATCGGTCGTGCCGATCACGAATCGCTCGGGGCTGGCCTCGTAAGCCTTGTAATCGAATGGCACTAGCTGATTGGGAATCTCGTCGAATATAAAATCCATTCCGAACATTTCCCGTTTCTTGATTAGGTTGCCCCATGAGATATAACGAGGATCGCTGACGTAATCGACGTTCACCTTCCGATTGCGCCCGGCCTGCCTGGACAAGTAGCTCGCCCCCATGCAAGCTCCCGCCGACACGCCGATATTATAAGGGAAATAAAGATCATGCTCCATCAGACACTCCAGCACGCCGGCCGTATATACCGCCCGCATGCCGCCGCCTTCCAGCACAAGCCCGATTGTTTCAGACACCTGTCAATCTCCTCCAGTTCGCCCTAGTCTGTCCTTAGTATACACCCGGGACGCATTCCGAACATCCTGCTAACGAAGGAGCCGCGGCGAACGGCAGGCGGCGGTTGCGGTAACGGGCAAGCGGAAGAGGGGACATTCTGGAGACAGCTAGGAACAAACGGCCGCTTACGGCTTGGAAGCGCAATCAATCCATGGCTTAACGCACCCTCGCCCGCTTCGGTGACGACGACTTCAACTCACGGCGATGGGCATAAGCCAGCAGCAAAGCATTGACCGCTCCGAAAGCCGCAAGAGGGATCGCCGCGATCCCTCCCCAGATAAGCACGACAAGCGACAGGAACAACATGCCAAGCACCACTTGAAAACCATCCGAACGCGATGTGGAGGGACTTCCTGCCCGCAGCAGACGGTCCCCGATCAGCAGCACCGCCAAAATAACGGCATAAGCAAGCGCTCCCGCAAATCCCGTTAGCGCGCTCCAAACGCCGAACGTAACGGCAATGGCTTTGCCCCCCTTGCCCCCAAGAAACGGAGAAAACATATGGCCGAGCAGCACCGCCGCGGAAGGCAGCAAGAGTCCGAAGCCTCCGACCGAGTCCGTGTTCATGAGCAGCATAATGGGAATGTAGCCTTTGAGCGAGTCCAAGGCAATCCCAAGCAGGCCGTAACCCGGGCCGGCCGTCCTCCACAAATTGACGGCCCCGGGATTGCCGTCGCCGACGGTTCTCACGTTGCGGTTCAGCAGCAAGCCGATCCAATAAGAAAACATAAGCGAGCCCGACAAGAAACAACCTGCAACCCACACCGCGTACGAAGACACCGTCATGGTTCCTTCCCCCCCACCTTTACTTGCCTGCCCTTCCAAGCGACTCGCCCATAGAACGCGACTTGAAATACGGAGTAAAGCATGACGTACAGAAAAAACAGCATGCTAATGAAATGAAGCGCCGGAAGCCATCGCCCGAACCAGCCCGTATATCGGACAAAATAGTAGATCTGCGCGGTATACGCCGCATAAGCGGCCGCAAGCGGGAATATCCAATCGGTGCCGAGGAAAAAGGGGAACGACTCCGCCGCGAGTAACCCTACCAGCCATATCGCGACGAGGATCGTCGTCCACGGGCTCAGCTTGCCGGTGCTTAACACCGCGCCCTTGCTGAACCCCTCCACCTCGCTGCGGAAGCCGCCGGGATACATGCGAAACGAGACAAGGCCGTAGCCGATATAATTATGCACCGCGATGCCGGCTTCCTTGAATCTCGCTCCGAGATTGAGATCGTCCAGCAGCTCGCCCTTCACGCCCTCGTGCCCGCCCGATTGCGCGTAATCTTCCCGGGTCGCGACGATACAGGCCCCATACAGCCCTTGCGCGGGATTGTTCCGTTCCATCGGAGAGGTAAAGGCGAACAGGCCGAGTAAGTTGGGAATAATCGCCAATCGCTCATAGAAGCGTTCCGCGTGATGATAGGGCACGACGGACAATACGCCGCCCGTCCTCTCCCGCGCCGTAAGCAAGGATGGCAGCGCATGGGGCGCCAGCCTGACATCGGCATCCAAGAAGATGAGAATATCGCCCTTTGCCGCCGCATAACCGTTTGCTACCGCCCAGTTTTTGCCCGTCCAGCTCTGAGGCAGCGGCGGGCTGGCGATCACCGTAACGCCGAAGCTCTCGGCGATGTCGCGCGTGCGGTCCTCGGAGTGATCGTCCACGACGATGATATCCAAACCCTCAATGGACTGGACTTGGAGCGAACCCAGCAGATACGGCAAGTTTCCTTCTTCGTTCCTGGCTGGAATAATGACGGATAGCCGCGCGTCCGTTCGGAACGTCCGCCCGCTTTCCCGCGGGACCGTATGTTTGCGAAACAGGAGAAAACCCGCCGCGCACGTCGCGGCAAGGAGACAGACGAGGAGAATCCCTTCCATGCCTTCGCCTCCCTCGGGGCAGGGTGTGGAGCTATTCCCCACATTATATGGCGACCCACTCTCCCGATATGACGAGCGTCCCGCCAAAAACCGTTGTCAAACAAAAAAAGAAGCTCGTCCCGCGAGTCAATGTCTGACTAACGGGAAAGCTTCCCTGTATGAAATCGGTTATTCGCGAGGGGACACCGCGCGAGAAATCTACTTTTCCGCCGACATAAACTCCGCGTATTGCTCCAGCCCGTCCACGATGGCCTGCGCCATCCGGCTCTGACCTTCTTCGCTCAGCAGGACGGCTTCTTCGGCCCCGTTGGTCAGGTACCCGCTTTCGATCAGCACGGACGGCACTTGGCTTAAGGTCAGCACCTTCAGCTCGTTCAGCCGGATTCCCCGGTCCTTGAAGCCCATCGCGTCAACCAGCTTGCCGTGAATGGCTTCCGCCAGCGGGAGTCCGTTATCGTAACGATAGAAGGTCTCCAAGCCGGAGACGCTATCGTCCTCGTACGAATTGCCGTGGATCGACACGAACGCGTCCGCCGGCCACTCGTTGGCCATGGCGGAACGGTCCTCCAGCTGGTAGAACGTATCGTCCGTCCGGGTCAACCGGACCTCGAACCGCGGATCCTCCCGCAGCAATTCGTACACGCGCATCGCGATGGCCAGATTGCTGACCTTCTCGAAGGTTCCGCTGACGCCCGTCGTGCCGGGATCCTTTCCTCCGTGGCCGGCGTCGATCAGTATTTTGAACGCATCCTCGCGCGAATCATCGGGAACGGCGTCCTCCGAGCTCACTTGCACGGTCCCTTCTTCTTTCCCTCCGAGCGCCCTGGGCATCTCGTTGCCGTCCTTCGTGAATTGGCTTGTAAACAAAAATACGAGTCCTATGGCAATGACCGATAGAATCGCCAACGATCTGAGTCTATTCATTTTTAAGCTTGTGCTTCTCTTCTGTCTGTCCATTCTGATGACGCCCTCCCGAAAACGAATGTGATCATCGTGCTTACTTCGTTATATCATCCGAAAATCATGGGATCGTCAACAACTTGTAACGAAATTGTCTCTAAAAGAATTCTATCACGAAATTCGCGAGATTTGCGGTATTCAATAGGTTAAATTATTCTTACGCGCATCCCGTCCATAATTGGCTCGCTAGAGCCGACGACGATTTTCTGCGCCTGAAACAGGCCCGATTCTACCAATGTCGCGGCTTCATCGGATCCGGAGACGACGATCGGGGTCCGCACGATATAATAGGCATTCCCTAAAAGTCCCAGCCGCTCCTCCAGCGTGTAGACGTACGTCCCTTCCAAGTCGCGGCGAACGGCATCGGAGGGCACGAGCACCCCTCTTCCCTCTCCGGTCATGTCGAGATTGGCATGCAGCTTTTCTCCGCCTCGCAGCTTCTCGTCCTTCAGGGACACCGTTGCTTTGACCAGGACACCCTCTCCGTCGCCCGCTCCTTCGCCGCCGCCCGTCTGGCTGCCCGTAGCTTCAACGGACAGAATCGAGCCGGCGACCATCCGGCTATCCTTGCCTTCCAGCAGCAGCTCCAGCTCCTCGCCCGGCTCGAGCAGATCGGCAACCATCTCCGGCATGGCAAGCTCCGCCACGAACCCTTTGGCCCCGTTCGACATTACGATATCCGCTGCTCCGGGGCCCGACGTCCCTTCCGTCGCTCCGACCTCCAGCACCGTCCCGTCGAACGGGGCTGCGAGCTGCCGATTCTTCTCCCTGGCCGACTCTTGCCCCTCCAACCGGCGCTTTAAGTCGGCAATGTCCAGCTTGGCGGTTTCGATCGCCAGCTTCGCGCCGATCCGCGCCGTTTCGTCCTCCCCCGCATAGGCCAGCTTGTAATGGTGCTGCAAGCTTTCCATGGATAGTTCGAGCTTCTTCAAGGCGGAACGGGTATCGGCCAGCCCTTGCTCCGCTTCCGAATCGTCGTATTCGACGAGGGGCTGCCCTTTGGCGACGGACTCCCCTTTGGCAACCAGCACCTTGACGACCTTCCATCCTGCCGGATTGGCCAGCTCCCGGGCTTCGCCCGGGACGACCGTCGCCGTTCCCCGAAATTCGTAAGTAAGCTCGCCCTCTTGCGTTTCGGCCGTATACGCCTTCGGCAAAGTCATCGCCTGAAGCGTATTGCCCGCAAGCGTCAGCAGCGCAAGCACCGCGACAAAGATACCCGCGGCGAGCCGAAGCCACTTTTTCCTCGCTCCCGCGATCCTTTCTTCCCCTTGCAAATTTCATCACTCCCAACCACGCGTTAACGATCAGCGCTAGCCCTTAATCCCCGACAGCTGCACCCCTTCCACAAGATGCGTCTCGGCGTACAGGAACAGAAGCACGACCGGCGTCATGTACAGCACGGAGGCCGCGAAGCCGATCCCCCTCGACTCCTCGTCCATGTACGCCAGATAAAGAGACAACGGCTGCATGGATGCTTCCCGCAGAAAAATGAGCGGCTGTTCGATCATGTTCCAATAATCGACGAACAGGAGCACCGCCAAAGCGGCGACCCCCGGCTTCGCCAGCGGCAGGACGATGCGGGCGAACACCGTCAAATGCCCGCCGCCGTCCATCTTGGCCGCTTCGGCATAGACTCCGGGGATATGAGCCATGAATTGCCTCAGCATAAATACGCCGAAAGCCCCGAACACGCCGGGCCAAATAATCGCGCCCTCGCTGTTCATGAGCCCCAGCCGTTCGATGACCAAATAGTTCGGCACGAGCGTCACCTGAAACGGCATAAGCATCGTCATGAGATAAACCATGAACAAAGCGTCCCTTCCGCGAAACCGCAGCATCGCGAGCGCATAGGCCGCAAGCGACGCAACCGCCGCTTGTCCCGCTATGATCGGAGCGACCATTCCCGCAGAATTCCAGAACATATGCAGAAACTTAGGCGCCAGCACGAGAACGTGAACGTATTGCTCCAGCGACAGCCAGTCCGGAAGCAGCTTCAAATTGACGAAGGAGGCGCCTCCAAGCCCGCCCGCGTCCGTCATTTTGCCCAGCAGCCCGTAATTGAGGCCGATCTCCTCCTCCGTCATCAAAGAATTCGTTAACGTAAGCACGATCGGAACAAGCATGATCGCGGCCGCCGAACCAAGCCAAGCCGCCAGTAAAGCTCGCATAATCCGGGGATACGCCTTCCTCCGGCCCATCCATTTCGACATCATTCCATGTCCTCCCGGAATCTTCGTTCCGCCCCCAGCATGGCCGACACCAGCAGCACGATGCACGCCACCATCAGCGATGCGGCAGCCGTCAGCTTCTGAATATCCAGCTCCGCGAACATGTTGTTCATATAATGCTGCAGCATATAGATGGAATCGTAGGGATAATCGCCGGCCAGCAGGTAGGTCTCCCTGAACACCTTAAAAGAATTAATGATGGAGATGAGAACGACAAAAAACATCGTGGGCGTCAAATACGGCATCGTCACATGGAACAGCAGCCGCAGCCTGCCCGCCCCTTCGATCCGGGCCGTCTCGTAATAATCCTTCGGGATCGCCTGCAGCCCGGCCAGGAACAAGATCATGTCGTAGCCGATGTTCTTCCACAGATACAGGGCTATGATCACGCCCATGGAGCCTTCCGATTGCAGAAAGTCGATTCTCTCCATGCCGAAATGCTGCAGCCAAGCGTTCAGCGTTCCGTTCCAGTCGAAGAAGATTTGCCAGATCAGGACGATCGAAGCGACCGGCACGACGAGCGGCAGAATAAAGGCGGTTCTGAGACCTCCCCGAAACGGCAACGGGCGGTTCAGCAGGAGCGCGAGCAGGAGCGACAGCACGATCAGAAGCGGCACGCTTACGCCCGTGAACAGCAGCGTATTCGCAGCCGCCTTCCGGAAGGAGGCGCTGCCGAGCAGCTCGACATAGTTGGCGAAGCCGGCAAACGCGCCGCCGCGCGCGCTGTCCGTAAACGAAGTATAGATGCCCGCCGCGAACGGAACTGCGTAAAATAATCCGAAGCCCGCAAGGCTAGGCGCGAGGAAGGGCAGCGCGACACGCCAATCGCTGCCGCCGCTTAACCGCCCCCTCCCGCTCCGCTTATTCATTGAGGTACGTCGTCGCCTTGTTCTGGATCAGCTTCGCTACGGCTTCCGCCGTCTTCTGCCCGCTGAAGAACGCGGCCGACTCCTGGAGGATAAGCTCCTCCAGCCGACTGGCTTGGTAAGCGACGGGATGAACCGCTCCGTTCACGTATCCCGTCAACCTCTCCAGATTGGCGTCGTCCACTTTAACGGAAGCCCCATGCAGGGGTCCCTCTTCATGCCCCTTTACCGTCCCCGTCTGCCGCAGCTCCTCCAGTCCCTTTTCGTACAGAGCTTTGTTGATGGGGAATCCGGCGGAAAGCGGCGTCGCCGAAATGTCGTCCGACATCATGAACTTGATGAATTTCCATGCTTCTTGTTTTACAGTAGAAGCAGCGCTAAGCCCTATCGTGCGGTACGATCGGAAGTATCCTCCGGGGCCAGTCTCTTTCGCGTGAGGCTTGGCGTACAATCGCATCTCCGCTCCGCCGAATTCGTTCAGCGTCGTCATGTAATCGCCCGGCGAGTTGATCTGCGCATGGAAGAAATAGGGACGCTGGTCGCCAATGATGCCGTTCTCGGCCATGGCCTTCACCTCTTTCATCCGGCCAATGAAGGCTTGCGATTCGAAGCTCGCCTTGCGGTTTTTGACGTCGACGAACGTCTCGTAATCGTCCATGACCATCATCGTCAGAATGCTCTCCGGCATGCTGAGGATCGCGTTTTTGTACGCGCCGCCCTTCACGAGCTTCTCTCCGATGGCCGCGAAGTCGTCCCAGGTCCAAGACGAATCGTCGACTTGCACGCCCGCTTTGGCGATGGAATCGACGTCGCCCGCGAATCCCATCAGGAAAAACGACAGCGGCATGCCGTATAGCCCGCCTCCAACCTTCGCGTTGTCCAAAATGTTGGCGAAATATTGCTCGCGCTTAAACGTCGCGTCGCGCTCTATCAGCGTTTCCAAATCGACGAGCAAGCCCTTCTGCACGTACTGTTCGATCGGCAGTTGATCCATCTCCAGAATGTCCGGACCCTTGCCCGCCAGCATCGCGGTATTCGTGGTCTTGACGAACTTCTCCAAATCCGCTTCCAGTTTGGAATTGTTCGTATCGATATATTGCAGCTCGATCTCGATATCGGGGTTGAGTTCCTCGAATTTTTTTTTCGCTTCCGCGAATCGTTCGTCCGGCCAGAAGGTCGCGAAGACGACCTTTCGTTTCCCTTGACCGTTTCCTTGCGATCCGCTTCCCGCCGATGTGCTTTCCCCGCCCTGGACGATGCCGCCCGGAGTATCCGTTGCGGTCCCTTGCCCGCTTCCGTTGCCGGCTCCGCTGCCGACGCCGTTGCCGCTTCCGGCTCCATTGCCGCTGCAGCCCGAGAGCGCAAGCGCCAGAACCAGCATTAGCGCTGCTATCATGCTTCCGCCTGTTTTCTTCATCGCGATCATCCTCGACACTCTCCCTTCGTTCGTGAAGTCCCGCTTGCAATGGGACCTCTTAACTGTAGGACAGCCCTGTCATCATCGCTTGTTGAAGATGTCTACAAATTGTCACAAGGAAGCGGAGACGCACGTCCAACGACCGATTGCCGCGAATACACAGGGCGCCGAGAACGACAACGCAGCACAAAAAACCACATCCCCTACCGAGCCCTCGCGAGGCATATCCCCGCGCGGCGGTCCGGTAAAGCATGCGGCTTCGTTCATGAACGGAAGTCGATGACGATCTGCTGAAAGCTGAAATCTTGCGCGGGCTGGGATTCCGCCGCCGCCGCTTGGGGAACAACCGCGGGGTCGTCATATGGCTTTCTGCCTTGGATCAGCAGGGAGCCGCCGTCCGGGCTCCAGACCAGACTGTCCGCGACGATGCCGCGGTAGACCGTTGTTTTGTAAAGCAGATTGTTCCCTTGCAGCTTTGCCACCTCCACGACGGCATCGGGGGTCGAATAGGCAATATATGAGCGATCAGGCGACAAGGTGAAACTGCTGACTTGGTCCAGCAGCACGGCGTAACCGTCATTGCGGAGATCGTGGGCGAACAAGGTGCCGTCCGTACCGGTGAAAGCAACCCTGTTCCGATCGATCCAATCCACGGAACCGTTCTGGTGCATCGTATGCTCGTATTGCGGGACAAATTTTCCGTCCGCGAGCTTCCCAAGCTGGAAGGCGACCGGCATGCCCTTCTCTTCCTTGATGACGATCGCGCTCTGCCCGTCATTCGACAGCCTGGCGGAATAATAGAACGTAGCCCCGTTCTGCTCCGGCATGACGTACATTCTTTTGGTTCCGCTAGCCATATCGTAAGCTTCGATGCCAAGCTGTCCCTGATCGTTAAGCGTAAAATATGCGAAAGCTTCCCCGTTGTCCGACCACGTAATACTGCTCGAACCCACTCGCAAGACGGACCTTAGCGCGCCGATTTCCTTCTCTTCCCCGCTCTCGATCGTCACCAGCGTTAGCCTGGATTCCTGCCCGGCTTCTTCGTCGTAGGAGTATCCGATAAGATAACGGCCGTCCGGGGACAAATTGCCGATGTCGAGGAGATATCCCTCAATGTCGCGAATGCGCGTTGCCGCCTCGAAAGGAGGTGCGAATTCGTCGAGCGCTATGCCATCCTTGTAGCCCCAGGTCAGGCTGGTCAATCCGCCGTCTACGTTCCACCGAAATAAACCGCCGTACTTCCGGTCTCCGTTAGGCAGCCGGTACAACGCCTCGATCTCGAACATATGGCTGCCGGATGCCGCGGGCTCCTCCTCCGCATCGTCCGGTATGATGATCGTTTCCTTCCCTAGCGCCCCCGCGCAGCCGGTCAATGCCAGCGTCAGCATGAGGAAGGCGAGGAAACAGGCTTGTGTTGCGGCTTTGCGATTACGTTTCCGCATCATTCCGCCTCCTTTGCTTTCGCGCTTGGTAGTTCCAGCGCGACTCTGGTTATCCCATGGTCGCTCGCGATGCCGATCGTGCCGCCGAGCTCGTCCACGATCGACTTGGCGATGGAGAGGCCGAGTCCCACGCTGCCTTGCTCCCTGGCCGAACGTTCCTCGGCGCCGAAGGGCTCGAACAAGCTCGCCCATTTCTCAGGCGGAATGGGGCGGCCCGGATTGGCGATCACGATTCGGGCGCCTCCCGCGATCGCGCTTGCCTCCACCGCGATTTCCGCGCCGGGATCGCTGTATTTGATGGCGTTATCGATTAAGTTGATTAACAATTGACGCACCTTGTCGGGCTGGGCCTCTACGTACAGCTCTCCCCCGGTCTCGAGGCGAATCGTTTTCTTGTACCGCTGCGCTTTGAACGACATCGCGTCGCATACGTCGCCTAACAGCGCTCCGGCGTGGATCCGGCCGCTCTCCTCCCAGCCGGACTGCTCCTTCGACGTTTCCAGCAAGGACACGACCATGCCATGCAGCCGCTGGCTTTCGTCCACGATATGATCCATCCCCTTGCGGAAAAAAGCGGGATCGGTCTCGCCGTTCTCGCGAATGAGCTGCGCGTAGCCCAGTATGGAGGTCAGCGGCGTCTTGAGCTCGTGGGTGACGTTGTCGAAGAAGTGTTTGCCTTGCAAATGCAGCCTTTCCAGCCGGTCGCGGTCCCGCTCGATCTTCCCGATCTGGCTTCGCAGCTGTCCGATCATTTCGTTGAAATTGACCGCCAGCCGGCCGATCTCGTCGCGTCTTGCCACCTCGAGCCGAACGTCCAAATTCCCCCGCATGACCTCCGCCGAAGCCCCCTCCAGCTTGGACAGCGGCACCGTGATGTGGCGCGACAGCAAATACGAAAACAGGAACGCCGCCGCGAAGATCGCCAGAGCGATATAGAACACGGCGTTCAGAATCCGGTCCGATTGCTCGTAGAGCAGATCGAACGCCTTCGAATACCGCAGGATGCCGATTTTCGTTCCGTCGATGACGACGGGGTAGGAATAGAAAACGGCGGTCGTGCCGCCTTCGTAAGATATCGTGTAAGCCGTCGCTCCCCGCGCGGCCTGCTTTAAGTCATCCTCTCCGGCACCCGAGAAGGCCGAAGCATCGGAAGCGTGGATAAGCTCGCCGTCCACGGTATAGGCTCCGACCTCGCTGGACGTGGCGTACCGCAGGTCGCCGATCATCTCTTCCGCAATTTGGCCGAAGTAGATGTCGTCATTATCGAAATGGTTGATCATGAACGCTTGGCGCACGTAGCTGTTGCCCGTTTTTTTGAGACCGATCAGATCGTCGGTAATGATTTTCTGATTGCTGGTGGAGATGATGCTCGTGACCGTCCAGCTGAGCAGCAGGAACGAAACGGCGAAAATAAGGAAAAATCCGGCGATGAACTTGAACCTGATGGATCGGAAGCCCGCGCGCATGGCTAGTCCGCATCCTTCTCGAATTTGTAGCCGATGCCGAATACGGTCGTGATGAGTTCGCCGACGTCCAGCTTCTTGCGCAGCCGCTGGATATGGTTGTCGACGGTTCTCGTCTCGCCGACGTAATCGTAGCCCCAGACCAGCTCCAGCAGCTCGTCGCGGGTGAAGATTCTACCGCGGTTCGTGCACAATTTGAGCAGCAGATCGAACTCCTTGGGCGTCAGGTCGACCGTATCCCCGTTCCGTTTCACGAGCCGTTCGCCTCGATTGATCTCGATATGCTTGAAGCGGATCGTGTCCGCGCCGGCTTCGTCCTGCGCGGCTTGACCCGCTTGGGCGAAGCGCCTCAGGATCGTGCGAATTCGGGCGATCACCTCCCGCAGGTCGAACGGCTTCGTGATGTAGTCGTCCGCCCCGAACTCCAGTCCGAGTATTTTGTCGGTGATGTCGGATTTGGCCGTCACCATCAGGATCGGTATGTTGTAGCTCGCGGTCACCTTCTTGCAGATGTCCAGCCCGCTCCCGTCCGGCAGCATCCAGTCGAGGACGAGGAGATGAGGGCGGAAAGCCTCCATAACCTTTAGTCCTTCGGCGCTGGTTCCGGCGGTCCGCGCCTCGTAGCCTTCCCGCGTCAACCCGTATGCAAGCAGGTCCGCGATCGCCGCCTCGTCTTCTATGATCAAAATTTTCGTTTTCTCCATGCTCGGCCTTCTCCAATATGCCCTCCGACGGGCGAAAGTTTGCCTCCATCATAGCATGAAGATGTCATCAAGTTGTAACGGGGCGGTGAGCGGTGGACGGTCGCACATTTTTGTGCTGCATTCGGCGCCTGCCGGACCGCCAGCCCAAACGAAAAAAGCCATCGGAACGTATCGTCCGATGGCCCTCTTTCCCTTCCCGTCTGCAGGAGCGGCGGTTTACTTCTTGAACACGCGGAACGGCTTACCGACGGGCAGGAACTCCCGCTCGAAATGCGCGTTCAGCACCGCCGCCGCCGAAGCGTAGAAGCTGAGAAGCGCGATGCACAGCTCCGCTACCGCCGCTACCTGATGCATGAAATCCGCGGCGATGCCGAACGAGTCGAACGTCAGGCCGAGGAACAGGAAGTCGATGCATACGAATATCGCGAACAATGCTTTATTGGTCTCCATCGCGCCGATCGTCATGAACAGCGTGAAGATCAAGTAACCGAGAAATGCGAAGCCCAGCTGGCTCTTGTCGGCGCCCGCCGCGAGCGTCTCGCCGAACACGCCCTGCTGAATCATCCACGACATGGCGACCGCGAACCAAAAAAAAGCGTATCCCCCGAATGCCGTCGTGCCGAACGTGTTGCCCTTCTTCGCGTCGTGGATGCAGGCGAATAGCTGCGCGAACGCGCCAAGGAAGATCGCCCACGGGATGACGAGCGACGTGCCGTCCGTCCAGCCGAGCTTCTGCGAAGAGGCGACGAGCGTAACCATGGCCAGACCGAACAGCCCGAGCGCGCTGGGGTCCGCCGTAAATGTTTTGACTTGCTGATACTCTTGTTTCACTTGCCATCCTGCTCCTTTGATGTCGATCTATGGTGTTGTACCGCATAGGCAGCCTTTATCTTAGCATGATCGAGCCCTGCCGGGAGCGCATATTCGTGAATGAATTGTGGCAAAACAAAGCGGCGCGGAGGTCTCTCCCCCGCGCACTTCACATACATCTATTAGGATTCGCCATTCAGAATCGCGGATGCGACCGCGTTCGCTTCGTCAATCGTATCCGCATGGCTTGCGAAAACGACGATCCCCGTCAGCCCCGCGAACCACAACAACGTTACCCATCGAATCCGTATAGCCGCCGCGCGCATACCGTTCCCTCCGTTCCCTCTCCCCTACGACCGTTCTCAAACAGAACTCTATTCTCCATTATCTTTGGAAGCCCCAGTGGCCGCAAGCTCCGCGCGCATCCGGACCGTGACGGAAGTGCCCACGCCGAGCTGCGACGAGACGCTGAGGCCATACCCCTCGCCGGCGTACAGCTTGATCCGTTCGTTCACGTTGAACAAGCCGTAGGAGCTTCCGTTGCCCGTATGATCGCCGGGACCGACCCGCTCCTCCGTCAACAAACGGCGGGACAGCTCCTCGTCCATGCCGATGCCGTTGTCCGTGATGACAAAGACGAGATCGCCTTGGTCCAGCTCCACCGTTATATCGATAAGTCCTTTCCGGTCCTTCGCCTTGCGAATGCCGTGCAGCAGCGCGTTCTCCACGATCGGCTGGAGGATGAGCTTGGGCATCCGGTAAGCGTCCAGCCCCTCGCCCGTTGCCACCTTGAAGTCGAACGAACCGAGGAAGCGGCTTTGCTGGATTTCGAGATACACCTCGGCAAGCCGCAGCTCGTCCGTCACGCTTACGATGGCGTTGCCTTTATTCAGACTTAGCCGGAAATACTTCGCAAGACTATCGATCATCATGCTGATGTCGGTCGCGCCCTTGCCGATCGCGATCCAGTTGATCGTATCCAGCGTGTTGTAGAGGAAGTGCGGATTGATCTGCGCCTGCAGCGCCGAAAGCTGGGCTTCGCGCTCGCGAATTTCGGCGGTGTAATTTTCTTCGACGAGCGTTCGCACCCTCATGATCAAATGGTCGACGCTTCGCTCCAGCATGTGGAAGTCGCCGTTAACCGCCGGAAGCTCGTTCAGGCCGTCGATCGCGTCCTTGCCCTCCTTGCCTTCCTTGCGGATGACGGTGATGACGTGGTTGACCCGCCGATTCATTCCCCTCACGATAATGGCCAGCAGCACGAAAGGGAGAATCAGGAACAACGCGATATATTCGATCAGCGAGCGCCACTCCGACCGCTTCGTCAGGCGCTGCGTCGCGGGCGACAGCTGCGTTTCCGTTCCTTGGGCGACAAGCTTCCAGCCCGTCGGCGCAAGCGTCGTATACAACACGTCGCTCCTCTCGTTGTTCAGAGTCAACGTCTTCGTTCCTTCCTCCGCGCCATTGAGAGCTTCCAGCAAGCGAGGATCGACCCCCTTGCCGATCAGAGCCGAATCGGGATGATAGACGATCTTCCCATCAGGCGCAACAAGATAGACCGCCGTGCCCGGAGCGAACTGCAGCTCGGATAGGATATGGGAGACGATATCCTGTCTAACGTCGATCATAAGCACGCCGGATACTTTGTCGTAATCGTCGGGGTCGCGCAGCATGCGGGCGGCAGACAATATCGTTTCGTCCGTGCCGCCGAGAAACGACTCCTCATAAACCCCCGTCCATACGATGCCACCATTACGTTCGATGATGGAAGAATACCACGGCCTTACCATCAAGCTGTCCAGCGTGAAGAAATTGATTCTTTCTTCCGCGTACAGCTTTGATTTGTCAACGAACAACCTTACGCGGAACACGTCCGAATTCGACTGCACCGTCTCCACCAAATACCGCAAATCCTCGATGACTTTAATCTGCGTGCCAATGGACTGATCGTCCGAACGAATGGACAAGTACGAGTGCAGGTTGGCGTTCATGAACGCGGCGTCGCTAATATCTTCTAGGCGCTCCAGCCGGTAGGAAAGATTGCTCCCGGCTTGCTTAAGCGCTTGCTGCATCGTCCGGACGACCTCGGTTCTCAGAATATCCGCCGAACGCGAGTAATACCCGTACAAGAAGATGCCCGCCGGGAGCACGATAAGGAGCAGATACGCGACCAACCAGGCGCGAGGGATCGAGAAACGGCGAATCGCCGCTGGCGGCTGGCGCAGCGGCGAAATCAAGCGCAGAGCGGCTTCCCGGACTTTACCCATGGGAATCCCTGTATGCGCTAGGCGTAGCGCCCGTCGCTTTTTTGAACAGCTTCGTGAAGTAGCTGGGGTCGGTATAGCCGATCGCGCTGCAAATATCGTAAAACTTGTATTGCGGATCGCGCAGCAGCTCCTTGGCCTTGTCCACGCGCACTTGGGTCAAATATTCGCCGACCGTCTGTCCCGTCTCCTGTTTGAAGAGCAAGCTGACATACGTGGAGGAGAGATACACCGCTTTGCCGATATCCCCGACCGTAAGCCCGCTGCTCGCGTAGTTCTGCTCGATATAAGCGCGCACCCGCTCTACGACGTTCGCCATCTTGCCCGTCCGCTTCTCCCGGATCCGATGGCCTACCGAAGTCAGATACGATTCCATCAACCGGCGTATATCCTGCAGCGTCTCCTTCTGATACAGCGCCTCCGTCAACTCGACCTCCTTGGCTTCCAGCTCGGGATCCCCCGCGCCAAGCTCCATGAGAAGCTGGCCGACCGCGAGCACGAGCTGCATGCACTGATTGCGTCCGTACTTCAAGCCGTCGTGCCGGGTACTGAGCAAGCTTGCGAATAGCGACTCCACGGCTTCCGCGACCTTGCCCTCGTCATCCGCCTTAAGCGCCGAGATCAGCTTCTCGTTGTGCTCGTAGTCGTATCTCCGCATGGCGCCGTCCTCCGGCTCCGCGCTCTCCAGACTGTCCATCGTGATGATACGGTTTTTGCCCAAATACCATTTATAATCGGCCGCTTCGCGGGCTTGCTTGTACGCCGGCGCCAGACCTGCCAATCCCCCGGCCAAGTCGCTGATGCCGATCGTTGCGCCAATCTTGAGCCAGCGCGTCAGATTGGAACGAAGATCGCCGGCAAGCGCGAATAACGCCTCCGCCGCCTCCGTTCCCGATTCGCTGTCCGAATCCGCGAGCTGCAGCACGCCAACAAACTCCCCGGTCCTACACTCAAAAACATAGCCTTTCATATGCACGTCGAGCAGCTCCTGGTAGATGTTCAGCACCGAATACCACAGCAGCTGGCGGTCCCGCTCGGAACGGCTCGCCATGACGTCGGCAAGATCGTCCACCGAGACGACCATCACCCAGTAAGAGGCATCGACGGGCAGATCCAAGCCCAGGAACGATACCCGTTCGGCCAGCTCCGATTTCGGAGCGCCCTCTCCGATCAAGGAGAGCAGAAACTTCTCGCGCAGCAGCGGCATGCCTTCCTTCAGCTTGACAAGCAGCTCCTGCCTGTGAATCCGTTCGGAGCTCTCCGCGTCCAGATCGGAGACGACACGCTTGATGACCGTGCTCAGCTCCTGCAAATTAACGGGCTTAAAGATGTAGTCTACCGCGCTGAGCTTCATCGCCGACTTCAGATAATCAGCGTCGTCGTGCCCGCTGACGAATATGATTTTGATGGCGGGATAGTCCGCCGTTACTCGCTGCGACATCGTAATGCCGTCCATGCTCGGCATACGTACATCCGTTAATATAAGGTCGGGTTGTTCGCGGGTGATCATCTCAAGCGCAACATCCCCGTCGTCCGCTTCCCCGGCCACTTCGATTCCGTAAGCGGCCCAATCGAAATAAGAACGCAAGCCCGCCCGAACCGTCGGTTCGTCGTCCACGATAAGCAATCGGTACATCGCCCGCCATCTCCCTTCTTAATCTACCGTCCTAGCCGTCTAGCGTCTTGCTTCGCAAGCTCGGCTTGCGCCTTATCGATCGCCACCTCGCGAACGGATACGCCATCCTTTTCATTGCTTAAGATACAGGAAAGCGGCGAGCGCCACAAGTGATCGCCGCCGCTTATCCTGTTTTTTCTTGCCATGAATTCTTATTGCGGATTTCTTATTTGGTCGTCGCGTACCAATCGTTGATTTCCTTCGAAGCGGCTTCCCCGCCGGCCGCCATGAACTTGGATTGGAAGTCGGCCAGTCCGTCGATTGACTCGGCGCCGGCGATCAGTTTGACCGTGTAATCGCCGACCATCGTGCCCAGCTGCTGATTCGTCTTGGAATATTGCTGCATGTACGGAGCAAGACCCAGTACGTTCTTGATTTTCGCTTCGGCCGGCGTCTCGTTGTTCAGGAAGCTGAACGCTTCGAACATGACCGGGTTTTTGCGAACGCGCGCTTGCCAGTATTGCGGATAGTTTTCTTCGTCCGTACCCGCCATGTAGTTGTTGGCCAAGTTGCGCTCTTCGGTGAAGATCGGCTGGATCGGCTCGTAAGCCCCGTCTACGACTTTATAGTGCGTGCCCTCGACGCCGATCGCCATCTCTTTGAACGTTTCCGTCTCCAAGCTCGCGTTGATCCACTTGATGGCTTCCTCCGGATTCTTCGATGCTTTCGGGATGTACGTCAGACGGTCAAAGCCCGCGTTGGCCGCGAAGCCAGCTTCGCCGTTCGGACCTTTAAGAGCCGGCACGAAAGCGAATTTGGCATCCGGCTTCGTCTTCGTAAGCGAATCCGAGATGGCCGGAATGTCCGCCCAGTGCACGACGATGGCGCCGGCTACGCCGCTCGCGAATTTCTCCTTGGCCGTGGCGTCCTTGTTGGCTACGAATTCGCGGTCGATCAGGCCTTGCTCGTAGAGGCTGCCCACGTATGCGACATAGTCCTTATACGCCGGGTCCATTACGCGAGGCACAAGCTTGCCGTCCACGTCGTTCCACGTATTGGCGATACCGAACGCTCCGACGAGGTTGTCGATCATCGACTGGTCGCCTTTGATCGTAAGCGGCACGTTGCGGTCGCCGTTGCCGCCCGGATCCTGCTCCTTGAATTGCTTCAGCACGTTCGTCAGCTCGTCGGTCGTCGTCGGCATGGACAGACCCAGCTTGTCGAGCCAATCCGTGCGGATCAGAATGGAGCTGTTGATTTCGTACGTGACGGTTGTCGGGATGGCGTAGAGCTTGCCGTTCACCTTTAGCGCTTCCATCGATTCCGGCTTAATGGAAGCTTTGATGTTGGGACCGAATTCCTCGATGAGAGGGGTCAGGTCGACAAGGGCGCCTTTTTGCGCGTAATCCGAATATAAAGCCATGTCGCTGTAGGAAGTGACGATGTCGTACGCTTCGCCGGAGGACATGATCAGGTTCAGCTTCTCCGCCCATTTGTCTTGGGGCAGCATATCCATTTTCACTTTGTAGCCCGTTTTTTCTTCAAGAAGCTTGGCTACCGGGTATGCATTATAATCGTCGTTCTGCCAGACGTTCAGTCGCTTTAATTCCGGCTTTGGCGCGTCCGGCTTAGCCGTTGCTTCGCTGCCGGCGTTCGTGCCGCTGCCTGCACCTTCGTTGTTCTTGCCGTTGTTGCCGGAACAAGCGGCCATGGTCGTGACCAGAAGCGCGGACATTGCCATGACGGACATAAGCTTAAATGATTTTTGCATCATGAGACCCTCCTGTAATTATAATTAGTATAATCTATATCATTAAATTTCCTACAGAGCCCGCTCGAAAGCGTTCTCTGCTCCGGTACCGGGAGCGCGGTCGTGACGGTCGGCGCCTACGACGGGCCTATGGGAAAAGTTAATGCGCGGTGAGGCAAATCTTAACTCGACAATCTCTGAATCCCTGGATCAGCCTTTGACGGAACCGATCAGCACGCCTTTGATAAAATATTTCTGCAAGAACGGGTAGACCAGCAAAATCGGAATCGTGGACGCGATAACCGTTGCCGACCGGACGCCCTCCGCCGGCACGTTCATGAGATCGTCGGCCGACTTGTCGAGCGCCGTAGACGTATCCGCGTTCATGACTATGTCTTGCAGGTACAATTGCAACGGCTTCAGCGACGAGCTGTTGATGTACAGCATCGGGTGGAAGTAGTCGTTCCAGAATTGCACGGCGTAGAACAGGCCGATCGTCGCCAGCACGGGACCGCTTAGCGGCAGAATGATGCGGAACAGAATCGTGAAATTGTTTGCGCCTTCGAGCTTGGCCGATTCCTCCAGGCTTGTCGGGAGGTTTTCGAAATAGCTTTTGATGACCAGCATGTTGAATACGCTGATGAGCGCCGGATAAATGAGCGAGCCCAGATTGTTGATGAGGCCCAGCTCGCGAATGAGCAGATAGTTAGGGATAATGCCCCCGTTGAACATCATGGTGAAGATAAACAAGACGATGACGATGCCCATGCCCGGAAGCTCGCGCTTCGACAGCGGGTAAGCGGTAAGCGCCGTCACGAGCAGCGACGCCAAGGTGCCGGCAACGGTAATGAATACCGAAATCCAGAGCGAGTTCAGAAACTGGTCGTTCGTGACGACGAACTTCATCGTGTCGAGCTGGAAGCCGACCGGGAAAATCCCGACCTGGCCCGACAGAATGGCCCATTCTTCGCTGACCGACTTGGAAAATACGTTAACGAACGGGAGCAGCGTTATAATCCCCATCCCGATGAGCACGATATAAATCGAGCCGTCGAGCACAAAATCTTTGGCGGTTCTTCTATACATGGTCGTTCCTCCTTACCAGATGCTGCGATTCAGAAATTTGCGGCTGAGCATGTTGCCGATGACGATAAGCAGGAAGCCGACCGCGGAGTTGAACAGACCAACCGCCGTACTGAAGCTATAATCCTGTTGGCCGAGACCCATTCGGTACACGAAGGTGCCTATGACGTCCCCGGTTTCGTATACGAGCGGATTGTACATCGTCAGAATTTGCTCCGTGCCCGCCTCCAGCAGGCTGCCGATCCGAAGGATGAACATCAGGACGATGGTCGGCAGCATGCCCGGCAGCGAGATCGACCACATCTGCCTGATCCGCCCCGCTCCGTCGATGGCCGCGGCTTCGTATTGCTCCTGCTCGATGCCCGCGATCGCCGCGATAAAGACGATGGCGTTCCAGCCGATTTCCTTCCAGCCGGCAGTGAAGACGACCAAGCTGCGGAACAGGCTGTTGTCGGTAAAGAACGAGATCGGCTCTCCGCCGAACGAACGGATGATTTCGTTCACGATGCCGCCGCTTGGCGACAGGATGTTAAGGAACAAGCCCGAGATGATGACCCATGATAGGAAATGGGGCAAATAGATGATCGTCTGGATCGTGCGCTTGAAGAACATGCGCCGCACTTCGTTCAGCATAAGCGCGATGACGATCGGTATCGGGAATAAAATCGTTATTTTGTACAAGCTGATGAGCAGCGTATTGATTAATACTTGGAAAAATTCTTCCGATTGCATCAGCCTCTCGAACTGCGCCGTTCCTACCCACTCGCTGCCGGATATGCCGCCGAAAATGTTGAAATCCTGGAAGGCGATGATGATGCCGTACATCGGCGTGTATTTGAACAATAATAAGAACACAAGGCCCGGTATAAGCAGCAAGTACATATCCAGGTTGCCTCGAATCAGCTTCCAGCGCCGTCCGCCGGTTCCAAGGAGAGCGCCTTCTCCTCCGCTGCGTTTGCTCACGTTCTCCACCTACTTTTCTCTGTCTTGTCTCTAATTGTAGGGGAGGCGGCCGGGACGGGGTAGCGGTCGATCCTTTTATTTCTGGTCTTATTCGACACAGTTTGCGGATTGGACAAAGGAAGGTAATCATCTGTTCCGCCCAGCGTATGTGCTATTCTAGACTTGTACCATGAAGAGAAGGAGTGGACAATCAGATGACCCTTGGAACCAAAGAAAATCCATGGAAGCTAAAAACGCCGCCGCAAACCTCAGAATACGAAATGTATAAAGACGAGAAGGACGGTCACGCGATTATTGTGTGTACGGTGGGCAAAACCGTGCTTCATTACGACTATCGCTGCATCGCGGATTTACATGCCATGCTGAAGCGGCACGGAGACTGGATGGAGCTCGGAAGCGCAGACGAGCAGAAGCCCGCCAAGGAGGGCACGGTCGAAGCTTGGGGGCGTTCGACGGAGAATCCGGTCGGCGGCTGGTACGGCCTGAAGAAGGGCTACCGCGGCCGCTTCGGCATGTATGTCCCCCCGCTTCTCGAAGCGCTGGGGCTTGCCGAGGTCGAACACAATCCCAGAAACAATCGGATGAGGGCTCGTCTCATTTAGGAATTGTTTAGATTTTGTTTGCGAGAAATTAATAACGATCTGCTACACTGTTCTTACTTCTTAACAAACAGGAAAGGATGGGTGACCGATGCCGCGATGGTTCGGAGCGATGCTCCTGATATCCCTTATCGTCTCCGGCTGCCATGGCAGTGCGGGCACGGCGCCTGACGGCGATGGAAAGCGGCAGACAGCCCAAACGGTGAACGATATGCGTACGGGAAGTGTAAACGAAGCGTTATGGAATGCGGCAGAGCAAGGGGATTCAAAGGGGATCCTCGAGTCGCTGAGCGCCGGAGCGGATATTAACGCGACTGATGCTCGGGGCCGAACGGCCGCTATGGTTGCCACGCATGCGAACCGGATCGAGGTTTTTAAGGTTTTGGTCGAACAAGGAGCCGACATTAACATCCGGGATAACCGTTCCGACAACCCGCTTCTCTATGCGGGAGCGGAAGGCCTGCTGCCGTTCGTGCAAGCCGCCGTGGCCGCGGGGGCGGACACGACGCCGACGAACCGGTTTGGCGGGACGGCGCTCATCCCCGCCGCCGATCGCGGCCACGTGGAGATCGTGAAGGAGCTGCTGACCGCTTCCGACGTCGATATCAACCATGTGAACAATCTGGGCTGGACCGCTCTCCTCGAAGCTGTCATTCTTGGCGACGGAGGCAGCAGGCATCAAGCCATCGTCGATCTGCTGATCGAACACGGCGCCGACGTTAACCTTGCGGATAAGGAAGGCGTGACGCCCCTGCAGCATGCCAAGAAACGCGGTTACGACGAGATGATACGGTCGCTGGAGCAAGCACGCGCGAACTAACCGCTCCGAGCTGCACGAGTTTACTAATCGTTATTTTTTCAGCTCGCTCGGGGCCACGCCCCAATATTTGCGAAACACCTTGGCAAAGTAGCTGATGTCCTGATACCCGACGGCAGACGACGCGTCGTACACCTTGGCGTCCGCGAGCAGAAGCTCCTTCGCCTTCTCCATCCGTCTCTCGAGCACGTAACTCGAGAACGCGTCGCCCGTCTCCCGTTTGAACAGGCGGCTCAAGTACGATGGGTTTACGTACATGCGCTCCGCCAGCGTATGGAGGGTTAAGTCGCTCCCCAAATCCCGGTCCACCGCCTCGACGATCAGCTTTACCAGCCGATGGCTGGAATGCTGCCGCTCGCTCGCCATATAAGCCGCGATATTGGAGTTGACCCGCTTCGCCCACTGCACGATCTGATCCTTGGACACGAGCGACTCCAGCGCCAGAAAATAGCGATATTCGCCTTGCAGGACCCGCCGCATGGACCATCCCTGCGTCTGGACGATGCGGGTGAACACGCCGCTCAGGTAGAGTAGCAGCTCATAGATAAGCTCGGAGGTATCGGCATGCGCGTATGCCTTCTCCACGCATCGGTCGATTAAAGCATCCGCGTTATCCCTCCGGCCCGTGCGGACCGCGATTTCCAATTGCCGCTCAAAGTCTATAACGAGCAGGAACGCCGCCCCGCTTCCCGCCTGAACTGAATGGACTGCCTGAACAAGTTCCGGATATCTCCGGGCCGTCTCGTTCTGCTCTCTTCTCATTTCTCGCCTCCATTCAGCCCTAATGCCCCACGCTGTTTTATTAGGCCTATCGACTCCTATCGACTATAAACTTACTCATGCTGACCGCCGACGGTTGGGTCTGTCTATTTATGTTCGCTACGTTCTTCAGTATTTATCTACATTCTGTTTTAGTGTAGAAGAGGCGTAAGTGAATTAGCAGTAGACAATCCTTTGATTTCTGGTTGTATTCGACACAATTTCCATTGGCTATCAAAGATTTCAACCGACAATGATTCCAGAACAGTCCATAAGACGATTATTAGATCAAGAAGGCGGCAATCGACCAAAAAGCAGAAATGGTGGTGCAGGGATAGCCTCCCTGGCACCACCATTTCATTATTTCCGCTGACATTTCAACACGTGTACGGTCTCGTTAAGCAAAAACCCTACTTTTGGGCTAGCCTCTCTTATCTAAACCCTGTCGCAAATAAAACTCCTTCAACCTCCGAAGGTTAGTCCCGGTATTCCGGAGGCACGCGTCTTGCCGTTGCGACCGGCAGCCAGCGCTATCTTATTCGCTGTAAATGGCCATCCCCATCAATAGGGGTTCTCCCGTCAATTTCACGAGATCCATCGTAAGCGCGCCGTCGCTGACCGTTGCGGTATAGGGGCCGTACTTGGTCCAGCTGCCAACCGCAGCTGGCGAAACCGTGCCCTTCACCGTTCCCTCAAGCTTGACATCAAAGCTTCGGTAATTGTTCTGATAGTCCTCCATGACCCATAGATAGACCTTATAGTTACCGTTAGCGAGCGTCTGGGCTACCGTGATATTGGCGCCCTTCCACATATGCGAGTTCAGCATCGCCGCCGTGTCGGCGTCGACGGCCGGGCTCGGCGTGACCGTGTTCGTCGCTTGATTGTTAGACGTGATCGTCATGCCTGAGGCCAGGGCCGCGCTCTGCGACACCCAGCTGTTGCCCTCGATCGTGACGGCGCTGCCGCCGAAGTTGACGCCTTTGACGAACGCCTCGGTCGGCTCCAGCTTGATGTAATCGATTCTGATCTTGCTGACTACGCTCCCCACCATCGTCAGTCTGAATATGCGATCCCCGGGACTAGAGAACGTGTGTACCCCCATATCCAAATCGTAATAGTTGGCTGCCGTAGAATACGTATCGAACGGAGCACCGTAATCCGTATCTCCGATTTTGAGTTGATAGAGCGCGTGGGCATACTGTCTATATAGTCGGAACGTCATTTTGTAGGTTCCTGCCTTAGGCACATTCACCTTGTAGTCGATGTAATCATTGATCTGATTGCCATTGAACAGACTGTCTTTGCCGCCGCTTGCAATTGCAACGTTATTAATCGTGCGGCTATCCGAAGTGGCGACTACGTCGAGGTTCTCCGCTTCAATAATGAATGGATTAGCAATCGTAGGCGTCGGCAGCGGAACGACCGTCCCCGTCGTCGCGAACTTCGCCTTGAAGGACTTCCCGAATGCTCCAACTACGCTGACCGACAGCTTGATCGTCGGCGACAGCTGCGTGACGACGACGCCGGGGTCGGCGGAGATCAGGCTCGTCGCGCTCTTGTTGATCTCGATGTCGATCGTATCTCTGCCCGCTTTGGTCGGATCCGATACGGACACCTCGAAGTCGCTCGCCGTCTCCTTCGTCATGATGGAAGACTTGCGGTTCGACGTCACGAGGCCGACGGTCTTGACGGCATCGTTCCAGAAGTTGATGCCTACCATATTCAGGCCATTCTCCTTCACGGCCTGCGCATCGGTCGAATTCTCCAGGATCGTAATATTCGGATTGCTCGCATAGGCGCTTACCTGCGAACTCGTCTTGTTCGGCAGCGTCACGTAGGCATAGGTCGCATTCGTCTGGTTGACGCCATGGTTCAAGCCCAAGCTCAAGTAATTGCGCGTATGGTTCGTATTAGGCCCAACTCCTATCTGATCCCAGTTCCCGGTTCTAGCTTCACGCAATCCCGCAACATTCGCGGATCCAGGGAAGTAATAGCCGATATCCGAGCCCGCTACGTTGCCTGCCAGATGAATGGAGTTAACGCCCGTCATATTCTCCGTCCAGCCGAGCGTCGTCGGCTTGGCCGTGCCGTTCACGGTCAGCGCATTGTCTCCGCTGCTATTGATCTTCCGATTCTCCGCGATCGTCTCGACAGCAATGTTATCGGTGCTCGTGATCCCCGAGCCCAAAGCCACGATCTCGTCGTCGAACATGAACCAGGACTTCTTGGCCGTAAGGGTCTGACCGTATGGATGCAGCTCCATCCCCGTAACCCCGTATAACCCGGACATATCCGTTCCTCCGACCCAGTTCTTATCCGATACTTTCTCGGCCGTAAGCTGGGATCCTGCAAGTACCGTCGTCCCCGGAAGTCTGTAGGAGTCAACCGTAGGCCAGTAATTATCGCTATACTGAGACAGATCGTTATTGTACAGATAAGTCATGCCGTCTCCGGTATGCCATCCTCTGTTGTTCTCGCTGTTAATGGATTCGAACGCGGCAATACGCGTAGAGTGCATGCTGATTCCGAACCCGTACCCAGGTCTAAGCTGCACCGCGCGATCCATGCCGGGGAACTGTTTGTACTTCAGCAATTCGCCTCTAGGCGAGATGGACGCATTGTTCATCAATGCTGTCATCTCCTCGAACATGAAGAGAGATTAAGTCGATAATAGATCCGTTAACCTGTCTCCCTGCATCATCCAATCCTTCACCATACGCTTGTATGCTAATCCATCTGTCGGGGAAGCGACTTCGGACAATAGCAGGATCGCGCGAATGACATCTTGGGCGGACACATAGTCCTCCTCGTAGTGTCTCGAGATCTCTCTGCCTCTGACCATATCCATCATGGCGCCTTTATAGATGAGCGGCTCATAGGAATCATATACCCATCGATAGACATTCGCTTTGTCCGGATCCGTAATATCGAACGAAGACCCTCCGACGAGATAGATGAGATTGCTCATTGCTTTGAGGAGGGATGCCCCATAGCCACCCGTATAGGCGTAGAAGTTATGCTGCACGAAGGAGCCATCCTCGTAGAAGCCGTCTCTGCTTTTGACGTAGTCAAATATGTTGCTTAGCCCTGCCGTACCTCTCGCGATCGTAACGCTATCTTTAATCACTATCCCTCTAAGCGCAACGATCTCGGATTGCCAAGCCCGATTAGCACCTGATCCATCTATGACATCAGCCATCCATTGAATGGCAGCCATGTAATTGGCAATTTGCGTCGGCGTCAGATCGTCATACATGAGAACCGTTACCGCAAGAAGCTGTTGCGGTGCCCCGATTTCCTTATGCCACCAGTTCCCCGAATACGTGGCCCCGTAAAAGAATTTGTTCGTATTCATCCAATCTAAACCGCTAATAATATCATCTCTTAACGTTGTATTTCCTTCTAAGCTCGAGCCTCTCGTCGAATAGGCAAGAGCCATATGTTTGAGATTCTCGTAAATGGGCGTTAGATTATCCCCACTACTCCCCGTATTGGGCGCACCAAGCCCATATTCCGCCCACAGCTGCGCCCGACCAGGTGTTTTGATCATGGAGTCCCAAACTCCCTGAGCTTTATCGGTTATTTCAGTAATTCTTGCAGCAATATCGGGATCAGACGTGTTGTAGGACGCGCTTCCTGTTAACGTTTCCTTATATTTCTCCCTAATCGTGTCGTATTCGTCCGCGGCTGCTACCGGGGATGGATTAACGATCATTAAACTTAAAACCATCACATAAGACATCATGACGCAAATCGCAATGGAAGACCTTTTTCTCAACTGGTTCACGGTGGCGATTTTTGAAATGTTCAAAACCAACTTCCTCCTTTGTTTTTACGATAAAATGATAGCGCTTACATTTTGCCTGGTTTAGTATTCTCTTGCCTCACCTCCTTTTTGGGAGCTTACTCCAGCTCGTTTACCGTTTTTCTAAATTGAGTTGGGGTCACGCCGTATGTCTTCTTGAATAGCGAGGTAAAATACGCCGCATTGTTGTAGCCAATACTCTCGTAAATTTGTTTCACGCCCATATCGGGATGAGAGATCAGCAATTCACGCGCTTTGGTTAACCTTAAATTATTGATATAATCCGGGAAGCTCATCCCCAGTGCCTCTTTAATCACTTTGCTAAAATATTGGGGCGTAATTTGAAGCTCATCTGCCAACCCGTTTGCGGAAATCCCCGAGTTTGTATAGTTCTCCGCCGTCAGCTCCACGATTTTCCTTACAATGTCCGAAGTGCCGGAGTTATTGATCGCAATGATTTCCCCGCTGATCACCGCGTAGACTTCCTCATACCATTTGCTCAGATCTGCTAGTGATTCCATCGTCTGAACACGATCATAGATGGACGGGTAGTCATATTCAGGCTTTGCGGATTGCTGGAAAATGACATCTTCAAGAATGAGGAACAACGAATGAATCATCTGGGCATGCAGCTTTACAGTGGTCCGATAAGGTAGCGCGCATAATAGTTCCAGATATTCCTTTACGTGCTCATCGAATTCGAATTTCGCCAGCTGCTTGACATCCTTAATCATTTGCTTCTCTACTTTTCGAATGGCTTCGTCCATATTCTCCGATTCAATAAATACGGCCGAGGTGTACAGCACGGTCTGCTTGCCGTAATAAAGACGATAATTCGTAGCCTCGTAGGCCTGCTTATAGCTGCTTGTTATGTTCTTGTAATGTTCTTCCTTATCGCTAACGCCTGCTGTGAATCCAATATTCCAAATGCTCTGCGAGGTTTCTCTTAGCTGTAAGAGAATTTGATCTAAACCAGCCGGTTTGAAGCCTCCATCATGTTCATCCACTTGAAGCAAGAAAACGAGGTGCTCCTCATTTACGACCAAATAGGTGCTATTGGTATCGCAGCCTAACATCTCAAGCGTTAAATTTCCTAACGAATTCAGCTTCAAGGAAGCCGCGACCTTCGTATTTTGTTCATTAAAGCTTGCGTAATCATTGATTCGAATCACTAGAATCACATAAGGATGATACAGATTGCCCACCGCTTTTAATTCCAAGAGCTGCTCTCTAATCTCCCCTTCATTCAACTCGCCGCTATGCTGCAATAAAGTATGGATGTAGCGTGACTGCATCGCGAATATACTCTTTTCTTCTTGATGCTCCAGCACATTCATCCGTTCAAACAGCGATTTCGTCGAATTAACGATTACTTTCAGATTGATCGCTTCCTTGGATTCAGGAACGCCGGTCTTCCTTGCAGATCGAACAATTTGGCTGAAAATCACCGTCATTGGCAAATAATATCGTTTGGATACGATAATCGAAATGAACAGCAGCAGCACAAAAATAGCGGATATGACGACAACAATCGTATTCATGGCCGTGGATTGCTCCCGAATAATATCATTCTCCCGAATGAGCGAAAGCACGGTCCAATTCGGATTTTCATAAACGATATAGTTGGCAATGAGACCCTGCTCATCCTTGACAGGCATAGAACCGCTGCCTGACAATGGCTCGTTACGATTCAACTGCTCATATGCGTTGTGGTATAAGTCCAGATAGCCGGGCTCCTCATTACTGCTTAACAGAATGTGACCTTTGGAGTCGAATATGGCTGCAGCGGCCGTATTCTGTTCATCCTGATTGAATACCTCTTTCTTCAGTTGTTCCGAATCCAAAGTAACCAGTACAGCACCCGTCTCCTCGTCTTTGAACATAACGGAGATCACATGAGCGGACTCCCCGGTAATGTAAGATACGGACCTCACCACAGGTGCAAGATTGCCCATGGACTCAGCCAGTTCAAGTAGCGTGGACTCCTTCTCTACAATGCCTCTTCCCGTCTTCTCCATCATCATTTGTTTGTTCTTGATAATGTAGATCGAAGCTACTTCTTCATTCGTCAGCAGAATCGTATCGATGAATTTAGAGGTATTGAGCAAATCGGGAACGCTTGGCTTCTCATCCCCCATAAGGCCTTGATATTCGCTTTGCTTGAATATTTGATAAGCGATTTGTTCGGCGTTGGATATCGCGCTGTTGCCTTTGGCCTGAACATTGCTCAAATTCAAACGGTTCATCGCCAGAATATCCTCGGTGCTCTTATTGCCGAACCAATAGTACATAATAATAGCCAGAACAAGCACGGACATCACAGCCGTTCCCAAATAAATAAGCAATAATTTAATGAAAAACGTATGCGCGATGAATGTTTCCTTACTTGCTCCGGCCTTAGTCATGTAGTCGCTCACTCCATTAAAAATTTACTTGTTGCCGAGATAATCCGATAGCTGCTTTTCATATTCTTTAAGGATCTTGTCGACTCCTGCGTCCTTAAGCGCTTTTTGAGCTGCCGGGAAATTCTCTTCATAATCAAGGAAGCCCCAGAGAATCGGATAGATCTTCTCAACCGTAACCTGTTGGACTTTCGCTTCTTCATCCTTCACGCTGGCGTTATCGAATACAAATCCTGCCGTTTTCGATAGAACTGCGCCTTCATCCCAATTCTTGTAGCTATTCGCTGTCTTGTCCGGGATAATGGTACTGAATTTGGCATAGGTCTTGTTATACAGCATCCAAGCCGGCCAAAGCTCATCATTGTTGATTTTCTCGATTTTATCGCCAACCTCTTTATAATCCTTGTCTTTCACGCCATTGATCATAAAGTCGTAATTACTTTGGTTTTCATACACCCAGTTTAAGAATTGCACGGCACGATCCGCATGCTTGGATTGCGCGGCTACATAGAACACATCGGTAACCACCATCTGCTTGTACCTAGGCTTCTCCGGATTTAATAGATATTCGTTAAGCTCGCCTGTAGGAACATTCTTTGTCAACGAACCGATGAAATTCACCGCCCGGTCGCCAGCCGCTCCTGTCGTCATGGCATAATTACCCGAATTAAACTCGCTCAACCCGTTGCCGGCATTGGTTAACTGATTATCCTTGATATAACCTTTACTTCTCCAATCGGCCCGCATTTCGCTGATTTGTTTGACGATGTCCACGTTATCGAATAAGGAATAGACTTTTCCGCCCGGTTCATCCTCGTTCACATAATATTGGGGAGCATTCCCCATAGGCGTGAGCGACACATCTTGCGGCGCGAATGCCCTGTAGTAAGGAGTAATGGGATCCACCTCGAAGATCGGCGTCATCTCTGGGTGCAGCTCCTGCACTTTGGCCGCGAAGTCATTGATATCCTGAACGGATGTAATAGCTTCCAATCCGGCCTCCTTCAGAAGATCCTCTCTCACCAGCAAGGAGTGGAATTTCACTGCAGTAGGTGCTTTAGCAACTGGAAGCGCGTACATTTGACCGTTTAATTTGACCGCTTCAAAATTCTCTTCCGGGAAATGTTTGAGGATGTTAGGTCCGTTTTCAGGCAGGATATCGTCTACAGCCATAATATTTTTTTTGTTTGCAAACTCAGCCAGCTTGCTTGGACTTCCCCAGAATATATCCAGAGCCTCGCCGGAAGAAAACATAAGATTCAATTTATCATAATACTGCGCCCAAGGGATATAGTTAATATTGAATTCCAAGTTTAACTCCTCTTTCATCTTTTCGGCGAACTCGGTTTCTAAAAACGCCTTCATGCGAGCGCTCTGATCCCCTGGCATAACCATATTAATGGCGGCCAACTTTTGTTCGCTGGCCTGATCCGCTGGCTGCTTGTTGTCATTTCCCTCAGCCGGCTTGTTCGTCGCGCTCGCCGCCGGCGTATTGTTGTTGCCCGAACAAGCAGTAATCGCTAACACGGTCGTCAATGCAGTGAGTAAGACGGGCAATCCCTTTTTCCAATTCTTTTTCATATTCGTTTTAACCCCTTCTTCGATTATTAACGATCAGACTCCATTTATGTCAAGCCGAAAATGTCCATGCATCACTCCCTCCAATGGAATTCGCCGTTTATTAGCCTTTAACCGCGCCAATCATTAACCCTTTAACAAAGAACCGCTGAATGAATGGGAATACGAGAAGAATCGGCGCGATCGTAATCATCGTAATTGCCGCTTTTACGGTTACGGTTGGTACAGCGATTTTGTCTGCTGCGCTTTCCGACATGTTGCTTGCCAACGCTTGCGTGTTCGATAGCAAATTATATAACCGATATTGCAGCGGATATAAGGAGTCGTCACGAATAAACAACAAGGACAGCCACCAATCATTCCAGTATTGTATGGCGTAGAACAAAGAGATCGTCGCAATGCCCGGCATTGCAATTGGAATCATGATCCTGGCGAATATATAAATTTCGGTAGCTCCGTCGATTCTTGCGGATTCCAGCAAAGGCTCGGGAATGGTATCAAAGTAGCTCCTCATGACGAATAAAAAGAAAACATTCAATAAATAAGGAACAATCAGTGCAGCGAGCGAATTGGTTAACTGATAGTAATTGACGATGAGGATATACCAGGGTACAAGCCCGCCGTTAAACAGCATCGTAAAATAACAATACATCGAAATGGAATTTCTGTATTTCAGCTTTTTCGAGGACAAGGCATACGCCAACATCGCCGTGATGAGCATGCTGCCTATCGTGCCGGCAACCGTAACGATTATGCTGACCAGATAGGAGGACATAATCCACTCGCCGCCGCTCTGGAACAAATAGGAATAGGTGTCCAGCGTAAATCCTCTCGGCCATACCGAATATCCTAATTTAATGATTTCCTTTTCCGTTGAGAAGGAGCTGGAAATCATAAGCATTAAAGGATATAAACAAATCATCATAAAGACGGAAACTGTCCCGTACACAATCCAATTAAACGCGCGATCCGCCAGAGATAGTTTGATTGTTTTCACCCTCCTTAATAAAGCGATGTGCCGTCTCCGATTTTTCGTGCAAGCCGATTGCTTGCGTAAACAAGGATAAAGCCCATAATCGATTGAACAAAACCTACCGCGGTCGACATTCCGATATCATTATAGACGCGTAGAGAACGATAGACATACGTATCAAGAATATCGGTTGTAGGCATTAAAATCCCGTTTTCCTTCACGATTCCGAATATCATTCCGAAATCGCCATAACAGATTCTTCCTATGGCGAGCAAAGTAAGGATGATCGTTGTCGGCATTAGCAACGGCAACGTTATATGTTTCACTTGCTGCCAGCGGTTTGCTCCATCCACTGTAGCAGCTTCATAATAGGTGGTATCTATGCTTGTCAAAGCAGCTATATATATAATGGCCCCGTACCCCGTCCACTTCCATATATAAACAAACACCAATATAGCTCTCCAATACTGAGGTTCGGTATACCATTCGATTTGCGGCAATCCCAACTGAGCCAATATTTTGTCGAGCGATCCAAAATCCTTGGACAAGATACTATATACAAGTTCGCCTACAACAACCCAGGATACAAAATAAGGAAAGAAAAGCAAAGATTGTGCCGCTTTTTTGAACCATTTTTTTGCGGCTTCATGCAACAAGATCGCAATCACAATCTGCACCAGCGTGCCGAATACAATGAATAAAGCATTTAAATACAACGTGTTAAAGGCTACCCTCAAGACATCCGGCGATGTGATAAACGATTCGAAATTACGTAATCCGATCCAGGGGCTTCCAAAAATCCCGTCCACGCGATTGTAATCCTTAAATGCAAGGACAAGGCCGCTCATGGGCAAATAGGAAAACATAAGGAGAAACACGATGCCTGGAAGCGCCATCAAATATCCCCATCTGTTTTTATTAAGCTCGCTCCAAACGCCTTGTTTTCTAGCTGACTTTACATTCACATAACTTCTCCTTTCGAGCGACATGTTGTTAACACAAGCAGGATCCCGCTCCATCAAACTAGCACGGTTCCTTGATTATTCAAATATCAAAGAATGAAACTGGTATTGAATTATGAATCAATTCTGGTTGGAATAGCTTGTACAGACCACATCAGGCCCATAAGAAGACGCTTCTGAAATCTAACGGCCACATACGCCTGTATTGCACCATCCGAGCCGTATTTATCTTTCACTCCGGCCAAATAACGTCTATCACGAGGCTGTCGATTCATTTTGGGGGACAGCGCAATTAAGTCATAGCTGATCGTAACGGACACCACAATCGCTATTTCGCAATAATAGAACCTGTTCAAATTGTAACGGACACCGACGACCTTAATTCCATCAAAACCGCATAGAATGCGCGAAAATACACCAAATAGAGTCATCTGAGTCCGTAAGATTTTCAATATCGCAAAAAGGCTGCAAATAGAGTCTCGTGTGTCCGTTAGCTTTTCATTGAATAATGAAGATATACCTTCTTCTGTAATCCACACTTTTTAGCGTTGCATCATTATTTCCTATACAATGAAAAACTCCCCCTACGATGTAGGAGGAGAGCAAGTTTAGTGGCACGAGGAAACCCTTGTCCCATCTGCCTCGACGAATGCCGAGAGACTATCAATATGATTAAGGTGTACCTGCACTCGTCTTACTCGGCAAGGTTACGCAGGAATACGGAGCAACCCACTCTTAACTGTGATTTTAGATCCAATTGCGTCAGCTTTCTCTTGTATTGTACAGAACTGATAAGTCATACCTCTCTGGTCCGTCCAAATAATCCGACTTTACGAGTCCGAACACAGCTACATCTTCGTAGGTGTCGGCTAGAAGACGATTCTGTATTAATATTCCTTCATGCCGCAAGCCGGCTTTCTCTAATACCCTAATTGATGATTTGTTTCTCGTTATGGCGGTTGCCCAAATTCTGTTTAATCCGAGCTCCCTAAATCCGAAATCAACCAATCGCAGCGCCGCATCGCTTGCATAACCACGTCCCCAGAAGTCTCGCCCCATCCAATAACCGAGTTCGCCCCTATTGTTGGCCTTATCTACTCTTAGGGTAATCGTTCCTATTATTTCATTTGATTCTTTTAATACGATTCGAAGAGGGAATTCAGTCCCCCCCTCGATGCGTTGCTGGTGCCCTTGTATCCATTCCTGCGCAATCCTTGATTCATATGGATGAGGAAGCCCAAGAATAGAGGCAATCTCTTGGTTATTTGCCAATTCCGCAACTTTGTGTATGTCATTCAAGGTAAAGGGCTCTATAAATAAGCGCTCGGTTTCTAATCTCATATCTATTCCTCGCCTTCACTATGCCTAGTTCCCCACGCTCTCGTACTTCTTCAAGCCCTTATGAAATAACAGCACGGCCATGCCCATGCAATAAATCGCGACGAGCGGACACAGAAGTCCCAACAGCAACGACGAGCTGCCCTTATCAAAAATATAGGAAGCCGGAACATAGCTGACAAAGGAAAACGGAATTATGACGGAAATCAACACCTTAATCCCAACGGAATAGATGCTTACTGGAAACTTGGCAAAATCGCTAAGCGTGCTGACCATCATCGAGAACGGATTGCCGGACCCCAGCAGCCAGAACGCTATACTGTTCGCCGCGAGATTGATCGCCGTTCGAATCACGATCCCCGATAGAATAAGCAGGCCAAAAAACAGCGCCTTGCCGATACTCCACTCCACCTGCACCTGAACGAGCGAATAGATGATGAGAAACGCGCCTACCGTCAAATTGCCAAGCCCGTTCATGCCTACCGCGGAGCTTAGTACCTGCAGGATCGGCGAGACGGGACGAACCAGATAGACATCCATTCCCCCACGAAGAATATAGGCGCTTAACCGCCAAGTCCCCTCGAAGAAGAAGGTCGAACAGCCCGTCGCAAAAAACAAGATGGCATACATCAGCACGACTTCCCACATCGTCCATCCGTGTATTTCCGGAATTTGCATGAATACGACCCAAATAAAGATGAACCCTAACACCTGGGTTAACACGGCCGCCGTCATTAAAATATAAAAGTCGGATTGATACTCCAAAATGGCCTTCAAATTTTGATTCATATACCTGTAGAACAAATAGAATGGACGCCGAATTGAAGCCTTCATGTCTCTACCCTCCATGGATGGTCACCTGTTTAATCGCCCAATTCCATAACAGCTTGCCCGCCACCCACAAAATCGCGACCCAAACGAACTGCAGCCCGATGAGCCGCAGAGCTTCCGCTCCCTCCACTCTCTCGAGATAAATGGATGCGGGAATAAAGACGATCCCTTGAAACGGAAGATACGTACACAGCGCTTCAAGCCACTTGGGGAAAAACACTAATGGGATTAGCGCTCCGGAAAGCAAATTCATAATCGCGGTTCGAGCGAGCGTAAGACCATACCGGCTCGTCGTGTAAAAACATAGCAAACAGGTGAGATAGACGATGCTGAACTTAATCAGCAGCGCGGCGAAAATACTGACGATCAACAGCAGCCACGTGTACCAGCCCGGACTATAGACGCCGGAAAAAATGGTCGGTGCCAATATAAAAATCATGGCAATACAAACCATACTCTCAAAAACGCTCGCTCCCAGCACCTCGGAGAGACGCGCCTTCTGGAAATCAACCGGCTTCAGCAGATCAAGAGCGACCGTGCCGTCAACGATTTTGCCTGAGATCGAACCTTCGGAGTAGAAAGAAATTAATCCGTTCATGAAAAAGCTGACGATCAGATATCCTTTCATCTGCTCCCACGATAATCCGGCAAGCTGCTCCTTGCTTGAATAGACCACCTCCCACAGATAGAAGATGGAGAGAAGATAGATGAGATTGGCTAATATGCTAATAATGAAAGTACCTCTGTAAGCGACCGTATTTTGCATCGAAAGCTTCCCTAAAGAAAGATACTTATGCACGTTGATCACCTGTCAGCCGCAAATTGCCTTCGTAAATATTTTTGACAATGCGATCAATCTTGGATTCATCGAATTTAAAGTCGATGATATCGGTATGCTGCATGACATGAGCGACGATTTCGCCCGCGGGAATTTCATTGCCGTCAAATTGGATAGACAGTACATTCCCGATGCTGCTAATGCCGTCGACTTGAAATCTTTGCTTTACGTTCTGAATTAATGCGCGAACCTTGTCCGCGTCTTTGAGCTGAAGATGAATCGCTCGTTCTTTGCCGCCATAAAGCCTTCTTAGCGCATCAAGATCCCCATCGTAAATGATGATCCCCTTATCTATGACAATAAGGCGGCGACAGATATCTTCGATATCTTCAAGATCATGGGTCGTCAACAGCACGGTTGTGCCCTGCTCCTGATTAATCTGCTTGATAAAACGGCGGATTTTGGATTTGACCGAGATATCCAGACCGATCGTGGGCTCATCCAAAAAAACAATCTGGGGATTATGCATGAGCGCAGCCGCCAAATCCGCCCTCATCCTCTGTCCAAGCGATAGCTTGCGGGCCGGCAAATGAAGAAATTGATCCAGATCCAGAAGCTCCGTGAAACGATCCATGTTGCTTTTGAACATCGCCTCGGGAATAGAGTAAATATCCTTCAGCAACGAAAAGGATTCCCTAACGGGCAGGTCCAGCCAAAGCTGCGTTCTCTGGCCGAACACGACTCCGATGTTATAGGCGTTGTTAATCCGATTTTTGTGAGGAATCTTCCCGTTGATTTGCACCGATCCCGAGGTAGGAACCAGGATGCCGGACAACATTTTGATCGTCGTCGATTTGCCCGCGCCGTTCGGCCCAAGAAATGCAATGGAATCTCCTTTGTCGATCGTAAAGCTGATGTCGTTCACCGCAAATTTATCTGCGTACTTCTGCGTATAGAGATGCTTGATCGCACCCTTAAGACCCGGCTCCCGTATCGCTTGCCGGTATGTTTTGTTAAGCTTGTCGACTATAATCTGACTCATGTTTGCCTCCCGAGCTATTTCTGTAGGGTTAAGTCCGCAAATCGTTCTTCATCAATTGCGCGTAGTCTCTTATGAACGGACTGTCTTCATGCCCCCGAATAAACTTTACGATTTCATTCGCTTCAAACCAATCGAAATCGCCCTTGAATACCCGTTGGAAAATCAGAATTTCCGGATGATCAAACTTGTCATAGAAATAACCGAAATTGCGAGTTAATTCCGTTCCTTCGTCGCTGCCGCGCGGATGCACTTGATGGAAGTTCAATGCGTTTGAATGAAACGCGAACGAGAAGCCCTTTTGCTTCAAACGATAGGCAAAATCCGTATCCTCGAGTCCCCACCCGCAATAGTTTTCGTCAAACGTTAGGCCGTCCAGGCTGGCACGATCTACGGCCATGTTGCCTGTCGTAGCTAAAACCCAATCAAAATGGAAGCCGGTCAGCTTGTCCGAATATTTCTCTACAACAACCTTGTAGTTGTCCATTGGCTCGTATAGATAAAATTCATCGATCACTCCGTTGTCCGGAAGCAACAAATCCTCCGGCATAAACAAACCTGAGCCCGCTTCATCTAGCAGTGCAGGCAGTTTCTCGCGGTGCTTGACCAGGAAGGGATAAATTCTGCTCAATGGCAGCTTCAAGCCTTCTTCCAGTCTCGATAACATGACATGTTTGGAGCCGATGCTTACCGTACGAGGATTTTCGTTCAGTAGATGGACATGCTCGCCCACAAAATGCTGGGACGGTATTCGATCGTCGTCATTAAATATCTTGAAATGTTTGATTCACAAAACCGGCCAGCGTACGCTCCAGATAAAACGCCTTGTTGTATGTAGGCATGATGATCGAAACCGAACTCATATGATCTTCTCCCGTCTATGTTGATCTCGTTTGTAAATCCTTCTCAAGCAGCACGATATCGGGATTCCCGCATTCTTCCACGAAGTATTGAATTTTGGGGGAGTAATTGTAAGCCAGACATTTGATATTCAAATAATGCGCGCATACGGCAACATGCAATCTCGAAGTGAGGATGAGGCCGGCTTCCGCGATCAGCCCATACTTTTCCAGATAATCCTTGGTTGTGTGATGGATAACCGGTATGGAAGGCTCCAGGTTGTTCAGTATTTCGACGAACTTCATTCCGACTCTATTGTCCTGCCATGAATCCGTGTCCATAATCGTAATCTGTTCCATCCCATGCTCGCGATACAGCTCTAAGGCATATCGGGCAATGATTTCGAAGTTTTCTCCGGTCGTGTCCTTGCTGTACGCTCTCAGATTTCTCCAAGCCAGCAGCAGGTTTTTCTTCTTGTCCTGATTCGCCTGATGTCTTGCGTGGCTTTTTACTGATGTCAGAATGCTCTCGTTCGCCGCGTCTTCCATTCTCTCTACCTTCTTCTTATTGAAGAAGGCATATTGCCTTGCTTGCTCGAACGATGTATCATCACGCAAGCCTACGTATGACGAGAGATTAATTAACGTCCTCGTTTTCAGCTTTCGGCTTAATCGGTTTAATGCGCCAATACCCACGCTGTAGTAGCCGATTTTCTTCCCCTGAAGTTTGGCGCGGATCATGAAGTTGAAGAACCCATCTCCCTCTTCGTCCGTGAAGCAAGTGCCTCCGCCCCATATGACCAAATCGCTGTCTCGTGAAAATTCGTGGAATAACGCCAGGTTTTCTTTTTTGAACTTTCGGCCTAGCAGCTTGCCTACTTTGATCTCGGGGTCGATCCAGCCGATTTCTCCAAACCCGACGATATTGATCTTAACGTTGGCTTCTTCTAACATGGCAATAATGGATTTCAGCATCATATCGTCGCCGAAGTTATTGGCGCCGTGGTAACCGATGATGGTTACTTGTTTCATACTTTTCAATAGATTTCCGAAGCGTGCTGGCGTCAAGCGATGACCTACTTCCTGCGGTTATAGTGGGATGACTTGCAGTACCTTCCGCCGCCTACGAGAGAAACTTTCTTTCTTCCGATTGATTTGCTGGCGTTTTTCAATATTTTTCTATATGTTGTTCTAGTGTAGAAGAGGCGTAAGGGAATGAGCAGTAGACAATCCTTTTATTTCTGGTTTTATTCGACACAATTTTCCTTTGAAACCAAATAATAGACCATCGAGGCGGTAAGCTCATGACTTTCAAGCGCCTGTAGGCATAGAAAAGCTGTCGATGAAATCATCGACAGCTTAGGTTGCATGCTCAAAAAAAAAGCTGAACATCTAACGGACCTCAGAACCTCTATTTGCTGCATTTTAGCGGATATTGAAAATCTAACGGACTCAGAAGTCGCTAATTGGTGCATTTCCGCCCATTCTATGTGATTTTGATGGAAGTAAGGTCTTCTGTGTCCGATACAATTTGAACCGGCCCCATTTTCGCGAAATAGCGACTGTGGTGTCCGTTAGCGCTTGGTGAACCGACTGGGGTTTGCTCCGGTTACAAAAAAACGTCCTCTAAGGCGCCTCCGTTCCCCATACCTCCAGCTCGAACAACCGGGCCATGTTGTCGTTTTTGCTTCCCTTCGTGATATAGATCCGCAGTTTATCGGTCGTCACGGCGGGGAACGTCAGGTTGTTGTAATCGCCGTTGTAATAATCGCTCGTATTGCCTGCGATGCTTGCAGCGGTCTGCCAAGCCGTGCCGTCCCAATACTGGATTTGGAAGTCCGCGAGCTGCTGTCCTCCATAGCTGAGGAAGCCGCTCCACGCCTTAACGGCGTTAATGATCTGCGGAGCGTCCCATTCCAGCTCCAGCCACTGCGGAGCTGTCAGGCCGGATGCCGAAATCCACCGGCTGGCGTTGGTCTTGAGGCCGTCCGTCGCGAACTCCTTCGCGAAGGTCTGGTGCGTAGAGCTTGCCGTCAACGCGGCGAGCGGCGCGATATTGCTCATGGTCGGCGGAGCGGACACGATGGTGACGATAAGCTCGCCGAACACGCCCGAGCCGTCGTTCGCCGTAGCCGTCGCTTTCACGCTGCCGGCCGTCGCAAGAGCCGTAAGCAGGCCGTTCTGGTCGATGGTCGCGAGCGAGGTCGGGTTGCCGCTCGCGTCGGTCACGGTCCATGTTACCGTCTTGTCCGTGGCGTTCGCCGGCAGCACGGAAGCCGTCAGCTGCAGCGTGCCGTTGACCGGCAAGCTTGCCGCGCCGTTCTCGCCCGTCACCGCGATCGTGGCGGCCGGAACCGGCTCCACCTCCGTCGCTACTCCGTATGCCTCGAGCTCGAACAGCCTCGCGATGTTATCATGCCCGCTGCCTGACGTAATCCACATGCGCAGCTTGTTCGTAACGATCGCCGGGAAGATTAATTCATTATATTGGTCATATCTTCCATCCAACGTATTGTCCGCCACCGTCGCGGCCGTCTGCCAAGCTCCGCCGTCCCAATATTGGATGACGAAATCGGAGATTTGGCGGTCGTTCAGGCTTCTGTAGCCGCTATACACGTTGACTTGGTCGATCTCGTAATAGGAATCCCAAGCCAGTTCAAGCCAATGTGGACCGGCAAGCGTCGTATTCGAAATCCAACGGCTGGCATCCTGGTTCTTGATGCCGTCGATGGCGAGCGACGGAGGGAAGCTGCCGTTCTCGTGACTGGAGCTCGCGGTCGCTTCCGCCAGCAGCGCGACATTGCCAGGCTTAGGAGGCAGCACCTCCACCGCGACCGTATCCGTCAACGAGCCGTCCACCGTCGTGGCTGTAATGACGGCCGTTCCTTCCGCGATGGCGGTTATGCCGCCGCCAGCATCCACTTGCGCGACGGCTGGATGGCTGGAGCTCCAGGCGACCGCATGGTTAACCGCCTCAATCGGCTCGACCGTCGCCGACAGCACCGCGGTTTCGCCTACATGGATGCTCAATTCGGACGCGTCCAACGAGACGCCGGTAACCGAGGGCAGGTTGGTCGCGTCCGCCGGCGTGATGCGGAAGTAGTCGAACGAGGCCGTAAGCCCCGTGCCCGCGCAGACGATGAGTCCGATCTTCGGCTCCGCGAGATCCGCCGTCTGCGTCGTCCAGACCTGGGTATACGAGCTGCCGTCGGCCGAATAATAGCCGCTGTAGGTATTGCCCTGCTTCACGATCCGCAGGTACGTCACCTCCGAAGCGATGGGATCCGCGATCTCCGAATGTTGGCGGACGGAGTCGATTTGCTTCGTGAACTGCAGCTGGTTGCCGCTGCCGAACAGCCGCGTCAGCCTCAGGTACGATTGATCGCTCTCGTAGACGATCAAGCCGCCTTGCGACCATTGGGACGTCGGCTTGCCGACCATCCGCGTATCGATGGTCCAGTCGCCTTCCGGCGCGCCGGTGAGCAGACTGTTGCGCGCTGTCGCCTGGCCGTCCACGATATCGCCGGATTCGCCGGCGATCGTCATATAGCCGGAGCGATCATTTAGCGACCATTTGGCGTTATTTTCGCGAATAAAGTTCCATTGGTCGTCAAGCTCGGCGGCATTGAAGTTGTCGCTGGCCCCTTCCACGAAGACGGGCGGCGGCACGACGATCGCGGGTGCGGAGCCCGGCACTTCGCCGTATTCGATAAGCGACAGATCGTCGAAGTACACTTCGCCGGTTGCTCCGCTCTTGTACAGATAGACCGTGGCGCTCGTGTTCGTCGCCCCCGTGCGGAAGACGAGCTCGTCATAGCCGTAAGCCGTGCTGTTGACGTGCGCATCCTGGAACGTCTCGCCGTAGTTTTTGACGCCTAATACGGCCGATCCACCACCGACGCCCTTGCCGTAACCAGACAAAATATACATCGTGTTGGGCTCAAGCCCGGATATCTGCTGCTCCATGCCGGAGCCCGCGTTCGCAAGCTTGGCCGCATAAGCGCCGGAGCGCATGCCGGCGTTCGTTATTTCCGCGCCGTTGTAGTGGAAGCCCCAGCCCGTGAAGTCGCCGCTCTCGAAGCCGGCGTTCGCCAGAAGGTTCGCGTCCTCCGGCGACGGCGGCAGCGGCGGCAGGTTGGCCGGATCAAGGCCGGCTCCCTCGTACGCGCCGATGTTGGGATTCGCCGTGGCGGACACCGCGTTGCCCCAATAATCGAGCCCCCCGTTGCCCGGAATGACCCGTCCCGCGCCGATGGCGGGCGAGCCTTGGAGCAGCTGGTAGCCGTCGACCGTATCCCTGCCGATCGTCGCCGAGCCCGGCGACGCGAGCATGGGATCGGCCGTTACCGCGTTTCCGTCCATCGCGACTACGCTCGCGGGATGGTTGCCGTAGAACAGGTTGCTGTCGAACACGTTGTTCGTGCTTTGCCCGAACGAGTAGCCGCCCGTGCCGAGGTTGACAAGCACGTTGTTGTAGAAGTAAGTATCCGTTGCGTAGCCGCCCCACTCTCCGCTGCCTACCACGCGAGTCGTTGCATGCTCGGGCAGATAGACGGTGTTGTTGTGGATGAGCGTATTCTCTACCGGTCCGCCGATCGTGAAGACGGTATGCTTGTCGTTCTGGCTGATGTTGTAGCGGATGATCGTGTCCTTGTTGAAGTTGGCGCTGTTCGTGCCGTCGTTGATCGCGAGCACGAAGCCCCCCGCGTTGTTGTGGCTGTAATTGTACTGAATGATCGTTCCCATGCTGTTGAAGTCCGAATCGTACGCCATGGCGTCGCCGCCCGGATACGTGTTGAACACCTCGTTGTATTGAATGAGTGCATCCTGCGTCCCCCAAGTCCAGAGAGGCACATGGTAGCCGCCAGCCCGCTTGTGCGTGTCGAACACGACGTTGTTCTGGATAATGCCGTCCGTCGTATTGAGCAACACCGCTCCGTCCGCCGAAATATCGTAAATCATGTTGTTCTCGATCTTGTTGTTCGACGAGAAGTTGCGCGTCGCCCCGTTCAGGTAGACGCCTACGCTGTCGAGCGAATAAATTTTGTTGTTGCGCACGACGACGTCGGATACGGCGTAATTCCAGCCCGGTCCCCAGACGATGATGCCGCCGCTATGCCAGCCGCCGCCCTGCTGCCCCTTCACGCTGTGAATTTCCAAATATTCGAATACGAAATGCTTGTACTCCCGCATGTTGTTCCAATCGGTGCCGCTGTCGCCGGACACGTGGATGCCCCGCCGCTGCCCCGGCAGCTCGGCGTAGTTCGTAATCTCCAGATTGCGGACTTCCCAATACTCCTGATTGTAGAAATAAATCGCCGCGTCCGCGCCGTCGCCCGCAATCAGAGGCTTCTCTCCTTCGCCGTACTTGTCGATGACGATGGGCTCGCCGTCGCTGCCCGAGCCCTGAGGGCTCAGCATGCCCGACCAAGCGCCGCCCGCCTTGAACAGAATGGCATCGCCCGGCTGAAACTGAATCGTGTTCACCTTGTCAAGCGTCTGCCAGGCCTCCGTCGTGCTCGTGCCCGCGTTCGCGTCGTCGCCTTCCAGATCATCGACGTAATAGACCGTTCCCGTCGCTGACGTTGCAGCCACGCCGCTAACATTCGGCGCCGAACCAGTCGCTTCCCCTGCCGCCGCGGAAACCGCCATCGGCGCGAGCATCGCGACCAGCATCGTCCATGCCAGCGCCAGCACGGCCAGCCTGGAGTGAAGCTTTTTCATCATTCCCATTGTTCCCATCCTCTCCGTTACTCCAATGTCATGCCTTCATAAACTTCGCCATTCGTGACGATCCGTGCTTCCTTGGCCAGCTTGTCGACGTATTCGACATACGCCGATTCAAGGGAAAGCTGGCGCACTCTTTCCTTACTCTCCTCGAAGCTGGCGTAACCGCCCGCCTCGCTGCCGATGACGACGGCCAGCAGGTATCGTCCGTTCGCCTCGTCATCGAGAATCGGCGATACGAAGCCGGGCTCCGGCGCATCGGCCAGCAGCTCGTACAATGGCGGAAGCGCCCTATAGTAATATCGTGCCGATGCGGCGTCAAAGAGCTCTTCCGCCGCTTGCGGCAAGATACCCTCCCCCGCTACCGAAGCGCCGTTGCCCAGCTCGTCGACAAGGGCGTTCGCCGCTTCGCCAGCCTCCAGTCGTGCGCGTATTTCCGCTAGCGCTGTTACCGCCGCCCGCTTTCGCTCCTCATTCTCCAATCCGTCTATCCGGTACGAGGCGGATAAGGCATAAAACCGCGTCTCGCCTTCCAGCCGGAACAGCTCGTCCTTCACCGCTTCGTAATGCCGTTTCAACCGTTCCTCCGTCATGTCCAGCTGGGACCCGGCGAGCTTGTCCTTCAGCTCGATCGTCAGCCGTCCGAGATAGAAGTCGACGAAATCGGCTTGATCGAACCGAGACGGACCGTACACCGGAAGCCCTGCCGCAAGCGACTTCGCCCGGCTATCGTTCTCCAGCTCCATTGCCAGCAAAAGCCCCTCGTACGAAGCATCGGCAATGATGCCATGCCGCTCGGCCAACCGAAGCTGCACCTTCATGCGCACGATCGAGTCGAGCGTCCTTTGCTTGACGGTCTCGAGCGGCGTCGCGCCGTCGTAATCGCGATGCCAGAACGCTTGGTCAACAACGGCTCCATACGTCCGCTTGAAATGCTCGATGACGCCGGACCGCTCCCGTGCCAGCGCCCACCGGAATTCCTCCTCCGTCACGGGTTCTCCGTCCACCTCGGCGACGATCTGCTGTTCCGGCCTTGCTTCCGTACGGCCGACGAACCATGCCGCGCATGCGAGCAGGATGAGCAAGCCTCCCAGCAAGTAGGCCGCGGCCAGCACGACAGCCGACTTTCGCTTATCGGCAACCATCATTTCCCTCCCTCCTCTTCATACGTAATCACGCTGTATGCCAAATAGGCGAACGATGCCGCAGCCCGCTTGCCTGCGATCGTCCACCTCCGATTGTAAACGCTTACCTTGTTGGCCGATAGAGGAAAGTCATGACCACCATCCGTAGATTCATGACTTTATTGCCCTCTATGGTCTCCGGACGAGGATCGTCTCTCCGGGATGAAACGCGCCTCGCAGCCTCACTTGCTCATAAGGCAGGAGCGGATTCGCGATTCGGCGCAGCATGAGCTCCGCCGCGCGTTCGCCCGCCTCCCGAACGAGCAGCAGCGGCCGCGACGTGCCTTCGTAACGGGGATGCGCTTCGTTCTCCATTCCGACCAAGGAAATATCCTCCGGAATACGCAGCTTCAGGAATCCGGCGGCGACGTACACCCATTCGGCCATGCCCGGAATAGCGGCTATGGCGGCCGTATAGCGGCCGGAGCTAAGCTTGTCGCTTAGCTTCTCCATCCAGACTGCTCGATCGGAGGAGCCGCTCGTCACATGCTCGGCGGGATTCGCCAAATCCGTCAGCCCAAGACGATCCGCCGCCGCCGCAAACGCGCTCCAACGCAAGCGGAACCCCCTTAGCCGGCTAATTTCCCCTATATACAAAATACTTCGATGTCCCGCCCGGTACAGCTGTTCCATAGATTGATGGATGGCGAATTCCACGTCCCAAATGACGCTGTCGACCGCCGTCACGTCCGGCGGGTAATTGATGAGCACCTTGGGCATCGGAAGCTCGAGCAGCACGGTCTCCATCCACTCCGGGACGACCGCGGTCAAGAACAACCCGTCGGCGAAGAACAGTCCGTTGTTGTCCAGCCAATGCCGAAGCTCGTCCACGTCGTCAATTTCGGCTGGCACCAGCAACGGGTAGAGCGAATGCCCAAGCTCGTTCAGGCGGACGCGCACCCCCTCGAGCTGCAGCTGGTGGAAGTCGGAGTCGCCGACGATCAGCATCGCGAACCGTCTTGGCTTCGCTCCCGCCCAAGGGATCCGTTCCGCCGCGATGCCCGCCTCCTGCTCCTTCGTCCGGTACCCCAGCTCGCGCGCAAGATCCGCGACCGCCTTGCGCGTCGTCTCGGACATGCCCGGCAGGCCCCGCAGCGCCTTGGAAACCGTATGAATCGTCAATCCTAGCTCGTCCGCTATCGTTTGCAGCGTCACTTGTTTCCTCATCGACATGTTTAGTCCTCCTTGCACGTTAACCTTGCTATAATTGTAACAAAAATGAAACTATAAATCAGGTTTCATTTTCCCTACAATTGAAACCAAGAAGAACAAATTAAGAATGGAGATGATCATGATGTCAAATCGCGAAATTAAACTGGAGCGCAGCATTCCCGTATTCGACGAAGTCGACGTTATCGTAGTCGGAGGAGGACCCGCGGGCACGGCGGCGGCGATCAGCTCCGCGCGCAGCGGACAAAAAACGATTCTGCTGGAACAGTCGGGACAGCTCGGCGGCATGGGGACGCTCGGTAACGTAAGCGTATTCATGGGCGTGGGCAACGTGACGGGCATTTATCGGGAGTTCATTTCGGAATTTCTGCCCGAAGCGTTGCCAAGCTCGCATCACGAATCGATTTGGCCGCAATATTCGCCGTTCGAGCTTCGCCATTATTTGAACGGCAAGCTGGAGAAGGAAGGCGTCGAGGTGCATTATCACGTCAGCTTCGCTTCCTCCATTATGGAGGATAACCGAATCACAGGAGTAGTGGCCAATACGCGGGAAGGTCTCCGCGCTTTCATGGGCCGCGTCGTCATCGATTGCACGGGAGACGCCAGAGTCGCCCAGGATTCCGGCGTGCCGACAAGGGCCGGACGCGACGAAGACGGGCTGACGCAGCCGATGACGCTTATGTTCATGATGCAGGACACCGGCAAGCCGGTTCGCCAGAAGCTGCCGGACGATTGCTACAAGTACGAATCGATTCCGGACCTTCCGCAAGGCCGCCATCTCTACTGGGGCGGCATGGGCGACGGCACGCTGCTCGTCAACATGACGCGCGTCAAGGGCAACGGGGCCAAAATCAGGGATATTAATTACGCGGAGAAGGAATCGCTCCGGCAAGCGTTGTCCGTGGCCAACTACTTGCAGCGGACGAATCACCCCAACCATATCCTTTCCCATGTCCCGGGGCAAGTCGGCGTTAGGGAAACGAATCAAATCGAAGGCCGCTACACGTTGACGGAAGACGACCTGACAAGCGGTCGCCGCTTCGAGGACGTAGTCGCTCAGACCAACTACGAGATCGACATCCACAACCCGACCGGCGGAACAAACACCGACGAGCGGAAGCTGGACGGCTACGACATTCCGTACCGCTGCATGCTGCCTCAGCGCGTGGAAGGCTTGATCGTCGCCGGCCGCAGCATTTCCGCCACGCACGTCGCCATGTCGTCAATGCGCGTGCAGGCCACTTGCTACGCGCTGGGCCAAGCGGCGGGCGTCGCGGCCGCTCTTGCCATCGAGTCGAACCTGCCCGTCGCCGACATTTCCACCGAAGCGCTTCATGAGCGTCTCGCCGGGCAAGGCGTCGTTTTCTTGAAAAAGAACGCGGCAAGCAAGGCCTGATCCGTCAGCCGTCCGACCGGACGGTGATTTAGGCAAACGAGAAACCCGCCATTTTAATAAAACGGCGGGTTTCTCTGTTTCTGCTTTGCTACAGTTGGCGACCGATGGCTCCGATGTCATATATAGCTTAAAAATCAGCTACATTCAGCCAACCGGACGCTGCGTCGTCATATGTAGCTTAAAAACCAGCTGCATTCGACCAACCGGAGGCTGCGTCGTCATATGTAGCTTAAAAATCAGCTACATTCAGCCAACCGGAGGCTGCGTCGTCATATGTAGCTTAAAAACCAGCTACATTCAGCCAACCGGAGGCTGCGTCGTCATATGTAGCTTAAAAACCAGCTACATTCGACCAACCGGAGCTGCGTCGCCGCAGCTCTTGTCGAATGATTCGCGACAGCCGGTACCTGTCGGCTAATCGACCGACATTCTATACCTGCAAGCGAGCAGCCAGCAGCCCCGCTGCGACGAGTCCATGCCGATCACAACACGATGCCGAAATACGTCTCCAGCGCCGCCGCATCCTCGGCGTCGGATTCCGGGGTGAACACCTGCACGCCGTCCGGGCGGAACAAGCGGAACTCTTCGTTCCACACCGAATTGCGCCCATCCTCCGTGAGTATGGCGACGATCCGGTTGTTCTTGAAGACGGAGTCCGGCGCGTGCTCGCACCAATACGACGCCATCAGATAATCCTTCGCAAGCTGCGGCTCCTCCGTGAACGAGAACAGTCGCGACCAGCCGTCCTTCTTCCTCTCCATCACCATCCAGCCAAACTCGGCATCCCGGTCCAGCCGGTAACACTCCTCGCCTTGCTGCTGCTCCACACCTTCCTTCATGAGCAGCGGCCTGCGCGGCACGACTCCCCCTACTCCCACGTCGCAAAGGTAAACGGAGCCCGCCGCTTCGACTCGCAATACATGATGCCTGCGCTTGGGCGGCGTATCGGCTTCGTCGCGCCAGAACCGCGCGAAGCAGCTCGTCACGCCGTATCCAAGCTCGCGCAGCAGCCAGCCGTACAGCGCGTTAAGCTCGAAGCAATAACCGCCGCGTCCCCGTCCGACGATCTTGGCGTAGATATCCTCTACCCGCAGCGACAGAGGAATGCCCTGGATGATGTCCAGATTTTCGTACGGCACCCTCTGCAAATGCAGCTCCTGAAGCTTGGCGAGCGTCTCGGCGCTGCCGTCCGGCCGTCCCGCGAAGCCGATCCGGTCCAAATAAGCTTGTACGTCCATCCCCGATTCCCCCTCCTATTCGGCCCAGTTGCCCTGCCGGAACACCGGCTCGATCGTGCCGTCCGGCAGCTCCCCGTCGATCTCGAGCTCCGCGCATCCGATCATGAAGTCCACATGCGTCAAGCTGACGTTGGCGCCGCGGGCAAGCAGCTCCTCCGCGGACAGCTTCGTTCCTCCTTCCAGGTTGACGGGATACGCGCTCCCCAGGGCGAAGTGGCACGAAGCGTTCTCGTCGATCCCCGTGTTATAGAACACGCGATTCAAGTTCGAGATCGGGGAATCGTGCGGCACAAGCGCCATTTCGCCTAGGTAGGAGGCGCCTTCGTCCGTTTCGAGCAGCGTCGCGAGATGCTCCCGCCCGGACTCGGCATCGTAATCCGTTACCTTGCCGTTCGCGAACGTCAGCGTAATGCCGTCCACCAGCCTGCCGTTCAAGTTAAGCGGCTTCGTGCTTTTCACCGTGCCGTTCACGCCTAGCCGATGAGGCATCGTATAGACTTCCTCCGTCGGCATGTTCGCCACGAAGTAGACGCCCTTCTCGTTCTCGCCGCCCCCGCCGCGCCAAATATGGCCCTCCGGAAGCTCTACGCGAAGATCCGTGCCGGGAGCGCGGTAATGCAGACTTTTGTACGCCTTCCCGTTCAGCAAATTCTGCCGTTTCTTCAGCTCGGCGATATGATCCCGCCACGCGGCCACGGGGTCTTCCGCGTTCACGCGCGCCATATGGAACACCGCCTCCCACATCGCGTCGATTCGGTCCCCCTCCGGCAAATCCGCAAAAACCTTATCCGCCCACGCGCGGGTAGGCGCTTTGATCAGCGACCAGCTGATCCGGCTATTGCGCGTATACGTCGAATATGCCTTGCGCGCGACGGCGGCCGCTTTGGTCGCGGCCGCCACCTTGGATGAGTCGATGCCTTGAAACAGCTCCGGGTTAGGCACCTTGATATGCAGAATCGCGCCGCCCTCCTCCGCGAAACGTTCCATTCGGTCCGCCTCCCATTGCGGGTAATAGCCGAAGGAATCATCCGACGCCTTCTCGTACCGGAGCCGCGTAACCGCCTCGTCGTCCCACTCGACGACGACGTATTTGGCCCCAGCCTCGTACGCCTTCGCCACGATCAGCCGCGTCAGCTCCGCCGTCTCGATCGGCGCGTGCACGATCAGTACCTGGCCCTGCTGAATGTTAACGCCGACCTTGACGACAAGCTCCGCGTATTTCGTTAACTTCGTTTCGAATGCTTCCATGATGGATATCCTCCTGCTATTTCAGTCCTTTAATTTTGTCCAGCTCTTCCAAGAGCGCGGGCCGTCTGGGGTAAGCCGCCCGAAGCTCGGACGCTACTTGAGCCGCGCGATCGCGGCCGCCCGCTTCGATGAGCGTGCGAATGATGCGGCACACCTTTTTATATTCGTTCCTATTCGATGCCTGTTTGCATTCTTTCTTAATTTGCTCTTCGAATAGATCCAGCACTTCGTCCAAATAGTCGTCAACGAGGTGCTCGTAATAATCCGTAATGATCCAAGGCCGCTCTCTCACCGCCTCAAGCAATCTGCCCGGAAGCTTCTCCTGAATCAAGATTTTTTTATACATCCCTTCCGTCCGCCAATTACCTTTGGTTTTCAATCGGATTTCATCGAGCATAGCCTCATGGTTCGCCTCCCACTCGGCGCCGGGCGTCAAATCCTTAAGCTTGACATAATAGGCGTATTCGCCATCCAGCATAAACTTTCTCGTCAGCTCGATTAACTCGTCTTGTTGACCCGTCAACTCGTAGAGCTGAATACGCTTCTCCTCCCAGTGCCGGACCAGTCCCGGAAAATGTCGGCGGCGTTCCTGCTCTTCTCCTTGTTCGATCAACCGTAACGCTCTATCGTAATCCCCGCGATTGATCGCCGCTTCGATCGCCATATCGCGAAAGGTTTCGACCTCCAGATGCGCCTCCAAATATTCTTGCGCCCTCGCCTCTCCATCGAACCTATGGATGACGGAATAACGGAGCTCGGCCGTCTTCTCGGCTGCGAAACGGCCGCCGAATTCGCTTTTTTCCCGAGAGGCCTCCCAGTCGTCCAACGCTTTCGTCCAAAGCTCGCGTTCCTTCGAGCCGCCAATCAACAACGACGCGCTCTCCAGCAAGGATAGCCGCCATTCGTCCCAGCCCTCCCAGTCCTTATGCTTCGAATCCTTGAGCAGCAACTGGAAGATCGAGCTTCGCGTTTTGTCCTCCATGTCTTCGGATCTTTGCGCCTGCGACAGCAGCAGCTCCAGCCCCTCCTTGATCATGCCGCCGACGCTGCCTCCGGAATCGTCACAACGATCCATCAGCCTGCTCATCTCGTGCATGACGCAGACGGCGATCTCCGCCGCGGCGAGGTAATTGCCCCGGTCCATGGCCTCGCTCGCCGCCTCCATCACCTTTTCGGCTCCCGATATCGCGCCGATTACGTTCCGATAGGGAACGAAGCCATGCCTGTCCGAGTATGCTTTGATCGATTCGCGCATAAGCGCTTTATATTGTTTGATCGCCTCTCCGCTGCCCGCCTCTACGAAGCGGATCGCCAGCTTGCGCTCTACTTCCGCATGCTCCTCCGACAACCGGACGACCAGCTCGACCAGCTCGCTCTTCGTTAGCTTGGCGAGATGATCCTCCAGCGTTATTTTGCCGGATTCCGTTTTCACCTTCGTCATATCGACAACCTCGCTTTGCATTCTCACTATGTATCTATCTTATCCAAATTCCCATCGCTAGAGCAACTTCGACCAATAGGGCCTGCGCAAATGAGAAAGGCACCTCGCCGCTAAGCAGCGCTAGTGCCCGTCTATCTTCGGTTCCCCTATCAGTCCTTATACGGATCGAATTCGTCCGCTCCCGCCATGCACACGCCGATCGGCTTCAGCACGTGCAGCACTTCGACCGTTTCCTCGTGCGCGTCCAGCACCTCTTGCAGCCGCCGATAGACGAACGGACTTTCGTCCGTGCCGGCGCCACGAAGCTCTACGCCGAACGCGGCGACCGCGTCCCGCATGCGTTCCGCGGATATCTGGCCGCCGGAGCGGGTGCGCGTTTTCCAATTCATTTTGCCCGCGGCTTGCGTCCGGCTCATGATTCGGCCCGCTCCGTGCACGGTGCTGTAATAAGAGTCCCGGTTCTCGTCCGTGTCCTTGCCCTTCACGATGACCGACATATCGCCCATGCTGCCGCCGATAAAACCAAGCTGCCCCGGCGCGGACGGCGTCGCTCCCTTGCGGACCACGACCGTTTCCTTGTCGCCATGCATCTCGCGCCAAGCGTAGTTGTGATGATTATGCACCTCGAAGTCCGACTGCGCGCCCAATAGGGTCAACACCTGCGAAATAACGTAATCCCGTCCCGCGTAAGCATAACGTCCCGCCAGCTTCATCGCCCGCTCGTACATGTCGCCCAGCTCGCTGTCCAGGTCCAGCAAGACGGGCGGCTGGTCCATCGACTCTCCCGGAGCTTTGCCCAGAAACTCGCGGCCGGCGGCCAGATTCAGAAAGCCGCTTGCCGTCTTATGGCCGAAGCCCCTGCTGCCGAAGTGATTCGCCACCCACAGCCGCCCCGTTGACGGCTCCTCGAACAGATCCACGTAATGGTTGCCGCTGCCGACCGTGCCGAGCTGGTCGCGGGCAAGCGTCTTGAGCTTGTCGTGCTCCTGCTTGCCGATCGAAGCATAGACGCCCCAATCGGGATCGTCGAACAGCGTGTGATCGACCTTCTCGCTGTTCACCCGGCCGACGCCGAACGAGACTTGGCGCGCGATCGCGTCCATAATGGACGGTAGCGAGGTCTTGACGTCCGACGCGCGCAGATTCGTGCGCACGGCCTTGTTGCCGCATCCGATATCGTAGCCGACGCCGGACGGCGAGATCTGTCCATCGTACACGATCACGCCGCCGATCGGCTGGCTGTAGCCCTTGTGATGGTCGGCCATCAGCAGCGCCTGCACGACGTTGCCGTGCTCCGCGCAAGTGGCCGCCTGCGACATCGCGCCGGAATCCGGCGTTCCCCATACTCGTACGCCGTTAATCTCTTGATAAGCCATGTTTATCATTCACTCCCTTAAGGATTAATGCTGCTCGTTTCTCGATATCGCTATTATCGCAGATTCGAGGGGGCATGAGCAGGGCGAAGATATGGCGATGGGGATCGTTCCGATCAACAACCACGCTTGCGCATTTACGGCGGTACGTTTGCGTTCACACCAAACTAACTATATCCCTCCGCCATAGCAACGGACATGGGGACTCTATTTCCGCGCTAAGCCGTTTGAACGAAATTGCAACGGACACCGATGACGTTATTGGCCCCAAAGTCAGCGCGATCACGCCATTACGGTGCGGATAGAGTCTCGTGTGTCCGGTACAAATTGAAAAGGGCCGCAATATGGCACAATAGCGATTCCCTTGAGACCGTCGATTCATTGTGAGTAACTAAGCGGAAACGCTCTACTCTCGCAAACGGACAGCAGGGACACTAATTGCAGCCTTTTCGTGATATTGAGAGTCTAACGGACTCAGATGACATTATTTGATGGATTTCCGCCCATTCTACGCAGTTTTGATGTCATTAGGGTCGTCTGTGTCCGTTACAATTTGTACAGGTCCTATTTTTGCCAAATAGCGACTGTGGTGTCCGTTACGATCAGCCACGACTTCACTGTGCTGCCCTCCTCAATGTATCGACAGCCTCATATGTATCGACAGCCTCATATGTATCGACAGCCTCATCGATGACGTTATTGGCGCCAAAGTCAGCGCGATCACGCCATTACGGTGCGGATAGAGTCTCGTGTGTCCGTTACAAATTGAAAAGGCCGCAATATGGCACAATAGCGCTCCCCTTGTCCGTTAGCTTAGCCAAGGACAAGGTGGGCCCGACTATGCGGCAAGCTGCCCGGTCTGAACAACTGTCCGTCAACTCCGTCATGCAGCGGCATGATCTTCAGTCGTCCCAACGGGCTTGTCCGCCTCTCCCGCTCCCACTCGGGCGCCCCGATCGAATCGCCTAAAAGCCAGTCAACTCGTGCGATTGACGCTCGTGTACCCGCGATGCGGCGTTTTGGTGAAGCGGTTAGAGACGGACGACGCGACGATCGCCTCCGGCTTGACTCTCGCCGACAAGCCCATCGCCTCGATTCTTCCCACCATATCCGACACGTAGAGCGACGTCTGGTTGCGCTTCGCGTCCGTCCCCGCATCGATATCGATATACATGCGAAGCTCGGCGCCCTGATACACGTGCGGCATTAGAATGTCCTCGAGCCTCATCCGTTTGTCCGCGTCGAAATAGGTGGCGATCTCCTGGCTGAACGTCGTCTCCAGCGTCAACTTCTCCTTAATGGAATAAATCTCGCGAGGCAATATGATCTGCCGGTAGCAGAACCACGCGCCGCGACCCGGGCGTATGATGACGACCGACGTAATAAACTTCGTATGGCCCGCGTGCACCTGCGCATCCGTACCGATGACCAGCTGATACCTCGAGCGGGCATCGCTCCTCATGAAATCCACAATCCGGTCGAATACCTCGTCGAGTGTCATGTCCCTGTCCTTCATGTTGCGGAACACCGATTCGTGAATCAACGCATATTGTCTACTCTTCATATGGCTCACCCGTGAAGCGTTGTCGGCTTCATCCTTTCGCTCTTCGCTCGTCTTCTGCATCATACGCCAGCCCCCGGCCGCTCGTGTTCCGATGTGGTAATATATGTACGGCTCCGCCATGCAAAAAAGACCCCGCTTCTACGCTTCTACGAGGTCTCTCCATCCGGACTCCGCTCTCCCTGCGAGTCGAACGCGTAATGAAATGGCTGCTGCGGCGCCGGCCGCGGTTTTTAAGCCGCGGCGCGAACGCCCCGCGCAAACGCCAAGCCTGCAGCCAGCGCAAGAGCCGCCGCGAGAGCGGCCGCCACGTAAACTATCGTTGGGAAGGCTTGCTGCTTGACGGCAATGGCGATAAACGCCCATACGAAGACGAGAATGACCGCCGCATCCGTTCTCTTCATGCCGATCCACAGCGCCAGCGTCGCGGCAACCGCCAGCATTAAGACCGTCCAGAACGTGTCGCTCAAGCCGAACCGGTCCCAACCGCCATCGTACAACGCGGCGGAAACGTTGACGATGGTCGCCACGCAAATCCAGCCGAGGTAGATGCTGAACGGCAACCGCACAAGCCAACGATCAGCCATGGACACAAAAGCGGCGCCCGTCGAGCGAACGCGCGTATAAATCGCGATAAGCGACAGGAGCAGCGCCAGCATCACGAACACGCTCGCGGTCACGTATTCGTAATGCCAGGCAAGCAACCACCCGGCGTTAAAGAGGCAGCTAAGCGGAAAGTAGATGCCTGCCGCACGGACCGCATCGCTTTTGCGTCCTTGTGGCGTAAAGGAATAAATCACGAAACCGATCAGCAACGCATAGATCAGCAGCCAGATGGAAAAAGCATAGCCGGCCGGCGTAATCATCGTCGGGTATTGGGCGGATAGCTCCCCCGTCGTCTTGCCTCCCAAGGGCAGACGCTGCGCCAGCCCGTTCATCGCCAAAACAAGGACAAGGGCGATCACGTTAACGAATCTCATGGACGACACCTCCAGGTCGCATTGCGCTTTCTATTTATTTCACCTAGACAAGCCTGGATTAAACAAAATCCGTCCTGCGCCGCGCCGTCGCGCAAGTACGGACCCGACTAACCGGCCATAAATTAATATATTTAACAGGAGTATAAAGAATAACCCGCATTAAACAAAGCAAGGATCCGGATTCATAGGGACCGCCTCCAATCGTGGAATATTTTGCATAATCGCAGACCTAAGCGTTCACACTAACCATCAGTAAGTTTGATGAACAGGAGCGTCTAACGTGGGATTCTATATGAAAATCCGCTAAGAAGCCGATCCGTGAGTTTCGCGCCTATTACAAGGAACGGCATCAGGCTCGAAGGCCGTCCTTCCGGCGGAAAAAAGAGGCAAATTCGCTCATAGTGTCCCTTCGTTTTGGGAATATTATTCCTCTACTGGGCTATCCGGCCAAGGAGCAACATGCGAAAGGATGTGACATGGGCAATGGTCGATCAAGAATCGATAACGGCCGACCTGGAACAGAATATTCGCCACATCCGATCCAAGCTGGGAAATAGCAGCGATCTTATTATCAGGCAGATCCGTATCGGCAAAGAAAACGGCATTAATGCCGCGGTATTCTACACGGACGGGCTGACCGACGTCAAAGCCGTGCAGAACTTCCTTCTGGAGTCGCTGATGCTCGACATTCGAAGCGCCGACTTCGACCTTATGCTGCGCGAAGGCCATAATCTGATCACCGCTCTGGAGGAGCGCATTCTCACCGCCGGCGATATTCGGGAAGTAACCCACTTCGCGAGCTTGTTCAACTGCCTGCTGTCCGGAGGCGTCATTCTGTTGCTCGACGACCATGCCACCGGCATCTCGATCGGCAGCATGCGGGACTGGAAGGAACGCGGCGTGACGGAATCCTCCACGGAGACGGTTATTCGCGGGCCCAAGGAGAGCTTTACGGAAAGTCTGCGCATCAACACCGCCTTGCTAAGGCGCAAGATCAAGGATCCCAATCTATGGCTGGAGATCAAGACCATCGGAGAGGTTACGCATACGGACGTGGCCATCATGTACGTGAAAGGCATCGTGGACGAGGAAGTGCTCAAAGAGGTGCATCTGAGGCTCGATCGCATCGATATCGACGGCATACTCGAGAGCGGTTATATCGAGGAGTTTATTGAAGACACGCCTTACACGCCTTTTCCGACGATCTATCATTCGGAGCGCCCCGACGTTATCGCGGCGGAGCTGCTGGAGGGGAAAATCGCCATCATGATCGACGGGACGCCCATGGTCATGGTCGTGCCGGCTTTATTTGTCTCGTTTATGCATGCGGCGGAGGATTATTATCAAAGGGCGTTGATCGCTTCGCTCATACGAATCTTAAGGTATATTTGCATTGCGATCATGTTGACCGGTCCATCGCTCTATATCGCCGTCACGACCTTTCATCAGGAGATGCTCCCCACGCAGCTGTTGATCGGTCTCGCCGCCCAGCGGGAGGGCGTGCCGTTCCCGGCCTTCATCGAAGCCTTCATTATGGAGGTCACCTTCGAAATATTGCGGGAAGCCGGCCTGCGCATGCCCAAGGCGATCGCTCAAACCGTCTCCATCGTCGGTACGCTCGTCATCGGCACGGCTGCCGTCGAAGCCGGCATCATTTCGGCCGCCATGGTTATCGTCGTCTCGATTACGGCCATCTCCAGCTTCGTCCTGCCCGCCTTCGACATGTCGCTGTCGTTCCGCATGCTGCGGTTTCCGCTTATGATGCTGGCCGCCTCCTTCGGGCTGTTCGGCATCATCGTCGGCATCATCGCCATCGTGCTGCATATGTGCAGCCTGCGCTCCTTCGGCGTTCCGTACATGAGCCCGTTCGCTCCCTTTAATCTCGAGGGCAACCGGGACACGGTCGTGCGCTTGCCTTGGTGGACGATGATGACGCGGCCTCGCCTCATCGCGAGGTCCAATCGCGTTCGCGGGCGCAATCGCGCGCCTCATCCGCCTTCGCCTCCGCAGAACGAATCGAAAGGTTGATCCGCATGCGCAAAATTTGCTTCATCGCCCTGCTCCTCCACGCGATGCTGCTCGCCGCCGGCTGCTGGAACAGGCGGGAGCTCAATGAGCTCGCGATCGCCGTGGGACTCGCCATCGACAAGTCCGGAGAAGGCTACCGGGTATCCGTGCAAGTCGTCGAGCCTAATGAGATCGCGGGCAAGAAGGGCAGCGTCGTCACGCCTGTCACGATGTATCAGAGCACGGGAAAAAGCATCTTCGAAGCCGCCCGGCGGATGACGACGGTCAGTCCCCGCAAAATCTATTTCTCCCACCTGCGCATGCTGGTGATCAGCGAAGCCGTCGCGCGCGAAGGCATAAGGAACACGCTCGATTTTCTCTCCCGGGATCACGAGTTTCGGACCGACTATTTTATCACCGTTGCCAAACAAACGAACGCGGACGATACGTTGAAAATTTTGACCGCGATCGAACGAATCCCGGCCTTCAAGCTTTATTCGACATTGGAATCGTCCGAGAAGGCATGGGCCCCCACGACCACCGTCACGCTCGACGAGCTGCTGTCGACGCTCGCCACGCCCGGCAAGCAGGCCGTGCTGACCGGACTGCAAGTGAAGGGCGATCAAAAGATCGGAGAGACGCGCGGGAACGTCAATATGGTGAAGAGCGGCGCGCAGCTTCAATATTCCGGCATCGCCGTCTTCAAAGCCGACAAGCTCATCGGATGGCTGAACGAAGAGGAAAGCAAGGCGTACACCTATATCAACAACACGCTCAAAAGCACGTCCGGCATCGTGAACTGTCCCAACAACGACGGCATCATTACGGGAGAGATCATCCGGTCCCATACGACAGTGAAGGGTAAGCTGATTAACGGTATTCCGCATATCGATATTCACGTGCGCTCGGAGCTTAACGTCGCCGAGGTGCAATGCTCTCTGGATTTGACGAAGACGGGGACGATCTCCGAGATCGAGGCGGCGGCCAACGCGAAGGTCAACGGCAATATCGAGAAGACGATCAAAACCGTGCAGAACAAGTATAAAGCAGATATATTCGGCTTCGGCGAAGTGATCCGAAGAGCCGATCCCAAAGCATGGCGGACGCTCAAGAATCATTGGGACGACTCGTTCCGGCAAGCCGAGATCCATGTCCGCTCGGAGAACAAAATCAGGCGGCTAGGCACGGTCAACAATTCCTTCATCGAAGAGATGGAGAAAGCGAAGCAAACGAAATGAGGATTTGGGATGAAAACAGTCGCGATCATCATCATCTTCTGCGCGGTCGTCTCGTTCTTCGAGCTGCGCTCTCTCCGTCGATCGGGTCTGAAGCGAGAACGCTTAGCCTTCATGCTATTAATGGCGGCGGCTGCCGCGTTCTCCATCGCTTTGGCGCTGCACGTTCCGATTCCGAGTCCGCTGCATATTATCTTCGGCTTATTCGGCCCGATCGCCGATTGGGCGGATGCTTTGCAAGAGGCTCTCGAACCGAAACCGATCAGCATCCGGTAGCTTACGAACTTCCGAGCAAAGGAGCGCTATAATGACGAACAAAATCGTAATCAGTCCTCGCCAATACGAGGTGCTCGTGTCCCTCCATATCATCGGCAGCGCCATCCTGATCATCCCGTCCTCCCTTGCGAGCATGGCGAAGCAGGATGCCTGGATCGCGAGCTTGCTCGCGCTGGCGATGGCGATGCTCATCCTGCCGCTGTACCGCGCTCTGGGCTCCCGCTTCGCGGGCGCCGACATGGTCGAATTCGCCGAGCGGCTGCTCGGCCGCTTTGCCGGCTCCGCCGCCATGCTGCTGTTCGTCATCGGCGTCCCGTTTATGATCGCCTCCTTTACGCTGCGCAACATCGGTGATTTCATGACGACCCAGATCATGCCGGAGACGCCGATACAAGCCATTCATATTTTGATCATGTGCATTGTCGTGATGGGCGTAAGGCTCGGCCTGGAGCCGATCGCGAGGACGGCGGAAATCTTTTTTCCCGCGGTATTGTTCCTTATTTTCGTGCTCGTTTGTCTGGTCTCTCCCGAAATGAAGACGGTCAACCTGCTCCCCATGTTCGAGAACGGCTTCCTCCCGGTCGCCAGAGGCGGATTAACGATGCTCGCATTCCCGTTTCTCGAAAGCGCGTTTCTCCTCATGCTGCTTCCCGCGGTTCAAAATGCGAAGGAAGGCGGCAGCGCGCTGGCGAAGGGAGTCTTGCTAGGGGGGATCGCGCTCGTGCTCGTCACGGCGTTGTCCATTCTCGTTCATGGCACGTCGAATACGGCAAGGCAAATGTTCCCGAGCTACATTTTGGCCCGAAAAATCAATATCGGCGGCATTATAGACCGAATCGAAATCATCGTGGCCATCGTCTGGTTCGTCACCAACTACATTCGGCTTACTTTGCTGTTCTATATCTCGATCACCGGAATTTCGTCCGTGCTGCGTCTGAAGGAATACCGCAGTCTCACTTACCCGATGGCGCTAATGCTGCTTACGCTATCGATCGTCATCTTCCCCAATGCCGCCGTCGACAAGAAGCTTGTTGCGGTCTGGCCCTACTACGGCCTGTTATGGGGCATCGCCTTCCCGTTGCTGCTGTACTTAATCGCCGTCATGCGAGGTTCCGGATTGCCTGGCGCGAGACCCGGAAGCGGATAATGCCGAAGGGAGCCGTTCGCCTATGCCGTATGTAATCGTTGTCCTGATCGCCGCGGCCGGTATGGCCTTATACGAGGTTCCGAGATTGCGCAAGCGGGGGTGGAGCCGAGAGCTATGGGCGTTCTTGGGCTTTCTTCTCGTCGGCGTCTCGCTATTCTCGATCTATTTGCTGCATGTTCCCATCCCGAGTCCGGTCGTCTGGATTCGGGCGGCGTTCGAGCCCGTAAGCGAAGCGATCAATGACATACTCGGATTGAAATGAGGGAGTATCATGAACAAAACGCATATATCGCCATTGCAGTTCGGCGCCCTGATCATCATGTTCGTCATCAGCAGCTCGACGTTGATCTTGCCGACGCTCCTCGCCATGCAAGCCAAGCAGGATGCCTGGCTATCCGCCACGCTCGGCACCACGGCTTCCATGCTGCTGGTCTTGGTATACGGCACGCTCGGCACCCGTTTCCCTCGAATGACGCTTGCCGAGATTAGCGTCAGTCTGTTGGGGAAGCTCGCGGGAAAAGCGGTCATGCTGCTGTTCCTTTGCTATCTGTTCATCATTACACCCGGTCTGCTGAGCCAGGTCGGAACGCTCGCGACCTCGCTTTTCCTCTCGCAAACGCCTACTCCCACGGTTAATTTGCTGTTCTTCTCCATCATCGTGTTCGCCGTACTTCTGGGGCTCGAAACGTTCGCCAGAGCGGCCGAGCTGTTCCTTCCGTTCGTCCTGCTGCTCTTATTCCTGCTTCTGATCGCGTTGCTGCCGCTCATCGATTTCCGCTACCTGGTGCCGATGCTGGAGTACGGGGCCGGTCCCGTCATCAAAGGAGCCCTGACCGTAATCGGCGTACCCTTCTTGGATCTCGCTATTCTGCTCATGGTGTTCCCTTCCGTATCGGACGTGAAAGCCGCCTATAAAATGTACTTCGCCGCGACGGCGTTCGGCGGCTTGATGCTGATCGTGGTCATTCTGTTTTCGACGCTTATTATCGGCCCCTTCATTACGGAGATCGCGGAATATCCGTTTTTCGTGCTCGCCCAGAAGGTGAATATCGGCAATTTCGTGCAACGGATCGAATCGATCGTCATGATGATCTGGATCGTCTCCCTCTTTTTCAAAATTACGATTTGTTATTATGCCCTGCTGCTCTTGACCGGCCAAATCTTTCAGCTTCGCAGCTACAAGCCTCTTGCTCTGCCGATCGGCTTTATCGTAATCGTATTGTCGGTCACGTTGTTCCCTAGCAGCGTTTCTTTTTGGGAATTCATAGCGGAGCAATGGACGCCGAGCGTGATGCCTTACGGCCTGTTGATACCGGCGGCGCTCTTGTTTGTCGCTTGGATCAAGAAACGCTTCGCGAATGATCTCCCGAAGGAGGAGCCCTCGTCCTAAGCTGGCGCGGAAATAGAATAACCCTCACCCGGGTCACATAGTATCTACTGAATAGAGAGATACCGATGCGGGAGGTGGGACCGAATTGAATGCCGTACGCACGATAAGCGTTTGGGAGGAGCATGTGTTCTGGCTGGAAATCCTGCAGGACCATGCCTATTTCGTCTATGACTATACGGCGCCTTACGAGAAGCAATGGGTCGCGGAGGCGGAGCAATTCATTGCGAGATTCCAGGTGCTGATCGATCGGCTGAACGCCGTGCCGAAGAACGATCCGCCCGGCTCCCCGGCAATGGTTCAGATCGCAAATGAAATTTGGCCGGTGGCGCAAGGGTATTATCAATTCGAAGGCCGGCTGCAGAGTCTGCGCGTCGACAACCAGGTTCAGGTTGCGTTGTCTCCCACATTCTTCAACGGTACGCTTAACGAGAACGAAGAATATTTGCGCCAGCTCAAATTCTACACGCAGGGCAAGATGCCGGAGCGGCTGCCGCTCGTGCAGCTGCTGGATTTGTGGTTGGAGGATCAGCTCGGCCACGCCGTGCTGCTGCGCAACGCGCTGGATCCCATGGAGGTTGAAGTGATCCGCGAGACGGATCGATATGCCGCTATTTTCCAGGGGTTTATGATGCAGAATCGGCAGATCGCGGGGTACCTCCGCTTCATGCAGCCCGGCTTCCCGCGCCAGCAACTGCTCGCGGCGCAGGTCGGGCAAGCCGTGCTTGGCATGAATGCCTTCATATACAAGGTCGTGCAGCTGTACCGGAATACGGAGCTGATGAACAAGACGACGCTCCGGTTTCTGGAGCATCACTTCCCGGAAACGTGTTATTTCGTCTGCAAGCTCAGCGAATTCGCCCCGGAGCTGCGGGACGCCGCGGCCCATTGCTCGCTGAAGAAGCCGTCCTTCCGGTAAGGGGGACGGCATTCGTTTGCGCTCGGTTGATGCCTCGGGCGCGTCGTTGGATGTAAAATTTAACACACGTTTGCTCGTAGGTCGTCTCCCATGCGCTGCTGGACTCGGTTTTTCATACACGTTGGCTCGTATGCCCGCCCACACGCGTTACTGGGCTCGGTTTTTCACACACGTTTGCTCGTATGCCCGCACACACGCGCTGCTCGACTCGGTTTTTCATACACGTTTGCTCGTATGCCCGCCCACACACGCTGCTGGACTTGGTTTTTCATACACGTTGGCTCGTATGCCCGCCCGCACGCGCTGCTGGACTCGGTTTTTCATACACGTTGGCTCGTATGCCCGCCCGCACGCGCTGCTGGACTCGGTTTTTCATACACATTGGCTCGTATGCCCGCCCGCACGCGCTGCTGGACTCGGTTTTTCATACACGTCTGCTCGTATGCCCGCCCACACGCGATACTAGACTCGGTTTTTCATACACGTTTACTCGCATGCCCGCCCGCACGCGCTGCTCAACTCGGTTTTTCATACACGTTTGCTCGTATGCCCGCTCACACGCGCTACTGGGCTCGGTTTTTCATACACGTTTGCTCGTTTGGCGTCCCCCGTGTGCTACTGGGCTCGGTTTTTCATACACGTTTGCTCGTAGGCCCGCCCGTACGCGCTGCTGGACTCGGTTTTTCATACACGTTTGCTCGTATGCCCGCCCGCACGCGCTGCTGGACTCGGTTTTTCATACACGTTTACTCGTATGCCCGCCCGCACGCGCTGCTCAACTCGGTTTTTCATACACGTTTGCTCGTATGCCCGCCCACACGCGCTACTGGTCTCGGTTTTTCATACACATTTGCTCGTATGCCCGCCCACACGCGTTACTGGGCTCGGTTTTTCACACACGTTTGCTCGTATGCCCGCCCACATGCGCTGCTGGACTCGGTTTTTCATACTCCGCCCTCGCCACCCGCGCGCACCTCACCAACCCGCTCCTTCACCTCGCACCCCTCCTACACGCGAACCGTCTGTGCCCTCAGCCGCTTGATCACGTTGCCAAGCGCCTCGTTCGTCCGCTCGAAGTAGTCGCGCATGGGGCAAGGCCGCTCCGCCATCCGCTCCAGCACCGACGGTATGGTAAATTGCTCCGGGGTTAGCCGCTCGTTCACTTCGTCCCACTCTAGCGGCGCCGCTACCGTAGCCTCGTTCCTGCCTCGCGCGGAGTAGGGACTAATGATCGTTTTGCCGAACGCATGTTGAATATAGTCGACGTACAATCTTCCGCCCCGCTTTTTCTTGAGCCTCTCCACCGTAAACAAGGCGGGATGCTTCTGCACCAAATATTCGGCCACAAAAGCCGTGAATACCCGTGTATCCTCATAGGCGAGCGTTGATCCTGCCCCCAGCGGGATGTGGATTTGCAAGCCTTTTCCGCCCGACACCTTGGGATATCCGGCAATGCCGAAGGAATCCAATATCGATCGGATCTCATTCGCCGCATGCACCGCGAGCGGGAATTCGTCCCGACTAGGCGGATCAAGATCCAGCACGATCTCGAGCGGATTCGTCTCGCCGATTCGCTGGAACGGGACATGCAGCTCGATCGCCGCTTGATTGCCCAGCCAAACGAGGGTCGACAAATCGTTGACGACAATATAGTCGATTTCCTCCGAACGAGCGGTGCGAATAAAGTCCGGCGCGTACTTGGGACAGTTTTTCTGATAGAAGGATTCGCCCGTTACCCCGCCCGGAAAGCGAATCGACGTCAGAATCCGATCCCGCAGGAAAGGCAGCATTCGCGGTGCCATCTGCACCAGATAGGAGATGTACGCCTCCTTGTCCAAACCCGCCGCCGGCCATAACGTTTTCTCAGGATGGGTGATCTCCGCGCCGGGAAGCACGTCGGCGTTATCCGTCACGAGCCGGTTCCACGTACAGGCATCGGCCTTCTCCTTCAACCGAAAGGCGAGAAAAACCGGTTTCGCCCATGCTGTGTCGGGGGCTAGCTCCACCAGACCTCGCAAGCTGCCAGAGCCCGTCATGGAAAAAGACAGCTCCACGCAAATGCCCGGCTGGACGCGAATGTAGCCGCAGCCAATTCCGTCGCTTTCCGCTTCCGCTTCCGAGCAGCCCGTCTGTCTCACCGCTTCCGCTTCCGAGTAGCTCGCCTTTGCCGCCGCTCCCTGCCGCGCCGCCGAATTCGCCGCTCCAGACTGCAGGTTGCTCCGGATTGCCTCTACGAGCGCCGCCCTTTGCTCCGTTTGCAGCCCTTCGCTGAACGATCCTGCCGATATCCATTCGCGCCCGACGCGGAGTCCCGCCATAAAGCGTTCATCCGCCTCGCGGTATCCTACAATTACAAACAGCCCCCGATACGTTTCTTTCTCTCCCTTTTGCGCTTCAGGCACTTGGATCCCTCCTCATACCTCCTTAGCATGCCGCGTTGGCGCGCTTCCATTCTTCTCCTGCCCGTGAAACGGCAAGTTGTTACAACGATGAGGCAAGATGCGTCCGGATCACATGCGCGTTATAATATCCTTAGCGACTAGAGAAGGAGGTCCGGGAACCGTGACAGCGACGAATACAGGCACGCCGGGGTTGGGACTTGCGCTTGAAGGAGGAGGTGCCAAGGGCGCCTACCATATGGGAGTAGTGAAAGCCTACAGGGAGGCAGGTCGAACCTTCGACGCCATAGCCGGCACCTCGATCGGCGCCCTCAACGGAGCCGTCATCGCGCAAGGCGATTTCGAGATCGGGTACCGGGTGTGGGAGCAGTTGGACGCCCGCTCCATCTTTGACATGAGCGATGAAGAATACCGGCTGCTTATGCGGCGCAAGCTCGATACGACCGCCTTGCGCCAGCTAGCCTCGCACACCAGGAAGCTGATTGCCGGCAGAGGCATGGATACGCGCAAAATGCGTCAGCTGATCGAATCGCTCGTTGACGAAGAGCGGCTGCGTTCTGCCGCAACGGACTTTGGCCTGGTGACAGTCTCCTTGAGCGATCGTGCGCCGCACGAGCTGTACAAGGAGGATATTCCGCAGGGGCGGTTATTGGACTATTTGATGGCTAGCGCCGCCTTTCCGGGCTTTCAGGCGACCTTTATCGACGATAAGGCTTTTATCGACGGCGGGCTGTACGACAATTGTCCCATCAACATGCTCGCTCGCAAAGGGTATGCGAACATCGTCGCGGTGCGAACGCTCGGTCTCGGGGTGACGCGTAAAATCCGCTATCCCGACATAAAACTGACGACCATCTCCCCTTCCGAGCCGCTTGGCGGGATGATGAGCTTCAACCCCGAAGCGATACGCCGCAGCATGAGCATGGGGTATTACGACGCGCTCCGCGGGCTGAAGGGCTTGCAGGGCCAAAGGTACTGCATCGATATGGGAGAGTTAACCGAGGAGGCTTGCAGCGAAATGCTGGATTCTCTCCCCGAAGCCAAGCTATTGGCGCTCGGCCGCATGCTAGGCGTGAGCGGAATTCCTCCCCGCGACCTGTGGAGCAAGGTCATCGTACCGAGGCTGTCAGGCAGCATGCGATTACCCGCCGACGTTTCTTCCACGACCTTTATCGTTAGGCTGACGGAGGCGCTTGCCGCGGCCAAGGGCATCGACCGATTCGCCGTCTATCGCTTTCCCGATTGGGTAAGCTCTGCAATAGGCGGTCCGCTGAAGAACGTCCAGGGTCTCGGCTTTCGCCAGGTGGAGCTCTGCATGGCGGCTCAGCGTATTTTGGAAGCAGTCAAATTGTGATTTGGAACGGCGAATGCCCCCGTCGAAACGTATAAACCTATGTAACGCAAAAAAAGCCGCATCCCTCATGGGACGCGGCTTTCGCGGCTGTGCTCAAACCTCAATCGCGAATAGCCCTCTACGACGAGCTGCGGTTACGATAGAGCAGATATAAGAAAAACGGAGCTCCGATCGCCGCCGTCAACACCCCCGCCGGCACGTCGCGCGGCAAAAACGCCGTGCGCGCGACGAGGTCGGCGACAAGCAGCAGAATCGCGCCGATGAGCGCGCTGACAGGCAGCACGTTCGCGAAGGACGGACCGACCAGCTTCCGAGCCATGTGGGGGGCCATCAGGCCGATAAAGCCGATTGCGCCTCCGATGGCGATGGCCGCGCCCGCGAGCGCGACGCTAAGCCCGATCAGCAGCAGACGCTGCCGCTGCACCGATGCGCCCGCGCTGCTCGCCAGCTCGTCTCCTAGCGCCTGGATATCGACTTTGCGAGCTTGTAGCCAAGTTAGCGGTAGCAGCACCGCGACCCAAGGGAGCAGCGTAAGCACGTCCTTGTCCCACGACATGCCGTATATGCTCCCGGCCATAAACGTGATGGAGCGGTCCGCCAGCTGAAGCGGTCCCGATATGATCAGCATGTACGAAACCGACTTGATAGCCGCCGAAATTCCGATCCCGATCAAGACAAGCCTTAGCGGAGTGACACCGCCCTTCCAGGCCAAGAGGTATAACAGCGCCGTGATGACGAAAGCACCGGCAATGGCGAAAATCGGCATATAATGCACGGACACGGAGCCCGTGAAAATAAAAATGAATAGTACCGCGCCAAGCGAGGCGCCTTCGGTAACGCCGATGACGTCCGGAGACGCCAGCGGGTTGCGGATGACGCCCTGCAGAATCGCGCCCGCGGCCGCAAGCGCCGCGCCGACGAGCATCGCGATAACGATGCGGGGAAGCCTCAGCTTGTCGACGATCATTTGTTCCATGGGAGGCGCATAGCCGAAAATCGCTTTCAGCACGTTCGCCGGAGAAATAAACTGGCTCCCTGTTCCCGTGCTTAGGACCGCTGCAACGAAACAAACGCCCAGAAGACATAACGTTACCCGAAGCGCTCTGCCGCTTACGGGAAGCTTATATCCCGAGCCGTTCCTACCCCGTTTCGATTCTTCCTGCTTCATCGTGCGCGCCCCCCTTTTCTAGCTATGTAAGCAAAGAACGGCACGCCGATAATCGCCGTCATGACGCCGACCGGCACTTCCTTGGGCATCGCGATATATCGCGAGCCAAGATCCGCGGCCACCAACAGAAGCGCGCCTAACACCGCGCTGTACGGCAGGATCCAGCGGTGATCGTTGCCGACGAGATGCCGAACGATATGGGGGATGATGATGCCCACGAAAGCGATTGGACCGGCTGCCGCCACCGATGCGCCGGCAAGAAGAATCACGGCTGCGGCGGCAATCAGCTTGACCAGCATGATCCGTTGACCGAGTCCGCGCGAAATGTCGTCTCCCATCATCAAGAGATTCAAGTGCCTGGAGAGCAACAACGCGATCAGCATGCCGGTTGCCATATACGGCCATACGGACGCCAACTGGCTCAGCTCCCGGCCCGCGACGGAGCCGACCAGCCAGACCAGCACTTGATCGAACATCTTCCCGTCCGACAGCATGAAGCCTTGCGTCATGGAGTAGAAAAACGCGGTCATCGATGCGCCGGCAAGCGTAATCTTGACCGGCGACATTCCGTCTCTGCCGACGCTCCCGAGCAGAAACACGAGACCGCCGCTGAAAGCGGCGCCCAGCATGGCAATCCAGGTAAAGGCGGCCATGCCGGAGACGCCGAACCAGCCAGCGGCGACGACGATAAAAAACGACGCGCCGGAATTGACGCCCAGCGTGCTGGGCGAAGCGATCGGATTGCGGGCAACGACCTGCATGACGGCCCCAGCCACCGCGAGACAGGCTCCGACCGCGGCGGCAATAAGCGCCCGCGGCACGCGAGCCGTTCGGATAACGAGATGCTCGTTGCTGCCGTTATTGCGTATAAACGACTCCCAGACGCTCCGGATCGGAATATCCGTTACGCCGAACGCAATGCTGCAGATCAATGCGACCGCCAGAGCGATAAGGGAGAGTATAAGACCGGCACTTTTCACAAGGCACACTTCTTTCTATTATGGAAGGCTCGCGCCGCGAAAGGATTGCGTTAGCCGTTTCACCTTGAAATCATCTTGAAATTCAGGAATGTATACCGCAACCGTTCATCTCGGTACTTTAGCATTTTATAAGGAGACTTGCCTCCTGTCAACGAATGTGAGAATCATTTTCACAATTCGATTGACAACTCCTAAGGAAGCCTTTATAGTTTGTTACTGTATTGATAATCATTTTCAAAGAAGAACGAAAAACTGGAGGAATACGAAATGAAGACAAAGGCACCAAGAAATAAAGCATGGCAAGTCATGCTCTCGCTAGCGTTAGCCGTCATGCTCGCCGCATGCGGGAACAACAATGGCCAGGGCAATGCAACCGCCGGCAATGACGGCAACGCGCAGAACGATGCGGGATCGTACGAGGTCGTTCATGCCATGGGCACGACGACAATCGAAGGCACTCCTCAGAAGATCGTCATCCTGACGAACGAAGGGACGGAAGCTCTGCTCGCGCTCGGCGTAAAGCCGGTCGGCGCCGTCAAATCGTGGACGGGCGACCCATGGTACCCGCACATCAAGGACGAGATGGAAGGCGTGACGGTCGTCGGCGAAGAAAGCCAGCCGAACATCGAATTGATCGCGGGCCTGCAGCCCGACCTGATCATCGGCAACAAGATGCGCCAAGAGAAGGTATACGAGCAGCTCAAGGCGATCGCGCCGACGGTATTCGCGGAGGATCTGCGCGGCGAATGGCAGAACAACTTCATGCTGTATGCCGAAGCGCTGAACAAAAAAGCCGAAGGCGATGCCCTTCTCGCCGAATTCGACGACCGCATCTCCGACTTCAAGGAGAAAGCCGGAGACAAGCTTAACGAGACGGTATCCGTCGTCCGGTTCATGGCCGGCAAGACGCGCGTCTACCATCACAACACGTTCTCCGGCATCATCTTCGAGAAGCTCGGCATAGCGCGCAACGAGATGACAACGAACACGCCTAAAGACACGTTTGTCGACGAAATCACCAAGGAGCGCCTGCCCGAGACGGACGCGGATCGCATCTTCTACTTCACGTACGAGACCGGCGACGGCGGCGGCAACAAGACCGAAGAGGAGTGGACGGCCGATCCGCTGTGGAACAACCTGGGCGCGGTCCAGAACGGTCAAGCGTACAAAGTGGACGACGCGATCTGGAACACGGCCGGCGGCATCAAGGCGGCAAACCTGATGCTCGATCAGTTGTACGAAATTTACGGGATAAACCAATAACTCCCAAACAACAGCTAAGAGGCGTCCTTCCGTCATTCATGACGATGGGACGCCCTTTTTTATTGTCTGTAAGAGTATAGCCTCTCATTTCTGCTTCACGGACAGAGTTAGGACGAGAGCAGCGACTAGCTGTGTCAAGAACCTTTATAAGGCGAAACGGTCCTTAATCATTTCCGCGACGTCACGAGCCGGTATTGTCGTGTTGTTTATTCTTAGATAATTCCCATTTTTAATCTCGCCTTCCAACGAATTTAATCGATGTTGCTCCATTGTCCGCCTCAGATCCTGTTCGGAGCGTGCGACATCTCTTTTTGTTGGTTTATGCTCCAGCCTATGGGGCGTCTTGTTGCGCTCCACTCTCTCTTCAAGATCGGCTTCAAGTTCAACAAGACATACTTCTGCGCCGTTATTCTCGAATATTTTGCAAATTTTATCGACGTAATCCCAATCCTCCTGCAAATCGAATCCCCAAACATAGGTAAAGATCATTCCATACATTTCACTGGCAGCAGCCGCTTCGAATATGTCCTGACGGAATTTATTCGCCAAACCCCACATCTCCCGACTGAAGCCGAAATAAGGAGCCAGCAATTCAATCGTCATATGGTTGTGAAACAATTTTAAATCGGTTATCTTCTCCAGCTCATGCCCTACCGTCATTTTCCCGACTGCCTGAGGACCAAAAAGCAGTACGAACTTCATGAGATCACCTCTTCAACTGTCCTTTAATAATTTGCATCATGCTCTTAGCAGTTGCTGTAATCGCTTCTTCTGCCGAGCGTGGCTTCCATCCAAGTAATTGTTTGGCCTTTTGATTACTCGTCGACATATCTAGTCCGAGAAGTGATGCGATCATCCTTAATTGGGGATTGAAAATCGCCATGATGCGAACCACTACATTTGGAATTTGTGCCTTGGGTACGTTTTTAGCATCTTCCCCTACATTTTTTCTTATAATATTCGCAACATCTAACATAGAAAGATTTTCTGCAGTAGAGGCTATAAACCGTTCGCCATTGGCTTCGGGACGAATCATCGCTAATAGATGCAAATCCGCAACATCTCGAACATCTACGTAATCAGAATAAATTTTAGGGACAGCCTTCATTTTGCCCTCCAACATCTGGCGAACGCTGCTATTCGAATGCGAATAATCACTGCCTAGAATCGGTCCCATCACGCCGACGGGATTTACCGTTGCCAGTTCCAATCCATTGCCCTCTTGGCGAATAAATGCCCAGGCCGCTTTCTCGGCGATCGTTTTAGATTTTTGATAGGGATGAATGTTAGCGTCCGTATTCGACCAATCTTTTTCCGTGAATGGTCCTTTATGATTGGTGTGCCCCACCCCGATCGCTCCGAAAGCGGAGGTTAGAACAACGCGTTTGACTCCTGCGTCGCGCGCCGCTCTCAGAACTCGCAGTACTCCATCGCGGGCGGGCTCAATCATTTCGTTTTCGTCTTTATAGACTTTATTGGGCGTCGGTGAAGCAACATGGATCACATATTCCGCCCCTTTGACGGCCTCGTCCCAGTTATGATCAGAGGATAAATCCGTCTGAATGAACGACAAGCCTTCCAAGTCGGACAAGCCGCCCGACCTTAACATCGCTTTGACTTCATCTTGCCTGCTCATCGTACGAAGCGATGCGCGTACGCGGTAATCGGCCTCTAATAATTTTAAAATGATATGCACAGCGATATATCCGGAACCTCCGGTGACGAGCACTAACGGTTTGTTCTTTCTAGTCATCGTATCACTCCTTTTTATTGACGTTACACCTGTAACGGGCTTACACTATTCTATGGCCGCGCACAGCAAAAAAACAAGACCCATACAAACATCTGTGACAGAATGGAGAATGTGTCATGGCAGCAACCGAACACTCGCAAAGCATCAAAAAAGACACAAAGGAATGGATTACTCTCGCTTTGCTCGAGCTTATTAAAACGAATAATCTTCCAAAATTATCAATTTCGGAAGTCGTCAAAAAGGCCGGCGTCAGTCGCATGGCGTTCTATAGAAATTACGAAAGTCTTGAACAAGTATTAGAGGAATATTACGAGCCTATATACGCGGATATTTTTAATAAAATAGCATTTCAACCTGAACACGAACAAAAAATAACGGATTTGACGAAGTTTTTCCACGAGTATTCCGGGGATTTTAAGAGGGCTATCGAAAGGGAATATATACAATTGCTATACAAAATATTCAAGAGCCATATCGCTCAGTTTTATGATAAGCTCGTTCCCTTCCCGGACTGGACAGGCGCGAGACGAAGCTATTGGATCGACTTTATGAGCGCGGGAGTGTTTGAAGTCTGGGTGATGTGGATCAAAAACGGTCAAAAAGAATCCTTAGAGGAAATGTCGGCGCTGCTTCGTTTGTTTCATAAATAAAAATACTGTTCGTATCGATATCTCATTATGTCATTAGACACTTTAGGGCAAGGAGCGATTTCATTGAACGTGTGGAAAGACATACGGACCTTCGCCGCAGTATCGGGAGCTCCCCTCCTGCTCGGAGCCTTGTTCTGCTACGGCATCGGGCTTGGGGTTCTCGCGCCCATGAACTCGATTTATATGAGCGAGAGCATAGGACTCGCCAAAGGACAGATCGTGTCCGTCTTTGCGGTTTCGGCTCTGCTTAACTTGATGGTCACGATCGCCGTGGGCATCTTTAGCGACCGGATGAAAAGCAAGAAGCGAATCGCCATGTATGCCGCGATCGTCTGCATGGCGGGACTTCTGCTCTACATGCGCGCGGATACGTACGGGGAGGCGCTCGCCTTTATGTGCATCGCGTCCGCTCCGTCCGGCCTGATCATGGGCCAGCTGTTCGCGCTGTCGCGTAATCACTTCGCCCGGTTGGCTCCGACGCTTGTCGAAATGGCCCAAATCTGGCTCAGATCGTCGCTAAGCGTCGGCTTTTTCGTCGGGCTGCTGATCGGCGCCAACCTCTACGTCATCGCGACGTTCCAAGGCGTGTTATGGGGCAATCTTGCCGGTTACCTGGCTTTGCTGCTTCTGCTTCTGGCGCACCGCGAGCTGAATCCGGGCATGCCGGGCGGACCGAAGTCCGGTGGCGCTGCCGCCGGCGTTGGCGAACCCTTCTCGCTGCTCATGCTGCTGGCGATTCTCATGATCGCTTGCGCGGACGCGGTACGAGGGCTCTACCTCCCCCTCGTCGTGAAAGAGCTGTTCGGCCGGGCGGAGATCGCCTCCTATATCTGGAGCGTGCAGGCCATATTCGAGCTGCTGCTCATGACTGTCTCCGGTTATTGGGCTGCGCGCTACGGGACGAAACGCGTCCTCCTGCTGGGCGGCCTATGCGCCGTTCTCTGCTATAGCATCTATCTCTCGTCGCCGCCTCTTCCGTTGTTCTTCATCGTCCAGCCGATCTACTCGCTGTTCGTCTCGATCAAGTTCGGCGTCGCGATGGGCTACGTGCAGCGCATGTTCATCGGGCGAAGCGGCTTCGGCGCCAGCTTGTACGAAGCCATAATCCTCATGGCAACCTTGCTGGGGTATGTATTGCCGATGTTCGTGGAAGGCTATCATCCTGCGTTGTTCTTAATCCCTACCGCGATGATTGTTGCGGCGCTGCTCTTGACCGGCTGGTCGATGGCGGGCGATCGCAAGCGAAAGCATCGTTCAAGCGCGAAGGCCATGTAAGTCCCGTTCCGACAAGAACACAATTACCCTTCCAGGTAATTGTGGAGTAACATGTGCCCCTGTTCGGCATTTTTAACACATGCCCTTAATCGCAACATCCGAGCCGTATTTACCTTCACTCAGGCCAAATAACGTCTCTCTTGTCCGTTACAATTTGATAATGGATAAAAACAGGTCATTAGAGTCCAGTGTGACCGTTAGCTTTTCATGGAGTAAGGAAGACGTTGCATAATTTCCTATACAACAAGAATAGAGCCTGCTGTTGGCAGGCTCCACAGGTAAAGCTTTCGCTATGAAAGCCACTTCGAGCATCGGGACCGGGCGCATTTTCTTCTTTTCGCCACTTTACATCCGCTTCTTGTAGGCCTTCATTGCAAAGTAATAGGCCACAATCATGATTCCGATGCACCAAGCAAGAGCGACCCAGATATCATGGCCTACCGGTTGATCGGACAATAACGCGCGGATCGTCTCCACGATAGAAGTCACCGGCTGGTTTTCGGCAAAGACGCGTACGACGGTCGGCATGGTCTCGGTCGGTACGAAGGCCGAACTGATGAAGGGCAGGAAGATGAGCGGATAAGAAAAGGCGCTTGCTCCTTCCACCGTTTTGGCTGATAATCCGGCAATGGCCGCGACCCAAGTCAAAGCCAGCGTAAAGAGCACGATGATACCCGCTACGGCCAGCCAAGACAGTACTCCTGCCGACGAGCGAAAACCCATAATAAGCGCTACGACAATGATGACGATAACGGAAAGGATGTTGGATACCACCGAGGTCAGCACATGTCCCCACAGCACTGCGGAACGCGAAATCGGCATGGAGTGGAACCGCTCGATGATGCCCCGTTGCTTATCCAAGAAGAGGCGGTACGCCACGTAGGCCACCCCGCTGGCAATCGCCATAAGCAGGATGCCGGGCAATAGGAAGTTCACGTAATTGTCCGTACCCGTTTCGATTGCGCCGCCAAACACATAGACGAACAACAGCATCATGGCAATCGGCGTAATGCAGACCGTGAAGATGGTGTCCATGCTGCGGAAAATATGGCGCATAGAACGTCCGAGCATCACGCTCATATCGCTGAAAAAATGTTTTTTTGCCGTCTCCATTAGATGGCCTCCTTTTTACCGATGATCGCGAGAAAAATTTCCTCTAGCGTCGGCTGTTTTTCTACATACTCTACCTTCGCTTTCGGGAACAGCTGCTTCAACTCCGCGAGCGTGCCGCCCGCGATAATTCTGCCCTCGTGCAGGATGGCAATTCGGTCGGCAAGCTGCTCGGCTTCCTCCAGATACTGCGTGGTCAGGAATACCGTCGTGCCGCCGTCCGCTAGCTCCTTTACAATTTTCCAAACCTCGATACGCGCCTCAGGGTCAAGCCCGGTAGTCGGCTCGTCGAGGAAAATGACCTGCGGTTTCCCCACAAGGCTCAAGGCGATGTCGAGCCTGCGGCGCATGCCGCCCGAATAAGTAGACGGCTTGCGGTCGGCCGCCTCCGTTAACCCGAAACGTTTGAGCAATTGGTCCGCAACTTGACGCGGATGATCCAGATGCCGCAGCTTCGCGATCATAATCAGATTTTCCCTCCCGGTCAAAATTTCATCCACGGCGGCGAATTGTCCGGTAAGACTAATCGCTTGCCGCACGTGGTCGGGTTTGGACGCAACGTCGAAGCCGTTAACGGCGGCGGTGCCTCCGTCCTGCGCGAGCAGCGTGGTGAGGATTCTGACAATCGTCGTCTTGCCGGCGCCGTTGGAGCCAAGCAAAGCGAAAATCTCGCCTCGCTTCACTTCAAGATCGACGCCCTTTAGAACTTCTTTGTCTTTAAAGGATTTTTTTAGCCCGTTTACGGAAATTGCTGCAATACCCATCCTTTTCTCCTCCTATATTGAACTATTTAGTGTGACTGGTAACCTGTATAACTTACTACCTGGTTAATAATGAACTGAATAGCAGGGTGGCAATTCACTATCGTAACCAGGCCATTCAGTCGGTATGTGCTGCGGTATGATCCAGCAAGTTTATTTTTTTCTCAATCGTTCCAGAATATCTTGATTCAAATCCTCCCGATACTTGGCGAAATAGGTCTTAGCGTTGGCCACGAGCTCGTCTGCAAAGGACGCCACGTCTTCCCCGGTGATCTCCAGCACTTGTCTTCCTTCCGCCGCGCCGGCTTCGAACAAATCGATTAATTCATACTGGATGCGCAGCATATCCATTCCGTTGCCCGACGCGAAATTCCACATGTAATTTTGAATTTTCTTGAATACATACTGGTAGTCCTCCGGCAAGACATTCACCCGTGCCATCATCATCTTGTACTCTTTCTTATCGCCAAGCAATTTTTTGAACATTTCTATCATGTTATTAGCCTCCTCTTTATTCACATCCGGCGTATGATGATTCCCAGCACGCAGCCTTTTGGCCCCTTACTTTGATTTATCCTTAGACTTTTTTATTGCCTTGTTCATTTCTTTGTTCACTTCTTGGTAAACGGATTCTTGAATGATGTCGGCGAACGTTGTGGAATCCTTGATGAGATCGTCGCAGAAGGCCGCTACGTCGCTGCCCGTCACTTCAAGCACGCCTTTCCCCAAGGCTGCGCCCCCTTCAAAAAGATCGACGATCCCCGAGAGCAAATCCGTCCCCTCGGTTAGCTCCACAGGCCCGACCTTAAAAAGATACCTTTGGATCTCTTTATAAACGATCTGGTAATCCTGCGGGAGCGCTTTGACTCGCGCCATATGCGCTCGCCACTCCCTCTTGCCTTCGATCATATCCCGTATGCTCATCCTTTCTTCCTCCTATCTCCCTAATTTTTTAGCGACATTATGGTTGAGCTGCTCGCGCCACTTGTCGCGATACGTCTTTGCCCCATCGATGCCGGCCAGCGCGGCGCAGAAGCCTTTGATATCGTTGCCCAGTACCTCTTGGACGCTCTGGCCGTCCGCCGCTGATTCTTCGAGCAGACCAAGCACGCCGTCAAGAATGGGCATGAGGTTGCGACCGGTGAAATCGGAGTAATTCCAAAGATTGGCATCAATTTCTCCCCATGCCGCTTGATAATCGGCGGGCAGCTTTTTGACTCTCGCTTCAAAGGCTTTGAATTCCTTCGTCATGTCGCTGCCGGTCACTTTTTCCCAAAAATTCATTGTCCGCTCTCCTTCAACTCGTTAATTTTTGACGATACGAACTCCCACTTTTCCCAGAACCTCCGCAGCTCCTCGCGTCCCGCGTCGTTAATCGCGAAAAACTTTCGAGGCGGTCCCATATCGGAGGGCTTTTTGGTGATCTCGACCAATTTGTTTTTTTCAAGCCGGATCAAGATGGTATACACCGTTCCCTCCACGACATCCGTGAAGCCGAGTGCGTTCAGCCGCCGCGTGATTTCGTAGCCGTAGGTTTCTTTGCGGCTTATGATTTCAAGGACGCAGCCCTCAAGCGAACCCTTAAGCATTTCCGTTAGGTTTTCCAGCACAATCACCCCTTGCTATTCTGTATGACTGGTATTCTGTATGACTGGTATCATGTATCACTTACTACTTCTATAAAGTAACACGTAGTAGCTGACCTGTCAATAGTGTTTTTTCATTATTTGTTACAACTGCTTTGCCAATGCAGCGAAACATCCGCAGCTTAAAGAAGCCGCAGCGTCTGCAACGGCTTCTTTAAGTTTGAACCGGGTCCTTGTTCTGCGCCTTGCGCGCTAATCATGCGAGACGAGCCGCCTCGGCCTACCCCAGCTTCTGGCCGCAGTTGGGACAGAAGTTGGCGCCTTCGTTCTTGGAGCCGCAGTTCGGGCAGAAGTTCGGCTTCTGGCCGCCTCCGGACGAAGGAGCTCCCGCGCCGGCTGCTCCACCCTGCGAACCCGCGCCTCCTGGTGCCCCTTGCTGTCCGCCACCCTGCGAACCCGCTCCTCCAGAGCCGCCCTGTTGCCCGCCGCCTTGCGAACCCGCACCGCCGGACCCGCCTTGCTGCCCGCCTCCTTGCGGCCCGTTCATGCTCTGCATCATCTCTTTTGCGATGTTCATTCCCATCATCATGCCGGCCATATCCGCCGCCGCGCCGCCGCCGTTCACTCTGCCCGAAGCGATGCCGTCCGTCATGGACGCCTGCTGATACCGCTGCATATCCCCGATCATGCTGTGGGAGGCCGTCTTCGTAATCATCGCTTGAATTTCCGGCGGATAGTTGAAGCTCATCACCTGGAAGCCGGTTACCGTTATGCCGCTGCCCAGCATATCCATATCCAGATCCTCGCGGATGCCTCTTGCGATATCGACCGCGTTCGCCTGCAGGTTGAACATGTCCTTGCCTTCCGTGCTGATCCACTTCATCAGCAGCTGGTCCAACACCGACGTAATACGAAGCTTTACGTCCTCCACCAGAAAGCTCTCCCGCACGCCCGCGATTTTGTCGATAAACGTCACGTAATCCTTCACCTTGAACACGAACGTCCCGTTGGCGCGGATCGGCATGCCGCCCGGCAGCTGCGGCGTCGGAATCAACACCGGATTCTGCGTGCCCCAGCGAACCGTGAACTCCTTGGTGTTCACGAACACGACCTCGACCCGCATGCCGCTGTTAAAGCCGAACTTGAAGCCCTTTAGCGTGGAGAGGAAGGGAATGATCTGAGAATCGACGGCGTACTCGCCCTCGTCTTGGAATATGCCTTCAATCCGCCCGTTATGGACGAACACCGCGTCCTGCCCGGGACGAATAATGAGCTTGCTTCCCTTCTTGATCTCCTTGTTGCTCCACTTCCAGAAGATCATATCGTCGCGGAATTCTTCCCACTCCACCACGTTCGCGAACTGATTTCTGAAAAACACCATGTCCCCTCATCCTTTCCCTTCTAAAATGATCCCCTGCTCCCGCTATGCGAATGGCCTCCCGACGTCGTTCCTCCGCCTCCCCGGCCACCTCCGCCGCCGCCGCCGGACGGCTTGGGAATATGCCGCTTCGTCACCGTCGTGCGAAGGTACTGGTCGCGCTGGCCGACAATGCCGGAAGTGCGGGAATTCTCGTACGTGCGGTTATGCACCGTGACGCGCCCGCCGGAATTGGCTACCATGCGCCAGACGATCAGAAGCGCGACCGCCGCCGCAACGCCCGCCTGAAGCCACCATTTAAATAAAAGATTGTCGGGATTGACGCCCGGTTCGTAGCCCATGTACCGATGAGCCGTTTCGATATAGGCCGAGAACGCCCCGTAATAGTCGCATGCGGACAAGTCCGAGCTTATTTTGTTCCGAATCCGGTCCAGCCGCCCGTCGTCCAGATAGGTCTCCGCCTTGTAGAAGCCCCCCAGGTAGATCTCCCTGCCCTTCATGTCCACCGTCAAAATGACCGCGTTGCCATGGGGCTTGTCGTAGCCGGGCGCTTCCTTGTCGTAGAAGTCCTGCATCATCTTCATGACGTCGGCGCCGGCTTCGTTCTTGGAAGTATAGATGACGATATCCGTCTCCCGCTCGGGACCAAGCTTGTTCGCCTTGCTCTCCAGCAGCGCACGCTCTTCCTCGCTCAGCAGCCCAGCCTCATCGTAAATAAGCTTCTTTAGCGGCACATCCTCCGCATGAGCCTTGCCGACGGGATGGAGTAACGATAAGAGAGGGATCGCTAATGCAAGCACCAGAATAAATGCCCGTAACGATCTTGCTGTCAGCATCACCAAATTCCGCCTCCCATCGCGATCTGAATGCCTTTCATAACCGCGAACCCGGCGGCGAAGATACCCGCGAACCAGCCGAGCACCTTGCCATTGCTGATCGGCGGCTTGCCTACAACCTTGCCCGTCTGTCCGTTCATGGCGAACGTATACCGCTTCTTGTTGTAATCGTAATGGACGACCCATACCGGCAGCAGCGCGTAGTCCGCCTTGAGCGTCGACGTCTGTACGTTTTTGTTCGTATACGTCAAGGTTGCGTAACCCGACATGGAGGAACGGATATACGACTCGATATAGTCGTCCACCTTTCCCCTGGCGCGCGGGTAGGTCTCGCCTTCGTTATAATTGTACTTCTCAGCAACGTAGCCCGTTAGATACGGCGCCTTAAATTCCTTTAGCTGATCGTACGGAAAGGGCTCCAGCTTATCCATCAGCTCGTCGTTCATCTTCTCCGACGCGTCGACCGGTATTTTCGCATAGTCCAGCACGATGCCCCGATAGACCTCGTAATGTTGCGTCTCGGTGTACATGTAATCGCCGCTCTGATACGACCTGACCTTGGTGCCATGGGCGTGAACCTCGATGTCGTTGTGAAGGTCGAATAGCCAGAACGGCACGTACAAGCCGGTTATGCTTTGGATCCGGTCCGCCGTCATGAAGCCGCCCGGCGTCATCAGGGCGTTTTTGCACCATTTCTTGAAGGCCGCCTGGGCCTCTTGCTTGCTGATGGAGAAAGGGATGACCTTGTCCGGCGCCAATTGGCCCGTCAATCGGTCTCCGAGCACGACGTTCGAGCCGCAGAAGCTGCAAGACGTCGCCACCGTGTCCGCATCCGTCATCAGCACCGCCCCGCAGCTGGTGCATTGGTACTGCCGCGCTTCGTTTCCTTCGAACGCGTCGTGGTTCAGCGGTCCGGAGAACCCTTCGATATCGTCTTGCCTGCCGCAGCTCGCGCAAGACAGCTTGCCCGACTCGCTGTCGTACGCCATGCCGCCTCCGCAGTTCGGGCACTTATAGGTAATGACCGACATTACTTCCGCTCACCGCCTTTCCCTCTATGTATAAAATGCATGAATCACGATTCCCCGCAATGTTTTGCCCGGCGCTTCCCTATTCGCTTCGCCTCAGCCTCTTCTTGACGGCCAGCTCGTCCTCCGGCTTCGAAGGCGCGTCCTGCCTGTACGCCTCGAACTCGGCGTCCAGATCATCCTGGGCTTTGGCTCCACGTCGAAGCTCCGCCAGCGCCTGCGCCTCGTCGTAAGCGCGATCCGCCTTTTCCTCGAGCGCGTCAAGCATGGCCGCGCCTTCTGCCCGGTCTGCGGAGCCTGCCGCGTTGAGCTTTTGCTGTGCTTCCGCAGCCGCCAGCTTGCCTTTGATCGCCGCTCTGCGCGCCTCCAGCTCGCCGAAGTCGGCGGTGAGCTTCTCCTGCAGCCGCTTCATGTTCGCGGCGTTAAGCGCCGCCGCATCGTAAGCCGCCCGCAACGAGGGTTCCCGCGCCGACTCCGCCGCCTTCTGCTCCAGAAACTTAAGCGCTTGCGCTTCGTTCCCCGACTGCATCGACTTCTCGGCGTAACGCTGCAGCTTGCCGATCTCGGCCGAGCACTCGTCGAGAGCCCGCTTAGCCCGGCTCTCCGAGGCGAGAACGGCTGCCGTTTCCGCCTTTATTTGGCCAAGATCGTCATTTACGCTCCTCATATACTCGTTAAGCGCCTTCTCCACGTTGTCCGACCGGTCTAGGGCCGCGTTGATATTGCTCATCATCAAATCCCTGAATCTTGCCAGAATTCCCATGTGGCAGCCTCCTTGTACAACGATTTCCTGCTCTAATAGTACCTTATTTCCGGTCAAAAGATTCATTTTCCGCCGAAAAGGTTGTCGACGCCCCGCGATGCGTGCCGGATTCGTTCCCGACTTCCCGGCCCCGAACGCAATAAAAAGAGCGCCTCGAGGCGCTCTTTTCTCTGAATTCGTATACGGTTCGTTTCAGTATGCTGTAAGGATCGTTCTAGTATGTTGTTTGGTTCGTATCGGCATGCTTCGCGTTCGTTAACATCTTTCCCATCCCTCGAGTTCCCTCTACGCGACTTGCCTGCATGCCACCTCGTAACGGACACCACGGACGTTATTTCGTCGAATCCGGCTGATTGCTGATTCTTACGGACACCACAAACCTTATTCGCTCTAAAATAGCTATTCCAAGGGGTTTAAAGCGCCGATAACGTCTCTGCTGTCCGTTACAATTTGAAAGTAAGCGATTAGGGCGAAATAAGGGCTCTGAGGTCCGTTACGCCGATGAAACGGAATAAACGACATATTCCCCAGGACCATAGACTTCACCTTGAAACCTAACCGTAGTCCCATCCGGCACCGTCATGCTGAGCCGCAAGCCGTCATGGTTCGTGAACTCCCGATCAGCATGTTTGTCATAGTCCATGAGCATCCGGTCCGCATGATCACCATGGTTCGTGGACTCCCAATTAGCATGCTTGTCATAGTCCATGAGCTTCTGGTCCGCATGATCTTCATGATTCACGGACTCCCTGTTCGCATGAACGCTTGAGTCGGCAAGCGTTGCGCTCTCCACCCGCACCGCCAGCATGCCGCCTTCCGTCGGCACGGAGCCTTCGGCCCAATCCAGTCCGCCGAGCAGGCGAGGAGCAAGCTCCACGACCCGGCCCCCCGGCGCAACCAGCTGGATGCCCAAGATCGAGCAGAGGAACATGTAGACGGGCATGCTGCCCCAGGCATGGCACGCCGAGCTAAAATGGACGTTACCCGTGCCAGCATCGCGATAGAACAGCTCCCACCATTCCCACACGGTCGTCGATCCCGCCTCTACCATGGGACCATACCGCGAAAGCACCAGCTCCATCATCCGATCCACGCGCCCCAGCTTGGAGAGCGCCCGGTATACGACCATCATGAAGAACGGGCTTGCCAGAATCGGCTTCCCTGCCGCCTCCGGCGCGAACACCGCGCGATAAATCGCCCCGCTCCGCTCATCATCCGCGTCATGCAGCACCGACAGGGCGAGCGCGTTGGCCGACTCGCTGTACAACTCGCTTGCGACTCCGTCCGCGAAGCATTCCGTATATGCGCCGACATCCGCCAGCCATAAGCGGCACTTGATGCCCGAAGCCAGCCGCTCGCTTTCGACGCCATAGTACGCCTCGGCCTCCTCGTCCCCCACCAAAGAAGCATACGAAACCGCGTTCCGCATCGCCTCCAAATAAAGCAGGTTGAGCGACGTCACAATGCCGCCCCGCTCCACGTCCGGCCAACGCCCGAGCGGCGCCTCGCCCGCGTCGATATAGGCCCAATACGGCACGTCCGCCAGCAGGCCTTCCTCGTTCTCGAAGCCGGAGAACCAGCGCAACGCTTGGACGATGTTGGGCCACCATTCGGCGAGAAGACCGTCGTCGCCGAAAGCGTCCAAGTATTCGCCGAACGAGCTTACCCAGTGCAGGCAGAACGACGGAATCGGCGGATAGTTATGATGGCCGTCCGGATAACGCTGGGCCGTCATGCCGTGCCAATCCTGCGACTGCCCGATCTGCTCCAGCAGCTTGCGGTGCAGCCGGCGGTCGCCCGAGTAATACGTCTGATAGAGCGCCTGCCAGCGTCCGTCGCCCATCCACTGCTGCTGCTCGCGGCTTGGCGAGTCCACGAAAGCGTCCTGCATGCAGATACGCATCGTATGCTCCGAGATGTCCCAGATTCGCTGCAAATTCAGATCGCCGCAAGCGAACGTAGCCGGCTGCGCGACCGGATAGCGGCGCGTTCGCAGCCCCACCCGGTGCAAGCATACGGATCGCGCGTCGGCGTGTCTCACACGCAGTTGCGCGTAGCGGCAAGCCTTCCAGCCGAAGGCTACCTCGAGCAGTCGCCTTCCCTCGGACAAGACGAAGCGGTCCATGGAACGATTGTTATTGCCGTTAAGCAGCGCCTTGCCTTCCCACAGCTCCTCGGCGTACACCACGTCGATAACGGTGCCCGCTGTCCCGCTCACCTCCAGCTGGAGATAACCCGGCTCAATCCGGCCAAAATCGTACGTCAATACTTCGGCTTCGCCGCGCGCATGCGGCTTGCTCCAAACGTCCAGCGCCGATTCGGATTGCTCAGCACCTTCCTGGTCGCTCGGTCCTTCTGTCCTATCCGCACTCCAGCTAAACCGAATACCGTCCGTTTCCCGAATGACGTCGTGCTGCAATCTCCCGGTCGGGTTCGCAAGCACCGCCGCCGTTCCGCGATTCACAAGACGCAGCGCTCCGAGCTCCGACTCCTCCAGCAACGGGATCGGCCTCGGCACGAGGTTCCAGAAGGGAGACAACCGCAAGCCGCGCGACTTGGCCGCTACCCAGCCTTCTTCCTCGATTTCACCGGACTGAAACCAATTCTCCCGCTCCAGCCGTGCGTCGTATACCTCGATGGGACCCTGGCAGCCGTTCACGCGCGGAGCCTGGGCATCGTAAGCATTCAATTTGCGGCACAGCCAAGAAGCATCCGTGCCGATCCGGAGCATCTCTCCGCCGGGCAAGCCTACTTCCAATTCCGCCAGCAACGCAGGAATTCGGTCGACGGACTGCCCGGTTCCGTAGCCGTAATACAGCGCCTTGACGGCAATGTCGTTCCAGCCCGTACGCAGCAGTCCCGCTAGTGGAAGCTCGTCTACGTATTGCCACCTTGGATCGCTCCTGCACGGTCCCCGGCCCGCGTACGTCCCATTGACGTACACCAGGTAACGGGAGTCCGCGAATATTCGAAGCGTACCCGAGAGCGCCGCTCCTTCGGGAAGCTCGAAGCTTTTGCGGAATTGGCAGAAGGACTGCTCGGGATGCTCGTAATGCGTTTCTACTTCGGACGGATGCCAGATGATGCCCGTCTCCGGGCTCCAGTCCCATTGCGGGGGTCTCGTTCGTCGAAATCTAGATCCCGCGACTGCCGTTGCCATTTCCACTGCCATCCTCTCGCTTTCCGCTAGTGTTGGTTCCTTCTGCCGCCGATGTCGTACTTCTGCGGAGAGGTGCCGGTAATTTTTTTGAACAACGTGCAAAAATACTTCTCGTTCTGGATCCCCACCGCTTCGGCCAGCTCCAAATAGGAGTATGGACGCTTGCGCATCAGCTCGATGGCGCGTTCGATCCGGCGTCTGGCGACGTAATCCGTGAAATTGATGCCCAGCTCCTTCTTGAACAGCTCGCTGACGTAGGAAGGGTTCAAATGAATATGGTCCGCCAGGCCGCCAAGCGAGACCGTCTGCCGCAGATGCTCCTCGACGTACAGAATCGCCTTGGCCATGTCCGGCCTGACGTAGACGGGCTCCGCCTTGGCCAGAATCCGCTCCCACTCCATCCTAAGCCGGTCCGTCAACTGGTGAAGATGCGCGCAGGTCTCGGGTTGAAGGGACAACGCTTCCTCCTGTTCTTTGCCGGAGCCGGCGGGGTTCAATTTATGACGAAGCCGCAGCAACCATCTGCCGATGTAAGGCAGCAATTTGTCCGGGGCGATGCGGTAGGTATGCAGCAGCTTGAGCAGCGAGGTCAGCTCGTCGCGGGCCGACGCTTGGGACACGCTGTCCAGCGCGGCTTCGAAACGTTCGTACATGCCCCGCGCGTCCGCCTCGACGTAAGCCAAGCGGCGATTCGGCGTCACGACCATGCCGAAGCTGAAGTAGAAGGCATCGTCCACGGCCGCGCAGGCTTCCCGGTACGCGTCAGCCGCTTGCTCCCAGCCGCGATGGCGCCGGCTCACGCCGATGGAGACGGACAGCCGCAGATACGTCTTGACATTGGCGAGCAGCTCCTCGGCCAGCTCCAGTCCTTTGCGGTCGAAGACATGCTCGCCCGCCGCCTCGATGACGGAGAAACCGATCAACGTGCCGGGCGACATCTCGCAGACGAAGCTGCCTCCAGCTCCCCCGAGTACCTCCTCCATAATGTTGAGCAGGCCGAACCTCAGCGAGTTTCGGTCGGCGGGCGAATATTCCTCGCAGAAGGAAGCGTAATCGTCGAGCCGCACCGCGAAGCAGGCGAACGGTCCCGGCCGGAAGCCCGGCGCGTACTCGGGGCTTCGCCGTTCCATCGCAGCGGCGCCAAGCTCTCTGCGCACCAGTTCCTCCAGCAGCTGCTTGCGCATCCGATGCGCGTCGACCTTGACCGAGCCGCTCAGGCTCTGAAGCTTCCGGTCCTTCTCGGCCCAGGCCAGCAGATTGTCGCGGGCCTTCTCGAGCGCCGCCAGCACCTCGCCTTCCTTGAGCGGCACCTTGACCAAATATTCGAATACGCCGATCGCGATCGCCTGCTTGGCGTACGCGAAGTCGGAATAAGCGCTTAAGATGATAAATTCCATGCGGGGATAGGTCTCCCTTAGCTCCCGGATCATCTCGAGGCCGTTCTTGCCCGGCATGACCACGTCCGTCAGGACCAAATCCGGCTTCAGGACCGCCGCCTTCTCCAGCCCCTCGTCGCCCGAGTACGCGGTGCCGACCAGCTTGTAGGGCAGTCCCCGCTCTTCCCACCGGTCGAACATCCGCTGCAGCCGATGCACCATCGGCGGTTCGTCGTCGACGACCAGGCATGTGATGACTTCCCGCATTGCATTCCCTCCTATCCTGCTAAGTGGTTCCCATCCGTAGCTTTCGCCCTGTCTTGGTCTTTGTCCTGGTCTTTGTCCTGGTCTTTGTCCTGGTCTTTGTCCTGGTCTTTGTCACGCTCTCCCTCAACTCGCCCCGCGCCGCCGGCCACCGGATCCGGGAACCGAAGGGTCACGCGTGTACCCCTGCCTTCTTCGCTCCGCACGTCGAGTCCGTACGGTTCGCCGTAATTGAGCTGGATACGCTGATGGATATTGTACAGCCCGATCCGCTTGCGTCGTCCAGCCGGCGCAGGGCCGGCGCTCTCGTCGCCGGGGAGGAGCAGCGCCGCCGCCTGCTCCGGCGTCATCCCTATTCCTTTGTCGGTGACGGTCACGACAAGCTGCCCTTTCGCCCGATGCGCCTGCACCCGAATGACCCCGCCGATCCTTCCGCCGCAATAGCCGTGGAAGATGGCGTTCTCCACGATCGGCTGCAGCGCCATCCGCAAGACGGGATACTCCAGCACGTCGGGATCGATCGACTCCGTCAGCTCGAACACCTTGTCGTAACGCACGTTCTGAATGTGCAAGTAATCCCTGACGTTGCGCAGTTCCTCCTCCAAGCTCGCCCTGTCGGAGAAGTCCGTGATCCCGTACTCCAAAATCGCGATCAGCGCGCCGATTAGGTCGTCCACTTCGTCGTACCGCCCGGCGTCCACGACGTTGCTGATGGAGCCGAGCGTGTTGTAGAGGAAGTGCGGGTTGATCTGCGATTGCAGTACCTGAATCTCAAGCTCCTTCTTGCGACGCTCGCTGATATTGACATGGTCGAGCAATGTTCGGATCCGCTCCAGCATCGTGTTGAACGTGTCGGTGAGCTCGCCGAACTCGTCGTTCCTTATTTTCGGGATGGTGACGTTGAGGTCGCCTTGCCGGACTTGGCTCATTTTGCGAATCAAATAGTTGACGGGCGTCCGGATCATCCGGGCGACGAAGGCGGCCGTCACGATGCTCAGAAGCAAGCCGATCGCCAGCACGCCGAAAAAATACGTCTCCATCCGCGCCAGCGACTGAAGCAGCGACGTGCTGTCCGAGAAGGCGAACACGATCCACTTAGTGCTCGGAATAAACCCCTTCATGACGGTGACGGAATTGCCGTTGACGTTCTCGGAGAACACGTCGTCCTTGTGGTGGATCAGCTCCAAGCTGTCCCGGTTGCCGAAATGCAGACGATGGTCCTCCGCCCGGAACGGGCCGCTCGAGGACGGTTCCAGAATGACGCGTCCTTCGTCGTCGAGAATCGCGAGCTGCAGGTTGCTGCCGTAGCTGATCTTGTTCATGCGCTCTTGCAGCGCCGTCAGGTTCACGTCCACCGCGATGGCCATCGGCTCTCCCGCGAGCGTCAGCGCCTTGGTGAACGTGACCGTCCATCCGGAGAAAAAGGATTGGTACGGATGGCTGACCGCGATGCTGCCGTAGGTATTGCTGTACGCGGAATCGTACAGCTCCTTGCGGCCGGGAAGCGGATCGTTGAGCACCTTGGTCACCGTATTCCCGCCAAGGATGGAGAGATCCTTCCGAATCAGGTAGACGTCGGTCAGCATCTCGGAGTGGGTCCGGTATACGCCTTCTACTCCCGCCTGCGCGGCGTCGAGATCGCCCCGCCACGTCTCGGCCGAGGACGAGAGCAGCGCGATCGTATTTTGCACGAGGGATACGTATAGATCCATGTATTGCTGTTCCTTCAATAGAAGCTGCTTGGCCCGCTCCAATTGGCTCGTGGAAATTTCGTTCTTGATATACCGGTAGGCCAGGCCGCTCACGATCATCTCGGAGCTCAGCACGAAGATGAAGCAGACCAGAAAGATCCGAAACGAAATGTTGTAAAACCGCCTGATGCCCCTATCCCGCATACCTTTCCACTCCCGAAGAATATTGTCGTGCCGCATATCTCAAAGTTAGACAGAAGAAGAGGAGAACGGCTTCTCCTCTTCCCGGCTAACCATTATTGAATGACGCCGTCTCCGCGCAATTGCTCCGTATAGGTAGCGATGGCGGCGTCCAGCTTGAATTTGTCCTTGAGCGTCGCCACGTAAGCGTCCCAGTTGTCGAGCGATTCTTTGCCCGTGACGAACTTGAGCATCATCTCGTTGACGTACTTGATCCGGTCCTGCGCCAGCGGATCGTTAGGGTCGTCGAACACGCGGGGATTCACGTTGTTATCCTTCAAGTAGCCGTTGTTCAGCTTCTGGTTGGCGTTGGTGACGTCCGGATTTTTGAAATCGAAATACGTGCCATCGTTGGCTTTGCGCACGAACGCGTAGTTGTAGCGCCATTCGACGTCCTTCTCGTTATATGTCGACTTGTCGATCAGGGCCGGTTTACCGTCCGTCATCGTGAACGTTTTGTCCAGCAGGCCGTAAGCGAGATACGGATACGCCTCTTGGTTCGTGTACAGATACTTGATGAACTCCAGCGCGCGCTTCGTCTTGGCGGCATCCTTGAGCGCTTCCTTGGACAGGCCGATCATGGACTGCTGGAACGGCTTGGTGTCCAAGATCTGGTCGCCGTACGGCCCCTTGGGCGGCGCGATCTGCTGCCATTCCGGCACGCTTCCGCCGGTTTCCTGCATCTTCTGCTGCTCGGCCGGCTCCATGCGGCGCCAGTCGCCCATCATAATGCCGACTTTGCCTTGATACATTTTATTGTCGCGCTTCAAACCTTCGTCGATCGTGACCCAGTCGGGGTCGACCACCTTGGCGTTGATCATTCCCTGAATGTACTGCAGCGCTTCCTTGGTCTTGGGATCCGTGTTGTACACGACCACCTGGCCGTCCTTCACGTCCACGAAGTTAGGCTGCACGCCGAACATCCAGAAAATTTGCTGGAAGCCTTGGGCTCCGCTCGTGCTGTAGCCGAGCGAGCCGTCCTTCGGCAGCATCGCGAGGAAGCCGTACGTGTCGTCCTTGCCATTGCCGTCGGGATCGTCGAACGTAAACGCCTTCATGACGGTCATCAGCTCTTCGGGATTGGTTGGCGCTTGCAGGTTCAGCTTCTTAAGCCAAGTGCCGTTGATCCACCAGCCGTTGACGCCGCCTACCGACTCGGAGCCGGGAAGCCCGATCAGGTGGTCTTTGTATTTCATGGGCTCCAAGCGGGAAGGATCGAAGGCTTCGGTCAGTCCGGGAACCTCCTTCAGCGCTTCGTCCAGCTCCGCAACGAGCCCTTGGTCGTAATATTTGATGGCGCTGGCGCGGTCCGGGAACGTCAGGATGTCCGGAATCTGATTCGAAGAAATGAGCAGATTCAGCTTATCCTTCCAGTTCTCGCCGCCAAGCGTCATGTCGAGCTCGATGTTGTTGTCCTTCTCGATCAATTGGCGGATGGGATCGTTCTCTCTGGCCGGCATCGGACTCGTCTGCCTGTAGCCGATGGAGTTGAAGAAATTGAGCTTGATCGTCTCTTCTCCCGCTCCTTGCCCGCCATTCGTCTCCGGCTTGGGATCCGAGGATCCGCTGCAACCCGCCATCGTCATTCCAATCGCCGCCGTGAGAGCCAGCATTGCCAAAGCTTTTCTCTTTGTCATCTAATAACCTCTCCCTTTCTCGTATTATAACCTGTTTATATCAAGAGTTTCCTCATGATAACGCTGACAATCTTTCTGTCGTCAACCTTTGACGGAGCCCAGTAATACGCCTTTCGTAAAATGCTTCTGAATGAACGGATACACGATCAGAATCGGGAGCGTCGTAACCACGACGGAGGCCATCTGCACCGAGATGGGGTTCACCGCGTTTGCGGCTTCCGCGGCGTCGCCGCTAATGGCGACGGAGGCGAGCAGGATTTGCCTCAGGAAGAGCTGCAGCGGCTGCTTGGAAGCGTCGTTGATGTAGAGCAGCGCGTCGAAGTAGCTGTTCCAATGCCAGACCGCGTAGAACAAGCCGATGGTCGCGATAATGGGAACGGACAGCGGAAGCACGATTCGGAACAAGATCGACAACTCGCCGGCGCCGTCGATCCGGGCGGCTTCGTCGATCGCTTCGGGAAGCTGCTCGAAAAAGCTTTTGACGATCATAAGGTAGAAGGCGTTGATGGCGCCTGGAATGATGAGCGACCAAGCCGAGTCGAGAAGCCCGATTTCTTTGACCAGCAGGTAACTCGGAATGATGCCTCCGTTAAACAGCATCGTGAAGACGATAAACATCAGAAATCCGCTTCGGCCGGGCAATGACCTGCGCGACAGGGGCAGCGCCGTCAGTATCGTGAAGAACAGATTGATCAGCGTGCCTACGCCGACCCGGAACAGCGTAACCTGGTAAGCCTCCAGCAGCCTTCCGCCCTCCATGATTTCCTTGTAAGCCGTCCACGTGACTTGGGTCGGGATCAGGACGAGACCGTCCTTGCGAATAACCTCAGCGATGGGGGTAACCGACACGCTCATGACGTATAAGAACGGGAGCACGCACGAGGCGGCAAGCAGCGATAGCAGCGTATAGTTGATGATGCGGGCGAAACGTTCGCCTTTCGAAAGTGCGATCATAATGCGTCCTCCTACCAAATTTGTCCGTCGAACCGTTTGGCCAAACGGTTGGCGCCGAGCACGAGCACGAACCCGATCACCGATTTGAACAGTCCCACGGCCGTAGCCAGCCCGATGCGCCCCTCTTGCAAGCCGACCCTGTACACCCAGGTCTCGATTACATCCGCTTTCTCTTGATTAAGAGGGTTCAGCATGATGTAGATTTGATCGAAGCCGACGTCCAGAATCGCGCTAAGACGCAGGATCAACATGAGGATAATGACGTTGCGGATGCCCGGCAGCGTAATGTTCCAGAGCTGCCTCCAACGGGAAGCTCCGTCCACGGTTGCCGCTTCGTAGAGCGACGGATCGATTCCCGTAAGCGCGGCCATATAGATGATGGCGCCCCACCCCACCGATTGCCAGATGTCGGAGCCCACGATCAGCGAGCGGATGAGATCCGGCTCCGTCAGGAACGAAATCCGGTCCAAGTGGAGAGCGGTCAGCAGCTGGTTGACCAGCCCCGTCCCCGGCGCCAGGAAGGCGACGAGCAAGCCGTAGATGATGACCCACGACAGGAAGTGGGGCAAATACGTGAGCGTCTGAATCGTCCGTTTGAAGCCGTTCGACGTCACCGCGTTCAGCATGAGCGCCAATATGATCGGCGCTGGGAAGGAAAAGACCAGCTTGTATAACGAAATCAGCAGCGTGTTGCCGATCAACTGGTAGAAGTAGACGCCGTCGAAGAATAGCTGGAAGTTCTGCCAGCCGACCCAAGGGCTTTCCCATAACCCTTGAAGCACGTTGAAGTTTTTGAATGCGGCGGCGATGTACATCATGGGAACGTATTTGAATACCGCGAAGTACAGCAGACCGGGCAGCAGAAGCGCGTACATGATCTTGTTCCGGCGGGTCTGCCGAACGATGTGGGCCATCGGTGTTCCTCCTTGTTCTCTCTCTTTTCTCTTCTCGATGTCCTCATTCTAGCGCCTCGGGGGCGCCGCCAAGTGCACGATCTTCGGCAAAAAGTTCGTTATTTTCGGGCACGCCGGACGGCCGGGATGCGCACGGAAATCGGCCGAAAATCCGAAACCGATTGCCGAAAATCCGAAACCGCGCCAAGCCTCCGAACCGCTACAATAAATGCATTAGCGCGCGAAAGGAGGCGGATCGCCGATCTCATATGTAAGCGCTTTAGGAATTGGACATTCATTATGAAGAGGAGGATGTTGGAATGAAGCACAAGTGGATGAGCAAAGGGCTTGCCGTCGCGGTCGCCCTGGGCTTGCTGGCTCCGGGAGCCTTATGGAAAGGCGCCGGGGAAGCCAGCGCTGCGACCTCGATCAATCCGGCTTCTACGGCCGCCGTGCAGGACGTGCTGAATTATTTTGACACGGTGTACGCGAACAATCAGATTATTTCGGGGCAATACGTGAGGGGACAAACCTACGGTTATACGGAGACCGATCATTTGGCCTACGCCACGGGCAAGTACCCCGCCATGATCGGCTTCGATTTCCTGTACAACGTGACGAACGCGGCGGATCTCGCCACCTGGCGTAATTATATCGTGGAACAAGCGGCCGATTATTGGAAGAAAGGCGGGCTCGTCACCATCTCGTGGCATCAGACCAATCCGCTCGACGCCGCGCCGGATGAAGGCGCCTTCGCCAGCGTCGCAAGCTCCATGTCGCAGGCCGACTTCGACCTGATGACGACGCCGGGTACGGCTTTGTACAACAAATGGCTGGCCCACATCGATGCGATGGCGGTTTACCTCAAGGCTTTGCGGGATCAAGGCGTCGTCGTCCTTTGGAGACCTTATCACGAGATGAACTACGGCTTTTGGTGGGGCTACAAGACGGGGGCCAGCTACAAGAAGCTATGGGAGAACATGTATGACCGATACACGAATGTTCATGGTTTGAACAATTTAATCTGGGTATGGTCGCCGAGCAACCATGGGACGATCGGGATCACTCATTATCCGGGCTCGTCCTACGTGGATTTGGGCGGTGTGGATCTCTATACGCATGATAGGGCCGACGCTGAGTTCGCCTACTCGAATAGCGAGCTGGCCTCCGTCATGGGAACCAAACGCTACGGCTTGGCCGAGGTGGGCTTGTTCCCATGGGAAACCGCCGCGCAATCCAGCTACGATTACACGTGGTTCCTCTCTTGGGCCATCGGCTGGATGGACAACGACTTCTACGGCCACCCCGCCGAGAACGGACCTGGCAACAACAACTACCAGCTCACGCAATTCTACGCCAATCCCGTCACGATTACGCGCGACGAGGTCCCATCGTTCGGGCGGTCGATCGTAACGGAAACGAACGTGTTCAAGGACGCGATGAACGGGTACAGCTTGGGAGGAGCGCCTACGGCCTGGACGACCGCGACCACGGGCGGCACGGTGACCGTGGAGAAAATAACGCCGACCGACGCGCTCGCCAAAAACCGCATCCTAAAAATCAACAAAACGAGCACGACCGGCGCCGCCTCGGCGGAAAAAACGTTGACTCTGCAAACGGGCATTGTTCAGATCCGCGCTTCGCTGCGCACCGACGACATCCAGTGGAAGGACTTCACCGTCTACGACAGCACGGGCAAGGCGGCGCTGCACATGGCCATGCACAACGGTTACTTGAAGGCGTACGACGGGGCGACGACTTTGGTCAACATCGCTCCGATTACTCACGGCTCCTGGTACGACGTGCGAGTGGTGTTGAACGCGGCGACCAAAAAGTACGACGTGTATGTTGGCGGCGCCAAGTTGGCGAACCAGCTCGGGTTCAAGAACGCCGCTGCTGCCGACGTCGGCCGCTTGAAGGTCGGCGTCGCAGCGGATGCCGCCGGCGTTTATTATATGGACAATGTGTTTGTGACGAAGTGAGGAGCGGCGCTCGGCAGTTGGAGCTCAAAATTATGATGCATTGGGCGTATGGTGGTGACGCTCGGCGAATATACAATATTAAGCTACAATAGGCTACATGGGGCGGCGCTTGGCGAATGTAGCTCTAAATTGGGCTACATTGAGCCTCGAACAGGCGGCGCAATAAACAAAAGCAGCATAAAAATGGCTGTCGAGACTCCCTCGACAGCCTTTTTATGCCTAGCCTAATCTACTTCGCGTCAGTTCACGTATTTCCCATGCTCCGGGACGGCCAGTTCGTCGAAACGCGCTTCCAGCTTAGCCAGTCCGTCCTTCAGGAACGACCCGAACAACGGTCTTCCATGTCCCGTAATCGCCGAGTGCGGCTCAAGCGCCCGAAGCTTGCGAACGGATTCGCGGGCTTGCTCCCAATCCGTCGTTAAGTAACGGGGCGGTCCGCTGACCTCTTCTTCCTGCATGATAACCTTATATAGCGACTCCTGCTTCACGTTGACGAACGCATCGCCGGCGATAAGCACCCGATCCTGCTCCCTGAAGAATGAAACGTGACCGCGCGTATGGCCCGGCGTATGGAGCCAACTCCATTCCGGAAGATGCGGCACGCTTCCGTCCGCGGGAAGCGCATGAACGTACGCCCCGAGCTGGATGGGCCGAATCGGGAACAACGGCGACATTTTGGCCACCATGCCGCCTTCTACGTTAGGATCGGGCTCCGGGTAGCTCTCTCTCCCGGTCAAATACGGGAGCTCGTCCGAGTGAGCATAGACGGGAACGCCCCATCGCTCCACAAGCTCTATAATCGCTCCGACATGGTCGAAATGGCCATGCGTCAGCAAAATGCAAGCGGGCTTGCTGCCTTTGCCGTAGCGGCTTTCCGCCGCCTCGATCAGGGACTCGGCCGAGCCCGGCATTCCAGCGTCGACCAGCACCCAATCCTCTCGGTTCGGCAAGCCGATCATGCATACGTTGACGATCTGGACCGTATACCCCGAGACATCCGCCGCAGCCTCATGGAATTCTCCGCTATCCACCGACGTGACCGGCAGCCGGTGATAATCGTCTCCGTACGATAAGCTGTCCGTATTCATATGTATCCTCCATTCGCGTACTCGCTTTGCTTATGGATGGTATGCCCAATTCTTCTTTTTGGTAATCCAAAACCGTTGCAACAAAAAAAGAGGACGATGACTCGTCCTCCTGCAAAATGTCTTGTGGATTATGCTTATTGATAGGCCTCTTGCACGGCATGTGCGGCCTGCTCGCTCGTGTATCCTTCGAACTCTAACTGATCCATCAAGCCCTGTTTCGAGAACGATGAAAAATCCAAATAATTTTTCGCGGCTTTTACGGCTTGTTCGTTCCAATCCGCGCCGACCTGGTCGACAGCGTATTCGGCATCGGCAGTCGCATATCCTTCGAACTCCAGCTGCTGGATTAAACCTTTCCTGGAAAAAGCCGTGAAATCAAGGTAATTATCTGCGGCACGGCGATATCTTACGACGAAGCGGCGGAATAATCGCAAGGTCTAATGTCTTATATCATAGCATATTTGTTCCCAGTATATAAACTATTTTCAAATCGATAGCGAGAGTGAATGTCGTTGGAAATTAGTTTTTTTGTCGTAGCAACTTCCGAAATCGGCACGTAGGACCAAACCTATTCGTTCGGTTTCGCTTATCGGCTAGCTAAGAACTCTTTCTCGCCGCCCAAGCGCCCGCCTGCTTAATCAATTGCCGGAACGGCTCCACTTTGAAGCATGACAGCCGATGACCGTTCATCAGGTAGGCGACTCGTCCCAAGCCATACTCATGCGCCCAGGCCGCCGGCCACATCCGACCTTCGTGTTCGTATTCGGCCACAATCGTGGTCTCGTAATGCGGCATCATGTCGAAGCGATAGGGCTCGTCGTCGATGACGTAATCCGGCACGCCTCTCGTAATGGGATGATCGACGCTCGTCCTTCTGACAGGCAACGACGTAAAAGGCGGATGGCCCGTAAACTTTCCGCCCATCATCGCCATCAGTTCCTTGTTGCTCTGCATCGAGATGCCGTTATGGATGACGAGCAGACCTCCCCCTCCGGCTACGTATTGCAGCAAAGCAGCCACCTGCTCCTGGGGCAGCGGCTCGTCCGCGAATTCCGTATAAGAGATGAACAGCTCGTATTCGCTGAGCGTTTCTTCATTCAGCACGCTATAATCCCCCGTGCTCCTCACCGTCGCGGCGTCCGCCATGCAAGCTTCGATTTCGCGGTCGACCCCTTCGAACGGGTGGTACTTCACCTTCTCGTAGTTTCCTAAAGCCAGTGCTTTGAAAGTAGTCATACGTTTCTCCTTTACTGGTATGGTAGCCTACTATTTATGCTTACTTTACCAATGCCGAGCTCATACGTCCATTTATCGTTTGCGCATCAGCCGCTGAGCCTCATCTGAACAGCGCTACCTTACCACTTTCACAAGCGGAACAAGGACCAGCGCACCAGTCAACCGCGCATCACCTGCAAATCCGACAATTCTCCAACAATTGTTTAGCCAAATCAAGGATTATAGTGTACAATATTCTAGACCTAAGACCTAGCAAATACTCCAACCGATGGGGATTAATCACGGGTGATTAGTTTGAAAGTATCATTGAGACATGCGACTTCCGGCATGACGAAACAAGTGAAAGCAGGATTTTCCTGGACCTTCTTCTTTTTCGGAATCTGGGTTCCTTTATTTAGGGGAGACTTCAAGAACCTGTTCCGAATCTGGGGACTTTCCATTATAACGATCGGAGTTTACTACTTCATCGCTTGCTTCACTTACAACAAAACGTATATACAAGGCTTGCTGGAAAAGGGATATCAGCCCCACGACGATAAAACCCGCGCTTATCTGATCGGCAATCAGATTATTGCCGAGCCCGCGCTCGCCCAAACGGTCTAATTCCATTAAACAAAGCCCGCTAACCGGATCCGGCAGCGGGCTTCTTGTTTTCTAGCGGGCAGTTGCCATTCTACAGTCCGCTCCTACTCTTGACTTCCAGATAAGCTTTCACTTTGGCAGCAGCCTCTTCCACGCTATCCGCTTCGATGACGATTCGCTCCTGCCCGTATTGATCCATCGCGTGCTCGTAGCGCGGATCGTAATAATGCTCCAGCAGCAGCCGGACGGCAAGCTCGAACTGATCCGTCTCCATGCAGGTCTGAATCTCCTTGGCGATCGGCGTATGGATGCGGCTCTTAATGCGCATAAAACCTTGAAGCAGCTCCTGTTTATGCTCCTTCGGCCGGTAATCCTCGATAATATGGCGCACGCGCTCCTCAATCGGCAGTCGGATGAAAAGCTGCGTCCCTTCTTCCTTCTTCTTCATGATCAGCTCCGGGAGCACGGCCTTGCCGATGCGCTTGCTCTCGCCCTCGATCAGCACATAGGGAGAATGCTGCAGCCGGAGCATGTCGGTCAACAGGTGCGACTCGAACGACTTCTGGTTGCGCGACTCCACTCCGACATGACCAAAGATGGAGCCTCGATGCCCCGCCATCCCCTCCAGATCCAGCACGGGATAGTCTTCCCCCGCAAGCTGTCTGAGAATGGCCGTTTTGCCCGTGCCCGTGTGTCCCAGCAGGACGATAGACGGCGGCGAAAGTTCGAATGTTTCGAGCGTCTCCACGACCCATCTGCGATAAGCGCGGAACCCTCCGGTCAGCCGGTGGACCCGGATCCCCATCAGCGACAGCACCGTCGCCGTCGTCTTGCTCCGCATGCCGCCCCGCCAGCAGAAAACGACCTTCGGCTCCTTGATTTCGCGGAACGTCTTGATAAACGCGGGCAGCTTGGCCGACACAAGCTCCAGCCCCTTGTCCATCGCCGCTTGCACGCTGACTTGCTTATAGGTGGTTCCGACCTCTGCGCGCTCGGCGTCATCGAACAACGGAATGTTCAGGCTCCCCGGAATCGTCGCGTCGGCGAACTCGGACGGAGAACGCACGTCGATCGTCACGATCGACTTATTGTGACGCAGCTCCAATAATTGCTCCATGCTCATATCCTGAAACAAAAGAATCGTCTCCTTGACTTATGATGACTCGATTTATCGTACGACGATTACTCCGGGATGCTCGTCCGTCGTCTCTCCAATAATGCCCGCTTCCACGCCCGCCTGCTTCAGCCTGCCCAGCAACTCCTCCGCTTGGTTGCCGGCCACCGCAATCAGCAGCCCGCCCGAAGTCACCGCGTCGCACAGGATCCACTGTCCGATCTCGTCCAAGGAATCGGCGAAGCGGATAGAGTCGCGGACATGCGCGAAGTTGTTCTTGGTTCCTCCGGGAACGAATCCGGCTTCCGCCAGCTCCCTGACTCTCGGCAAGACGGGAACGTCCGCGGAGTTAATCCGGATGCCGACCCCGCTGCCCTTCGCCATCTCCAATGCATGCCCCATGAGGCCAAATCCGGTCACGTCCGTGCACGCATGGACGTCGTACGGCTCCATCGTCTCGGCGGCCGTCTTGTTGAGCGCTGCCATCACTTCCGTCACGCGGCTCACTTCTTCGGGACTCAGCTTGTCCTTCTTGATCGAAGTCGTCAAGATGCCGACCCCGATCGGCTTGGTTAGAATCAGCCTGTCTCCCGGCTTCGCGCCGGCGTTGGTGCGCACCTTGTCCGGGTGAATGGTGCCGGTGACGGCAAGTCCGAATTTGGGCTCGTTGTCATCGATGGAGTGTCCACCCACGAGCGTAATGCCCGCTTCCTTCATCTTATCCCCCGCCCCGCGCAAAATATCGGCAAGCACGCTTTTATCCAGCGTCTTGATCGGGAACGCGACGATGTTTAAGGCCGTTAACGGCTTGCCGCCCATCGCGTAGATGTCGCTGATTGCGTTGGCCGCGGCCACTTGCCCGAACGAGTAAGGGTCGTCGACGATCGGCGTGAAAAAGTCGACCGTCTGCACGAGTGCGAGCTCGTCGCTTAGTTTATATACGCCGGCATCGTCGCTCGTGTCGATCCCGACCAGCAGATTGGGGCTTGGCACGGAGGCCGGCAAGGAACGGAGCACCTCGGATAGCTCGCCCGGGCCGATCTTGCAGCCGCAGCCGCCTTTGGAGGAATAGGAGGTTAGTTTGATAGCTTCCGTACTCATGATCGAAGTCCCCTTCATATATGAAGTCAAAGTATGTTTATTTCATAATAAACGATCGGTGGCGGAATATCTAATCATGGAAGTATAGATCTACTGGGCTGGTCTAACGGACGCCAGGGGCGCTATATAGCCAATTATGCGACTTTTCCGAATCTAACGGACGCCATTGCATCTATTCGCCTCAAAATCGGGGAGAAACCGCCTCCTATGGCCGAATAACGTCCGCTGTGTCCGTTACGTTTTCAACTATCTAAAAACGAACCAGTTAACGCCTCCCATGTCCGTTACCGCTACCTTACCGTCACTCTAACCATTACCGTTACCGCCACCTTACCGTCACCATTACCATTACCATTACCATTACCATTACCATTACCATTACCATTACCATTACCAATACCATTACCGTTACCGCCACCTTAGCATCACCCTAACCGTTACCGTTACCTTACCGTCACTCTAACCATTACCATTACCATTACCATTACCATTACCGTTACTTTACCGTAACTAGTGACCGCTCTCGCTCCAGCTCTCGCTCCAGCTCTCGCTCCAGCTCTCGACTACGCCTTACGATACCCCGCCTATCGCGAACAAGCCGCTCCCCTTATCGGAAGCGGCTGTCTGCCAACCGGACTACCGGTTCGGAATCTGCCAATCGATCTCCCCGCGTCCGTTCGCGCGAAGAAAGGCGTTGGCTTGCGAAAACGGCTTGCTGCCGAAAAAGCCGCGATACGATGACAATGGGCTGGGATGCGGAGCGCGAAGCTGCAGATGCCGCGGATTCGTAATCAGCTCCGCCTTCTTCTGCGCGTGACTGCCCCATAGCAGGAACACGACGGGCTCGTCCTTGTCGTTAACGGCCTTAATGACTTGGTCCGTGAATCTCTCCCAGCCCTTCCCCTTATGCGAATTCGCTTCGTTGGCCCTTACGGTGAGCACCGTGTTGAGCAGCAGCACGCCTTGCTTGGCCCACTCCAGCAAGTAGCCGTTGTTCGGCATGCGGCACCCGAGGTCGTCGCGCAGCTCCTTGAACATGTTGACTAGCGACGGAGGGATCGCCACGCCTTCCTTGACGGAGAAGCTAAGTCCATGCGCCTGGCCCGGTCCGTGATACGGATCCTGTCCCAGAATGACGACCTTCGTATCCGCCAGCGACGTGTAATGAAGGGCATTAAATAGATCGTCCCGCTCCGGGAAAACAGTCTCTCTGCCATATTCCTCGTCAAGAAACCCGCTCAGTTCCCTATAATAGGGCTGCTTCATCTCCCGCTCCAGCAGAGCCGCCCAGTCGTTCTTCAAGCTTACAATCTCCATCATTAGTCCATCCTTCCGCCGATCCACTACGATTTAACCATTAAAGCTCAGGTTCGTCGTTCCATCCTATCCCATCCTATCCCATCCTACCATCTATAACCCTATGAAATGGCTCCGCTCCACCTTCGACACGCGCAGGCCGAACTGCTGATACCATTCTGCCTTGCCCTTATCCTGGGCTACCTTATGCAAGGAGTGATTCTTCCAAGCCTCGATCGACTCCAGCGTTGCCCAATACGAGACGGTAATGCCGAAGCCGTCGCTGCCCCGGGCGCTCTCCACGCCAAGGAAGCCTTCCTGCCGGGAAGCAAGCTCCACCATTTTGTCCCCCATGGCTCCATACCCCATATTATCCCCGTCCGACATCTGCGAAGTAAAAATAACCGCGTAGTACGGCGGCTCCGGCGTGCGAGCGATCGTCATCCGCATACACCCTCCTTTGTCTTCTATGTTCGTAATTATACCTCTAGTCATTCGGACAAGGGAACTGTTCTCCATTGTTGCGATGGTATAGTCTTTCTCGGCAACCATAACCATGCTTGATTAAGCGCGCGACCGCCATATGACGCCAATGCAGCACATTTTGCTCTTTGAGCTGTAACCACGCCCGCGTTTCCTCCTCTCGTCCGACTGTACTTTACCGCGAGATGAAGTATAATGGCTGTGGTGATGACGATGAGCTAACTTCCGCTGTATAAGCAAATACAGCTCGCGATCAAGGAGCAGATCCGGCAAGGCCGGCTTCGCCCGGGTGACCGCATTCCTTCCGAGAAGGAATTGGCCGAGCAGTTCCATGTCAGTCTGATCACGAGCAAAAACGCGCTGGCCGGCCTTGCCGACGAAGGCATCGCGGTACGCGTGAGAGGCAAAGGCACCTTCGTTTCCGGCCTCAGCTCCGTTGACCTTACGGCGGGTCAAGCGGCCGCCCCGGCCTCGGCGCCGAAGCGCCGTCTCCCCGATCTTATCGGTCTCGTCGTGCCTTCCGTGAGAACCGGAGTCGAGCTGAGATTGCTCGACATTATTGAAAGCGCTGTCTACGCAAGAGGGTATTCGCTTATGCTTCGACTCTCGAGAGGCAATCCCGACCGCGAGCGCCAAGCGATCCGGCACATGCACGAGAACGGCGCGAGCGGTCTGCTCCTGTTCCCGATCGGCGCCTCCCACGATATGCGCTCCCTGCGCTTGTCCGACAAGCTGCGCCTCCCCTTCGTGCTCATCGACCGCCATTTTTCGGGCGTGCCGGCGAGCAGCGTCGTGTCGGACAATTACAATGGCGCGGCAGCCGCGGCGAGGGAGCTGCTGCTGCGAGGTCACGGCCGGATCGCGCTGCTGACGCCCCCGGACGAACACAGCGTCATCGCCGAACGTCTTGCCGGCTTCTCGGAGACGCTGCTTCGGCACGGGGGCGGGCATCCTCCCGAGCTGCGCCACGTCATGCCGTATCCCGTCATTCACGGGCCCCGCGAAGCGAGCATCCGACAGTTGCTCCCCTGGCTTAGACAGCATCGGGGAACCTTCACGGCGATGGTCGTCCTCGACCGCGAGCTGGCGCTGATCGCGCGCGACGCCCTGGGCGCGCTGGCCGCTCCGCTTCCTCCCGCCGACATGGTGACGTTCGACGACCCCGGGCTGCCCGGCATCTCCTATATTAAGCAGAACGAAACGGCCATCGGCGAACGCGCGGTCGGCTTGCTGATGGCGCAGATTCAACGTCCCGGCGCCGAACGCCGGGTAATGATCGTGCCGACGGAGTTGGTCGTCCCGCAAGCTCCCGACGTTATCGAAAACCATTAGATTCCACCGAGCAAGGCGAAACGGCTACGCCGTCCTTTGGCGGCGGGGCGCGTTTCGTTCCGAGAAGTATAGAGAAATTATGATGAAATTATTATGAAATCATATACTTTTCTGTACTCTGAGAGAAACGCCTTCGGCTGTTGCCAGACCAGAAATGGACTCCTTGGGCAAAAATAACTGTAAAATGTCATGTAATTTTGCCTCAGGCACATTTAATCAATCATCTACCTGTAAAAGGTACAGTTAAATCAGCCGATAATCACGGTATGGGGCAGAGTATGGAAAAATAAATGCGCATTATACATTTAAACAGTGAATGTTAATGGTTTTTACTTGAAATAACTGCATGTTTTACATGCCACATGTCATTCTGGCTTCGTTCGTTTGCAGGATACCCGATTTTCCCGCTAGCATAGATCTACCGATTGTTCACTTTACACGCTATGTAAGAAGAAACGCCTGACAGCGTCCTTGTACAGACGCCATCGATTCAGCGAAACGTATAGAGAAAGTATAGTCAAAAACATATACTTTCCTATACGTCAAGGCGACCGTGTCCGTCCTTTGGCGGCTAGCTCGATACATTCCGAGAAATAGAGAGAAAGTACGGTAACATGTTATACTTTCCTATACTTCAAGAGAAAGGGGCCGTCCCGAAGGACGGCCCCTTCTTGCCCGCCGAATCCAATCACTCCTACGGCGTCACCGAGAAGTTGTCGAAGCGCGTCAGGTTGTTCATCGTGCGCAGCCCGACTTTGCCATGCGTAAACGGATTCGCGCTGTTGTCGGAATAATCGATCTTGGGCGTCGTCATGTCGCCGACGTACACCTTAATGTTCGTGCCGCTGACCGTCACCTTAATATGATGCCAGCTATTCGCCGCCAGCGATAACGGCACGGAGGCCAGCGACGCGAAGCCGTAATTCATTTTGCCCAGAAACACGCCGGTTGGCTTAATGAACGCATAATAGCCTTGCACGTAATCCGGATTGTTCGCCAGCACGGTCCCGTTAGAGGGATTGTTGACCCGGACTAGCATTCCCGCGTCCCCGGTCGTGCCGATCAGCTTAATGTCAGTTTCAACCGTATAATCGGACCGTCTGTCGCTGCCGATCGTCGTTTTGCCGAACGCCCCCGATCCTTCCAGCTCCCCGCCGATCACGGACCAAGAGCCCTCGAACCGCGTCCAGCCGTTGTCGTTGCCGTCGTTGAAGTTGTCTGCCATCGCGGCTGGCGCCTCGCCCCGCGTCAACGTCATCCCGCTGAAGTCGAACTCGCCCGTCGCGAATTCGAAGCGCAGCTCGTGCTGTCCGGCGGTCAGGTAGAGTCCCTTCTTGCCGACCGTGCGCCAATTCTCCCAATCGCCCGTGCTCGGAGCGGCGACGACGCCGGTCAGATCCGTCGACCCGTTCCAGACGCGGAAGGTCGCGCCCGCGAGCGTCGTCGCATAACGGACATCCAGATCGTAGTAGCCGGTCTCCGCCACGTTAATCCGATATTTCGCCCATTCCCCCGTCTGGTTCCAGCCCGTCACGAACTTGCCCTCGGCCGCGGAATGGCGGACGTCGACCGCTTCGCTCCGATAAGCGCCGCCGATATTGCCCGCGCTAAGATCGTTGAACGCCGTCCCTTGCCCGCCCTCCATGTAATGGACGGCCTGAATGCTGCCGGGAACCGGCTTATAGGCGTTCCACGCGCTGCTTCCGTTTACCTTGTTGCTGAAGGCGATGTACCCGAAGTCGGCATGCGCGTCCGACGTCGCGTATCCCGCCTTGCCGCCGCCTATCCCGCTTACCGTGCGCGTCTGCTTCTTCATCCCGTCCACGTAAACGTTGAACGTCTGGCCTTCCTTCTCGACCCGGATGACATGCCACTTCGTATAATCGTAGCCCGCCGGCAGCGCGGAATATTGCCAGCCTTGACTAACGCCCCCCACGACAAAATGCGTCTCCAACCGGTTCTGCGTCCGGCTGAGCAAAGCGACGCCGTAATTATTTTCGTCCGTGTAAGAGAATACGGCTCCGTAGAGAGGGTTCGCGGTCGTGCCCTGCTTCATCTGCTTGGCGTGGAATTCCGCCGTGTAGTTGGAGGCTGTGCTGGCCGTCGTAACCTGCCGATACCAGGCGGCGCTGCCGATCGTATCCTGCCACATGAGCTCCCCATTATAAATGCCCCACGTTCCGCCGCCGACGTTGCTCCACCCCGTCCCGATCGCCGTCCGGTTAAACCGGTCCTCGAAAGCTGGGAGCTCCGGATTGGGCTGCGCCGCCGTCGTCGGTCCCAGCGCCAGCAGCTTGTCTCCGTTCCAGACGACACGGTCGATATTCATCCTCCGGCCGGGGTAGACCAGATTGCCCTGCGAGGCATGGCTGTGATAGACCATGTAGTCGGAGTCCAGATCCGGCCCTTTAATCATGCTGTTGTGGCCGACGCCGACGTTGCTTCCCTCCGTCTTGATCAAGACGGGATTCTGTCCCGCTGCGGGGACAAACCCCGCCATAGGCCCCGAACCTACGGCATAGTCCACCCGATAAGCCGTGCTCCATACATGATTGCCGGTATAGGTCATAAAGTATTTGCCGCCCCGCTTGAACGTCGTGGAGCCCTCCGTCCATCCCGCCATCGACAGCCCCGTCGCCGTAACCGCGCCGAACGAGGTCGGACTGCTCATCGGCCGGGCGTCGATCGTGTTCGCCCCCGTGCTGTAGAAGTACCACTGGCCGTTGTCGTCGACAAAGACGTTGCCGTCGATGCCCATGCCGAGATTGCCGGTTTGAGCCGTGAACGGACCTAGCGGACTGGCGCTGGACAGCACGTAATGACCGTGCCCTCCCGGCGAGGTATACATATAGAACATGCCGTTCCAGTAAACGACCTCCGGCGCATACGCGGCTTGCGTCACGGCGCTCGTCGCGCACCGTCCGCGATACGTCCAGTCGACCAGATTCGTCGACGACCACACTTTGATGCCGGCTTGATCATCGACCGTGCTGACGTACAAATAATAAGTGCCGTTAAACTTCAGAATGTAAGGATCGCCTTCGCCGTAGAAATCGTTGTTCGCCCAGCGCCAAGAATCGGTTAACGCGAACGGATTACTGTAAGCGAATACATGTGCGGGCAGCAGCAACAAGGCGGCAAGACCGATGAGCATGACTTTCCAACGCTTCTTCATGACATAATTCCTCCCTCGGATTGGAAGTACGATAACACGATTGAGAATATCAAATTGCCGATGGAGCGGTATATAACCGATCTAGTATATAATTTATTACAGAATGTAAGTAATTAATGAAAACTTTTGTTTCATTCCAAAATAACTGTACAAATGTGATGAATCGATTGTATACTACGGTAAGAAAAACTTTTATCGGAGGCAGGTGTCCCATGCTTGAATTGACGATTAACGATCCGCAGCGGCTGATCAAGGTCGCCCATGCGCTCAGCACGCTTACCCGGATCGATATTATTAAGCTCCTGCTGGAGAAGCCCAAGCTCAACGTGGTCGAAATCGCGGAGGCGCTCCAAATCCCGGTCTCCACCGCGGCGAGCAACGTCCGCGTGCTGGAGGAAGCGCAGCTTATCCTGACGGAGCTGCTGCCCGCGTCGCGCGGCTCCATGAAGGTGTGCAGCCGCAATTACGACGACGTGCGCATGATTCTGAACCCTATCGCCTTCTATCAGAATCCCAACAAGCTGGTGGAGATCGAGATGCCGATCGGCCATTTCATCAACTTCGACATCCAGCCCACCTGCGGCATGGCCAGCGCGGAGAGGAGCCTCGTCCTGGAGGACGAGCCCGAGAGCTTCTACCATCCCGACAGCCGGTCGGCCGAAATCATTTGGTTCCGCAAGGGGTGGATCGAATATCGTTTCCCCCATAAGATTCCGGCCGGCAGCATCATGAAGTCGCTTGAATTCACGTTGGAGCTTTGCTCGGAGGCTCCCAACTATAACAACGACTGGCCTTCCGAAATTACGGTGTGGGTCAACGACCAGGAAATCGGCTCCTGGATTTCCCCCGGCGACTTCGGCGACCACCGCGGCAAGCTCAATCCGCCTTGGTGGGCGGACAGCAGCACGCAGCACGGCTTGCTGAAGACGTGGTCCATCGACATGAACCGAAGCGCCGTCGATAACGCCAGAACCTCCTCCGTCACCTTGTCCGACTTGAAGCTGCACGAGAAGCCGTACGTCACGTTCCGGATCGGCATCAAGCAGGACGCCACCCACCAAGGAGGCATTAACCTGTTCGGCAAGAGCTTCGGCGATTATCCGCAGGGCATCATCATGAGGCAGCAATTCGAGTGATGGAATGAACGATACCTTCCATAGCCGCATCTTTTGTTTCAGATTTCCTGTAACACAAAGGGGAATCTGAACTTTTTTCGCCTTAAATTACAGATTTATTGTAAGAAAGCGTTGACAATAAAGAATTATGCGTATATATTTTGTTTATAAACAAATTAATTGTAACAAAACGGGTTTTCGGTCCTTTTGGGAACGGCGTCTATTCTAGCGCGTACTTCCGGAGCCGAGAGCCGACTGGTGCAATAGATTTGTTTTTATCCAGGCAATCCATATCCAATAAGGGGGATCTCCGCAATGTTGAGAAACAAAAGCAATTGGGGAAAGATGTCGCTGGCGCTCGCGCTAAGCGCAACGCTTGTGCTTAGCGGCTGCAGCTCGAACGGCAACGGCAACGCCGAGCCAACGAACAAGGGCAACAATGCAGCAACCGGAAACAACGGCACCGGCAACACGGGTACGGGCAACGACGGCAAGACGCAGGAGGATCCAGCGGCAGGCTCCGACATCGAGTTCATGGGCTGGGGCGGGGACAGCGAGAAAGCCGTATTCCAGAAGCTGATCGACTCCTATATGAAGAAGTATCCCGACAGGAAAGTGAAATACACGGTCGTTCCTCCGGGCGAGTACTATCAGAAGCTGGAGACGCTGATCGCGGCCAAGAAGACGCCGGACGTATTCTACGCGGGCGGCGCCAAATTCAACAAGCTCGTCAGCAGCGACGTCCTCCTGAACCTGGAGCCGATGCTTGGCGCCACCAGCTCGGTGGATCCCGCCAACGTATGGAAGGAAGCGCTCGACCGTTACCGCTTCGACGGCAATCTCGTGGGAAGCGGCGATCTGTACGGCTTCCCTAAGGACGTGGGCCCTTGGGCATTCGCTTACAACAAGACGCTGTTCGACCAGGCGGGACTTCCGCATCCAAGCGCCGTAGCCGGCGAATACACATGGGACGACATGCTGGAAGCGGCCAAGAAGCTAACGGTAGCCAATGATCGCGGCAAAATCGACACGTTCGGCGTAGCCGGCTTCTCGCTGGAATCCGCAGTATGGGCCAATGGCGGCGATTGGGTCGACTATAGCACGGGCACGATTACGATCGATACGCCGGAGTTCGCCGAAGCGATGCAATTCGTGGCCGATCTCAGCCTCGTGCACAAGGTCAGTCCGTCGCCGGACGACGAGAAGGCGCAGAACGGCTACGCCCGCTTCGTGGCCGGCAAGATCGGCATGTTCCCGATGGGGCCTTGGGATCAGCCCGGCTTCTGGGATCTCCCGTTCGAGTGGGACATCGCGGCTTGGCCGGCCAGCCCGAACACGGGCAAGACGGCCACTTGGCTGGGCTCGCTGGGCTTCGTCGTATCCAAGAATACGAAGTTCCCGGAAGCGTCCTTCGAGCTCGCGGCTTACCTCAGCCTCGACGAGGAATCCCAACGCGAGAACTATACGCTCGGCCAGGCGGTTCCCAACCTGATCGACATGGCGAAGGGCGAATTCCTGGCGATGGACAAAGCGCCGCAGACGCGCCAAGTGTTCCTCGACATCATTGAAGATTACGGCATCCCGACGATCGAGACGGGCTCCAAGGACGTGAAGTGGCTCGATACGTTCTGGCAGGACGCAAGCCAAGTATGGACCGGCAAGGTATCGGCCGCGCAGTTCCTCAAGGAAGAGCAGCCGAAGCTGCAGAAGCTGTTCGACGAAGGCAACAAATAGTAGCTAGACGCAAGTTAACGCGGTGGTAGAGGGTGTAGGCGGAGTGCCCGCAAGGAGCCGCCCTCCCCCTCTCGCTTGCTGCCAGGGAGGAATATCATGTGAAGCTGAATCGACTATCGGGGCATCGCCGCAAGGATATGATGTGGTCGCTCTTGTTCGTCACGCCGCCCGTTCTCGGGTTTTTGATTTTTGGACTCGCCCCTCTGCTTACCTCGTTCGGCCTGAGCTTCATGTCGTGGGATATGCTCACGCCGGCCGAATTCATCGGACTCGACAACTTCTCGAAAATGCTGGACGACGAGAAGTTCTATAAGTCGCTCTTCAACACGCTCGTGCTGCTCGTCGGCATTCCGCTCGGCATGGTCTTCGCCTTGCTGCTAGCCGTCATGATGAATCGCTCGCTCAAGGGCGTCTCGATCTTCCGCACAATCTATTACATTCCGGTCATCTCGCCCATCATGGCTCTGTCCCTGCTGTGGCAATGGATGCTGAATTACGATTACGGCATCATCAACGAATTCATTTGGAAAATCTTTGGTGTGCAAGGCCCGAACTGGCTGGGCGATCCCAACTGGGTCAAGCCTTCGTTCATTCTGATGGGCTTGTGGAGCGGCGTAGGCGGCACGATGGTTCTCTATTTGGCCGGCCTGCAGGCGATCTCCTCCACCTATTACGAGGCGGCCGAGGTGGACGGGGCGACCCGCTGGCACCAATTCAAGCATATTACGCTTCCTTTGCTGTCCCCCATCCACTTCTTCGTGGTCGTCATGGGCGTCATCGGGACGTTCCAGTCGTTCAGCCAGATGTACATCATGGCCGTCGACGGCGGTCCGGAGTACAGCGGGGCCACGATCGTATTCTATATTTTCCAGGAGGCGTTCCGTTACTTCAACATGGGGTACGCGAGCTCGGTCGCCTGGGTGCTCGGCATTATCATCTTCGTCGTTACGCTGATCCAATTCCGCTTCTCCAAGCGTTGGGTCTATCAGGATTAGGAGGGACCGAATCATGGCGCTGCAACGTCGTCTGACGAACTTATTCATCTATATCGCGCTTCTGGCCGGCTCCGTCATCATGCTTGGACCGCTTGCCTGGACCGTATCCACCTCTCTAAAGTCGCAAAAAAACGTGTTCGATATTCCGCCGCAATGGATTCCGGACCCCGCTACATGGTCCAACTATCAGGACGTATGGTCGAAGGCCCCGCTTCTGTTCGGCTTCCTGAACAGCACGATCATCGTCGTTACGGTGCTGACGATCGGCATATTCGTCTCGACGATGGCGGCCTACGCCTTCTCGAAGTTTGACTTCCCGTTCAAGGAAGGGCTCTTCCTCGCGCTGCTCGGCACCATGATGATTCCGTATTCCGTCGTCATGATCCCGCAGTACATCGGCTTCTCGGAGGTCGGCTGGGTGGATACGCTCCTTCCGCTCATCGTGCCGGGGCTGTTCGGCAACATCGTGACCATCTTCTTCTTCCGGCAGTTCATGCAGGGCTCCATCCCGAACGAGCTGATCGACGCGGCCAAGATCGATGGTGCCAGCTACTTCCGTACGTTCATCACCGTCGCCGTCCCGATCGCCAAGCCGGCGATCGCCGCGCAAGCGGCGCTTGGCTTCATGGGCATCTGGAACGACTTCCTGGGTCCGCTCATCTATCTTCATACGCCGGAGAAGCAGACGATTCAAGTTTTGATCGCCAGCATGCAATCGTCCTACATCTCCACCTCCAACTATCCGGCGCTCATGGCGGCTTCCGTCATCGCGCTCATCCCGGTTGTCATCGTGTTCATTATGGCTCAGCGGTATTTCATCGAGTCCATGGCGATCAGCGGGATCAAGGGATAGACGATGGCGGCCAAAAAAAACCTGCTGCTGGCGGCCGGAGCCGCCGCCGCCGCGGCGATCGTCTGCGCGGCGGTTTACGGACTATTCGGGAACAACGAACAGGATATCGCACGGGAGGCGCCCGCAATGGAACATACCTACAGCAATCCCATGAAGCTTGAGGGCGAATGGGAGGATTACGGCATCGGCGATCCTTACGTGCTTCGCCACGACGGCAAATATTATCTCTACTGCAGCACCAAGGATTGGCGCGTCGGCATCAAAGCGTGGAGCTCCGACAACCTCGTCGACTGGACCTACGAAGGCTTGGTGACGGAGGATCCGCTGACGGAAGGCGCTTACGCGCCTGAGGTCGTCTACTGGAACGGTTCCTTCTATATGTATACCTCGCCAGCGGGCAAAGGGCACTACGTGCTGAGCAGCGATTCGCCCACCGGACCGTTCGAGGTACGGACGGACAACTTCGGACTGACGATCGACGGCTCCGTCTTCATCGACGACGACGCCAAGTGGTATTTCACCCGCGCGGAAACTGGCGGCATCGTCGCGCATGCCATGACGGACCCGCTGACGGTGGAGTCCTCCGGCGAGAAGCTCAACACGTCGCTGGGCCACTGGACGGAGGGTTCATCGATTATCAAGCGCGGCGGGCGGTATTTTATGACATATACCGGCAATCACGTCTTCAGCAAGGGCTACCGGGTCAACTACGGGGTGAAACGGGATTCGCCGCTCGGCATCTACACCATTCCGGAGAACAATCCCATCATCATCTCCACCGAGGACGACTTTAACGGGCTAGGGCATAGCGCCACCGTCATGGGGCCCGACATGGATTCGTATTACATCGTCTACCACAACCTGATCGGCCGTTCCGCGGAGGGCCCTCCCGTCCGCATGCTCAACATGGACCGGCTGCTCTTCAACGGGGATAAAATGTCGGTCAACGGACCGACGCACGGCGTCCCCGCGCAAGCGCCGGCCATGCCGGTCTTCCGCGACGCGATGGGCGGCGGCGCCAAGCCGGACGCAAGCCGTTGGGAGCAGGCGGCGCTCGACGGCGCTGCCGAGGCATGGATCAGTCGCTCGACAACCGGGGACCGGTTCACGGCGGAATTTAACGCCGTCGTCTCTCCTGCCGGCGAGTTGCCTGAAGATGCTCGATTCTACGCGGTATTCTCTTACGCGGATGCGGGGAGCTACCGCGCCGTCGAGCTCGATCCAGCCGCCCGTCGCATTGCGCTTAAGTCGGTTGCGGACGGCAAGCCGAACGAGTTGGCTTCCGCCCCGCTCCCCGAGGGAATGGATCTCTCGAAGCTGCATACGATTCGAGCCGAGTCGGACGGCGACGGCACGCGCGTCTATTGGGACGGCTTGCTGCTTATCGACAACAAGGAGCTTCGCGGCGCGGCGGGTAAGATCGGCTACGCTTGGACCTCCGGCTTGGAGCCGGCGTTGCGCTACACGGCGTTCTCGGGCGACGCCGGAGGCAGCAGCGACCGCGCGGTCGTGAAGCATGTGCCTGGTGTATTGGAAGCGGCGCATGGCGTGGGCACGGCAACAGGCACAGAAGTTCATGCGACGGACAGCGGCACTCGCGCGGATAGCGGGAACGCTGGCGATGCGGCAGCCAAAGCGGCAGACCAACACGGCGGTAATTCGGTGGAGAAGACGGACGGCAAGACTGGCAAAGCGGCAGACAACGGCGGCTCGGACGGAGATGCTGCAAGCAGCGGGACAGGCGACGAGGACGGGACTGCTGCTTACGACTACGACACTCCGGACGGCAGCCTCGCCATGCAACTCGAGAAAGGCGCGCCTCTCTCCTTCCCGGTGACCGTCAAGAACGCGGGCACCTATCTGTTCGCGGCCATGGTATCCCGGAATTCCGCCGGCGCGGAGCTGAAGCTCTCCGTCGATGGAGTCAGCCGCACGTTCAAGGTGGAGGAGCAATGGTTCGCCGAGGACGAGGAGTGGACCAAGGTGCCGCTTGGCACGCTGGAGTTTGCGAGCGGTCCGCAATGGCTGACCGTCTCCCTTGCCAAGGGCGAGGTCACGCTGCGCTACATCGAAAGCTCGGAAACGACGTCTGTGTCGGCCGAGACCCCTTTCGCTTTTGACGCAGGCGCCTCGTTCGGGAGCTGGAACGAAAAGGACGGACGCTTTCAGGTACTGTCGGAGGTTCGCGACAGCAAGTTCTTTGGCGGCGATCGCCGCTGGACCGATTACCAGGTAAGCTTCGATCTGACGCTTGCCGAAGACACCATCGAGGAAGCCGCGGTGCTGCTGCGGACGAGCAACGAATCCGATTTTGAAGCTCAGGTGGCGGATTCCTTTATGGGCTACGAGCTGGCCTTCCGCAACGGCAGAGTCATCCTTCGGCGCATTAGCTACGAAGTCAACGAAGAGCTGGACTCGGGCCAGCTGGAGCTGGCGCTTGGCAAGCCGGAGCGCGTTACCGTTAAGCTTGCGGGCAATCGCATCGAGGCATACGCCGGGGACAACGACGAACCGCTGCTCTCCTGGACCGACCCGAACGCCTTCCTGACCGGGCGGATCGGCCTTCGGACGGGATCGACCGGCTGGACGTTCGCGGACATTCGCGTGCAACCGATCGACTAACCATACAACTACACAGAGCAGCACGGAATAGGAGACATGACAGTAATGACGACAAAAATGTATATCAAAGACTATCCGCGTCCCGGATTCGTCAGGGAGAACTGGACCAGCCTGAACGGCGAATGGGATTTCGGCTTCGACGACGGCAACATCGGCGAGCGCGGGGGCTGGCCGACCAACTTCGGAGGAGACCGCAAGATTACGGTTCCGTTCACGTACGAGACGAAGGCAAGCGGCATCGGCGACGAGACGCATCACCCTAACGTCTGGTATCATCGCGAGCTCGACATCCCTGCCGATATGGAAGGCAAGCAGACGCTGCTTCATTTCCAGGCGGTGGACTATGTAGCAAAGGTATGGGTTAACGGCAGCTTCGTCGGCTCGCACCAGGGCGGCTACGCCGCCTTCTCGTTCGACATCACGCCGTATATCGCCTACGGGAAGACGGCCCAGTTGACTGTGAAAGTCGAAGACAGCCTCGATGCCACGCAGCCGCGCGGCAAGCAGCGCTGGGTGGAGAACAACTTCGAATGCTTCTATGTGCAGACGACCGGCATCTGGCAATCCGTTTGGCTGGAGTACGTTAGTCCGGTCCACGTCGACGCCGTCAAAATCACGCCGGACATCGATACCCGTTCCGTCCGCTTCGCTTATCAAGTCAAGGGCGACCTCTCCGCTGGCCCTATCCGTCTGGAGACAGTTATCAGTTTAAAGGGTCGGCAAGTAAAACAAGTGGGACTGACCATCGACCGCCCTTGGCTGCAGCTCGACGTCGATCTCGTGCATGAAGCGAACGGTCCTTGGAAATCCAGCCTGTGGGCGCCGAACCATCCCAACCTATACGATGTGGAGTTCATCCTCTACCGCGGCGACGAGAAGCTGGATCATGTCTATTCCTACTTCGGCATGCGCAAAATATCCATCGAGAAGGGCAAAGTGCTGCTGAACAATATCCCGATCTACCAGCGTCTGGTGCTGGATCAGGGGTATTGGCCGGACAGCCACCTCTCCCCTCCTTCCGAGGAAGCCATCCAGGAGGATATCGACAAGACGCTCGCCATGGGCTACAACGGCGTGCGCAAGCATATGAAGGTCGAGGACGCGCGTTACCTATACTGGTGCGACGTCAAGGGACTGCTCGTCTGGTCCGAGATGGCGGCGCCGTTCGAATTCAACGACAACACGATCCAGACCTTCACGACGGAGTGGATGGAAGTCGTCCGGCAGCAATACAACCATCCTTCCATCATCACTTGGGTTCCGTTCAACGAATCGTGGGGCGTCCCGAACATCGCCAAGGACGTCCGGCAGCAGAAGCTGACGGAAGCGATCTATCATCTCACGAAGGCGTTTGACCCCCATCGCCCTGTCATCTCGAACGACGGCTGGGAGCATACCGTGTCCGACATTCTGACGCTGCACGACTATGTGGAGACGAAGGAAGAATTCATGAAGCGCTATGCGGATAAGAACGCCATCACGAACAACGAGATTGCCTTTAATAACGCGAAGTATGCGTACGCCGACGGCTACAAGTATGCGGGGCAGCCTGTCATCATCAGCGAATTCGGCGGCATCGCGGTGCAATCCGGCACCGGCTGGGGCTACGGCAACCAAGAGACGACGACGGAGGGCTACGTCTCGCGGTTCCGGGGCATCCATGAAGCCGTCAAGGAGACCGACTACATCGTCGGCTACTGCTACACTCAGATTACCGACGTCCAGCAGGAGGTCAACGGCGTCTTGAACGACCGCCGCGAGCCTAAGATTGCGGTCGAGACGATTCGGGAGGTTAATTTGGGTTAATCCATTAAGGTATGTACGAACAACGGAGTTGCCCTAGAGAGTGAGTGATCACTTTCCCGGGCAACTCCGTTGTTTAATCTTTATTATTTTTCACCACGGGCACCCAAAATTCGCCGTAGAACGTGCCGTCGCCGTTATCTTTGCGATAAATCGCATTCGGACCGCCGATATAGGCATAGTCGGTGATTTGCGACAAGACCTCGCCAAAAGCGCGGTAAGTCAACTGATCGAACAACGTCTCCTTCTCGCCTTTTCCTGCAAGCACGATATACTCGCCCTCTGGAAACTCGATGATGCGCATTGCGTCAGCCACCGATTTCCCGACTTCAACCGCGAAGTAATTCCACGGTTTTCCTTAATAAACCTCGTTGACCGACCACTCTCGATCGTCTTTTGCGGCGTCTTTGAGCTTATGATAACGCCCATCAGCCTAGAGTCCGCTCCAAAACTCTGAACTTTTGACTACTGAAAGGAATATCCCCCTCCATGCTCGCTCAAAGCGGCTACTTCTATTACTTCTGTATACCCGTTACTCCGTCTGCCTCTACGCCATTTATCTTCTCTACTGAGACTGTCGTTTCTGATAAGCTTCGTTCATTTCAGCGGTTATTTTCGTCCATTGAGAGTCAGCCTTAGAAGCTTCCACGAATTCATCCCACTTCGTCATCGGTTCCTTCCCCATAATGACCTTAATGCGTAGATCTTGGACCTTCTTAGAGAGGTCTGGGCCAACCGTTAACCACGTTTGTGAGATTAATCCCAACGCTGGATCACCTTTACTTACCTTCTCCCGCTCATCAATAATGCCCTTGTTCCGCTCATACATATCTTGCGGAATTCCGGTTAAGAAGGCACGCTGGTATTTATCGAAGTTCCCGAAGATCTGGCCCAGATAATTCTGACCAACCAAATCTGTTGCAGCTTGAGGCGTTGCTACCTTGAATCCATCCTTTTCCTCATAATGCACGCCTTCTTGTCCATAGATCGCCAGATTAGCTCCCTCATCACTAATACCGAAGTCCATGAAAGCTAATATCTTCATCAGCTTATCCTCGGATACCGACTTCGGTATAAGGAAGGCGCCAAAGTTCCCTGAGTCCTTGGGAGCGAATTTGCCCTCTGGTCCAATCAGATAAGGGAGTGGGTAGACATCGCCTGCAGGCTCAATCTTCCGCAGTCCAGCAGTGAATAACCATTGAGGATTCATTGCCGAACCTAGCATACCGGCCTTGTTCCCCATCAGCAAATCACGGGATTGTGAACCCTTGAGCACGGCAAAGTCAGGTGTGAGAACGCCCTCGTCGAATGCTTGCTTCAGCCACATTAGGGCTTGCTTCTCGGATTCCTCCATGAAAGCAGGCACTAGCTTATCGCCTTGTACCTTCCATGCACCACGTCCTCCTTGGAACACCTCAAGCACCCATCCTAGAGATCCCATATGATCGGCACCCACATCACCCACGATTCCGAAGGTATCTGCCTCGCCGTTCCCATCTGGGTCCTGCTCTGTGAAGGCCTTCGCGGCTGCATAGAGATCATCCATCGTCTCAGGCACTTCCAGCTTCAATTTGTCCAGCCAATCCTTGCGAATCATGGGAAGACTACCGCCGCCATCTAAGGGACGAATCCGTGGAATTCCATGGATTTTGCCATTAATCTTAATGTTGTTCCAAACATCCTCTGGCAGGGCTGCTAAATTTGTATAGTCTTTAATATAAGGGGTTAAATCCCAGAAAGCACCTGCTGTCGCCATATTAACAACGTTTGCATCATAGATATTCGTGACAGCAAAGAGATCCGTAATATCTCCAGAAGACAAGGTCACTTTGGACTTCTCGGCATAGGTATTGTTCGGAACCCAAGTAATATCCAGCTTGGTATTCGTTCTCTTCTCAATTTCCTTGAGAATAACGTTATCAGATGTCAAATTCTCAGTTCCCGCATTTTGCGTAACGAAGATGCTGATCTCTGTTGGTTTCTCGTCTTTCGTCACCGGTGCGGCTGTTGAAGTGGCGTTGGAATTCCCATTGCTGTTGTTCCCGTTTGTATTGGTACCTGAACTACAACCAGCAAGCAGCGATGTGATCAGTGCAACTGCCAGACACGTTGACCCTACTTGTTTCTTCACATTCATTCCATATACCTCCCTTTTTTGGCCTAGCCGCCTGCTTAACCTTTCACAGAGCCAAGCATCACCCCTTTTGCGAAATGCTTCTGAAGGAAGGGATAGACAGCTAAGATGGGAATCGTAGCAATGATAACAGCAGCCATCTTCATCGTCTCAGAAGGAATATTCTCAATAGAGGAAATCTCGGTAACTGCACTAGATGAGTCAATCAACAACTGCTGAAGCACAAGCTGCAGGGGCCTGAGATCAGGCTTATTAATATACAGAACGGCTGAGAAGAACGTGTTCCAGTACCCTACTGCGTAGAAGAGACCGAATGCCGCCATTGCCGGCAGAGAAAGAGGCAAGATGATTCGGAAGAACACCCCGAGATCATTACACCCGTCCATCTTTGCTGCTTCCTCTAACTCATCGGGAATACTATCAAAGAACCCTTTCATCAGAATCAGGTACCAACCGCTCGTAAGAACTGGCAAGATGAGTGCCCAGATACTGTTGATTAGCCCCAGCTCTCTGACAACGAGATACGGTGGAATGATGCCGGGATTAAAAATCGTGGTCAGCAAGATGAGCAAAAGCAACACTCTGCGCCCCTGTAGTCTTCGACGAGAGAGCGAATACGCCCCCGCCGCTGTTACGATTAGACTAAGTGCCGTTCCCACGGTGGCCAAGAAACCGCTTACCGCAGTTGCATCAAGAAACATACTTGTGGACAGCAGATGGCGATAGGATGCCAAGCTCCAATCATGCGGCCAAAGAATCAGATCTCTAGTGAGATACTCGCTTGGATCCGTGAAGGACACCACCAAGATATAATAGAACGGGAATAACATCAACAACCCAATCAAGATCATAATAATCAAATTCACGAGATCAAACAAACGATCAGTCAGACTTGCTCTCATGGCTTACAACCTCCTAATAGACGCCTTCTTCGCCAAATCGTTTCGCGAGTTTATTCGTGAGTACCACAAGAATAAGTCCAATAATAGACTTGAACAGCCCAACCGTTGTGCTATAGCTGAATTGCGCTTGCTGCACCCCTACTCGGTAGACATAGGTATCAAATACATCCGCGACCTCCGATACTGCGCCATTCATCATCAGATACACTTGCTCGAATCCCACATCCATCATATGACCAATGCGGAGAATCAGCAGGATAATGATGACACTTCGAATAGCGGGCAACGTCACATGCCAGATCTGCCTAAGCCTTCCTGCCCCATCCATCTTGGAGGCTTCGTATAGCTGTGGATCCACCCCGGCAATGGCAGCGAGAAAGATGACGGTTCCCCAGCCTGCTTCCTTCCAGATGGACTGAATCGTAAGTAACACCCAGAAGATCTTCGGTTCGGTTAAAAAGTCGAATCGTTCGTTCCCGGCCGCTTCAAGAATTTTGTTCACGATTCCATCTGAAGTCCCTAACATTAAGAAGGTAATGCCAACGATAATGACCCATGAGAGAAAGTGCGGCAAGTAGACCACCGACTGCAACGATTTTTTGAACCATTGATTCCGCAGTTCATTTAACATAAGCGACATGATAATCGGCAGCGGGAAGAAAAAAAATAAGTTCAGAAGATTAATGGCCATGGTGTTGCGAAACAGAATCCAGAACTCATCGGCCCCAAAAAATCTTTGGAAATGAGCAAAACCAACCCAAGGACTATCCAGAAATCCAATATAGGGGGAATAATCTTTGAATGAGATGAGCACTCCCCACATCGGTATATACTTGAAGATCAGCATATAAAGCAATGCGGGCAGCAATAAAAGATACAGGTATCGGTCGCGTTGTAATCCCCTCAAGTTCACCTTCTTAGACCCGAATCGCCCCTTCGACTTTGACTGCATAGATAACTCTCACTTCCTTTGCCGGCTAAAGTGTTTTGAACATGAGTCGACTATACGTCGCTGCCAAATTCCCTGCAACTAGACATTCGTACCGGCTTGGAACGCTGGTTTTATGCGGCAAAAGCATTTGTTGAACAGCGGCTATACATCCTTTCCACCTTCATGGACAGAATGGATAATAGCGCTTTCACAGTAAATCAACTATAATTTGCTGTACGAGGTGAGCCCATTTGCGCAAATCAATCAAACGAAGTTACGTGCACAGGAGTTTCCTATTAGTGGTATTAATCACCTGTATCCCTGTTCTTCTCGCAAGTATGCTTGTCTATATCTTCGCGACCAATCAAGTGAAGGACAGCGCTCAGCACACTCATCTCACTCAGATGCAACGGGCGAGTGAGCGAGTCGACACCAGCCTTAATCAGCTTGAATTATTGGCGACCTTATGGGGACAGAGCACCTCCATGGAGGGCTCCTTGCAGACGATGGACCTCACCTATGATGCCATCGATATTCGGAATATCTACCGCTCCTTAACCGCACTGAAATCAACAAATGAATATATTGGAGAGGTCTATCTCTATCTGAACAATCAACATGCGCTTGTGTCAGACACCTTTGGCATTCAGAAGGAATTAACAAGCGAGGAATTAGCGATTTACCAGAAGCTTACGCTTGGGCCCAAGGATATGTTCTGGACGGGCACATTAGAAGTAGTAGATCGAATGCAGCGGTATGCCCCTACTGCTCTGGTTGTCCGTATTCCGGCAGGCATTATCCAATCTCCAGCCGTATTAATCATCATGCTGGGTGCAGATGCATTTGATGATCTCATCGCAGAGCTCGATATCACAGGGAGCGGCGCCGCCTTGCTCATAGAGGATCGGAATAGACTGCTCTCTGCAGGTAGACATTCGGTTACGGAGCTACCCGAGCTTGAGCAAGAGCTCCTTCAAGAGGTCACTCAAATGAAGGAGCCCGGTGGGAATTTCACTCTTGATTCCCGTCGATGGGGCGAACATGCCGTTACGTATGGGGAATTCAATAGATTGGGAATCTCATGGACGTTCGTCTCTGCCACGTCTACAGGGCAGATTACAGGTTCCGTTACGCTTCTATCACGTATCATTATGATCATCAGCTGCTTGATGATTCTCATCTCCATCCTGTTAGCATGGATGACTTCCAAGCAGCTCAATCAACCTGTTCAGCGAATTGTAAAGCTACTAAGAGGGGCGGGCGACGAGCGCGATGAGGTGGAAGAACCAGCCGATGATGAATTTGATTACATTGATAAGCGAATGAAACACTTGTCCCATGAGAGCTTCCGCCTTCAAGGAAAGCTGGATCAACAGCTGCCTAAGCTTAGACAGGGATTCTTACTCCAGTTATTGCAAGGCCATTTGTATGCGCTAAGTGAGGAGGAAATTCGAGAACGACTGGAACAGTATGGATGGGATACGGAGAATAAGCGGGCCTGCTTTATGATGATTCAGCTTCATGGGATGTCGAATTTGGAAGGGAAATTCTCAGAAGGCGATGAACAGCTAGTGACCTTTGCTGCAGCCAATATTGCGGATGAGGTGGCACAGCTGCGGAATCACCAAGTAGAGAGCATTCACTTCCAGGATCTAACCTTTGGCCTGTTAATCCCCTTCTGCGCAGACAGCTCAATGGAGACCATCAAGACGGAGTTATTTCACCTAGCTGATGAGATTATGACTCGGATTCATTATATGTTGAAGCTTCAAGTTGCCGTTTGTATAGGAAAACCGGTTGCGTTTGATCAACTGCATGATCAGGTTGCAGTTGCAAAACATGCTCTGCACTATAAGACGCGGAATGAACCCACTCAGATCATAGATAGAGATGACCTCCTTATGCAAGGAGAAAAGGTGATCCAGTACCCATTTCACGCGGAAAAAGAGCTTGTCCTGTCCCTGCGAATTGGGAATGAACCACAGATCAATGAAATGCTAGAGATTTTCTATAGAGAACTCTCTACTCACGCACCAACCGAACTACATGTTCGCCAAGGTATCCTTCAATTGTATGGAAATCTCACAAATATGATCCTGCGAGCCGGCTTCATCCCTAATCCGACTCACGAGAACACCTTATTGTTCGAATATCTCATTCAGCTGCAGGATCCAGCCGCCATGTTCACCGCCTTAAGAAGAGATCTGATCATCCCTTATATGGAACAATTCTCTAACGCGCAGCATGCGGAGTCCAAGAGACTAGCCGAGCGGACTCGAACTCTCATTCATGACAACTACATGAATGACTTATCGCTCGAAGCTTGCGCTGATCTCTATGGCACCTCACCTAAGAAGCTGAGCATCTGCTTCAAACAGGTAACGGGTTCAACCTTTATCGACTATCTCACCAACTACCGGCTGGAGCGCGCAAAGGAATTGATGAAGGAGACCACACTCACCATCAATGAAATTGCCGAAGCCGTAGGCTATCAACCCACTTACTTCCACCGACTCTTCAAGAAACATGCCGGGCTGACCCCTGGGCAGTATAGGGAGCTTTAATAGAAATGTGAAGAACCGAACACCGCTTCAAAGGCGGTCTCGGCTTTACTGAATAGGTCAGAAATAGACCGTTTACCTGGCAATAGGTAGGGCGGTCTATTTCTGTTGATTAAATATAGCAATGACGGCAACAACCAAAGTCAGCAGCGAAATAATTATCGCACCAAAACCGATCATTCATGATCCGGCTCTCCGCGCTATCACTAACCGCACGTTTCTCTTACCGTTACGACGACATTCCCCTTCTTATGTTTTTGTTCGACATAACGATGGGCATCGGGAATCTGTTCCAACGAATAGCGTCTATCGATGACTGGTTTAATTGTGCCGGCTTCAAGCTGCTCTTGCAGGAAGATAAGATCTTCAAGGCGAGGCTTTTGCGACATATGCACGCTCACATATTTTCCGTTCGTACGCAGCGCTTTTTTGAATGTCGATTCTTTGGAGTGCTACGATAAAAATGCAGTCGAAAAACACCCTCGTATGAAATAAAATGAAAGCTAACGAGGGGACGGGAGACAATGAAACGGTACGACAAAGCATTTAAAGAAGAAGCAGTCAGATTAAGCGATGAGATTGGATTGCAAAAGGCTGCCGAGCAGTTAGGCGTAGCCTACTACACCCTGCAAGGATGGAGAAAGCAACGAACCCTGCATGGCGACGGCGCGCATATCGGGAGCGGACGGGCTTATGCATCCGCCGATAAGACGGCGCGGGAAATCGAACTGGAGAGAGAAAACAGCGAGCTGCGCCGCGCGAATGAAATTCTCAAGGACGCACTCGGTTTTTTCGCAAAAGACCGGAAGCGGTAAAGGCATGCCAGGTCTATGCTTACATCCGTGAACGACGGGATCGATGGACCGTCAAGGAGATGTGCGAGGTACTTGCTGTCAGCGAATCGGGCTACTACCGTAGCCTGAAGCCCACACCTAAACAGGAGCGGCAGCAACTTCTTCTGGTCACAATCAAAGACATCATTGGAGAACATGAAGACAACAGCAATTACGGTGTCCAGCGTATTCTGCTGGCGCTGTCACAAATAGAGATCACGACCAGCTACAGCACCGTCTATCGTCTCATGAAGAAGCACGGGCTGCTGCAGAAAGCGAAGCGTCACCCGAACGGTATTACACGCGAGGATGCCGCAGCTCAAAAGAGCGAGAACCTGATCCAGAGAGACTTCAGCGCCTCGGCACCGAACCAAAAGTGGCTATCGGATATCACCGAAGTTCCTTGTTCAGATGGCAAGCTCTATCTGTCCGCGGTGCTGGATTGTTACAACGGAGAGATCGTCGGCCTTGCCATGGACGACAACATGCGCAAGGAGCTCTGCATCCAAGCCTTTGAGAACGCGTGCAAGGCAAGAAACGCGCGCGGCATGATTTATCACAGTGATCGCGGCAGCCAATTCACAAGTCAGGCATTCCGAGCGTGTCTGGCTAAACGCGGTGCCATTCAGAGCATGAGCGGCACAGGGCGCTGCTATGACAACGCAAGAATGGAAAGCTTCTTTGCTACGCTAAAGAAAGAAAAGCTGTACAAGATCAGAACCGAACACTACCCGATGGCGCAGATCAAATCGATCATCTTCAGATACATTATGGTCTATTACAACAGGCGGCGGGTCTACACCACGAATCCAGGGGGCTGGCCCCCAACGATTTATCGTGAAAGAATGCTGTCACAAGCAGCTTAGCAACAGGATTTCTCCATGAGTGTGTTTTCAAACTGCACTTTTCTTGATAACTCCAAAGTGAACACTTGCGGTAACGGCAGCGTTCGGTGATTTTGACCCATGCAATTGTTTTTGCACCTTCATATTGTCGCTATGTTGGGCTTTCAAGGTTCTTGATGCCGCACTTCTGCGATAAACACCGCCATCATTTAGCCTGGCAAGAAGTTCTCGCTTATCGCCGAGCTTTAGTTTCCCCTTGTAAATGCCTGTCACAGCGGATGCCTCACGAAAAGCGTGTAGTGCATGAGCGAATCTCCGCATGGTAAAGGCTGATACGCTTTGATCACTGGATTCATACAGAGCAATCTGCTTGTCCATATACTCGTAAGCATGTCGGGGCTTCGCTTTTGATATATCTGAAATGCCGTATGTACGGAAGAGATAGTTGGCGTATGCTTTGACCACGTCGCGATACGTTTGAATTGTGCGGTCTGCGAGCCGCTTTTTGCTGGCGTGTTCGCCAAATGTTAATCCTTGCACTTTGACATTCTCGAATACATGGTCGATTCGCCGTAACGATTGATAAATACTGCTCGTGTTTTCTCACCTCCCTGATGAACCGCTTTTGCCCATGCAACAGAACGGTTTTCTCCGTCATGCCCTCGGGATGGTTCAATCCGACTTTTTGTTACCAAAAAATCACATCGAACCTCCCGATATTCCCTCTTTCGCAGTGTAATTATCCATTCGCAAGACTGACCGCGTCTGATCTACGCTACCTCTCACAGCTTAGAATCTCCGCTTGCTTGCTCATATTACGATTGCCAGCCTTGCTGACAAGGAATGCTATCCAAAGCTTCTGCATTGGATCACTTCAAGTGCTGCACATTGACTTAACGTCCGAGGCAGTGATCGGACGACTGCATGAGGGAAAAACTTGATAAGTACCCTTGTGATAAAGCAATGGGAGCATTCGTCCCCATCTGCTTAGTGTGAATTCATTAAACCTTGCTCTTTCATGCTGCGGTATGCATCCTGCGTTACAACAACATGATCTAGGCATTCTATGCCGACAACATCAGCAGCTTTCACCAAGCGTTGTGTAAGCTGAATGTCCTCCGGCGAAAAAAAGGGTCGTTTGATGGGTGATTGTGCATAATAACGAAACTGGCGGCATTCGCAAGAATACATACTTTAAACACCTCGCGTGGATGCACTAGGGTCGAATTTAGATTTCCAATGGACAGGTATGTATGGCGGTCACATGATTTTTCGTTGATAACGCCAATACAACACAATGTTCACGGTCTTCATCCGGCAATAACATCTCTTTAGCGAGATTGTAAATATCCTGTGGGCTACGGATGATATTAGAGTGATACGGTAGCATCTTCAAACTCACCACGTTTAACCGCTTCATTCGAATGGGTTTTTCGATTTCCTGTGATAGTTGCATCTAGGCAACCTCCCAATTGGTTTATTATCTTCTTAGTCTGATAAGCTCAAACCATGAGATTCGGGCGGCACTTAGGCAACTACAAAGCAGCCAAAGCTTGTTCTATCGAACAATTTAAGCGTAAATCCTGCGTATTGTAATCGGGACTAGCAAACTGTCAATAAAATTCTTGACTTGATTGCCTTTCGCTCTATAACAAGGGCAAAGGATGGTGATTGTAATGTACGAATGGGTTAAGAAAATGACGGAACTGGCGTGTCCACCGCTGAAAATACGGGAGTTTACGATTGCGGAAGAAAAGATGTGGAAAGCGGAGATTGACGAGGCGGATGTGCGTCCGAATTTCGCAAAGGAGCTTTTGCAGGAGGGGTTCATTGAAATGCCAGTGTATCGTAATGAGCTGATTGCCCCACTTGGCAGAGGCGGGAAGTTTTGTGACTATACTGTTCAAACATATGGTATCGGCAACTTGGTCGAGATTACGCAAAGCTACGGCAAACTGGAATTCAATGCACAGGACAAGCGGTATGTGAAGCGTGACAGTTCGCATGAAGTACGGCTGTTTCGTTTCTACTATAACGTTGAGGCAAAACGATACAAGCGGGAAAATAACGATCAGCGGTGGGAGCAGCGAGTTCGAGAAGCGAATGAACTGCTGTACCATGAGGAAGTGGAGAAGACTTTGCGTGAATTCCTACAGTTTTATCATGATTTTTGGTTAGATCGTGGGACGTTTCAATATCAGAACAAGTTGACTCCATTGGTTTTCGTGACTGATTTACAAGCTTATTGTCATTTACTTTGGTATCGATGCGAGGACATGGCTAACTTCTTTACTCTGCTTCATGTATTCGGTGAAATCTCTATGCAGGAAAAAGACGTAATCATCGAGAGCATTAACCACCTAAAATCCGAAGTAGATGAACTGCAATTGTATTTGAATGGGCAAGTGTTTATTCATGGAAAAGAACTCGACGGGGTTTATCACGATCATGAGCATAACTTTCGGCTGCGTAAGCTGGAGGAATCAATTAAACGTGTATTCCAGCCAGCATACTATATTGATGAGAGAAAGGAACAGTTGTATCGCAACGTGGGACAGTATTATGCATCGCTTAAGCCTACAAAGCACTTCTGTAATTCAGATACTATAAAGGAAATGAAAGAGCAGCTAATCGAGCAAGCAAAAAGGGCAATGACAATCAAGGCAAGCAGCCTGCAGAAACATTTGAAAATTTGGAAATTGCTTTCATTGAGCTTTAATATTAATAATGCCCGGTCAGATTACTATGAGCAGCCATCAGTGAGCTGCTTTTTTCTTTTGACGAAACTTGTCCACATCATATATAATAACCATAACAAAGTTAAATAAATATATTAACTCGGGAGGGATATCTTTTTGTATACTATAAACAAAGATAAGGTTAGACTACAAATGAAAAAAGCTGGTATCACTACCCAAACAGAGCTTGCGGAAAAAATGAATATAAGTAAAAATCAATTGTCCATTTTGCTATCCCCAAAATTCGACCCTATTAAGTCAAACGCCAGAAAGCTCTGTGACATTCTCGACATCCCAATCGATGACATTCTTATTAAAGAACAGCTTGAAATGTATTTTGCTAACGATTCCATAGATATCGATGAAGCAGATGAACCTCTATACTCCCATTATTCCGATAATATTGATGATTACATAGAAGTCAGAAATGTAATTCCATCAAAAACTTACAATGTCGTGGAACTCTTTGCTGGAGCAGGCGGGCTTGCGTTAGGTCTTGAAGAAGCAGGTTTTGATACATTGGGTCTTGTTGAATATGACAAGTTTGCATGCCAAACTTTGAGGAAGAATAGAAAAAAGTGGAATGTTATTGAAAGCGATGTTATTAAAGTTGCAGAAGAGGGGATTCGTAAGTTCATCCCGGAAACAGAAGAAATTGACCTCTTATCAGGAGGCTATCCATGCCAAGCGTTTAGTTATGCTGGTAAAAAAATGGGGCTAGATGATGTTAGAGGTACCATGTTCTATTACTACGCAAAAATTCTTGAAGAATTAAAACCGAAGATGTTCCTTGCGGAAAATGTTCGCGGTTTAATTAATCATGATGGTGGTAAGACCCTGCAATCAATGCTGGACGTATTCGCCTCTATTGGGTACGAAGTTAGATGGAAGTTGTTAAAAGCATTAGATTATGATGTTGCTCAAAAACGAGAACGAATTGTTATAATTGGCGTCAGAAAGGATCTCGTAGCTTACACAGAAATTAAGTTCCCGAAGCCTTTCGGTTATAACCTAACATTAAAGGATGTACTAAAGGATGTGCCTGCTTCTGAGGGAGCAAAATACCCTGAATCAAAACGAAAAATTCTCGATTTAGTCCCTGCCGGTGGATACTGGAGAGACTTGCCCGAGGATATTGCTAAGAGTTATATGGGTAAAAGTTATTACTCTGGTGGAGGCAGAACAGGAATGGCTCGCCGGCTATCTTGGGATGAACCATCATTAACATTAACTTGCTCTCCTGCACAAAAACAAACTGAAAGATGTCATCCTGATGAAACCCGACCTTTCACCTTAAGAGAGTATGCAAGAATTCAAAGCTTCCCCGACGACTGGAAATTTGACTGCTCTCTGAATAATGGCTACAAACAAATCGGCAATGCAGTCCCAGTTAATATGGCAAAAGCCATTGGACTAGCAATTACTAATTCACTAAATGAAATTAATTCAAAGCTATCTAACAGAAACGCTATTAAAGAACTCATTACTAACTAATGCAAAATACGCCGTAAGTATCAACAAATTGCTGTTGCTTACGGCGTAAATTTGCCCCGTATACGTTCCTCAAAATGTCCGTCTAAGTAATCCTAATTCTGCGGGATCTAACACTGGACTTTAAAAGTTCCTACTCCAATACTGACTTGATTAGGACTTTTCATTGCAAGAAATGTAAAACTACCAATACCAGCTAAAGCAATGATCGTTGTTGGTATTGGGTTTTTCTCAGCCCATGTCATCAATCTTTCCTTTAATGAGCTCTCCATTGTTCTTTCCCCCCTCTACTTTTAGCTTGAATTTATCATTTAGAGAGCCAGAATTGCTTATCCCTCTATTATAGGCTGTGTTTTTTCTGCGATTTACTAATTAGCTTTCAAACGCGCCCCGTATCCGTTCCTCAAAATGTTCGTCTATGTAGCCCTGGATGAACTGATTGCGGGCGTCTGTATCTCCCCAATTAAACACCAGCACCAGCACTATTTATTTCTGTAATCTTCTTCAGATTCATACACATTGGATGCTGAAATGCTATTTTTATGTCCACATTCTGTACATTTCCAAATATATTTATGATCATCAAATCCCGACTGACCATTTAAATATGCATTGCAACGGTCACAATGCCAATCAACATTAGGAAATCTTTCACCCATAGTTTTTTGCTCCAATTTTAACCGCCGAATATGAAGCGGTTTTATTTTGCACAGAAATCAACAATCAAGGATGACAGAGCCTATTTAATAAAAATTTTTATTCATCAATTTTATTTTTAATTTGTTCGGTTAAACTATCTATTACATCCTCTATGACTTGAGAGCCATCGAATTCAGTTGCTAGATCACCAATCGCTCCAGTTAACCGTTGATAAAAATCCGTCTCTCCAGTTATTCTGTACCAAAATTCACTACCTACGATTACAGGATAGCTTTGGTTTAATCGTTTGTAATGACCACTAAGTTCTTCCTCAGTACCATAGAAGACTCCAACAACAAGGTCGTTTAATCCAACATTTAGATTATTTGTTCTTGCTAAGTTGCGAACGTCTTTGAACTTACCAATGATCGTTTCAACATCATCGGCATTGATTGTATTGGTTCCCGCCTTTACTTGGCAGTATTTTCTTCGACCATCCGTTTTATCAATATATTCAATGTCAATACCGGACGTAGTAGAAGCAAAACCTTCTAATACTTCACTACAAAACTTTTGGAGTTTGTTTCCAAAAGTTGTATTTATTGATGTTCCAAGAACCCTAGGATAGACAAGTGCCTTTGCAATACTTCTAGGATCATCATTCCCAGTTAGAAAGTTTGCTTTGTACTTATCCAAAAATGGATTCAAGCCAAACTCATTTAAGTTCTTTAGCTTTTTTGTATTCGCAAGATGGCTTGCTGCAATTTCATTCTTAAAAAATACTTTTGCTTTTTCTATTATTTCATCTGGTGAAGTTGGGCTTATTGACATGCTTTGTCTTCATCCCCTTTTTACAATTTATTCCCACCAGTATAGCATGAAATTAGTTCTTATATACTACTTTATTAAGAAATCAAACAAGCGTAACGGCATTGTGCCGTTGCGCTTGTTTGATTTTCTTACGAGCTTGATTGGATTCGTAATCGGGAAACGCCCACCTACTCTGTGCAGTATTTACTAATATCGATAGTGTCAGATAAGTCACATAAGCGACTATCCATGGCATCTTGTAAAGCGTATTCCTGCTCCTCTACCGATAAATCAGCATCTAGCAAAGCTAGTCTTACATCATTCCTAATGGCTTCTCTTATGGTTAATGGTAACTGAGCAATAAACATTGTTTTGACTGATAACATACTGCCCCTCCTTTATAGTACCCAAAATAAGGATTATTTGAGCAAAGCAACCCTCGAACGACTCACGAAAATCATATCAGCGTTCTCGTCTAATGTATATAATTAAAGCCCGATAATAGCTTGTTTCAAATCGTCTCGATTTACTATCAGTGTACACTTCCGCTTTACCACTACTTGTGATACGGTTCTCCGCGCTGTCTATAACGACAAGCTTAAAGCCACCCCTTAAGGGTTGGCTCTAATGGAGTCTTTAGCTCCCCTCTTGTACACCTGTCACACTTTTCCAACCGCGAACCAGAGTTCAAAATAGTTGAGTCCGTCTTTAGCGCCATACATTTCGAATTGTATCTCCTCCACTTGCTCATAGCCAGCCGTTGGAAGCCATTCGGTATAAATGCTTTTGTAAAGTGATTCGATAGTCTCGCCGAACTGATCCCAAGGATGCGGGTCCGACGGAAGATCGCCCACGTATGCGCGGGAATAGTAACCGAGGTATACCCGTCCGTGTTGCTGCCTTCGTCTTCGAATGCGCACAGCATATACGGGAACGTGTTCGGTCCGGTCTTCCGGTAACTGCATACCGCGTTTACAGAATGCAAATCCCGGCTGACGAACGATGGCAAATCGCCTGCATTCGCTTCAAGCCGCTTCACTTCTCCATTGGCATGGCTCTGCTCCCATAGCTTCGCTGGAGTCTGCGAAACCTCACCGCCCTCATCCACGCGAAATACACCTTCAATGCCGAACACTTCAAAACTATCTTTCGTTTCAATCCGATAATTCATCGCCTCTGCCCCTTTAACTGTGATAAGGAAGGACAGACGGGGGTAGGCTTTGAGCGCAATTCCCTCATGACGGGCCATTGTTGGCGTGATCCCATGCAGCGCATGGAACGCCCGCGCGAACGAGATTGGTGATTCGTAGCCATACTTAAGCGCGACATCGATCACCTTTGCCAAGTCGTCACGCTGTAGATCCAACGCAGCTAGCGTCAGCCGTCTTCGTCGAATGTACTCCGACAGAGTCACGTCCGTAATAAAAGAGAACATCCGTTGGAACTGATACGAAGAACAGCAGGCCATGTGGGCCGTTTCCCTCAGTTGGATCTCCTCAGTCAGGTTTGCTTCAATATAGTCTATTGCACGATTCATCCGCTCCAACCATTCCATCTTAGTCCCTCCTCTCGAATTCAAGTATAGACGGGGCGGAAAATAGCTTCGCAACAATTTGTGCCAAAATAAGTTGCTGCGCCTCAACGAAGATTAAACCCATTTAAGAATACTCCACAATTCAACAAGCTTACCCCTGCGCTGCAGGGGAGTCTATAAAAAAAATTGCCGTTACTTGAGTTACGGTTCTCCGCGATTTATCTTCAAATCAACCTGTGGCCTTTGAAACACCATAGTCTCCGACTGCCAAGACCAACGGCTCCAATGGGTCCATTCAACCCCGCTCGACTACCCAGGACAGCTATATGCCCCGATAAGCCTCCCGCGCTTACAGCCGTCACGCGAAGGCCCCAATAATATCCTAAGAATCAATCATACGCCCCTTCTTTTTAGTTATCAAATTGCTATTTTTCAATTATCCTTTTTTGAATAGATTGGTTAGGCTTGATTGAAAAATAGGCCATAAAATCTACTCGCGTAGATATTCATGACCTTCTCGGTGCTTCCATTTATGGGAGAGACCACATTGACCCGAAACGGGGCAAGATCCACCGTCAATCCCCGCATTAAACCCTCCAACGCCGAGTTGATCGCAGCCAGCTTGGATCCCCCCTTCGGAGGCCGCTTGCCGTAAACGCCGGAAGTCAAGGAGATGGAAAAGTGATTGGTCAAGTCGGAACCTTCATTAATTGATTTTTACATAGGTCATATCATCAACTCTTCGCCTATCGGATATTCCCATAATCCTAGTTTTCCCTTCGCTGGAATATAGGGCTTCAGCAAACGGAAACCCGCTATTTCCCACGCAAAATAACCTGGACTGTAATCGCCTAACAGGAAGTCATCCCCCGTCACGACCTTCCCGCAATCCAGAATGGCTGACGTATGATTAGCGTCTATGACTTGATAACAATTCGTAAGCTCGCAAGTTGCAAGGATAACCCCCGTAGGGAGGTTTTGTTCCGTATAGCCATTCTTGGCAAGTAAAGAACGGATGGGTTCATATTTGCATGCCTGCTTATCGACTTTCTGGCTTGCATGAATGGCCAAAGGTCCCCGGTACCGGGTCTTCCAGGATCTTGTTTCATAGAGAGTCTCGCCTTGGACAAGCAGAATCGCCCACGGTTGAATCATCGATAACACTTTCATTTCTCTACGCTCCATTACTGTTCATAATGAAGTACTATTCCCCAAACATTCTCAAGTCTTTCCATACCCGCATAATTCCTCTGTCTTCTCCCTGGCGACCGCCCAGAAGCTCAAGCGGGCTGGCCTCCTGCTTCTCGTGAATCATCCCATGGACGAGCTGCTTCACCTTAACTTGTATTTGCACTCTGTTCATGTATTCCCCTCTTGCTTTAGTGTTTCTTGTATTGCTTAACAGGACCAGACCTATACCAGTTTCAAGTACCAATCCAGCGTCCTAACCATAATTCTTGCCGTCATCTCGATAAAAGGCTGAGAATCTCCGCTTGTGTGCGCCAGGTCAAGTGTCGCATAATACTCGGCTCGATTTTCTTTTTCTATTACAATTGGAGGGAAGCCGCTTTCATGAGTTCAAAGTTGAGAAGCAGCCTCGCCGTCCTCCCGTTTCCATCGATGAATGGGTGTATCTTAACGAATTCAATGTGCAGCAAGGATGCACGTTCGATTGCATGTACATTTTGATCTACTTGCCATGATTCATATCGTAGAATAAGCTGCTCCATCTCATCCCGCACAAGAACAAAATCTGGCGGGATGTGAGTAGCACCGCTAATAGTGACGTTTTCTTTTCTATAAACTCCAGCAAGCTCGTCTTCAATATGCTTGAGTATCAAGCGATGCAAATTCTTGATTTGCCACTCCGACAATTGCTCATTTCGGCTAACGATCTCCTCTACATAAAGAATAGCCTCTTTATGATTCGTTGCTTCAAGATGTTCTTTTATCGTCTTTCCGCCAACTGTTATCCCTTCAAGCACAACTTTAGTCTCAGGCAACGTAAGCGTATTGCCCTCTAATGCATTGGAATGATACGTCCAATACACAATTAAATGTTCTCGAATACTTCGAGATGTATGTTCAGGCAGCGGCCTTTTTTGGTCCAGTAGTCGTTTCTTCTTATTGATTTCAGCAAACAAACAGGCTCACTCCTAATAAACAGAAGATTTAGCTCCCATTCATCTTCACTTAGCCCTAAAAGAAACCCTCCCCTCTTCCTCCGAAGCCAGCCCCCGGCTCACCGCCACTTGAATGCCGTTCCGCAAAACCCGATCTAGCGCTGCGCCGGTTCTCGCGTAGCCTAGCTGCTTCACCGTTTCCCTTACGAGGTCATCGGCAGTCAAACTGCCATGGACGAACAGGACGTCATGGACCGCGACCGCCACCTCTTCGGGCGGCAGCTCTTCGGCGCTGCGGCGTTCCGATTCGTTGTCGCTGATCCGATAGACGCCGTATTGCGAGGGATCGGCATCCTTCGACCAGTAGTAAGTGTTGCTCTCCCACATCGTGGTCTGGATGGGCAGCGTCGTGAGCAAGCTGTCAAGATGGCGTTCGATGCGCGCACCAGAACGGGTCATGCCCCATGCTTGGATGACACGGCGAGTGAGCAGTGATCGGCTGATAGGACCCTCACCCTCGATGACCTGCATCATCTGTTCTTTCACAAGCCCGCTAGAGTTAGCGCTATAGAATTCTTCGGACGGCTTGGAAACGGGAGGCAGGCTAACCGCTTGATACGAGGCGCGCCACCTGCTGGTTGGCGCCGAATCCGAGGCTTGCTTCACGGTCTCTACGCTAGACAACGCGACCGTTTCCTCGCTCGAGCCTACGGCATTCGAAGGCAGAGTCCCCTCAGCCAAAGCTGAACTCGCCTTCCCAATCGCCTCGGCATTCTCCGCTGCGATAGCGACGTCTGCAGACTTTCTTAGCACTGCGGTATTCTCCCCAGCAATGACGATGTCTGCCCCATCTCTTTCTGCCGCGGCTTTCTCCGCAACGACGACGTCTCCCCCATTCCGTTCCGCCACAGCACTCTCCGAGGCGGCATTAACCCCACCCGCCACCTTCCGCTCCTTAGCCACCTTAACCGAAGCAACAATTCGCTGAATCTCCTTCTCCGGATTATCCAGCCAATCCATCGCCCATACGCGGTGGATGCTCCAGCCCAGCTGGCGCAGCACTTGGCCGCGCAATACTTCTCTGTCGCGCGCCGTCTTGCCCGTCTTATAGCCGCTGCCGTCGCATAATACGGCCAGTAGATACGTATCAGGCTGGTCCGGGTCGACGATGGCCAGGTCCATCCGGTAGCCGGAGGTGCCCACATGGAGATCGACCTTGTAGCCTTCTGCCTCCAGAGCCTCCGCGATGGCACGCTCGATTCCCTCGATACGGGAGCTAACCTCTTCCACCCCTACGCCGAGCGCCGAGGTTCCCTTCTCCGCATACTCCAAGAAGGAACGTAACGCGCCAACGCCTTCCGCTCTCGTGCGGGACACGTCCAGATGGTCCGCCCGCAGCGTGGAGAAGACGTGCATCTCGTGCCGCGCCCGGGAGACGGCGACGTTGAGCCTGCGCCAGCCGCCGTCGCGGTTGAGCGGTCCGAAGTTCAGGACGACCTTGCCCGCGGCGTCTGGCCCGTATCCGATGGAGAACAGGATGACATCCCGCTCGTCGCCCTGCACGTTCTCCAGATTTTTGACGAAAATAGGTTCGTACAACCGCGCGGCCGCCGTCTCCAGCTCGGGATCGCGGCGGAACGCTTCGTCCAGCATATCCTCGATCAGCGTCTGCTGGATGGAGTTGAAGGTCACGACGCCGATGCTTCGTTTGCCCAGCACGGGATCCTTCAAGCGCCGGGCGATCTCCGCCACGACGGCTTCGGCTTCGGCGCGGTTTTGCTTGGTTTTGCCGCGGTCATAGAAGCCTCCCACGGGATGCCACTTCACGCTGGATTGCCGCTCCGACGGGGATGGGAAGGTCAGCAGCTTGTTCTCGTAGAAATGGCGGTTGCTGAACGCGATCAAGCTCTCGTGCCGGCTGCGGTAATGCCAGAGCAGATGGTCCTGCGGCATGCCGAGGGCCAGACAGTCCTCCAGGATGCTCTCCAAATCCTCAGGCACGACCGCGTCGTCCTCCTCTTCACTGCCCGCGCTGGAGAAGAAGCTCGTCGGCGGCAGCTGCTTGGGATCTCCCACGACGATGACATTGCGGCCGCGGGCCATCGCCCCGACCGCTTCGCTCGTCGGCAGCTGCGACGCCTCGTCGAAGACGACCAGATCAAACGGCGCGTATTTCGGATCCAGATACTGCGCGACGGACATCGGGCTCATGAGCACGCACGGGCACAGCCGGTTCAGCAAATTCGGAATTTGCTCGAACAGCTTGCGCAGAGACAGACCTCTGCCCCCGCTTCGAATAGCCCTCAGCAGAATGCCCGCTTCCGAGCTGGATGCGGCCTGATTGCCGATCGACGGAATATTCGCGGCCAATCGCGCCGCGATCTCTTCCCTCGTCAATTGCTCGAACCGCTCCATCGTCTCCTGGAACGACTTGATCTTCTCCTCGAACAAACGCCCCGAGAACGATGCCAACTGCGGATCGGTCTCGAGAATATACGCGATCGCGGCTTTGTTCCACGCTTGCTCGAAAGACGCTTGCAGGTCACCATGGCCCAAGAGTCCGCTCTCGTAGGCGGACGTTACCGAGGTCAATCCGGCCGCCAAGGCACGTTCGCGCACTTGCCTCCACGCGGTCCAATCCCTTAAGGAGCCGAGATTCTCTTGCCACGCCTGAGCCTGCCAGGCCCGGAATTCGAACCAAGGCTGCTCTCCGCTCTTACGATCCATGGCCGTCAAGTCCAGCCGCAGCAAGGCCGTCAGCTGTTCTTCCCGTTGCCCGAACTCCCGATAGGCGGCAATGAAATTCGTTAACGCCTCCCCGTGTTTCCCATCGAAAATCCCCCTGCCCGCCGCATAAGCGTCCGCCAATCGTTCCCTCGCTTGTTGCGCAGCGGGTAGCTCTTGGTGCAGCTGCAGCAGCTTCTCGCCGAGCGACAATGTCCAGGCATGGGCCGCCTGCACGGCGTTCCAGTCCGCTTCGCCACCATTCCATAACGTTCCGAGCAAAGGCGCGACAACGGCTTCCGTTCCTTTGAGCGCCGCGGCTTCCGTCTGATAGAGCACGATCTGCCCTAACAACTGCTCCGTCTCGTTTTTCTGAAGCGCCGCTCCAGCGATCGCCTTGCCTTTGAGCAGCTTGAAGATCCGGTTCTGCTTCAGCAGTCTCGGCAAAAACCATTGGAGCTCCGCTTTCTTCCATTCCTGCAAGGCCGTCCCCGCGTCAAATGCCAATACATCCGCCGTAAATCGCTTCAAAAGCTGCCCCTTGGCTTCATCTCTCGCTTTGCCATGACGAATAGCCCGGAGCACTTCGGCGCCGGCGGCCTCCGGATCGGCAGCGCGAAGCAGGCCTACCGGAACAACCGAAGGCGCAAGCTGAAGCTCGCGAGCGACAGCCTCCACCCGAGCAAGCTCCGCAGACGCAGGTTGTTCGGCAGGATACGCTAACAACGTATGGATCGCTCCATAAGCGGAGCTTAATCCGGCAATCGAAGCTTGATAAGAAGCCAGCAGCTCTTCGGCCTGCGAACGCATCTGCGGATGATAGGCCGCAACGCTTGCGTCCGACCATACGTGGCCATGGGGATGGCCCGTCGCTTCGCCCGCCACGGCGAGCTCTCGCACCAGGTCGCTCCACGCCGCGTAATCCTCCTTGTTCATGCCCCCAACAACGCTAGGCTCGAATGCGATCACGGACGGAGCCGTCTTCGCCATGCCGTAACGAGTGATAGCTTCATATAATGAAGAGCCGAAGCCGTAAGACTTATGCAACGCCTCGACGTGGCGGTTCAGCTCCTGCCGCGAAGCCGCAAGCCGATCCGCCGTCCTTCTCCATTCTTCCGGAGATGCCGTGCGGGCGGTCTCCAATGTGCGGCGAAGCTGCTCCAGGACGGCTTTTTTCGTGCTCTTGTTGGAGTGCAGCTCCAAGCAGAACGCGCCGAGTCCGATGCTCTCGAGCCTGCTCTGCACGACGCTGAGCGCCGCCATCTTTTCCGCCACGAACAACACCGTCTTGCCGCTGGCGAGCGCCGACGCGATCATGTTGGTTATCGTCTGCGACTTGCCCGTGCCCGGCGGACCGTGCAGGACGAAGCTCTTGCCGCTGCCCGCCGCGCTGACCGCCGAGATCTGCGAAGAATCCGCGCTGATCGGCAGCAGCAGCTGGTCCGGCGCATACAGCTCGTCGAGCTTCCCCGCGTCGGGGAACGTCTCCGGCTGCTCCCATTCCATGCGTCCCGCCATGAGACTGGCGACGACTTTATTGCGCGCGAGCTCTTCCGACCGGCTGCGAATATCGTTCCACATGACGAAGCGGCTGAACGAGAACAAGCCCAGAATCGCCGTCTCCACGACGTCCCAACGCGGCATCGTCATGATGACATGCCGGATCGTCGTGAAGATGCCGGCGAGATCGATTCCTTTCTCGTCCCTCGGCAGTGGATCCAATCCGCCTATGTGGCTGCCGAAGTCCTGCCGAAGCATCTCCAGCAGCGTGATGTTAATCTGCGGCTCCTCGTCCCGCACCCGGAGCACAAAGCCGGCTCTCGAGGATTTGCGGACGAGCTCGACCGGCACAAGCACGATCGGCGCGTATCTCGGCAGCTCGCTGGCGGCGGATTCGTACCATTTCAATAAGCCGAGGGCCAAATAGAGCGTATTCGCGCCGTTCTCCTCGATGGACAGCTTGGCTGAGCGGTAGAGATGCACCGTCTTGTCCGCCAACTCCCGCTCGTTCACGTCTCCGCGGAGACGCTTATTCCGAAATTCCTCATAGATCAACGTGCCGAGAGGATGATCCTTGCCGATGCCGCGGAACAGCTCCGCGCTGCGAAGCGTGTTGTCCCAATCCGACGGCTTGGGCAGCAGCTGGAATTCTTGCCCCTCCGACAGCGCGTCCTCGAGCTCGCCCAATCGCGTGTGGAGCAGCGGCAGCGCCGACTTGGTATGGCGGAAGTTGAGCAGCGTATTGCGCAGCGTCAGGTCGAGCAGCTTGCGCTCCCACTGCTTCTGCTTCGTTACCGCGATGGCGGACACCTCGGTCGGCCTTACGTGGATGGCCAAATCCTCCGGCGCTTCCTCGGCAGCCGGGGACTTGCCGCCCGTCTCCTCCGCGATCTCATAGCCCGTCGCCGTCCGGATGCGAATCGGCAGCGGACGGATCGAGCTGGCGCGGGCGCGTCTGACATCGACAAAGCCGAAGAACGACTCCGGCTTGTCCAGATGCGTAGCCGCCTTCTGTTCGGCTTCCTGGTAGGATGCCTTGCTGCCTTCGCACATCAGGGTCGCCTCGACCAGGCTGATCTCGTGCACGCCCGCCGCCAGCCGTTTCGTCAGCAGCGAGCCGTCGTCCTGTACGCTCTCCGAGAATGACTCTTGAATCAGCCACACGCCCGCGAACGCGTGTCCTTCGGTGAACACCACGAGCGGATACAGTCCGATCGCTTCCAGACATGCCGCGTACAGCAGGGTCAGATCCAGGCAATTGCCCAGCTTGTTGCCCGTGATGTCATCCGGCAGCCTGACGCGTTGGCCGATCTCCTCGAAGCTGGCCGGCGCCACGCAATAGATGACCCCCATCGCCTGAATCGCCGAATAAACCGCGGCCGCCTGATGGCGGACCCGATTGGGGTTGTTGGTCTGATAGGCGTCGAACGCGGAGCTTCCCGTCCACTTCTCCAGATACGGGGCGGCCTCACGAATGATTCTTGCAATAACGGGATGATTGGGCATGATGAAAGCCGCCGCCATCTCCGGCATGATCGCAAGCCCCGCCCACTGATCGTAGGCCAGCACCGACAGCGGAGACCGATCCCGGTAGACGACCTCTTGGCCGCATGTCACCTCCAACGTCAGCGTACCCGCGAGCCTCTCCGTCAAGTTGGCCAAAAAAACACCGGACACTTCGATCGGGACGGTGCTAATTTCTATCGTTTGCCCGGGCAGAATGGTATCGATCGACTTGGTCCAAACGGCCGCGAACTCGGGTTCGCTGGCGACCGTCAGCCGAACGTCGTGCAAGCTCCTGTCCGAATGGTTGCCCAGCGTGATCTTCTGCACGATCGGCACGTAATTTTGTTGCATGGCGTAGTTCACGACGCTGTGGCGCATCCATTCGCATGTCAGCCCTTTATCGACAACGTTCTCCAAGTTGCAGTCCCTGCCTCTCCGAAAAAGCTCTATTGTTGTCATTATAACGCAGATGGGTATTATTTCCCATCCACCGCGACCAGCAAAAAAAATCCGCAATCCCTTTCGGGACGCGGATCTATCTCTCATAGAGCCGGCGGATTTCCTCCAGCCTCCGAACGAGCGCCGCCTTAAGCTCCTCCGGCTCCACCACCACAACCTTCGCCCCGTAGCTCAGCACGACCGACAACGCATAATCCTCGTTATAAAATACCGTCCTCACGTCGATATGCTCGCCATCGCGGCTGCACTCGCCGCGGAATTGCTCCGACACTCGGGGATCCGCGCTATTATCGAATCGCAGATGGGCTGAAATACCGAGAGGCTCCTCTTCAGAATCTTCCGGCTCCCCATCAGCAACCTCGCGAGCCGCAAACGTCTCCTCCGTGACCCGGAGCCCCGACATCCTCGACACGCGAAACATTCGATTAGCCGAGCGGGTCAAGCAATACCCTTCGACATACCACGAGCCGTGGTCCCAGAACAGCCGGGTCGGCTCCAAGCGTCGCGCGGTTTTCTTGCCGGTCGCGCTTATATAGTCGAACGTAATGACTCGCTTTGCCCCGATCGCCCGATACGCCTCCCGAACCGGCTCCCGCTCGAACTCCGCCGTGCTCAGATGGAACAGCAGCTCGTCCGTGCCCTCTCCGTCCGCCAGACCGGGATGCAGACTGCGCAGCTTATCCTTCATCGTCGTGAACCGGTCGCCCACGGCGCCCTCCACGCTTTGGAGCAGCCGGTAGATGACGGCGAAGTCACGCACCGTGAAGTGCTGCTTGGTGAGGAAGAAGCCGTCCATCAGCTCGAACCCGCCGTCCGCTCCCGTATAGGAGACGACCGGGATGCCGGCTTGGTTGATCAACTCGATCTCCCGATAGATCGTGCGGGTGGACACCTCGAACCGGGCTGCCAGGTCGGCGGCTCTCACCCTTTTTTTGGCCATCAGCTCCAGCGTAATCGCAAGCAACCGGTCCAGCTTCATCCTCTCACCCCGCTATCCCAACCTCGTCGTTCTGCCACAAGCCTATCACACCGCGCCATCCCCAGTCGAACTCACCCCAGCGTGCGGAAAAACAATCGAACGTCCTCCACGAACCTGCCCGGCTGCTCCATCGCGAAAAAGTGCCCTCCAACCTCGGCTTCCGTCCAATGCGTAATATGGTGATCCTTTTCGGCCAGCGGGCGAATCGTGACATCATGCTTCTGTGAAACCAGTACGCCCGTCGGGACCGTGCCTCTCTCCTTGGGCATCCACGCCATGGGATCGTTCATCGACTCGAAGTAGATCTGCGCCGACGAGCCTGCCGTACCGCCGAACCAATAGACGCTAATATTCGTCAGCAGCTTGTCTCGATCGATCGCGCTCTCCGGCAAGCCATCCGGGGTGTCCGTTAGCCGGGCAAATATCTCGACGATCCAAGCCAGCTGCCCGACGGGCGAATCGTGTAAGCCATAGGCGAGCGTATGCGGGCTTTTGGACTGGATTTGCAAATAACCGTCGTTAAAGCTCTCCATCCGCGCCAGCCTCTCCCGCTCAACCTCGGTCCAATTCTCTTGCTCACCCTCTTCGCCCGACGGGAACGTCAGCATCGCGTTCATATGGATGCCGATCACGCGATCCGGCGCCAACTGCCCCATCTCCGGCGCGATAAAGGAACCCGTGTCGCCGCCTTGCACGCCAAAACGTTCATAGCCGAGCCGGGTCATCAGCTGCACGAAAACGTCCGCGATGCGGCCTGGCGTCCAGCCTGCTCCGGCCAGCGGAGTCGAATACCCGAAGCCGGGGATCGACGGAATGACCAGATGGAAGGCATCGGCGGGATCTCCCCCGTGCGCTGCGGGATTGGTCAGCGGACCGATGGCGTCCATAAATTCCACGAACGAGCTCGGCCAGCCGTGCAGCAGCATGAGAGGTTTGGCCCCAGGCTCTGGGGATCGAACGTGCAGGAAATGAATGTTTTGGCCATCGATCTCTGTCATGAAATGCGGCCATTCGTTAAGCCGGCTCTCCTGGCCGCGCCAGTCGTACTCCTGCTGCCAATGGCTCGCCAGCTCCTTCAAATAAGACACGGGCACGCCTCGCTCCCATCCCGTGTCCGGCAGCTCCGGGTAGCGGCCGCGGGCCAGCCTGCCCTTCAGATCTTCAAGCTCCTCCTGCGATACTTCGATGCGGTATGGGCGTATGGTTTCGTTAGCATTCGTCATCCTTGATCATTCTCCTCTCGATTGGGTACGCAAGAAGAATACCAAAGTAATTATGACAGTATGTTTGTCATAATTAACTGACGATCAAAAAAAATGAGCGACACGACCCCGCTCGCTCTACAGCTTTATTTTGGCGCAATTAGACAAAAAAAAACACCCCAGCAAGGACGCTCCGTCCCGCTTGGGCATGCTCGGCATGTATTCAGTTAACCTCTTCGGCACGCTGTTTTTTCCTGTAATGCTTGATTTCTTGATCGGTCTTGACCAGGATCGGCAATATCTTTTCGCTGCGAACCATGGCCGACTTGCACATGGGGCATATGGGCTGATCCTTGAACGAGAAGCTGTCCCTGATCCAGCTCTTGCACGCGCCTTGTCCGCAGGACCAGATGGTGGTCATTTCTTCGGGCAAATTCTCAAGCGGTTTATTCCATAGATACGACATTGAACCGTCCCCCTTAGAAATTACTTATCTCAACCCTTTGTTAGCGTCCCCTAAAAAAAGAAGAGTCCCAAACGCTAAGTCTGGGACTCCGGTCGATCTACAGTTTTACGACATTCTCGGCTTGTGCGCCGCGGTTGCCTTGGACTACGTTGAACTCAACGCGTTGTCCTTCGTCCAACGATTTGAAGCCGTCGCCTACGATTGCGCTGAAATGTACGAATACGTCATCTCCGCCTTCAACCTCGATGAAACCAAAGCCTTTGTCCGCGTTAAACCATTTTACTGTTCCTTGTTGCATAGAAACACCTCCATTTTTTTACCACATCGGAATTTTTAATTTCCTTGCAGGAAATCAGAAATTCCTATTGGCGTTAAAACCTACCTCTAAATCGGCCGCTCTTCTTCGAATGACTTCGATAGAGGTTTTCACACATGATTCTTATTCTGTCAAGGTGAAACGATTCTCGCTGTCCATTGGCGGATCCGCGCGTTTCATTTCCGAGAAATAAAAATTCACATATTGCACAAGATTATTAATCAAAATAATAACCCTCTGCAATATGTGAATTGCGGTCAAAATTCCAATAAACTCATTGTACCATATCAACAAGATAATAACAAATTTAAAATTAACCAATCGGAAAATGAAGCGCCATCGGAGCCCTTAATTGCAAAATCCCGGCCCCTCGCGATGGAGGGAACCGGGATTCTAGTCCAAACTAGTGTCGCAACTGCTGCGACTTTATACTTCTTCGCCCTCCAAATACTCCAGCACGGACAGCAGCAGCGTGACGACCTCTGCCCTCGTGGCCTTCGATTCCGGAGCGAAGCGGTTGCCTCCTACGCCTTCGACCAAGCCGGCATCGGCGGCGGCCGCAATGTACGGCCTTGCCCATGGCTGGATGTCGCTCGCGTCGGCGAAGGAGGTGGTAGCGTCAGGATCGATCTCGATGCCCAGCGCCCGCACCAGGATGACGGTCATCTCCGTGCGGGTCAGCGGATTCGCGGGACGCAGCGTGCCGTCCTCATAACCCGTAATGACCTGCTCTTCGATGAGTCTGGCGAAGAAAGCCTGCGCCCATGCGGGAACCGAATCTGCATCCGCAAAATCAAGCGCGGCGCCCGATCCGTCATCAAGCTGCAGCGCTCTGCCGACCATCGTGACGAACTCCGCTCTCGTAGCTTGAGCGTCAGGACGGAACGTTCCGTCCTCGTAGCCGTTGACGATGCCCGCTTCCACGGCTTCGCTAATGGACTCCGCCGCCCAGTGATCGTCCACGTCGTCGAACGAAATCTCCGGTTTCGGAGTCGGTGTCGGGGTTGGCGATGGTGATGGCGTAGTCGTCGGCGACGGCGTCGGCGTAGACGGATCCGGCGTTGATGTCGGAGGCGTCGGCGTCGGCAACGGATTGCCTTTCAAGTCGACGATCCGGCCTTCGACGGCGGACGTTGCCGCCGTAATGGTGCCTACTTCCTCGATGTATCCGCTGAACACTTCGTAGTCCGGCAAATACAGCAGGTTGACGCGTCCATCGTTGTAGGCTTGAGCAAGCGAAGCGTAGAAGTCTCCGCCTTTGGCCGTAAACGCGTTGGTCGCGACCTCGTAGCTCTTGCCGAGATCAAGCGATACGTAGCGGCTGCCTTCTTTCACTTGAATGCGCACGACGCGCTCGCCCGCCAGCTTTGTCGAGTCATAATCGAAGCGCATGCCGGCAATATGAGGGAAACGACCGTCCGGCGAGGTTTCCGTAATTTTGGATACGCCGTTCTCCATCGCGTCTTTGATCTCTTGTCCCGTCAGGGTAATCGTCACGAGATCGTTGTTGAACGGAAGCACGGTCAGCACCTCGCCCAGCGTGATCGGCCCTTCGCCAATCGTTTCGCGGATGCCGCCTCCGTTCTGCAGCGCGATGACCGCGTTCGTGCCTGCCGCCTTAGCCGCTGCGAGCATGCCGTCGGCAATCAGATTGCCAAGGTTCGTTTCCTTGGAACGCACGTCGGCGCGCAAGCCGTTAAGAACGACCTCCGTATGGCCGACCTCGGTAGCGCTCAGCTCCAGCACGCCCGGCTTGTATTTGGTGTCCAGAATGGCTTTCGCCGCCGCATCCTCGGCGAAAACGTAAGAGCTGCCGTTTTTCGCGTCAATGGAAATCAGCTCTTCGTCCCACTCGGTCAACACGCCTTCATCATTAAACAGCACATCAAGCTTGCCGAGGAACAATCCCTTCTCGCCCGTCTGCACGATCAGCTTCGGCGCATCGGGATCCGTATTATCGACGATCGCTTCGTCCAGCTTCGTATGCGTGTGTCCGCCGACGATAATGTCGATGCCCGCAACGGCTTTGGCCAGCGCCAGATCGGCGTCATAGCCGAGATGGGACAGCGCGATGATTTTGTTGATTCCCTCGCTCTCCAGCATGTCGACCGCTTCCGCCGCCTTGGTTGCCGCGTCCTCGAACGTGACGTCGCCCGGGGAAGCGATATTCGCCGTATCCTCGGTCGTGAGGCCGATCAAGCCTACTTGCTCGCCGTCTATCTCCATAATAATGGCGGGATAAATGTTCTGGTTCAATGCCAGGCTCCCGACCTCGTCCTGGAACATCTCCCTCAGAATGGCATCCTGCGAGAAGTTCACGTTGGAGGAGACGAACGGGAACTCCGCATTGCCGACGAACTCGGACAACGTCCGCGAGTCGATATCGAACTCGTGGTTGCCGAACGTCATCGCGTCGTAGCCGGCCATGTTCATGAATTCGAGATCCGCCTGGCCTTTGTATTGGTTAAAATACAACGAGCCTGAGAACACGTCGCCCGCATCGACGAGCAGCGGATTGACGGAGCTTGCTCTCGCTTCATGGATCGCCGTCAAACGTCGCAAAACGTTGTTAGGCGAGCTTACGGTGTCCAGATTCGCATGCGTATCGTTCGTATGCAGTACCGTGAGCGGAAAGCCCTCCTGCATATCGATCTGCGCGAGCACGGGATCGTGATCGGATACGCGGCCGGCCGACGGCGAGAAGTCCGCGTTCAGGTGGACGATATCCGCCACGGATCTGGACGTAAGGTTTTTGCTGACGAGAATATGGTCCAGCACCTGCGAATTGCCGTCGAACGTGTAGGTGTACCGTTCTCTTGCAGGCAGCTTGTCGATCAGATTGTCGAGCTCTTCGCCCTTCAAAATATCCGCCGTTTCGGTGAATTGGAAGTCGTTCAAATCTCCCAATGCCACGATGTTGGCATCCGGATTAGCCGTCAGCACGTCCTTGACGAAGCCGTTCACGACGGCGGCGATTTCGTGACGCTGCGCTTCGCTTGACAGCACCGGAGGCTGCGCGGCGCCGAACGGCCCGTTGTCGCCGGACTTCGAGTTGAAGTGGTTCGCGATCACGATCACTTTTTCGCCTTTGAATTCGAACTGTGCCGCAAGCGGCTTGCGCGAAGCTTCGAACGCGTCGTTCTCCGGGGCGATTCGGCCCGGATTGTAGCTAAGCTCGTCCGTGTCGACATCGTAAGATACGGCTTGGTTCGCGCCGCCTTTCGCGCCGTTGACGCTGTCCGACAGCGTCACGCGGTCGGGATTATACAGGAAGCCGACGCGGATGTTGCCGCCGGGCGCTCCGCCGTCTTCGTTGTTTTCCGGGGCAACGTCCGTGTAATCGTACTCCGGGCCGCCCTTCGCCACGATGGCCGCGATCAGCGCCGATGCATCGGCATCGACCGTGCCGTTGTTCGTCTCGCCGTTGCCGTCCTGCATCTCGACGACGCCGATAATGTCCGGCGTTTTCATGTTCGAGACGATGGATTCGGCCAGCTTGTCCGTCTTAGCCGGTCCGACTCCCGGATAATAATTTTCGATATTATATGAAGCGATAAGAAGCTTATCTTCGTGACCTTCAAGCTTGGTCGTTTCCTGCGCGAACGTGCTCGGCGTAATGGCCGGCAGGCCGTTCCAGGCGGGAATCACTTTGAAGTTGCCGTTGTTGTAGCCGATGACGCCCGTGACGTTAGCCGAGAATACGTCGCCCGTATTCAGCTCCCGTCCAGGATTGCCGTAGGCGATCAGGAGACGCTGCGGATTCAGGTTCCCCTGCTCCTTCAGCACCAGCCCGCCGGCGGGCGTAATGACGTCGATCTCTTCATTCTGTACGCGCGTCGGAATATTGTAGACGATGGAATTGCCGCTTCCGCTAGTCCAGTAAGGACTTAGAACCGTCGGCGTCGGCAGCTCCACAAGCATGCCTTCAAGCGATTCGTAGAAGTCGATTCCGTCTTCCTCCGGCTGGAACTCCGTCATCCCGTCGTTATCGACCACGGAGGAGGGGATGGGGCGGCCGTTTTTGCCGAGTATAATCGCTTCAGGCAGCTCTTGCTCTTGATCGACGATCGTTCTTGCCGTCATCGTGATTTGCGTGGACGTCAAGTTGCCGTTGCTGCCTTCGTTGTATTCCGATACCGCGCCCGTCACTTTAACCAAATCTCCGACGGCCGGCTTCAGCGATTCGTTCGTGCTGTAGACAAAGATCCCCTCGGAGGTGTTGTCGTTGTCGTCCGGATTCGGATCTTGCATGAAGAAGCCTTTATAATGGCCATTGGCAAACGAGTAGCCGTATTGCGTGACGATACCCTCGATATCCGCGACGACTTGTCCGTTGAAAGGAGACGTGTGGGCTTCGCCTTGAATATCGTGGATGCGCGGCTCTTCCGAGGCCGTGTAACCGAATGTGTAAATATCGCTCGGCACGCCGCCGGCAATCGCGATCGCCTTAATGACGACATCCTCGTTCACCGTAATCGGCTCGGCATAGAGGGGACTCGTCTCGGTAGGATCGGAGCCGTCCACCGTATAACGAATCTCCGCGCCGCTAGTCGGGCTTGTTAGCTCGACTTTCCCGCCGATAATGATGCGTCCCGCGCCGGGAGTCGCCATCACCGACAGCATGTCCTCGACAAGCGCGTTTTCGCCGAGCGGAATGAATTGATACTCCGAGTTGAATTGCTTAATGACGCCCGTGATGCGCTCGAACGTGGCGTCCTCTACCAGCTTGGAGGAGTTGAAGTAGATCGTGAACGTATCGTTCCCTTGACTGGCCGTTGCTTTGTTGCCGTCAACGGCGTCGATCTTGACGTTCTCCATCGCGACGAGCTCCGCCTCGTGCGCCTCGCCGTTAGCCGCTGACAAATCGGCCGCCGTCAACAGGAGCGGCTCGGGCATGTCCGCATCTTGCTCGATCACCTCGTGATCCAGCCCCGCCTGCGGCTTAATCTCCTGCAGGTTGCTGTAGATATCCATGACTCCGCTCACTTCCACGCGATCGCCAACCTCGGCGAACGCGGAGAAGCCGTACAGCACGATGCCGGCCGTCTCGTCCTGGATATACATCTCCGGCCCGTCGATATGCGTCACGACGCCTTCGGTCCAGACGTTCTGTCCTCTCGCATGCGGACGCGCCGCGGCTACGTCGGACTTCTCCAGAAGCTCGTAGTTGAACGTGGACAAGGGGCTATCCGCCATGCCCTCCGCCTCGGCATACGCTTTGACCGTAATATCTTCGGTCAAAGGAAACGGTCCCGGATACGGCTCGTAAACCTCCGTTCCGCCAGCTCCGTAAACGGCCGCCTGGATCGTGGCGTCCTCCGTGGCCGTGCTCAGCGCGATCTCGGTTCCGGCCGGCCAAGCATTAACAGCCGGGGATGCCGTAACCGCGCTTGCGGCCAGCGGATTGAAGGCGCTATTGCGCGGATCCGGCGCGACAACGTTAAAATCCTGCGCGTTGTTGTCCGTATCCTCGCCGCGGCTGCCGCCGGCCGCGCCGGCCGCCGTCTTCCTAATCGCCGCCGTCGTGCTGGAGAGCGCGGCCGTCGCGGTTCCTTCAACCGCGCTCGCGGTGCCGTAGCCTACCAAATCGATCCGCGCGTTCGAAGCGTCGACCAGATCGACTTTTCCGTTCGAAGCGCCCATGGTGATTCCGCCGCTCGCGTCGGTCGTCGGCAATCCTTCGCCAACGGCGGCTTGAGACGCTTGTCCGATTAAATAATAGCCTCCCGGAGCGATCGTTCCGGTAAGCGATGTCACATTGGTCGTGTCGCTGAATTCGCCGGCCGCGCTGGCATACCGCACCTTCCAATCGGCGAGCGATACCGGCTGTTCCGTCGGATTGTACAGCTCGATAAAATCATGCGTATACGCGGCGCCGCCGTTGCCTCCGCCCCCGTATACCTGCGAGATGACGACATGATCGGCCGACGCCGCGTTCACCGTCGCGCCCAGACTTCCCAAAGCGCTGCCTGCGATCAACGTTGCCGCAAGCGCGGCTCCCATCCCTCTCTTCAAGCGAGACTTCCAATCCTGCATGTTTTTACCTCTCCTCTCTTCTCCTTGAGATTCCATTTAGTAGAAACGCAAGCCTCTTTAGCGTAGTTCTCCAATGTCATCCAAACGTCAAACCGAGATGAAGTTCAGGTAAACCCTTTCACTCACCTTCCTGTAAGAAACTTATTTCCTATACCCGTTTCGAACGCAAATGAATCCGCAACCCTCTCGGTTTGCGGATTCATACTTGCCGGACTATTCACTTCCCGAGGCGGCCTGCTTCTTCGGGAGCGCCTGCGCGCGCGATTCTGCCGTGCCGCGCTCCAAGCTCTGGGCGATATCGAAGCCCGTTGGATTCTGGAAGGCGCGCAAGCCGAAAGCGGGAGCAACGGCGAACAGATGATCGAAGATATCGGATTGCACCGACTCGTATACGCCCCAGTTGGTATCGTTGGTAAAGGCGTAAATTTCGAGCGGCAGCCCGTTGTCGCCCGGGGCCAGCTGCCTCACGATCAGCGTCATGTCCTGATGGATGCGGGGATGATTCCTGAGATATTGCTGGATATACATGCGGAACACGCCGATGTTGGTCAGCTGCCTTCCGTTGACGATGCTGGACTTGTCGATCGCGTGCTCCTCGTTGTATTGCGCGATTTCCTTCAGCCGGCTTGCCACGTAGTCCTCAAGATAATGGATTTTTTTATACTCCTCGATCATCTCCTCCGTGCAGAAGCGTATGCTGCTCGCATCGAGGAAGATGCTTCGTTTAATTCTCCTGCCGCCCGAAGACTGCATGCCGCGCCAGTTTTTGAACGAATCCGAAATAAGCGCGTAGCTGGGAATCATCGTAAAGGTATTGTCGAAGTTTTTAATTTTGACCGTGTTCAGCGTAATGTCGATCACGTCGCCGTCGGCGTTATATTTGGGCATCTCGATCCAGTCTCCCACGCGCACCATATCGTTGGACGACAGCTGCACGCCCGCGACCAGGCCTAATATGGAATCCTTGAATATCAACATCAACACAGCCGACAACGCGCCGAGGCCGCTCAAAATAATGACGGGATTCTGTCCAATCAGTATCGAGAGCGTGATAATCCCGCCAATGATAAAGAGAATGATTTTGACAACCTGTATATAACCTTTGATCGGTCTGACCTTGGATACGGGGAATGTGCGATAGATGGCGTCGCACGCATTAAGCAACGCGCTTATCACCATTAACACCACGATGATGATATACGTCGCCGCCGCCGCCTCGATCAGCTGCTGATAGCTAGGAAACATCGAAGCCGACATATAAATTATAATGGCAGGGACGATATGCGACAGCTTCTGGAACACCTGATGCTCCACGATAAAGCTGCCCCACTTCACCCGATTGCTAGAAATAACATGAACGATAATGCGCAAAACAACCTTCTTCGCGATCCAGTTCGCCGCCATGCTGACCACGGCGATGATCAGAATCACGATGGCTGTCGATAGATAACCGATATGCTTAGAACCTACTCCGTACTCCGCCAACAGTGATTGAATAAACTCCATTATGACCTCCTATGCCTGTAATCCTATAATTCTAACATATTCGCTAGGTTTGTTTTCTTTCATTAGGAAAGTTACATCATAGGATCCCGCAAATGCGAGAGTCTTCCGCGAATCGTAACGGACAGGAAAGTCGTTATTCTTCAATTTTTGAATGTATCCAAAATCTAACGGACACACGCGACCTTATGGGCGCCATCCGAGCAACATTTCGCCTCGTTTTGTTCAAATAACGGCTTCCCTGTCCGTTGCAATTTGACTTATGAGAAAAACGGTCAAATAACGTCGCGTACGTCCGTTAGGTATTGGATAGTCCCATTCATCAACAAAAATAGAGCCGCCCGGTCATAAACCGGGCAGCTCGCGATCTATCTATTCCAGCTTCATATAGAATAAATTCGTTACGCTATCTTTGGAAATCGTATGGGCGCCGGGGGCAAGCGCCACGGTGACGATGCCGCCCGTAATCGTGTGGCTCGTGCCGTCGACCTTGATTTTGGTGCCGTCGGCCGTATTGAGCACCAGGGTCAAGGTTGCCGCTTGGGTCGTCGAGAACGAAATGCTCGTCGCGCTTTCGATCTTCAGACATTGCGTCAGCGTTAGTCCGTTATACGTCACGGTTCCCTTAGTGCTCGAAAGATTTCCCTGAATGTCGAAGAAGCTGCTTGACGTTCCGCTGGTCGTAAAATTATGCGCCTGTACTCCCGCCGGCGAAGTCGGGCTTGCCGTAGGAGCAGGCGTCGAGGTCGGCACTGGCGTGCTGGTTGCGGTCGGCGTTGGAGTCGCCGTCGGTACCGGTGTCGCGGTAGGCGTCGGCGCCAGCGTTGGAGTCGCCGTGGGCGCCGGTGTCGCGGTCGGGTTCGGCGTTGCGGTCGCGCTTGGCGTCGGCGTCGGCACGGCCGGGTTGGAATTCCCGCCAACGGCCACAAGCTGCGACGAATAGCCGCGGATCGCGCTCATCAACCCCGCGTTCACGCCATACGACTCGTCGTCTACCGCGTCGTTGAAGGTCCAGGCGAAGTCGCCGCCGCCCAGACGTCCCGCTTCCGCCGTTACGATCCCCTCAACGTCGTTCACGTTATCGATGCCGGACGCGCTTACCCCCACATTAACGCTCGTATCGAAGTTATTGTAAGGCGTTCCGCCAACCAAAGCTTTGTAGGAGCTGGGAACGGCTTCCGTTCTGGAAGAGGCCAAGTAAGCGTCGAACGAAGCCGCGTTGGCCGGAGCCGTGCCTGCATTCGAGTTGGCATAGATCAAACTGTCGGCGTCCGCGACGATATTATTGAAGGCCTTGATCATGCCGCCGTCCTCGCCCGAGAACGTGCCTTCTCCAAGCGCGTCGGTCCCTTGCAAGGAGCTCAGCATGGGATACTTGGCATTCCTGAAGTAGTTGTTCTCCACGAACGCCGAACCGCCGCTCGTCACGCCCACGCCATATTTGGAAACCCCATCGTAGAAGTTGTTGTAAATATGGACGGAGGCCACTCGAATCCGCGGATGGCGGGAGTCCGAATGGTCGAACCAGTTGTGGTGGAACGACACAAAAAATTGCGCCGATTCGCTGAGGCCGACAAGGGATGCTTTGCCGGAATCGAAGTAATGATTATAAGAAATCGTGATGTACGTCGACCCCTTCTTGAGATCCGTGGAGCCGTCGCCCTTGGCCTGGTCCGCATCTCCCCCCGCCGAGCCGTAGAATAGATCGTTATTGTGCACCCACACGTTCACGTTGCCCGTATCCATCGAGATGCCGTCGTCCGGGAATAACATGAAGCCGATGTTCCGGACCTCCACGTTGCCGGCATACCTCAGAAGAAGACCCCAGCCGTACGCGTACGCATCGTCGCCGATTCCTTCGATCGTGATGTTCATTTCGGCGTAATTATTATTGCCTTTTACTTCGAGATAGCCGCTGCCGTTAAGCTGCCCGCTCAGATCGGCCTGATCCACTTGCCCGATCAATCGGATCGAGAGCGGCGTCGTATCGTAGCCCTTTTGTCTAAGCTTCAGAATGGCGCCAAGACCTACGCCCGTCTGGGTGGCGCCGGAGCTGCCCACCTTCACGTCCAGCGCGACGGTGCCCGCGGTATCGGCCGTAACGTAGAGCACTTGCGCACCGCTTTTCAGCGTTCCGTCATTATTGTAGGCACCCGATCCCGTGCCATACTGTGACTGAGGCGAGAAAGCAAAGCCCGATCTATCGTGGGACGTCACCCCGATCGAGCCCGTTTCGGCGCTTGCCGTCGAGCCCCCCGATAGCAGGGCTTCCACCTTGAGCACGTAGCTTCCGGCCGCCAGCCCTACTGCATCCGCTCTCCAATTGGAAGGGTACCTGCGGATCAATTCATTATCGAGCTGTTGGAATTGAGAGTCGGCGGCGCCAGCCGGTTTCACGTATACGTTGTACCCTTGCGCGTTGCCGACGGGCGACCATTCGACGTAAGCCGTTTCGTTCCAGCCCCCGCTATCAGTAATTGCAAGGCCCGCTGCGTCGATCGTGGAACGCGAGGTCAATCCGGCGAACAGGGATAACGCTAAAGATAATACGACGACGAGACTTGTTACGGTTGCTGCTCTTTTCCTTTTTGCCACTATAATCCCTCCATGGGTATCATTGCGATGCAGCTGTTACGGATTTCTCGAAACCGCTTCCATAAACCGAAAAACGTAAACGTTCACCTCCCCAAATCCCGCTTCCTCGGGCTCGCAACCAGTCGGCTCCCGAACACCCAAAGCTTACCAACTCCCCAATCGGTTCCGAAACAATCATTTGCTCATATCGCTTCCATCCCGAGCCGTTTCTGAGTTAATGATTATCGGGCGAGGGAAATGACACGATCGGAAATGCGCTTCTCGCAAGCGCGTTCATCTCGCCGAGCCCGACCACGAGCGCGTCATTCCTTAGGGCGAGCCGGGCTTGTCACTGTATCACGAATGTAACGGGCGACAACAACGTCATCCGTCGAAGCGTCTTGAACTTGAGGCGCTTCATACCGCGGGAGCGGAACCTTCTCCCAGTCGAGATCCGACGCCAGGTAGAAGCTCGGGTAACAGGGCTGGTTGTAGACGACGTTCTGCCACGCGACGCCGACCCTGTATTGCGCGTCATGCATTAGCGTATACAGCTTGCGATCCGTCAGCTCCGTGCTGACGTAGATCCGAATGGCGGAGCTGTCCGCCGTCCGAACAAGGAGCTCCTCCCGCCAATCGCCGAAAATATCCGCGACCAGGCAAGGATTGCCCTTCGTCCCGTTATTCGAACGGCAGTGATCGGCCGTCAGCAGCTCCCCCCGCTTCCAATCGGAGATGACGATCGGCCCGTCGAAGGAGCCGCTCACGATCTGAGTGGTCATATCGGCAGCCCATCGAATGTTCATATTGGTGCCCGGAGCCTTGCGATCGAGCTGCTCGCCCTTGCACGACATCAAGCCAAACGATTGCCGGCTGTGAATGTCTTCGCTCGACCAGGTCTGCAAGCCGCGGTATGACGGATCGACCTGGCCAATCATGCCCCGCCCAACGTCTCCGCTCGCCGGAGCGCCGTGCAGCACCTCGCCCGTTCGCGCGTCTCGCAGCGTATAGCCGTAAGGCACGCCGGCCCCTCCCTCATGCACCATAAAAATTTCGAGCCCCGGGCGGTCGGGATCCATGTTCGCCACATGCAGAGCGTCGCCGTGTCCCAGCTTCACGAGCTTCCCTGGCGTCCTGCCGCCTTCCGGCATGACAGCCGCGGAGCTGTATAACAGCGACCCGTCATGGTCGATCGTCGCCGCGCCGTAGACGATCTCCTGGCAGCCGTCGCCATCGACGTCGGCCACGCTGAGCGAATGGGCTCCCTGTCCCGCGAGCGCGCCGAACGCCCCATGCCGTCCATCCGGCAGATGCAGCGAATCGTTGAAAGGATTGTTCATCGTCACCCACCCGCTGTCGACGTACCATTGCTCCTGCAGCCGGGCGCCGTTCCATGAATAGGCGACGACCGCCGAACGTGTATAGTAGCCGCGGGCGAATACGGCGGACGGCTTCTTGCCGTCCAGATAAGCGACACCCGCCAGGAATCGGTCGCACCGGTTGCCCGGCTCCATCCGATACCACGAATAATCGCCCCACATCAGCCCGTCGTCATGCCGGCCGGGCTTGTACCTTATCGTCTCCAGCTCTTCGCCCGTGTCGCCGCGGAATACGGTCAAATACTCGGGGCCGTCCAGCACGAAGCCTTCGATCGCGCGCAGGTTGTTGCGGCTGCTGCGGCTCGGCGCGTAGACGTCCATCAGGTAATCGGCGAGCTTCTTCGCATCCTCCGGGGAAAGAGGGTATGCGTATTGCTGCCGAATGCCGAAGCACTCCTCCAAGGATGCCGGCCAATGGCCGGCCGTCACCTCTTCATGCTTATGCCAGCTCATGAACAGCTTTACGATGCGATCATAATAGTCCGAGCTGCTCATCCGATAGTCGTCCCCATGGGAATAGCCGTCAGCCGTATCCTCCGGGAGCATTGTAATGAAGGTCTCCGAGACCGCTTCCCGCCCGCCGTCATACCGAATCACTTTCGTTCCGGGAGCCGTCTTCAACATCAGCTCCGCCCGGCCGTCGCCGTCGAAGTCGTACACCAGAAATTGCGTGTAGTGAGCTCCGGCGCGAATGTTCAAGCCAAGATCGACGCGGTAAAGCAATGTGCCGTCCAATCTATAACAATCCAAATAGACGGGCCCCGTATAGCCGGAATGGGAATTGTCCTTGGCGTTCGACGGATTCCATTTCACGAAAAACTCGTATTGCCCGTCGCCGTCCACATCCCCGACGCTCATATCGTTCGCGGAATACGTATAGGGCTCCCCCTTCGGCGTCACGCCGTCGGCGGGTTTCCGAAGCGGAATATCCCAGTAGGCCTCCTGCCAAGGGGTTGCCGTGGCGCCTCCATCCCTCTTCTGTCCGCCTGCCACGGCAAAGACCGTATATTCGGACGTTGCTCCTCCGCTGCGATCCAGGTAATTGGTGCTGTCCGTCACGTCGGCAATGGGGACGCCGTCGCGATAGATGCGGAAATCCGTGCCGGTCAAGCCTTGATTCGCCCGTCCGGTTGCCTCGTCCCCCAGCAATCGCCAACTGAGGAATACGCCCTCCGACGTGCGCATGGCGACGAAACCCCGGTCCAAGCGTTCCAGTTGAATCATGACGTGCGATCCCTCCTCTCCTCGAGCCTCGGCTCGATAGCCTCCGGCGTATAGTTTCCGATCATTTCCAAACAATAGATGGCGTTAATCGACCACTGAGAGACGGTGTTGGTCGAGATCCACGGAATCTCGCGGATTTCCCGAACGAACTCCTGACGCGCTACCTCGCGGGTCGAGAGAGGCATCTCCACGCTCCAATCGTAGGGACTCCGCAGCAGAAACTCCCAGGCTTGCTTCGCGAGCTCGCCGTTATCCAGCCGGCTGGCGGAGAAAGCCATCATGGACGTGGACAGCATGGGAATGTTCCAGTCCTTATCCTGCAACGCGCCGGATGTCCGACGAATCTTCTCCTCCTTCGGCAGGTTGTAGAATTCCCCGTATTCGCCCAGCATGTCCTCCCATTCGGGATCCTGCAGCAACTGCGCCATCTCCATCCACACCTGCGCTCCGCCCATGCAGATCATGAGATGATGTCCGTAGTTTTCCTCTCCCATATAGAAGAGCTCGCCTGTTTGGGGTTCATACCCGAATACGGGACCGGTAAGCAGCCGGAACGGCATTCGCTTCAAGCAATCGACTCCTCTGACGATCTTATCCCGATAGGACTCGTCCTCGTACCGCTCCCATTGCACGAGCCAGTTCGAGCAAAAGGCCGCCCAATCCGGACCGCTGCGCGTATGCGTGGGGAATTCGTCCTTCGCGAAATACGCCCGCATGGGGTCCAGCCCCACAGTGGCGTAATCGGAGTCCTTCGCTTCGTCCATGATATCGCCGATCCGCTCATCCGCCGTTAGGTAGTAATAATATTTATGCAGCCCAGCCATGCCGATCCGCGCTTCCTTGCAGCCGCAGCCCCAGTGCAGCACGTTATGCCGGGAGCCTAACCCGGCATATTCGCCGATGTGGTAGGCATCCACCTCGCTCGTATGCCGGGTCATCGCTTCCGCAAGGCGGAATAAATCGGCCCGCCCCGTGCGAAGGAACATATTCCAGAGCCATATATTCGGTACCAGCTCCGTATTCTGCCATGCGCAGCCTCCGATATCGTAACGCCAAGTATGCCGCACCGGATCGTAGCTGTGCATCACGTCGCCGTAATCCCAGAAGCCGTACCAGCGGCGCTGCTCGATCTCTTCTTGATAGAACGCGATCAGGCTCTCCAGGGTATCCTCAATCTGCGCCTTGACCGGCTCGGCGCGATCCGGCAGACTCCAGAAGCCGAGCGCTCTCGTCTCGTGATAACGCTCCGGCTCGCATACGAGCAACGGAGGCGAATCCTTCTCTCGAACCATGGCATCCAGCGCGTTATGATCCGGCGTGCTTTCGCAGCACCATAACGTAAGCTCGCTTGTATTGCCTACCCCGTATGGCGTGCTGCGGAGCTCGTCGGCGCCTTCATAGCAGGACAACACATGCGTCTCGGTGTCGTAATGCCTAAGATCCATGGCCGGAGCGTCCGGCGACCAGAACCAGGCGGTTAACGCCGCTTCATCTCCCGTTAAACGGGCCGCTTCCAGCGATGAAGGGAACTTCTCCCAGAAGCGGCGCACCCCGACCGCCAAGCCGCCGCCTTCTCCGCCGGCGTACAGCAGGCCGCCTGCCCTTCTGCCGGATACCGCGCGAAGCCAGCCGCAGCTCTCCTTCGTCCGTTTCTGAATCGTATAGCTATCGGAGGAGGTTTGGGTCAGCTTGAAATCCGCCCATTCCGGCGAATCGTCAAGCAGCGCCCGAAGACCGGCATCCTGCTCCTCGTCCAGATCAAGGAACGAACCCGATGTCTGCCGCTCATAGAGCTCCCGCTGCCGCTCGGGCAACCGGAACGTCATGAGCCCCTTGGGCGATTCGCCGAACCAGCCCGTGTCGCCGGCGAGGCGTACATGACGGTTATATAACGGGCCTTTCATCGGCACCGAGAACCGTATGCCGAGGCCCTTCACGTAATCCTGATGCGGGTTGCCGTCGTACAGAAAGGTATGAACGACGCGAATCGAGGCTTGCTGCGCATAGAAGACGAACCGCAGCGTAAACGGCAGCCATTTGCGCACTTGACCCTGTCCGTCCCCGGCCGTTTGATGGCGTCCCCGCAGCTTCACTACCGCGCGGATCGGCCCCCTCTGCTCGACCGTTACTTTTTCTATCTCGCCTTGCATGGTCTCCTCCACGATGGTTCGCTTACCTGATGTGGTAGGATGCTCTTCGCGCACGCCAACGAGCTTGCCGTTACAGCACACCAGCTTCCCGCCAATCCGCAGCTCCCGAATGACAGATGCGCCGGAAGTATTCAACCGACAGACCATCGCCCCCGTATCGATCTCTATATATTCGGAGGTCTCCTTGATCTCAAGAGACGCTGCCGCCGGAGAGCCCTCTCCCTTTTCCAGCGTATAACCTGCCTCGCAAGCCTGCATCGTCGCCGCATGCGCCGTCCACTTCACGCTGCCATCCGGCCAATAAGCCGTCGGCCAGCTCTGCAGGGGCAAGCCCCCGCCATCCCTCCCGCGAAGCGCAAGCGGCGTATTCCGGGCCAGCTCTCCCTGAATCCAGGGAACGCCCCAAGTGACGCCGGTCGGCCGGTCGGGCCGACCGTCCAGCCATGATAAGGATACCTTTCCTATCGCATCCATCTTGATCTTATCCCCTTTCATCTTACCGGAGTCGATACACTTCCAGATTGTCATATTCCGCAATCATCGGCGCCATCTGGCGGAATCCGATCTTCCCTCCGCCAAGCACCGGACCGTACGATTCTCCGTCATCGATATAGTGGAATAGAAGCAGATCGTCGATGGAGAACCGGATATGCGGTCCGCTCTTGACCACTTGCATGCGGTAAGGGGGATCGCAATCCGCGATGGACGGCAACGGATCCGCGCCTTGCCCCGCCAGATGAAAGCCATGGCTCTTGCGCAGATTGCAGGTTTGAAACCTGCGTTCGGAAGCATAGCTTCTGCGAAAATAAGAAATATGGTAAGCATTGATGTCTCCGCTATGATACTTGTCGTAGACGCCGTCTCTCGGGCGCAGCGTCCGGTCAAACAGGTCTTTCCCGCCTCGTCCCGCCGCCGAGAAAAACAAGATGCAAAGGCCCGGCTGGCGGATCGGCCAGAACCGGAACCGAATGACGATTTCGTCCGGGAACGTCTCCTTGCACCAGTAGACGATATTCGCGGCTTGCCCTTCCTTCGGCTCCCGCTTGCTCTCCAGCCGCATCCGTCCGAGCGGGAAGCCGACGGCTCCGTCACCTTCCATGACGAAATCCCTAACATCGTCCGCACATGCCAGCGGATTCGCATATAACCGCTCTCCCGGCTCAAGGTTTGCCCCAGGCCAACGGCCCCTCTCCCATTCGCTCACATTCTCGCCTCCGATGAAATAATAGACAGTGCGGCGACTCGCTCGCGGCACTGTCTATCTTCTTTATTGCTTCGATTCAGCGTAGAGCTTGTTGATTTCCTCGATATAATCGTCGCCGCCGGTCGTTCTCCACAACTCTATGGCTTTGTCCAGCCCCGCGTCGTCGATCTGGCCGACGATGTATTGAATCCGCGCATCGGCAATGATGTTGTCGAGCTGCTGTCCCTTCTGCGCGTACACTTCGGATACGAGCGGTTGAGCCGGGTTCGCGACGACGATGTCTTCGTTGGCCGCTTGCACCTCGGCGATCATGTTGTTGATCTCCGTCTGCTCGAGCGTCGGCGCATCCGGTCCGATGAACGTCAGCATTTGGTTCAGGCCGTTATATTGCTGCAGCAAGCCCGGATCCAGGTTTTCCTTCGGAACGATGTAGCCGTCCACCATATCGTAATGAGTGCCTTCTACCCCGTAGCCCAGCAGATTCTGCATCTCCACGTCGCCGAGCTTGTCAATGAAACCAAGTACCTTCTTCAATTCCTCCTCCGTCTTGACGGCAGACTTCGAGATGGCGAGCATGCCCGCGTAGCCCGTTGTCGGCATATCCCGATGTCCCTTCGATCCGACCGGAGCCTGGAAGACGTTCGTGTAGGAGCTGTCTCTTGGCGCCTTCTCCTGCATCGGACTATTGAGCCTGCGGGCATTGTCCGCTACGTCCACGAACACGCCGGCTTCGCCGTTCACGAACGGATCGTTCCAAACGGCGGAATCCATCACCGCGAAATCTTCGTTGACGAGACCCTCATCGTACAGCTTGCGGAAAAACTTCAGCGCTTCCCGATACTCCGGCGTCATGTGCGTCGGAACGAGGCCCCCGCTCCCATCCTCTCCCCAGCCGTTCGGCGCTCCGAACCATACCTGCATGATGTCCCACGGTCCCGCGTATTTGGTAATGACGACGCCGTACGTGTCGTCCTTTCCGTTTTGGTCGGGATCCTCTTCTTTGAAGGCCTTCAAGACGTTGTAAAATTCGTCAATCGTTTTAGGCGGCTGCAAGCCGAGGTTATCGATCCACACCTTATTGAGCGTGACGCCCATACGGCCTAGGACGCGTTCCCGGTATACGCCGTAATATTTGCCGTCGATCGAGGAGTTGTTCAGCACGATCTCGTTGGCTTGGCTAAGGTTGGGATAATCCTTTAGATAAGGCCCTACTTCCCAGAAAGCTCCGGCGCGAGCCGCGTTAACGAAGCTTGGCGTTTTATCCACGACCATGACGGTCGGCAGCTGCCCGGACGCGAGCGTAATATTCACTTTGTCCGGATAGGAGCTGTTCGGCACGAATTGAATGTCCAGGTCCGTATTCGTGTATTCCTCCAGCTGCTTGATGACAGGGCTGTCGTCACCCGGGAGATTCGTGTCGAAGGACTGCATCATGATACTGATTTTGAACGGCTCCTCCTTGGCGGTCTCCCCGTTGCCTTCGGTTTCGGCAGCCTTCGTGCTCTGAGGCGCGGCGCTTTCCTTATTGCCGCCCGTCTCCCCGTTGACGCCGGAGCATGCGGATAGTACCATGACCCCCGTCAATACAAGCAGTGCGAGACTCTTCTTTAACCCGGCTTGCTCTCTTACCATATTGTTGCCCTCCTCTTATAATGGGATGATTCTATATAGAGATCACGAAGGTGATCTTCTACCCTTTGATAGAGCCCAAGAGCACGCCTTTGGCAAAATGCTTCTGAAGAAACGGGTAGACCATCAGGATCGGCAGCGTTCCGACAACGATGACCGCCATCTTTACCGATTGATCCGGCGGCTCTATGAAGTTCGGATCCAAATTGCCCATATCGCCCGCGGCCATCTGCGACAACATGACGATTTCCCGGAGAATGACCTGCAGCGGCCACTTCTCGTGATCGTTCAGGAACAATAACGCGGAGAAAAAGTTGTTCCAGTGGCCAACCGCGTAGAACAAGCCGAACGTCGCGATAATCGGCTTCGACAGAGGCAATACGATGCGCCATAACACGCCAACATCGGTGCAGCCGTCGATCCGGGCCGATTCCTCGAGTCCGGGCGGAAGCTCCTGGAAGAAGTTTTTGATGATGATCATGTTAAAGGCGCTGATCGCTCCCGGCAGAATGACCGCGGCATACGTATCAAGCAGCCCTAGCTCCTTCACGACCAGGTATCCCGGGATCATGCCGCCGCTGAACAGCATCGAGAAGATGACCAAATTCATCATGATGCTTCGTCCCATCAGGTCCCTGCGGGAGAGCGAATAGGCCATCGTAAACGTAAAGGCCAGATTCGCCGCCGTGCCGGCCACCGTAATGAGCACCGAATTAATCATGCTGCGGGATACCGTATCCGTCGAGAATATATACTGAAAGGCTGACAGGGACGGGTCTCGCGGGAAGATAAAAAATTCCCGTTCCATCAGCTCCACTTCCGTCGCGAACGATCCGGCGATGATGTATACGAACGGAAGCACCGTCACTAGAGCCAGAAGACCGAGAAAAAAGTAGTTGAAGCCGTCGAATACTTTTTCTCCGATAGAATCATGTTTGCTGTTCACTGCGGATTCACCCTCTCCGTTAGAAAATGCCTTCCTGTCCGAAACGTTTGGCCATGCGGTTGCTGCCATAGATCAGCACAATGCCGACAACCGATTTGAACAAGCCGATGGCGGTGCTGTAGCTGAACGCTCCCTGCGTAATGCCGACGAAATACACGTACGTATCGAACACGTCCGCGACCGACCGATTAAGCGAGTTGGTCATCAGGAAGATCTGCTCGAAGCCGTTGTCCAAGAAGCTGCCGAGCCTCAGAATCAACAGGATGACAATCGTGCTGCCGATCGCGGGAATCGTGATATAGATCAGCCGTTGGAACCGGTTCGCGCCGTCCACGACGGCCGCTTCGTATTGCTCCATGTCCACGGAGGCGAGAGCGGCCAGGAAGATGATCGTCCCCCAACCGGAATCCTTCCACATCATCTGGAGAATGATCATGGGCCTGAACCAGGAGGTATCCGCCAGAAAGTTAATGGATTGACCGGTAACCATCTCGACAAGCTCGTGAAGGATGCCTCCCGACGTCGTCAAGAACACATACGTCATGCTGGCCACGATGACCATGGAGACGAAGTGCGGCACGTAAACGAGCGTCTGGACGAGCCGCTTGAAGTAAGCCAGTCTCACTTCATTCAATAATAACGCCAGAACGATGGGCGCCGGGAAGAAGAAGATCAGATCGTACAGGGCCAGGATCATCGTGTTGCGCAGCAGCCGAAAAAAATCGGGGTTGGCAAAAAAGTTTCGGAAGTGCTCGAGTCCCACCCATTCGCTATTCCAGAAGCCCAGGAACGGCTGATAGTTCTGGAAGGCGATCAGCACCCCCCACATCGGCAAATATTTGAATACCAGAAAATAAAGCAATCCGGGCAGCAGCAACAGATATAACCACTTATCCTTCTTGAGCCTCGACATCCATCGCCTCCGCCCAAGAATGCCCTGTTGCATGGCAACGTTAGAATCAGATCGCAGCGCCGTACGCATCCGCTCACCCTCTCTTTATGATTCGCGCCGAAATGTTATCGCTTACAATTCCAAGTATCGCTCCGGCGGGCGGTACTTTCAATTCCCCTTTTTTGCACAAGAAAAGCCTTGCTGCACAAGGCTTTCGGGGAGAATGCCACTATTTTGGCGGGATGGTACTCTTTTGTTCGGCCGGCTTCTAAGCCTCCGCTTGCTCTCTGAACTGCCCTGGGGTGATAACCGACCTGCTTCTTGAAGATCCGGTTGAAATATCGCTGCTGGTACCCGACCTCCGCGGCGATGTCGTTGATCTTCAGGTCCGTCTCGCGCAGCAGCGATTTCGCTTTTTCGATGCGAAGCTCCGTCAAATAATCAATGAAATTGATGCCCGTACATTGCTTGAAATATTTGCTCAACGAATAAGAGTTGGTGCCGACCAAATCGGCGCATTGATCGAGCGATATATCCGACGTGTAGTGCGCATGCATATGGTCGATCGTGGATTCCACCAGACGCTTCAGCTCCGTGTTCGCTCTCGCTTCCCTCTCCTCGATGAACGGAACGATCACCTTCTTTGTCATCCAGCGGAGCATCTTGTCCGGTTCTCGGATTTGCGATAAATGGCCGAACATATTTTCTCCGCCGAATAGCCGATGCGCGCTGATGCCCGATTGCAGAATGGCATGCTGGATCGTTCCGAACAATTGCAGCATGCTCTGCTGCACCAGAATTTCCGTCCCGCGCGCCGATAAGACCTCTTCTAGGAATAACGCCAGTAGCCGCTCCGCTTCCGCTTTGTCCCCCGCGCGCATCGCATGGACGATATCGCGCTCCAAAGCAAAGGGATAATGGATCTCTCCCTGTTGATAGTCGGAATGGGCGCCTAGCTCCTCCATCAGGATGAATTGATTCTGATTGACGAATTTCCGGTAGCCGGTCGCCCTCTCCACTTCCATAAACATATCGGGCACCTGCAGGATTCGTTCCATTTGACCGCTGACGGTGATGGTTACTTGCATCTTAATAATGCCGTTAATTGCCTTCGTGATCTCCGTTCCGAGCGCCGGGAGCCTTTCGGATACGGGATCGTCCTCCGGGTACATAACCAATATGCCGACTGTTAGATCGTGAAAATTCATGACGCTGAACTGCTCGAAAGAATGGGCCGCCAGTTCTTCGATAATATTGGACGCGGCAAAGGTGACCAAGCTCTCATCGCCCTGCGAGAAACGTTCGGTTAGAATATCGCACCCCGTCAGCTGAATGTGCATGATTCGGAATCGATGGCGTTCGATGTTCCAGCCGTATAGCTTCATTCTTGCTTGCAAATCTCTCTCCGTATAAGAGCTAAGATGACCTTGAAGCAGCTGCAGCAGGAAGCCCGATCGTACATGCGTTCTTTGATCCTCCAGCCTCTTTCTAAGATTCAGACTTTCTACGTGCAGATCGTTCCATTGATTCTCCAGAAATTGAAATTCATCTATCCCGTGCGCAAGGTCTTTGCCCTTATGCCCCGTCAGGAGCTGCAATAACCTTTCCACCGGCGAGTACATCCGTCTCGATGCAAGCCATGAGAGCAGCAGCGCAAGCAGCAAGCCGGAGGCGCTGACGATAAATATCGTGTTGGAGAGCGCCACGACGGAGGAGGTAATCGTCGTAATCGGCGTTGCGGAAACATACGTCCATTCGGTGTTCAGGCGCAGCAGCTTTCCGTACGATACCGAATACGTGATGCCCTCCCGCTCAATCATGAAAGTGCCCGAGACCTCCTGGCGTCCAAGCACTTCGGCGCGAAGCCCCTCATGAAAGTCGGAATTCTCGATCGCGTTCGAGACAAGCAGCTCCCCTTCCATATCCAGCAGCATCGTGATTCCTTCGTTATAGGGGGTGAGCGTCTTTAACAAGTTCATCACTTTGTCCCGCTTAAGCTCCGTGACGAGTACCCCGAACGGCGAGCTGCTCTCCCCCGGAATCTTGTGAACCAGCACGATTGGTTTGTCTGCTGCGGCCGCCGCTTCCTCTGAAGCCGGCAGCTTATCCGACCAATATATATTTGTCCCTTCTTCGATCATGCGCTCGAAGCCCGCGATCTGCGTTTGATCGCTCAGCATATAGAACTCGGGCTGGAACAGCACCGTGTCTTCTCCGTCGATATAAAGCTGGACTTTATTGATGAGAGGATGAGAGCCCTGCAGCATAAACAGCGTTTTCGTTATATCCCAGGTATCCTTGAAGTGGTAGACGAAGTCGAGCTCCCTGAGATTGGAACCGAATCGAGGATTAAACGCCCAATGCGAAATATCCAGCTCAACGGAACCCAGCTGATCGTCAATGTTTTGGGCCCGTTCCTCGATTTGGTTTTGATGAAGCTCGCTGATGTTCCTCTCCATCGGACCGACCGCGAACCAGTACGTCGCGAGGCCTATAATCAGCCCCGGAATGCTTGCGGCCAATAAGAACCAAACAAAGCTTTTTCGATAGAAGCTCCGATTGGACCTCCCCGACTTCATCAAGCCGACCATTCGCAGCCGCATGTTCCCCACCCTTTCTTCAAAGCGTAAAGAAACCGCTTACATTACATGCTGGGATTCCTTATTATATTTGTAGAAGTATACCTGATTGATCCTTGTTGTGCCATATCCAAGGCTATACGGCTAGGCAGTCCTTTGGTGTCTGAGCGCGTTTCTGAAGCTTCTGCCGCCAATCGCCCGGTTGACGAATCGGACCACATCCGGGAAGAAGTTGGCGATGAACGGACCCTATCCTGCCTGGGGAGCGTGCTCCGTCTCGAAGATTTGCATCGTAGAATCTCCTGCCCGGTAAACACTTGTCTGATGCTGCATGAGTATCCCCCGTTCCTTCTTGATTTTACCCGTTTATTGTAATCGGGCATTCGCTCCCCTGCAATTGCACTTTTTTGCAGATCCTGAGATTCCGAGGCGCAACAAGGCGGATAGGTCGGTCTGCAGACCCAATATCAAATTTTGCATATCGTTATAATTTCTAGCGATTTGCCTTGACCGCCCTTGCCGGAGGACGTTACACTCTGACATAATTAACTGCTGCTCGCTTGTGCTTCCTCCGACGACTTGGTCGGCTGGCGGTATCGCGAGAGCAGCTTACTAATTTGCGGAGCGGAGTTGTCGAGCGATGAACATCATCCAGCATCTTACCAGCCGGAAATATTTGCAGCGGATCTTCTTCTACTTCAACTTGTCCATGGCGGGACTGTTGCTCGTGACGGCTATTTCCTTTTATCTATACTCCCAGCAAATGATTCTGCAAACGCAGAAGGAAGCCAATCAAAAGGTGCTTTCCCACATTAAACATAATATCAACTACATTAACGATATCGTGCAAAATATCGGCATCATGGCGAGCCTGGACCAAAACATGATCTATCTCATGAACGCCAAGGATCCCGATCCCGTCATGACCTTCCAGACGCACCGCAAGCTGGACACGCTTGCCGACTCCACGACGTTCGTCGACTCCATCTTCGTATTCAGCGGCGTGACCGAGACGTTCTACAGCGGAGGATCGGGCGCCTGGACGCGCACCAACTTGAAAGCGCTGCAAGACAGGCTGCTGGTTCAGCTTGAATTCATGGAGTCGGACTCGTACGCGCAGCTCATCCCGATCAAGCTGGACGAAAGCCAGCCCCACGTCGACCTGTTCTCCTTTATCCTGACCGAGAACCATCCTACGGACGGCGCGCTGCCCAATACGATCATCGTGAATATCAGGCCGCAATGGATCTTCGAGAATATTAGAGGTCTCGACAATATGTCGGACAGCAGCGACGGGATGGTGCTCGTGGATAAGAACGGGGATATCCTCCAAACGGAAGGCATGACCTCTCCCCCGTCGGAAGCCGTGCGGAGCTATCTTGCGGGCTCTATCCGATCAGGAACGGCGCCGTCGGAGGATTTCTCGATCAGACGAATCGACGGGGACAAATACGTGATATCGGAAGCAAGCGTCGGCGTCAGCCAGTGGAAGGTCATGAACATTCTCCCTTACGACAAGGTGATGGGCCGGGCGGAAACGCTGCTCGATATTACGCTATTGTTTACCTTTGTTTTTCTGGCGGCCAGCTTTATCTTGTCTCTTGTCATCACGAACCGGCTGTACCGCCCGATCGGCAAGCTGTTCGACATGTTCAAGCGAAATGACATGCAGGCCCCGGATGACGAGCCGCCGAACAAGGACGAAGTGAGCTTTATGTCCGACGCCTATAAGCAGACCCTGGATAAACTGCGGCAGGTGAACAAGGAGGAGCGCAGGAATCACCAGATCGTCAGCGATTATTACTTGCGGAGATGGATATCGGACAGCCGGTCCATGACCTTGGAAGAGCTGGACCATTGCGCGGAGGCCAGCCCGGAGCTCTTCGGGGACGTGAAGGAGCAGCAATGGCAATTGGTCGTCCTCTCGCTCGATCAAGCGCCTTCGGGGAGCCAATCCGCGGAGTCCGCGCCGCAAGAGAAGCTGTACCGGTTCGCGGCATGCAATATCATCGAAGAGACGGTTGGCCGCGAGTTTCCGAATCGGGTCGTCGACATGAACAACGAATACATCGTCGTGATCGTCGGCGTTCAAGCAGGCGGGATCGATAATGCCGCCCTCGCCCGCCTCCTGACGGATGCCCGGCAGACCTACAAACAATATTATCGCGATCGAAGCTTTTCCTCCGCCATAAGCCATGCGGTTAACGGCTATAAGGAGTTGACTCCGCTATACGAACGAACGGCGCAACAGCTGATGTACCGCCTGTCCTACGGGCAAGGCGCCGTGATTACGCCGGACATGGTGGAGGAGAATAACGGCCGCCAGGACTTTATCGTTCCGGCAGAGCTTGAGAAACGGCTGGCGGAGAGCATTAAAACGAGGGATCCGGACGCCGTGCACGCCGCCCTGGCCCGCATGTTCGACCTGATCGCCTCCATCCATTACGATTACATGACCTACGCGGTCATTGGGGTAATTCTGCTGATCAAGCAGGTGCTTCGCGAGCCGGGCTTCTCCTCCTCCGCCCATTCGGTCGAGCTTCATCATATCGATCAAAAAGTGCTCAAAGCGGAGACGCTAGCGGAAATGCGCGAGATCATCGAGCTGTTCCTTCAGCCGATCTACAAGGACGACCAGTCGCCCCAGAAGGAAGACCGAAACCGGATGATCGTCGACACGATCAAGGAATTTATCGAGAACAATTACGCCGATCTCAGCCTCAGCCTGCAATCGATCGCCACCTACTTGAAGATGTCGCCGGCTTACGTGGGAAGGATCTTCAAGCAATACGAGCAGCAGTCGGTCGGCGACTACCTGAACGACTACCGGCTCGAGAAGGCGCGGGAGCTGCTGATCGGCAGCGACTATAACGTGAAGGAAATCGCCGATTATTTGGGCTTCAGCAATTCGAGCTATTTCATCACCTTGTTCAAGAAAAAATACGGGGTCACGCCGAAGGAATATCGCCTGAACGCGACGCTCGGATTATAAATCGCGCTTCTCGCGCTCAAAATCAAGACGATTGTCAAAAAACAACACCCGTATCCGCATGTTTCGCCCAATTTGGGATATCTGCCCCTCTCCTCCTTTGCCACAATAGAACCGCAGGACCATTACCTAAGGAACGAAAGGGTGAATGCGGTGAGAAGGAAGAAGATGGTATCGGCATGGCTGATCGCGTGCATGCTCGTCATGGGCATGCCGCAGTCGGTCGTGCTAGCGGAACAGGAGTCGGAGGAGGGAACGATTATTTGGGTAGCGCCGAATGGAAGCGATTCCAATAGCGGCGGCGAGAACGAGCCTCTCCTCACGCTCGAGGGGGCCAGAGACGCGATACGGACGCTCAAGGGGGGCAGCGGGCTGCCGGATGGAGGCGTGACCGTTTACTTAAAGGAAGGCAGCTATGAGCGGACGGCCACGTTCGAATTATCGGAGGAAGATTCGGGGACCGCGGATTCGCCGATCGACTATCGGGCTTATCCGGGCGACACCGTCCGGCTGACGGGAGGCAAGCAGCTCCCTTCGGACGGCTTCGTTCCAGTTGCAGATGCGAACGTGCTGGAGAGGATCATCGATCCCTCCGCAAGAGACCGGGTGCTGGGAATCGATCTGGCCGCGCTCGGCATCCACGACTACGGGCAGATGAGCCGCCACGGCTATTGGAAGGCGAACGACCTCAGCCTGGTCCCTCCGATGGAGCTCTATATCGGCGGTCAGGGCATGACGCTGGCCCGCTGGCCCAATGCCGGCACCGTCACCATGGGCGAAATCGCGGACCCGGGACCGATGGTCGACGATCCGGACCTGCATCAGCGCGGAGGGACCTTCGGCTATACGTACGACCGTCCGAGATTCTGGACCGAGGCCGAGGATATTTGGCTGGACGGCATCTTCGGCTATAGCTGGGAGTGGTCCTACAACAAGATAGCCGAGATCGACACGGAGAACAAGACGATTACGCTGCAATACGGGGAAATGTCGGGGATATTCAAGAACTGGTATCCGGACTTCCACTTTGCCCAGAACCTGCTCGAGGAGCTGGACGCTCCCGGCGAATATTACATCGACCGCGCAAGCGGGATGCTGTACATGATTCCGAACGCCGCGTTCCTGAGCGGGCAAGGAGACGCTACGGTGACGATGCTGAAGGAGCCGATGATCCGCACGGAGGGCGCCTCCCACATCCGATTCGAGGAGCTCGTCATGGAGTACGGACGCGATACGGCGGCGATTATTCTCGGCGGCAGCGATATCGTCATCGAGCATGCCGAAATCCGCAACTTCGCGAACGGCGGCGTGCTGATCAACGCGCCCGGCCGTTACCAATACGACGGCGTCGATCATGATCTCAGCGGGCGGGGCCACGCCGTCGTCTCCTCCCATCTTGAGCACATCGGCGGGACGGCCGTTACGCTGAACGGCGGCGACAAGACGACGCTCGAGCCCGGCAACAACAGCGTGCGGAACTCGCATATTCACGATTTCGCCTATTACCACAAGGCTTATAATCCCGCGGTGTTATTCTCCGGCGTCGGCAACCAGCCGATCGGCAACGAAATTCACGACGCTCCGCATCCAGGCATTATTTTGTACGGCAACGACCACCTGATCGAATACAACAACATCTATGATATATGCAAGGAGTTTCAGGATTTGGGCGCCATCTACATGAACGCGGGCATGGTTCCCGAGGAACGGGGCACGATCGTGCGTCGCAACTACTTCCACCATATCGGGGAAGACAAACACGGCGTCGAGGGCATCTATCCGGACAACATGACGATGGACATGACGATCGAAGAAAACGTGTTCTACAAGATGGGCAACAGCGCGATCAAGAGCAACACGGGGGCTTATATCCATACCAGCAACAATATTTTCGTGGATACCTTCGTTCCGTACGACAACTACGAGATGTTCATGAGCAAGGAGCCCGGCAATCGCGTGGACCGCGATTACATGCCTGCCTGGCTGGACCTCTTCGAAAGGTACGACAACTTCGAGGGTACGCCATATGCCGAAAAGTATCCGGAGCTTCTGACGTTCTTCGAAGAGGACCGCTACTTCCCCACGACCAACACGTTCGAGAACAACGTCATTTATAATCCGACGCTCGCCCGCTCCGATCAGACGAACGAGCATGGCGTCCGGGATATTCACAGCTTGCTCGTTCACGAGAACAACTGGCTCGCTAATGAAGATCCCGGCTTTGTCAGCCTGGCGAACGAGGACTTCACGCTTGCCGAGGATGCGGCCGTATTCGATCGGATCGAAGGGTTCAAGGCCATTCCGTTCGAGGATATCGGCACGCAGGGCAAGATCGGCTTGTCCCACGGACCGGAGTCCATCGACGTCGCCGGCGTTTATTTGCCCGGCGACGACATGACGGTATCGATCGGCCAGACGGTATCGGTCGCGGCCGAGGTGGTGCCTTGGAACGCGACGAACGGCGGCATCTTCTATGGCAGCAGCGATACGGAAGTCGCCACGGTTGACTCAGGCGGAATGCTGACCGCCTTGAGCCCCGGAGTGACGACCGTTACGGCGGTATCCGCGTTTGACGCCGCGGTGTCGGACGAGATGCTTGTCACCGTCACCGAAGGCGAAGGCATCATGCACTTCACCGATTTCGAGTCGGGCGGCAACGGGTGGATGGTCGACTCCAACCACCCGATCTCGGAGGATGACGAAGGAAACCATTGGTACCGTATCTTAAACGGAGCAAATTCTCAGCATTCAAGGCTGTTCTCCGACTACGAGCTGGAATATCGTCTGAAGACGCCGGCCGCGATCGCGGACGGCGCAACCTTGCTCATGTACGAGCGCAACGGCGAGAACGGCAGCGGCTATGTCGAGTACAAGCAATCCGAGGCCGGCTCTGCCTGGGTCATCTACAACTCGCAGTGGCAGACGCTTAAGAAAGTCGAGGTGGAGGAAAGCGACGAGCTTCGGCCTAATACCGTTTATTCGATTCGGATGATCGCGCAGGATGACTCCATCAGCGTGTTCGTGGACGATAAGCTCGTCATTCAGGGTCAGAACGAGACGCATAGCGCTTCCGGCAAGATCGGCTTCTACGTGGAAAACTTCGATTATCTCGAATTCGACGATATTGCCTTTTCCATCGTGCAAGCGCCGATCACGGACATTGAGTTGGATTATGCGCAGCTATCCATGGAAACGGGCGAGCGCCGGGCCTTGACGGCTCTGATTTCGCCGTTCGAGGCGGCGGGACAGAAGCTGGACTGGACCTCCAGCAATCCCGGCGTGGCAACCGTAACGGATTCGGGCACGATTGCGGCCGTGGCACCCGGCACCGCGGTCATTACGGCGGCATCCAAGGACGATGCCGGCATCTCGTCGTCCGCGACCGTAACGGTAAGCGGACAGTCGTATCCCGTTGCCTTGGCGGGCGGGCAGCTCAAGAACAAGGACAGCTGGACCGTATCCGATTCCGTCTATGGCGGCGATGAGAGCATCCGCTTGTTCGGGGACGGCGTATACGGCTACGAAGCCGAGACGTTCGGCAACGAGCTGATCCGCTTCAAAGCCAAATTCGGCGACTTCGGATCCGGGTGGTACGGGTTCGCCGTTCGATCCGACCGGACGGGCGATCCGACTTGGGTAAACGCCAACAAAGGGTATCTCGTCGTGATCAAGGCGGGTCAAATCGAATTCCAAAGCTGGAAGCCGGGCCAGACGATGATGCAAATTATTCCGAATACGGCGTTTCTTCCCGGCGAGGAGTACGATATCGAAATCGGCGCGGTTCAGGTCGACGAGGGAACGCGCTTTATCCTTAAGGCGGACGGAAAGCCCGTGCTGAACGTGCTGGACAAGGATCCCGATAACCCCATCGCGGCCGAAGGCTACTTGAACGTGTACCATTATACCGGCGCGGATAACGCCTTCGAGCTGACGCCGATCACGACTTCGAATCCGGATCCGGAGTGGCCCGGCACCGGAGGACCGATTGCAGGCGGCGGAGGCAACGATGATCTGGTCGTCGTCGGAGACGGCGATCTGGCTGGAGAAAGTCAGGGCGATGCCGTAACGGTCGTGCTCGATTCGGACGACGGCGGCGTTCTGCTGACTTCCGCCATCATCGGCAAACTGGAGAAGCCGCTGGCCGTGAAGAGCGGCGATGCAACGCTCACCTTCCCTTCTTCCCTGTTGAAGGGAATCGCGGAGACGCGGAAGGCCGGCGCGGAAATCATTATTAAAGCTTCGCCTTTGCCCGATCTCGCGGACGAAACTTCCTCTGCTTACCGATTGGCAGGCGTACCCTATCAATTTGAATTGATTATACGGGAGGGCGGCACGGAGACGGTCTATGACGCCGAGTTCCCTGAGACGGTTCATGCAGCCTTCTCGGTCCCGGTCGACTCGTTCGACGGCAACGAAGAATGGTTGGGCGCTTATTACGACGCCGGTCAAGGCGTTTGGGAGTATGTCGGCGGCGAATTCGATGAGGAAAGCCGGACGCTAGCCGTGGAGCTCCCTCATTTCAGCACGTATGCCGTCATGGAATACGAGGCGGCGTTCGGCGATATTCCGGCGGGACATTGGGCCAAGGAAGCCATTCAGGCGCTCGCCGCCAAACATATCGTAACCGGCAAAGCGGCCGGCCGGTTCGATCTAACAGGAGAGACGACGCGCGCGGAGTTTACGGCGCTGCTCGTACGGGCGCTGGATCTTCCGGCCGCGCGGTCGAAGTCGCCATTCTCGGACGTGCGGGCGAACGACTGGCATGCGGACGAGATTGCCGCCGCGTTCGAGGCGGGGCTCGTGACGGGAAGATCGGAGCGGCAATTCGCTCCGGACGACCGGATCACGCGCGAGGAGATGGCGGCGCTGCTCGTACGGGCCTACGACTACGCGACGGGCGGCGCGGTTGGCGGCGCGGACGTGGCCGTGATAGACAGAACGGATGGCGGAGCAACAGACGGTACGGGTGACAGAGCGATTGGCAGCGCGGATCAAGGCTCTGCGGCAAGCCGTCCGAACGATCTAGGCGAAGCATCGGCCTGGGCTCGATCTTCCATCGAGGAAGCCATACGTACCGGTCTGATGCAGGGGTACCCGGACGGATCGTTCGGGCCAACCTTGTTCACGGTCCGCGCGGAGACGGCCGCGGCCGTCTATAACCTGCTAGGCTTGTTGTAATGCTGCCGCTGTCAGGAGAAAATAAGACATTAGACAGAATGTACTGAATCCGCACGGTTTTTCGAATTAGGCTCCGAGAAATGAGAATAAGACTGACCAAAAAATTGAAAAAGCAGCAGCCATGGACGAAAACAAAGTCCTTGACTGCTGCTTTTTTATTGAATTATTAAAATTATACCAAGCGATAAGCTACGACTGCCCGTTCTTTTCTTCGCTGCAACAAGCCTTCCGGGGAACTCCCATTCAGCTAGGTCCTAAGCATTAACTTATATTTGTCCAAATGATGGTGTTGGTTTAATATTGAAATTAACAAATCAATCATAAGCTGGCGGAGGAGATATGAATTAAGTGGCATCCACAATTGAAGCAACTCAAGAGGCGCAGGTCATGGTTTCTTATCGATTAAATGATTTTATGGCTGAAGCCTACATCAACGCGGTTCACAAAACAATGAATTTTAGATTAACTAATGCCTTCGGTTGGATGTATATAATTGTCTCAATAATTGTGTGTATAAATCAACCATCGATTTTCATGATAGGTACAGGTGCCGCCGTGTTGTCTGGTTTGTTCTTTCAATATGTGCGCCTGTATACGATTTACCCTCGTAAATGCAAAAATCAAAGCTTTTCGCGGATTTATACGATTTCCATTGATGACAATGGAATTCATTTAAATGCAGAGGAATCACAGTTTTATCTTAGTTGGAAGCACATCGAAAAGGTATGGAGAACGGGTGACTTTTATTATTTATTTTTCGATAAAACACAGTATTGGTTTATTCCAACCGAGTGCTTTAAAGATAGTCATGAGCATCGAATGTTCCTGCATATTACACAGAAATATCACAAGATTCAAGTAGGAATAAACCGCTGATTCTTTGGCCAAGGGACTCGATAGGATTAGCCCTCGAAAGTTTATTCATACTTTTCCTAATCTTCAAATCATGCAATACGGCCCATTAGGCTTAACGACAGAAGGAGCAGCTGCCGCAGTGACAGACTGCTCCTTAAATCATTGAACTAAGGTTGAGCCTAACCGTTCTATTTCAGGTGCAAAACGATTGTCGATTTCCAACTGAATGATTTCACTATGTTGCTGGTTACCTTTGTCGTTCCAAGCAATCACGGTATTAGTTCTCCCGATCTCTTGAATTGTCTTATTTTGCACGTTATCGCTAAGACCGCCCACGCCCGGTTTCAAAATATCCGTTCTCTCCGATAGCACCGATTCTCTTTGAATATGTCCCACGACCTTGATTTGGAAGATTGCGTTATCCTGAGTCTAGATATTTTTCTCACGCCCCTGCAGCTCTCGCAGCTTTCGCCCATTTTATCGCGATATCGATATCCGATTTGATACTTTATCCGCTTTTCAAGATTTAACTCCCCCCTCCCTTATGCCATGATTTGATGCAAGGCCGATCAGATCAACAGGGATAAGGGAGGTGATCCAAAAAATGAACAAACGCCGTTTCCGATTCGGCAAGGGGGACCGGGAGCTGACCCTGCTCGCGCTTCCGTCGATCCTTTATATTTTCTTATTCAGCTACGTCACGATGTTCGGCGTCATCATCGCCTTCAAGAATTACCGGTACGACAAAGGAATTCTAGGCAGCGAGTGGGTCGGACTCAGCAACTTCGAGTTTTTCTTTATATCCGAGAAGGCGTTTATCGTCACGCGCAACACGATTCTGTACAGCCTCTGGTTTTGGGTCGTCACGACGCTCGGGGCGCTGCTCGTCGCGATTCTTCTGAACGAGGTGTCGCGCAAGTGGAGCAAATACTACCAAACCATTATGTTTTTGCCCACGTTCGTGTCCTGGGTCGTCGTGATGTTCTTGGCGCAAATGTTCTTAAGCCATGATTTCGGCTTCCTCAACCGCTTCTTCGAAACGGTAGGGTTGGAACGCGTTCGCTGGTATCTGGAGCCCGCGTATTGGCCGCTCATACTGACGCTCGCCCATCTATGGAAAGCGATCGGCTTCTCCGCCCTCGTCTATTACGCGGGCATCGTCGCGATCGATCCTTCCTACTACGAGGCCGCGCGCATGGACGGCGCCACCCGCTTCCAGATGGCCCGGAAAATCACGATTCCGATGCTGGCGCCGCTCATCATCATCTTGATGATCATGGCGATCGGCAACATGTTCCGCGGCGATTTCGGCCTGCACTTCTTCGTCTCCAACAACGCGCCGCTCTTGTACAATGCCACCGACATTATCGATACCTTCGTCTATCGGGCGCTCAGCGTCAGCGGGGATATCCCCATGGCCACGGCCGTCGGGTTGTACCAGTCGCTCGTGGGATTGCTCCTCGTCGTTGGAGCCAACTACACCGTTCGCCGAATTAGCGAGGAAAACTCATTATGGTAGGAGAACAACACATGGAAACAAACGCAACGCGGCATAGCAGAATCGCCGGCGGCCTGTTAAATGCGTTCTTTATCGTCATGTCCGTTCTGATCGTCGCTCCCTTCGTCCTGATCGTCTCCGTTTCGCTGACGGACGAAAGCACGCTCATGACGTTCGGCTACTCGTTCCTTCCGAACCGGATCAGCCCGCTGGCTTACGAGTACTTGTTCCAGACGCCGCTCGTCCTCATGCGCGCTTACGGCAACACGATCTTCGTCACGTTATTCGGTACGCTGCTTAGCATGCTGATGACCAGCATCATCGGTTACGCGATCTCCAGAAGAGACTACTCGCTCCGGTCTCCGCTGACCATCTTCGTGTTCATCCCGATGATGTTCTCGGGCGGCCTGGTGCCCTTCTACATTTTGATGACGCAATATTTGCAGCTGAAAAATTCGTTGTGGGCCATTATTTTGCCGGGACTGATCTCGCCCTTCTATATTCTGATCATGAAAGGGTTCATGGGCAAGGTGCCGTACGAAATCATCGAATCGGCAAAAATGGACGGGGCCGGCGAATTCCGGATTTTCTTCCGGATCATCCTCCCTCTGTCCACGCCGGCGCTCGCAACGCTGGGGCTGTTCACCGCGTTTAACTATTGGAACGAATGGTTCAACGCGCTGCTGTTCATCGACGACGACAAGCGGGTTCCGCTGCAGCTGCTCCTCGTCCGCATTATGAACACGCTCGACTTTCTGCGCAACAACAGCGAGTATATTCAAGGACTCGGCATCGACATGAGCCAATTCCCGAACGAATCCGTCCGGATGGCGCTCGTCGTACTTGTGGCCGGTCCCATGATGTTTGTATTTCCGTTCTTCCAGCGCTATTTCGTGCAGGGGATGACGGTAGGTTCGCTCAAAGGGTAAATCACATTGGAGGGGTTCATATGAAAAAAATACAAATGACGATGCTTCTGCTCTTAAGCTTCATCCTTATCCTGTCCGCCTGCAGCGGCGGAAACGGCAATGGTAATGGCAATGGCGGGAACCAAGGGGAAACGGCGGCTCCGGGAGGCGCTTCCGGTTCCGGTTCGACGGACGACGGCGAATTGCCCGAAGTGGAGCTGATCTGGTACTACGGGGTTTCCCAAGTATCGCCGGATCAGAATAAAATCGAAGAGGAAGTCAACAAAATCATCAAGCCCAAAATCAACGCGACGGTCAAGCTGCAGCCGATCGACTTCGGCAGCTATACGACCAAGCTGAATACGGCGAGCGCCGCGGGCGAGAAGTTCGACCTCGTCTGGACGGCCAACTGGGCGTTTAACTACGACGAGAACGTGAAGAAAGGCGCCTTTATCCCCCTCGACGAGCTGATTGACGAATACGCTCCGGAAACCAAAAAGGCGATTCCGTCCTTCACTTGGGACGCGACGAAATATCAAGGCGAAATCTATGCCGTGCCGAATTACCAAACGATCACTTCGCGATACGGCGCCAGCATCCGCAAGGATTTGGCCGAGAAGTACGGATTTGATGCGGGCACGGTAAAGAAAATTGAAGATTTAGAGCCTTTCCTAAAGCTGGTCAAAGAGAACGAGCCGGGTATTACGCCGCTTATGCTGACCGGTCCCGGCACCAAGTTCGAGCCGTTCATGTACGGCTATGACGACAGCGGCGTCAAAATCGGCGATAACAGCTTCAAGACGAACCTGCTGGAGGAATCGCCTGAATACAGAAGCTTCGTCGATCTGATGCACGGCTGGTTCGAGAAGGGGTACATCAACGACGACGCTTCGACCGTGAAGCAGATCGATTCCATCTATAACGGCAAATACGCGACGGGTCTCGAAAGCGCGATGAAGCCCGGATACGAAGCCGAGAAGAAGGCGAGCAACGGCGGCTACGACGTCATCGGCATTCCGTTCACGGAAGCGACCACCCGCCGCACCTCCAACATTACGACGCTTACGGCCGTTAGCCGGACCTCCGACAACCCCGAGCGGGCCGTCATGCTGATCGAGCTGGTGAACAACGATCCGGAGCTGTACAATCTGCTAAGCTTCGGCATCGAAGGCACGCATTACGATAAGGTCGACGACAAAACGGTAAAAGTAAAAGCCGGCAGCGGATATGTCGCGCAGAACTGGGTATTCGGCAACGTATTCAACGGCTACCTGGTCGAAGGGCAAGCGGCGGATACATGGGAAGAAACGAGGAAGCTTAACGAATCGGCATACGTCCAGCCGACCTTCGGCTTCGTCTTCGACGACTCGGCCGTCAAAGCGGAGTACGCCAACGTCATGGCGGTCAAGGCCGAATACGAGCCGCTCCTCATGACCGGCACCGTCGATCCCGAGAAGTACATGCCGGAGTATCTGGAGAAGCTGCGCAACGCCGGCGCGGTCAAGGTGCAAGAAGAGCTGCAGAAGCAGCTGGATGCTTGGGCGGCGGAGAACGGGAAGAAATAGAGTTGCGAAGGCGCAGCCAGAGCGTTAAGATCCGCGATCTTTCCTACGCAAGAGAACCCCGGCCGCTAGCGGCCGGGGTTCTCTTTGCGCAGGATCATGAGCAAGCATGCCTCTCTGCCAACAACGTTACGATAACCCGAGATCGCGAACTAACAGATATACGGATATCAGGGTAATGACGGTTAAGGCAATCATGACGTAAAGGATGGCTGGCATGAGCCAGATCGCGACGCACCACAATACGAGGATCGACAAGTACGCGAGTATCCATTTCCGGTTTCGTTTATGCTTGGCATCCGCTTGATACTGGAAAATAAAAAAGCTGGCCATCGCGTACAGAACAATCGCCGCAACCGCAAACCATTTAAAAGCATCGAGCTCTAATTCCAAGTTTATCCCGTACCGAATGACATTGGCCATTACGCCCAAGGACAAGAAGATAACGAGATGGCCATACAGAATCCCGTGTCCCGCGCTCACGCGATGGCGGTCTACGGCTTTGTCTGAATAGGTGAAATAATGCCACCACGTCGTTACGATGATCATAAATCCGCTCAAGGCGGTAATGACCAGATGCGAGCTCATAGGCGTCTCGCGAATCGTATTCGCAATGCTGACCACGCTCTCGCCCATCACGATCAGAGTAATCAAACCGAATCTTTCCAACAAATGATGATTGTTGATCGGATGGCGCTTAAATCGTTTGCGATGGAATAACGGATAGATCATATCGAAGAGAATCCCCGCATACAGCATGATAAACTTCCATTCATCCATAAACCATATGGACGAGAAGCTAATCATTGCCCCTATAAAAAAACCTACGCTTATTACGCGCGGTATCCCGTTCAATTGAGTCCTCTGCATCCATAGTCTTGCATACATGAAGACGGTGCATAATCGTATCCCGACGTAACTAAGCATAAAAGCAAGAAAATACTTTTCAAAATCGGTGTTGATGCTGACGGTTAGCACGATAACGAAGATCATCTGGATAAAATAAACGATTCGCTGGGTCGCATGATCCTCGCCGTAGCGATTCACGAACATCGTAAATCCGACCCATGCCCACCAGACGGGAATAAAGATCAACACGTATTTATAAATAGAGTCCCACGATACGGCGCCATGATGCGCATGTGCCAGCACATGGGTGGTGGCGGCTATCGCGACCACGTAGATCAAATCATAGAATAGCTCCAGCCATGTCACTTTCTTGCTTCCGATATGCATAACTTCTCCCCTTGCCGATGACCAAATTCTGAACGAATTGATTTCCTTGAAGGCGCTCCTCCTCCTCGCGGGTTAAAGAACGCCGATTCCGACTAGTACCCAGCCGATAATAAACGATAGACCGCCCAGAGGCGTAACGGGTCCCAGGAAGCGCGCTTTGGCCACGCTTAACACGTACAAGCTTCCCGAGAACAGCACGATTCCCGCAATTAGAAACCATCCTCCCGTCACGATCATTCCGGCAGCCGGATATTGATTGACGAGCAAACCGACCAGAATCAGTCCCATTGCATGGGCAATGTGATACTGTACGCCGGTCTCGTATGCCTTCAGCTTGTCGGCAGATAATTTGCTTTTTAACCCATGGGCGCCAAACGCGCCAAGCACGACCGCGAGCGCCATCAAACCGCAGCCAAGCAAGATAAACCATTGCATCTCCAATTCCACCTTCGCTTTTCATTTACATAGGGTTAGCATACCATGTCGTAACAAGAGAGGGAATTGCTTAGCGTTAACTCATAGGAGCGAGGACGGGCTTGTACTTTGGCGGTTTAACGTATGTAGGTCCAATTCCAGCCATCCGAGTAGCGACTTAACTCCGCCAGCATTGCGGTCTACGAGCGTAAGGGCCTTCGGATCATTCGGGAACAAGTCGCGGATATCGGGAACGGATGATTTCATTTATTGTGTGCTTATGAACTTCAACCGTTCTTTAGAAGAGCATCGGCTGCCGGGGGAATGAGTCGTTTAAGGGCCATCAACAGCTTGACCTTGCCTATCGGCACCTCTAGCTTGTCGCGCCTGTATGCACGCCAAAATTGCTCAGCCAGCTGCGAGGGCTGCAGCTTTCCTCTACTCCCCCCTCCCCGCGTCATCTCGGTATCCACGAGCGGCGGAATGATCTCGAACACCCGAATGTTCGTCGCTTCCAGCTGGTATCTTAACGCTTTAGTAAACAGACGAATGCCCGCTTTCGTAGCGCAATAGACGGGGGCGGTTTTTTTCGGCGAAATGGCCAATCCGGACGATACGTTCACGATGGCGGCTTCTTCCCTATGCGCGAGCAAGGGCAGCAGCTTCGCCGTCAATCGAATCGGGGAAGTCAGATTCAAGCCGATCTCTTCCGAGATTCGTTCCCCAATCCTTTCGTCCCGCGGGTCCATAAATGATTCCAGGTATTGCATCCCTGCATTGTTCACGAGCACGCTTAACTCGGCATGCTCCTTGATAACCGTGGCTGCCAACGCATCCGTTTCCTCTTCCGAACGCAAATCGCAAACATAGACGACAACGCCCGGCATCCTCGACTTTATCGCGTCCAGCTTGTTCCGATCCCTCCCCACGACGATCACCTTATTACCTTCGAGAACGAACCGTTCCGTCAAAGCTAGCCCGATGCCCGAAGCTCCTCCCGTTATAAGCACCGTATGTCCTGCCGATTTCATCAGCCCATCTCCCCTTTCCTTCTCTAATTCTAGAAGAGAGAGCAGGCGTTCTCATTAACCTAGGTTAATCTCCGGCGAATTCGGCTCAGCGCGACGGGCGTAATTCCCAGGTACGAAGCAATATGATACTGCGGAATCCGATTTTCCAAATGTTTGTATTGGCCGAGGAACTGTCGGTATCGCTCTTCCGCGGAGTACATGAGCAATTCGCGCTCGCGCTTTTCCTTGCTTATGAACATGCGTTCGGAGATTTTGCGCCCTAGCTTCTCCCAGCAAGCATGTCGGTCGCACAGCGCCTCAAAATCCTGGAACCGAACGACGAGCAGTTCGCCGTCCATTAGCGCCTGGATGGAAAAGTAGGCCGGCTTATTCATCAACAAAGAGCTGTACGACGCCACGAATTCGTTCTGCCCGCAAAAGTTTTTGTTGTACTCGGCGCCGTCCGGCGTCGTATAGTAAAGGCGGAACAAGCCGGGCTTGCGGATCAAGTCCCAGCCCTTTCGCATCCTTGCGGGCTAGAACGAAGCGCTTGTCTTCTCATCCACATCGTTGCAACCCACTTTTCTCCTTTAATCACCGGCGTCCCTGCGTGCAGGGTGAAATTATTTAATTCATCATTGCTGTAAAAGTATTCAAAGTACACGGCCATTCCTTTGTTAGGGAAAACGGACATGTTAAGCATCGGGAACGCCGTTTCTCCGCCTTCCTCCACATCATTCAAATACATCACGAGCGTGCTGATTCGGTTATTGGCGCTTGCCCGGCTCGTCTCGGCGAAGAAATCATAATGCGGTTGATATTCTTGGCCGGGGGTATAGAGCAGAACCTGCAATCCGTCTCCATGCTCGATCGGTATATTCATAATTTGAGAGAAACGCTTCTCGATTCTTGTAATCGTCCCGCTATCCTCGCAGAACACCCCGCTGCTTGTTCTCACTTTGTTAACCGCACGATCTTCGCCTATCTTGGAACGTTGCAATTGATCCCTGGAATGCTTAATCAACTCGTCGCATTCCTCGTCGCTCAGCACGTTCCCTAATACGACTACCAATGGCTCTTCATACTTGGCAAGAATACGAATGTCCCGATCATCTGTCTTGATCGTATTTCCGGCATGATCAAATATCGTCCGCTCTTTCTCCTTCGTATCGCCTATCATCCTTATGCAGCCCCTATGGTATGACTTTCATCACAAGCTACCATACCATGAATGGAAACTATTTACTCTAAAAAATTCAGAAAAGTCCAAAAAATAAAGAGCCTGTACACAACGTTCCGCGATCGCACCCGTCACGCCGCTGACGAAGACGCCCGCCAACATGACCGGAATAATCAGGATAACTGAAGAGGGCCGGGGAACTCCAATGTTGTCAGGTTAAGTAATGGGTCAATCCATCGTTGAGAAAATAGTAGATTGGGGTACAGCAGCGGTAAACGATTGAAACGGACGATATCGAGTGAAACACCAAAGGAACTAGCACCATGTTCTAGCCTCCTAAATTGTTCAGTACCGGTTTCTCAGGAGTAGGCGTCTGCTCCCCGTCGCATAGAGTTGAGAAATGACAGTCCCGCCGCAGAATGTCTTTTCCGTAAATCATGGCCAATGGATTGCCACCCAAGTATTAACGCCTGACCTCGCTCCACTGCCGCATGACTTCTTCCGATTCGCTGACGATGCCGAAATGCCGGGCGATATTGCGCAGGCTTGGCTCATAGGCATCCGGATAAGCGCAGGCCGTCGCGTCCTTGGCAAGCACGACATGGTAGCCGATGAGATGGGCATCGCGAAGCGTGGACTCCACGCACGTATTCGTATTAATGCCCGCGGCCACCAGAGTCTTGATGCCCCTCTCCTCCAACAATTGATGCAGCTTCGTCTGGACGAAGGCGCTGTAGCGATGCTTCCACACCATCATCTCGTCGATCCCGACTTCCAGCTCGCGATACAGATCGGCTCCCCAAGTACCCGTTCGACAGGTTGGCGGATGATGGCTGCCGAGCCTTCGCGCTACCCATGCATCCTTCCCGTCGTTCATTTCATTATGGGACATGCCGATCCATACGACGGGGACTCCCGCTTCGCGGGCGCTCCCGATCAGCCTCTTCATGGCCGGCAGGATGGCATGATATCCCTTTACGGCATAACCCGCAAGCGCGAACGCTCCTTTATCATGAACGAAATCGTTTTGCATATCGATTATCAGCAGCGCCGTCGGTTCATCCAGGACCGCCTCTAACGTATATCCGTTGCCGCTCGCCACCGCTACACCTCCGCGAGAACGCCCTGCGACTGGAATACTTCGCGGATATCCTTGACATAGTCAAGAAAACGGGGATCCATCCGGGTATTCAGATTGCGCGGCCGCTCCAACCCAATATCGATATCCCTGACCACAGAGCCCGGTCTCTCGCTCATGACAAGCACCCGGTCGGACAGGAACACCGCTTCTTCGATACTGTGGGTAATAAACACGACGGTGCACTTGTATTGATCGTACAGACGAAGCAGATCGTACATCATCTGTTCCCGGGTAAGGGCATCCAGGGCGCCGAACGGTTCGTCCATCAGCAGCAGAGTGGGCCGTTGGATCAGCGCCCGGCATATCGCGACCCGCTGCCGCATCCCGCCCGACAGCTCGAACGGATATTTGTCCCCAAATCCTTCCAGTCCGACCATCTTGAGCAAATCTTCAGCCAACTGACGATTCGTCGTGCGGTCCTTGCGGTCCAGCCAGGTGATCCCCTTGAGCTCGAAGGGGAGCAACACGTTGGAGATGACCGTCCGCCACTCCAGCAGCAGATCGCGCTGGAACACGACGGCATTGCCTTCCTTGGCGCCGGCGACGCGTTCGCCTCCGATCTCGATGACGCCGCTTGTCGGCGTATCCAAACCTGCCAGCAGGTTCATGAGCGTGCTCTTGCCGCAGCCGCTTGGGCCTACGACGGATACGAAAGACATCGGCCGAATATCCAGGTTCACCTTGGACAGCGCCTGCACGGCGCCGCCTCGCGTCTGAAAGGTTTTCTCCACGTCGCGAATGACGATCTCTTTGCTCAGCATGTTATTCTCCTCCTCTGGATGCCCGATACCAAGGCAACGCGATTCTCTCGATCCAAGCGACCAGATTGTACAGGACAAGGCCGATGATCGCCAGCATGACGATAACGCAGAATTGCATCGTGATGTCGAACTGCGCGTTCGCGACGAGCTGCAAGTAACCAAGCCCCCGATCCGACGATACGAATTCCGCCACGACGGCTCCGACGACCGACAACGTGATGCCTACCTTGAAGCCGCCGAATATGCTCGGCAGCGCCTTGGGCAGCCTGAAGTGAAGAAAGATTTGGAACTTGCTTGCCCGAAGAGAAGTCGCGAGCATGAGCATTTCTTTCTCCATCGACTTCAGTCCCACCACCGCGCTGACGATAATCGGGAAGAAGGCGATCAGGAACGCGATGACCACTTTCGTCACCAGACCGAATCCCAGCCAAGTAATCAGCAGCGGCGTGATGGAGATCATGGGCACGCATTGCAAGCCGATCAATAGCGGGAAGACCGCCTGCGAGAAGTAGCGGGAGTATACGAAAATGATTGCGGCGGGTACGCCGAATACGACGGACATCCCGAAGCCGGCCAATATTTCAAAGATCGTGATGCCGCTATGACGCAGCAGCACATCGCCGTCGCTGACCATCCGGCTCCCGATATCGATCGGCGTCGGAAGAAGATAGGCGGGTACGGCGAACAGCATGCAGAGCAGCTGCCATACCGCGAGCAATCCGATCAGGGTTGCGCTAACGGACAAGCCTTGCCTCCAATTGATTCGTTGCATCATGCTAACAGCCCCCTCCTGGTGTCTGGTCAGTTCTCCAAATATTCATTCGTGAAGTAATGCTCCGAAGTCTGTTTCTGCTCGATAAGGTCGCTCTCCAGCATGACGTTCACCATCGTGTCCATCTTCTCCCCGTCGGTCCACCCGTACGGCTTGCCTTCCGGTCGCAGAGCCAACTCGCCCGTCCGCTTGATTTGCTCGACCACGATCTCTTCGTCGACCACTTCCGGAAACAGCTTCTTCGCGATGGAGGCCGCCTCTTCGGGATGCTCCATCGAGTACGCCATGCCCTCATTGACGGCTGCCAGGAAGCGCTTCGCCGTGTTCGGGTTTTCCTGCAAAAACTTACCGTTCGCGATCAGGGACAAACCCGTCAGATCGAAGCCGTAATCCGCCAAGTATAGCGGTACGAGCTCCTCGCCGAGCTTCTTCTCGAAGAGCGGATATTCGTTGGTCGAGAATACGGCAACCGCGTCGGCGTCCTTATTCAGGAACAACGTGTTTCTGGCCCCCGTTTCGACCATGATGTGCTCCACCTTGTCGTAGCTCGTGTCGTTGTATTGCAGGAATTGCTCATAAATGCTCGTGAAGGTGGAACCCGAAGACGAGACCAGCTTCTTCCCTTCCAGATCCTTCGGCGAGCGCACCGGCGTATCGGCGTGGGACAGGATCATGATCGGCGATTTGGACATATAGGACGCGATGATCTTCACCGGCATGCCCAGCTCGACGCCCTGGATCGGCTCGACGGCGGAAGTAACGCCGATCTCTTCCCGGTTCTCCGCTATGACCTGAAGCACGGCCACGGAGCCCGAGCCTTCCAGCACGTCGACATCCAAGCCGTATTTCTCGAAAATCCCTTTCTCCTTCGTCACATAGAACGGAGCGAACTCGCCTTTGAACTTCCAATTCAACCTCAGCGTGATTTCCTTCTTCTCCGGCAATGGCAAGCCGATGCTATCATCCGCGCTTGTTTCTCCGGAGGGAGCCGGCCCCCCGGCTTCCCTCCCCGGATTGCTTGACGCGTTCCCTCCCGCGCAGCCGGATAACGCCAGGGTCAGAATAACCAATACCACTATCGCGGACAGTCTACCTTTTTTCATTGTTTCTCCTCCTCTTATTAATCGCGTCAACTTTTCTATCTCATTTCACTTAAAACCTTGTTCGCCTCTTATTTAATGTTATATTATATTACATAAACATCCCATGTTAACGGTGCACAATTGTATCCCGCTCCAAAGCAGCAAGATGAACAAAGAAGCCGCATGGAGCGTACGCTGCCCACCTTTTCGTCGTGCACAAAGAAATTGTCTTAGACACGCAAGCAACCGAAAGCCCGTCCGAATCTCTTAGATGATGAAGGAGGATCAGCATGAGCCTATCGATTCAACGCATACTGGAGCTTCCGTTATTCTCGGAGGCTTCCATTGCCTCCGGACGACACGGTCTGGATTGTCCGATCGATTCCGTCAACGTGATGGTAAAGCTTCCTCATGAACAAGATGCGGCCATCGGCGCCGCCTTCGTTCCCGACATTTCCACCTGGCTGCGCAGACATCAAATGCTGTTTACGACGGAGCATGTCATTAACGGAAACGGCCCCCTCTCTCTACGTTTCTTGCATCAGATGCACTTGGCCGAATGCTCGGGTCTCGTCGTGAAAGCCAACGACCGGGAAGCGAGGCTGCCCGCGAGCTTGCTCGAAGCGTCTAACCGGCTCGACATGCCGATCATCGTTCTGCCCAACGACGCCTCCCTGGGCGAGATGATGAGCCAGGTGCTCAGCATTATCCTGAACGAGAAGCAGGTGGAGCTGGAGAGAACCTTCGAGATTCACCGCAAGTTTTCGCGGCTGTTCCTGAACGGCGCCAGCATGTCCGACATCGCCCAGACGTTGACGGGCGTCATCCACCACCCCATTCTGATCCAGAATAACCGCCGCCAGATCGCCGGCTGGTCGGCCACGGCGCGCCAGTGGGCCACGTCCGCCGGATTCCAATCGGAGCTGCTGCAACTATCCGTTCATCATGACGCCGCGGACGGCAAATTGATCTATTGCGCCATGCAAAGCGGGGAGAAGCTGGGAATCTACCCGATTCACAGCTCTGGCATGTTCAAAGGCTCCATCATCGTCATGCATACCGACGCCACGATCAATACGCCCGTTATGCCGCTTGAGCAGGCGCCCCAGATCATCGCGTACGAAAGCATTAAGCAAGATGCGCTGCAGGAGGGCTCCAATCGTCTAAGGGAAGAGTTTTTCGGCGAATTGCTGGAGAACGAACTTTCTTCGGTGGAGGAGATTATGAAGAGAGGGGAGAAATACGGCTTACCTTGCCAAGGGCAGCATTGGGTCGTCGTCTCGAAGCCGTTATCGCATACCTTCGACGGACTGTCCACCTTCCAACCGGAGCAGGCCCAGCTGGATCACTTAACGAACGAAATTCAAGCTTATCTCGAGGCGCGAGGGATCCGAGCCATCGGCACGACCAAAGGCGAGCACGTCGTCCTCATTCTAAACTCCCCGCAAGATGCGCCTTTGGCCGGACAGGAGAGCGATTGGATCCGCATGCTGGAGCAGCTGCAGGAGCATCTCGGCAGCGGCAAGGACAAATGGCTGATCGCGTGCGGCATCGGCAATCCGGCGGATCAGCTCGATCGGCTGCCCCGCGCTTATCAAGAAGCCTCGCAGGCGCTCCGGCACGGACTTCACCGCAATCGCGAGCCCTTCGTCGTCTCCTATCGCGTTCAGCAAGTGCCCGATCTGATTCGCCTGCTTCCTTACAATAAGCTGATCGAATTTTATGTCAGCATTCTGAAGCATCTGGCTTACGCCAAGAACGAAGAGAGCCTGGAGCTGCTCACGACGCTGGATACGTACCTGCAGCATAACTGCAACGTAAAAGAGACGGCTACCGCGATGTTTCTGCACCGCAATACCGTCTTCTACCGATTGAACAAATGCGAGGCCATGCTTCACCTTTCGTTCAAAGACCCCATCGATCTACTCAAGCTCCGAATGGCCGTCATGATCCACCACATCCTTGCGGCTACGGAGAATTGAGCGCGGCCGCCGTTTCAATCGAAACCGGGCGAGGCGCGTGCGCCAGCAGGAAATCCGTCCGGTCCGTCTCGTACACGACCTGGCATCCCAGCTCCGCCAGCCTTCTTGCGGCCTCCGCATCCGCGGGCTCCAGCGTCAGCATGTCCAGCAGGGCTCGCTGTTCGCCCGGTTCGTAGAATCGCTGCACGTAAGCCAGCAATTGGGCGTATTGCATCATGTTCCCGCCGCCCAGCGGGTTGAACAGGTCGCCGATGTTGTCGCTGCCCATGCTGACGCGGATCCCCGACTGGATCAATTGCTTCGTGCGGGTGATCGCCCTTGTAGCGATGGCCGTCGGACAAGCGATGACATGAAGGCCCGCGGAGGCGGCAAGCTCGATCGCCTTCTCGGCCTGCAAGTCCGGCACGTTCGCAAGCGAATTGCAATGAATGGCGTACACTTTGCCCGCCCATCCCCGCTTCAGGCTCTCCTCCGCGATCAACGGCATGAGGAAATGCTCCGGCTTGCCGCTCTCGTCCGTATGAAATTCCAGCCATGGCGCGCCATTTCGCTCCGCGATCTCGAACAGCCGCCGGATATGCGCCTCTCCGTCCGAGTCGGTCAACGTATGGCCGCCGAGTCCGATTCTGCCCATGCCGAGCGCTTCTTCCAGCAGCTCCGCCGTTTCGGGGAATCGTTCGAAGCCCTCCTGATTGAAGGCCGTAATGTCGATGACCGCCTGCTTCGCGTAATCGCGCCGCAAATCCAACAGCGCTTCGATCCCCTTAAGCCCCACTAGCGGATCGACGTCCACATGCGTTCGAATATACGTCGTACCATACCGAAGCATGGACTGCAGAGCCGCCTCCGCGCGGTCGTAAATATTTTGTTTGGTGAACTTGGCTTTATGCTCCCTGGTCCACCCTCCGCGAACGGCCGGCGGGGCGTCTGCGTAGGCTACGCCGGGGACGAGCATGCCTTTGTCCAGATGGGCATGCTCGTTCGATAAGCCGCGGTTGCTCCATGGTTGCGTCATCCCGCCGTCCTCCCTTCCGCCGCGGCTTCCGCGACGACCGCGATCAGATTCGCCCCTCGCGGTCCCTGATGCTCGGAACCCGCGGAGCAGAGAATGGCCGCATCGCCGACCAAGCCTCCCACGACCGCATGCGCCACCGCTTTGGCGACGATTCCGCTATGCATGCTTAACGCGTCCGAATGGATGGTATGCCGTTGTCCCCGAATATGGGAGAGCGCGTCGGCTCCGGCATTGACGAACACTTGCCGCACTCGCTTCCGGTCGCTCTCCGCCAGCACGGGCCGAACCGGCATCCCCATCTCGTCGAATACCCGGTACAGGCCCGGCAAGTCGAAGCTGTCCGTCATGACGCCGGACGATACGACCAGCGGACTGTCGGCGCCCTCTTTATTGCCCATGACGATGACGCGGACCGCGGTCTGCTCCCCGCCGGCGGATACCGACGTGCGAAGCGAATACAGGTCGTGGGCGCCGTTGATGGCTTCTTCGGAAATCCGATCCCGCTCGATCTCTTGCAGCGCGACGCCGGAGCCTAGAGCCGAAGCCGCTTTCGAACGGGCCCCTCCTACCCCCCACGGACATTTGATCTCGACGCAGTGGACATCCTCCAGTCTATCGATGCCCGCGTCGGCCATCGCTTCCCGAACGGTCGCCGCCGTCACGTCGACTTGAACGGCCGTTCCGATCTCTTCCGGCTTCAGCACACGGCTGGACGCGACTCCGAATACGAATCGTTTGCCCTTATCGCTTGCCGGCTCCGAAGAGGAATCCCTGCGAACGAACAACGTATAATGCGGACTCATCAGACCTCCCGTTTTTCCGATCATCATCATCGGGATCCGGTCGAAAATTTCCTCATGCGACCATCCCAGATAAGGCTCCAGCAGCACCTGGAACGCAAGCGTGCTATATCCCCGGGCATAACCGTCCCCCTCCGTCTGCGCGATAATTCCTTTAATATGCCGAGCTTGAATGTCACCGGACTTCAGCAGCTTCTCCAGCTCGCTCACATCGCCCGGATGCGCCATACCCAATCTGATAATTTCGTGCCGCACGTTCATCCATCCCTTCTTCTTCCTCAATTAGCGGCGAACCGCCGTCTAGACTCATCATAATTCGATCACGCAAAGCCAACCATGGACCTCCTGCACAAATCTAGCGGCTCAATCTTATACACGGATAATTACCGCACCGGGTTCAGCAAAGTCTTGAAGCCGTCGATGCGGCATTCCACCCGGTCGCCTTGACGGATGACCGCCGCCCCCGGCGTCCCCGTCAGGATGACGTCGCCCGGCAGCAGCGTCATAAATTTGGAATGGAAGGATACGAGCCACTCGGGCCGAAAGCGCATGAGAGCGGTTCGCTTGCAAGCCACGACTTCCCCGTTCAGCACCGTCGATACGGCGAGCAGCGACACATCGCCGATCTCGTCCGGCGTCAGTAGCTCCGGTCCGAAGCTGAAGAACGTGTCGAAGCTCTTGGAGCGGGTCAAATACCGGGGATTGCGCGCATGAATATCGTCGGCTCCCATATCCAGTACCGTCGTATACCCCGCTATGAAAGAAGCGGCATCCCGCTCCTCCGCATCCCGGCAGGTTCGTCCGACGACGATCGCAAGCTCGGCCTCCGCGATGACCCGCTCGGATTGCGACGGGATGACGATGGCATCGCCATAGCCGATCAGGCTGGTATCCGGCTTCATGAAGCCGACGGGCTCCTCGCCGCGGTCCACGGCCGCAAGCGCCTCCTCGTCGGCCGTGTAGTTGAAGCCGACTCCCCATATTTTTCTAGGATGCCGGTACAACGGAGCATACTTCGCCTCCTCCTCTGCGAGCATCTCCAGCGCGGGAGCAGCGTTCGCCGGCAGCTCCGTATACCAAGAACGGAACCGTTCCCACTCCCCGTCTTGGAGCAATCGGAACAGATCGGTGCTCCATTGCTTGCCGTAGGCGCGGTTCAACGTCTCGACGAGCACGATGCCTTGCGGCACGACAATGCCCAGCGTTTGTCTGTCATTGATGCTTACGGTTACGAATTTCATATCCAGGGACACTCCCTCTCTTGTATGGACTTCTAATGGCTCGCAACCGGCATTCCGACCGCTTCCGCCACGCCTCCCAACCACCGAAGCAAACGCAGGTCCTGGCCCGGCCCCGCAACAAACGACAACCCCACGGGAATCCCCTCATGCTCCAGCCATGGCACCGTAACCTGAGGCAATCCGGCCAGACCTGCAGGACAGCATAGCTGCATCGTTTTCGTCCGTCGTCGCTCCGCTTCCTCTCCCGTCAACCCGATACGCGGCGCAATACCGGGCGTCGAAGGAACGACCAGTACCGTATCGTGTCCCAGCCATTCCGCCATTCTGGTCTCGATCGACGCTTTGAACGCCCGGGCCTTCTTCGCCGCCGCTTCATCAATGGTGCTGCTCCATCTGAACCTTGCAGCCACATCCGCCGCAAAGGTCGGCTGGCTCTGCTCGATCCAATCCCCGTGCGTTCGCCAAATATCAAAGCCTTGGACTTGGCGGAATGCGTGCAGCCAGGCTCCCAGACCCTCCTCCGCCAGCACTCTCTCTTCATGAACCGCTTCGATGCCTCGCAGCTTTCCCCGTACGGATCGGGCGCCAACCTCGATCTCGCGATCCAGAAGCGCCCACATGTCGGATGGCCAAATCAGCTTCGTTATCGCCGTTTGATCCACCGTTTCCCGTCGGTACGTAGCCCCCTCTTGCAGAAGCACCTCGCCGACCTGCGTCAATACCGATAGAGAACTTGCCATCCACCCCGCCGTATCCACAGCAGGGGCAAGCGGTATGATGCCTTGCATCGGGATTCGTCCATACGTCGGCCTCATTCCGTATATCCCGCAATAGCTTGCCGGCACCCTTACCGAGCCGGCCGTATCGGTACCCAGGGCAAAGTCGACCAGACCCGAAGCCACCGCGACCGCGGAGCCGCTGGAAGAGCCTCCCGGGATGCGCTGCGGCGCCCGTGGATTGACGGGCGTGCCGTAATGTTCGTTTTCGCCGTTTAATCCGAACATCAACTCATCCGTATGCGTCGCCCCGATCAGACGCGCTCCTTGTTCTAACAGCATGTTAACCGTTGCCGCATGCTCCGCTGCGGGCTCATGCGTCCTTTTCCAATCCGGGTTGCCCGCCCCCGGCGCATGCCCCCGGATATCGTAGACATCCTTTACCGCGAATCGCAGCCCCTGCAGAGATCCTCCCCTATCGAGGGGCAGATCGGGCAAGTCCAAGCCCTCCGTTCGAACGAACGCGTTCCAGTCATCCTTCCATTCCACCTGCATCCCTTCCCTCTCATGCCTCTTATGCTCTTCATTATAGATTTCAAGTTATAGGCATACATTGGGGGCCATGACCAAAAAACGGAATAAAAAATATAGCCGCTGCCCAAAGGCAAGCGGCTATAAGGTTAGTTCGCTTCTATACTCCCCATGAAATGCGTTGATGATGGTCCAACTTTCCGCTACTTCTCGGTCACCGATGGCAACGTTAGCGGCAGACACGAGTCGCCCCTTTCCAAACCGTCTCCAGACATAACAAAAACCCAACCTATTATTTAAACCATAAGTTTGCCGTTCATTAAACCATAAATTTGCCAAAAATTTAAGAAAACTGGTCTAATCTTAATAAAGAATACATATTTATTCAATCATATAATTGCCGAAACTATATAATTCAATCATATCGTTGCCAAAAATTCTATTGAAGAAATTCGTTATTTAGGACTTATTATTTGATTTCATATCCCAATTCAGTTAGAGCCTGGTGCCACACTTCTCTTAACATTGGTTTTCTATTGAAATTCATATTCCCAAAAATTTCTCCTACCTTTCTGCGGGATGGATATTTCTTTTGCCGGTGTAATTCATATATAGTATTGCGTAGCTTCTGAATAGTTTTTTTCTTTTCTGAGTCTTTATTATTTTTATATTTTGCAACAATTTCAGTGCACAGACCAGGAAAGTTTCTTCTCAGAAGATTCACTGAGCAATTCAAATCTACAGAAATGTTCTGAAGTGTGGGATAGAGATGCTTATCTGAATTAATGGATAATACAAGGGTTTGTTTTATTAGTCCCATATCACGCTTTTTTCTTCTTAAATAAAATTTCTCATTTGTTATTTCCTTGATGTCCGTGGGCTGTACTTGGTTCAACAAATCATCTATGGTAAGGCCTAAAACTTTGCAAAACGCCATTAGATTGGGGAAGGTGAGGAGCTGACCCTTGATAATTTTTTCTTGTATATCTTTAAACCCTGCTAGCTTAAGTTCATTTTTAATTTTTTTATCGGAAGTATAATAGTACTCCATAGCTGAAATTACTTGTTGACGTTGAAACTCAGTACCTTTGTCTACTTCACGAAATAATATATTAAGATTATGCTTAATCCACTGAGCCCAATTAATTTGCTCTAAAGAAGCGTTATGACCATTGATAAATTCTTGTCCCATCCAAGTTTTACATCTCTCACAATAACCGACTCTCGAATATCTATGTAAAATGTGTTGGAGGGAATTACACTTGGGACATGCCGTTTGGAGTAAAATCGCATGTTTTACACAACATTGTATTGTCTGAAGATGCCAAATTAATGGAATATACACAGGTTGACTGAGCTCCCGCCATTCATGTAGGCAGAGAGGGCACCATGCTCCATACCTCTTTATTAATTGTTGAAAATTAAAAAGGTTTTTCAAACCAAATAAAGTCAAATTTTGAAGATTGCTCAATTCCGTCGCTTTTTCAACCTCTTTACGTAACATATCTATATATTCAGCTGTTCCATTTAGTCTATTAAAGGACCTATACAAATATAGCAATGTCTCCTCAGAAAAATTTTTTAATATACATCTTCTGAGGAATATAGTTGGTAGCATCATATGAGCTTCAGCTAGCCTACAAATATAACTGCTAAAGCTTTCCACGTATGTAGAATGCAATTCACAAGGGCTTATCTGAAAAATGCGGCTAGGTTCAGGCAAATTTCTCTCAGGAAAACTCCATGTTTCAAAAATAAACTTGATGTTCATAAGCCTCCTCCTCGTCAAATTAACATATAAAAAAGAAGGAGAGCAACTTGAAAAATTCTCCTTCTAGAAATTGATATTCACGTGATTACGTTTGTTAGACGATTTCAGTATCGGACTTAATATTGTTATCCATATTACTCTTCTCAATATTATCCCGTTTGGGTTTTCTCTGCCCAGGCTTGGTTTTCTTCGAAATTTTCTTAGTAGTAATAGTATTTGAGATTTGTTCGTTACTTCCATTATTAGAAGCTTCAACTGGCATTCCGTTTGCCATCAATAAGCTATACAATACTTTTTTCTTCTCATCACTTTCTTCTAACTTCATTTCACCTTCGCGCGCTTCACGAATCATCCTAATACACTGATCTAGTGAGAGGGCATAGTCTTGAAAATCATCAATTTCTAATGTTTTCTTCCCTTTTGTATACGGTAAGATAAAAGTACCCAAAATGATCAAACGGATTTCCCCAAAAAAATCGTGCAAAATTCCCCACTTTAATCGTGAGGAAATAGACCGAATCTAGCAACTCCGTTACCCTGTTCG